>Ga0209758_1004098_pt1 | contig 12489 bp, 13 predicted proteins | sample AraplaMF_Col_mMF_FD_184258 | JGI IMG/M metagenome (GOLD analysis project Ga0209758, IMG submission 184258) | Arabidopsis root microbial communities from the University of North Carolina, USA - plate scrape MF_Col_mMF (SPAdes) (version 2) | ecosystem: Host-associated > Plants > Roots > Endosphere... | reverse complement strand
CGCCTCGCGCATGTTCGGCTTGCGGGCCGTTTCCTTGCTGGTGGGCTTGCGTACCATGTGATTTGTACTATCGTACAAAAGATCAGGTCTCGTCAACAAGAACGATGGCAGGCCGGCGCCGGCTGATCGCCTGGTTTCAATTGTGCGCGCTCGCCCGCATCTTCTCCGGCGCGACGCGCCGTGGGAAGTCATCAGCATCGCCGCCCGAGGGGATCAGGATCGCGCGTTCGCGCGGCAGGGCTTCCGGCATCTCATCGCGGATGAACGCAATGAGCTTTTCCCTGATCTCGCAGCGCAGGTCCCAGGATTGCGGCGCGTTGCGCGCGCTGACCAGCGCCCGCAGTTCGATGGTGCGGGAATCCGCGTCGATCACCTGAAGATTGACCACCGCCCCATCCCAGAGCTTGGACTCCTTCACCGCTCCCTCCAGCCAGCGCCGGATGCGCGGCACGTCGGCGCGATAGTCGACATGGAGCGCGATCACGCCGATCAGGGACGCCGTGTCGCGGGTCCAGTTCTGGAATGGCTTTTCGATGAAATAGGACAGCGGCACCACCATGCGACGCCAGTCCCACAGCCGGATCACCACATAAGTCGCGGCGATATCCTCGACCCATCCCCACTCGTTCTCGATGATCACGGCGTCCTCGATCCGGATCGGCTGGGTGATCGCGATCTGCAAACCCGCGATCAAATTGCTGAGCAGCGGCCGCGCGGCAAGACCGACGATGATACCGGCGGCACCGGCTGAAGCGAACAGGCTGACACCATATTGCCGCACCGAATCGAACGTCATCAGGGCAGCGGATACCGTGATGATGACGATGATGGTATCGGTGACGCGCTTGAAGACGCGGATCTGCGTGACGTGCTTGCGGGCGACGAAGTTCTCCGTGACATCCCGAAAGTTCTGGAGATAGCGCGCGGCGCTCATGTCGACGATGCGAATCGAGATCCAGCCGATCAGCGCGATGAAGGCGACCACGAACAGGCGCGTCAGCGGCGTGCGGAACGCATCGTCCAGGGGCGCGAGCGGAAGGACCAAAGCGACGGCGGCCAGACACAGCGCCAGCTGGGCCGGGCCGGAGGTGCGCTCGATGAACACGCTCAGAAGCGGCAGCCGGGTTCCGAAGGCGCGATTGAGCAGCCAGACAGCGAACCGATAGAACGACAACGCGATCATCATCGCCCCGACGACCAGGCCGAGACCGATGAACCATGATGGTATCCATCCGAACATCTTGTCGATGTCGGCCATGACAACCTGCCAATTCATTCACGTCCCCGGAATTGCATTCGCTGCTGCGCCAACGCGTTCCAGCGCGCTTCGCTCCCCCGCGCAGTGCAACGCAGCATTCCTCTGGCGCAACCGTGTCGGATTGCGCTAATTTGGAGCACCCATGACCAGACGCACTGGCAGCGCCGATCTTCCTCTCCACACCGGACGGGTTCCGCCGTGGCTGGCGAGCCGCATGGCCTCGCTGGGCGCGATCGTCACGCAAGCGATCGTGCATCATTACGGCCGCGATGCATTTATGCAGCGGCTCTCCCATCCATTCTGGTTCCAGTCGTTCGGCGCCGTGATGGGAATGGACTGGCATTCTTCCGGCATCACGACCTCCGTGATCGGCGCGCTGAAGCGCGGGCTCGGACCGCTCCAGGACGAGCTCGGCATCTATGTCTGCGGCGGCCGCGGCCAGCATTCGCGCAAGACACCGGATGAGCTGTTGCAGCTCGGCGACCGCGTCGGCTTCGACAGCGCGAAGCTCACGCGCGCCAGCCGGCTCGTGGCGAAGGTCGACAGTGCCGCCGTGCAGGACGGCTTTGATCTCTATCTGCACGGCTTCTTCGTCACGGCCGACGGCAAGTGGACGGTGGTGCAGCAGGGCATGAACGGCGACAAGCGCCAGGCCCGGCGCTATCATTGGCATTCGGAAGCACTGAAGAGCTTTGTCGATGCACCGCACAGCGCGATCGACGGGCCGCAGCAGGGCGAGATCGTCAATCTCACCGACCATCGCGCCGATGTCTCGCGCACCGCGCAGCTCGATCTGCTCAGCGATTTCGGCCCCGATCGCATCCTCACCGAATTCGAGCGGCTGACCGGCACCCAACCCGAGCCGGCGCAGGCCATGCTTCCGCATTTGATCATGCCCGATCATCACGACGTCAGACCAAAGGATGTCTTCGCACGGCGCCTGCACGGCACGCTCGCGGCCGCGGCCGAGCGCGGGCCGGTCGATTTCCCGGACTTGCTGCTGACACCCGGTGTCGGCGCGCGCACCGTGCGCTCTCTCGCCATGGTCGCCGAAGTCGTGCACGGCGCGCCCTATCGCTTCAAGGACCCCGCGCGCTTCTCGCTCGCCCATGGCGGCAAGGATCGGCATCCCTATCCCGTTCCGATCAAGGTCTATGACGAGACCATCCGCGTGTTGAAGGGCGCGATCCAGAGCGCAAAGCTCGGGCGCGAGGAGGAGATGCTGGCGATCAAGCGCCTCGACGATCAGGCGCGTCGCCTTGAGCGCACGGTGGGTGGACCGTCGGTCGAATCGTTCATTGCGGGCGAACGTGCCGCATCGCCCGACCTCGACGGCCGCTCCGTGTTCGGCTGGGAACGCGATCTGGTTTCCACAAAAAAGCGGACCGGCTGAACACCGGTCCGCGAGTCTGGCGGGAGGACCGCGCTCTCAGGTCTCGTCAGTCTCCGGCTCGCCGTCATCAAGCCGGTTGGCCGAATGGTCCTGATATTGCTCGGTCTGGATGAACTTGCCGTCCATGCCGCGAATGTCCGAGTGCTGTTTCTTGTCGCGGTTGGACAGAACCATGTTGTCGCCGATCATCTCCTTCGGCACGTCGGTCAATGCGCCGGTGCCGTCGCCCTTGCCGTGCACGCCGGATCTGAAATGCGTCTTGCTGCCATGGCCAGCTGGCATCGCTTTCTCCTCTTGCAGTGATCGCTTCTTGAAGGCCTAGTGCTTCTGTTGCGCTGGCAACTCTCGTTGGACACGACGGCTGGTGTCGTCGGCATTGCGGTCCAGAGCCCGATCCAGCTCTCGCGCGTCGGGGACGTCGGGTTTGCGCTCGAGAATTCGGACCTGCTGTTCGTGAGTCTTTCTGCCTTGCATTCGGCGTCTCCGATCTTCACCTGCCTCCGCCCTTTCCGGCCGCATCATGCGCGTGATGAGAATCGTGCTCGCCTCCGCCGCCTGAGACACGGCTGTGGCTACGGCGTGAATCGTCCGCAGGCGGTTTCTTGATTTCAAGCGGCGCCTTCGCGTTCTCGTGTGAGGCGCCGGGTCCGCCCTGACGAATGCTGTTCGGTGTCTTGGTGGATGTCGACATGGATGTCGCCCTCCTCAACGGTCTTGCTGATAGCCTTGATTGGTCGTGTTCTGCTTGATGTTGCCCTGCTGGCCCTGCTCGTTCGGGTTCTCCACCCGCTGCCGGCCGCGAGATGCCTGGTTGGCCGACATTTTCTTGTCGTCACCAGTTCCCTTTCGGCTTTGATTGTCCGGCGGAACAGGTGGCATTTTGCTGGTCATGATGCTGCCTCCTGGAATGCGTGAAGGCCTGCGGTACGGATGGCGGAACTCGTGTCCGGCCGTCATCGCCGCGAGGTCTCAGTGACAACTGACGTGACCGAGGCCCGTTCCGGGCAGTCGCATGTGGTAATGTTTCGCAGGGCGCGTCAGCTCACTTGAGCAAGGGAACGATCAACTGCTGCGAACGGCGCAGCCGCATCGGATGTTCCGCTCGCCTCTGCCTTCACGGGGAGTTTCGCGATCGCGCGAAGGCCCGGCCGCTTGCGCCAGTGGATCTGCGATGGATCGACGGCAAGACCAAGCCGCGGCCAGCGCGTGAACAGCGCTTTGAGCGCGCACGCGCCTTCGATCCGCGCCAGCTGATGCCCGAGGCAGAAATGGATTCCCGTGCCGAAGGAAATATGGCGGTTCGGCTTGCGCTCGAGATCGAGCTGCTCGGGCCGATCGTGCACCGCCAGGTCCATGTTGGCGGCGGCGAGCATGGCCATGACGCGATCGCCCTTCTTCAGCTGCACCCCGGCGAGCTGGACATCCCGTCGCACATAGCGCGGTTTCGAAAATTGAACCGGCGAGACGAAACGCAGAAACTCCTCGACGGCGAGCCCGACGCGATTCCAGTCTTCTTCCAGCCAGTCACGCAGACCCGGATTCCTGAGCAGTTCGTAGACCGAACCACTGATGAGATGCGTGGTAGTCTCCGAGCCCGCCGCGAGCAGCAGGAACACCATCGAGACCATTTCGTCCGGCGTGATCTCGCCGCCCTCGCGTTCGACCTGGACCAGCTCGGCGATCAGGCCTTCGCCGCCCCGCTCGCGCGCGATCTGCAGCTGCTCGGCGAGGTAGTTCCGCATCTTGCGGAAGGCGAACAGCAGGTGAAAGAAGCTGATCACGTTCGTCAGCGAGGACATCGCGTTGGCCCACGCGATGAAGCGCGGGCGATCGGCCATAGGCAGGCCGAGCAGCTCCGAGATCACTGACAGCGGCAGGATGCGCGCATAGCGCTCGACGAGATCGGCCGGGCTTCCGCTCGCGAACAGCCCCGCGGCAAGGTCATTGGCAATGGCTTGAATGCGCGGCTCCATCGCGACGATGGCGCGGCGGCGGAAGGCTTCGTCGACGATGCTGCGCAGCCTGGTATGGTCAGGCTCGTCCATCGTCAGCATGTTGTTGGCGATGGTCCTGACCAGCCCCGGCATCCACCAGCGCAGGCCGGCAACGTCGCCATCTTCCTTGCGCAGCGTGAAGATCGTGCTGTCCTTCAGCACCTGCGCTGTCACATCGTGGGTCGTGGTGATCCAGACGTCGCCGACAAGGGGAAATCGTGTCGCGACCAAAGGGCCGGACGCCCGCAGGGCCGCGACGGCCTTGGGCGGATCGCGAAAGAAAGTCTCGCTGGTGAAATCGAGGCGTGGTGCCATGGAATCACCGGGATGGTTGGTGGCGCCTCAACCAGATGGTGAGTGAGGCCGCTGACGCAAGGGCCGCAACCAGCCCTTCTCGCGGCAGCGGAACTAACCACGTCCCTGAGAGCGCGGACCGGCCTTACGCTGCTGCTGATTGGTGTAGGCGTCCCAGTGGCTCCAGCTGCCATTGCTCAGGCTTTGCAGATCCGTGCCGAGCGGCCGGCGCGTGCGCTTGTCGTGGTCGGCAATGGCGCGCTCGGACTGCGCGATCTTGCGCTTCAGTTCCGCGATCGCCTTCTGGGTCTGCCCGTTGCGCTTGGAGGACGCGATCTCGCCCATCGTGAAGCGCGCGGTCTCCAGCGCCTTCAACTCGGCGCGGTTCTTCTTCAACTGAACCCGATGCCAGGCGATGTTGCTGTCGCTGTCCGCAACCATGTGGGAACTCCGCTGATTCGGTCCCACAGTGTATCAAGCGCCGAATCGGCGGGGCAACGCCCGCCGGAAGGCGAAAATGCGGTCATATTGCGGGAAAATGCCACGTTTAGCGCTCGGCAAAAGCCTTCTCGACCACGAACTGGGCCGGCTCGCCATGATTGCCCTCGGCAAAACCGCGCTCGCCCAGCAGCACGCGGGTGTCGGCGACCAGTGCCGGGCTGCCGCAGATCATGACGCGGTCGTGGGCGGCTTCCAGCACCGGCAGGCCAATATCGGTGAATAGCTTGCCTGACGTAATGAGGTCGGTGATGCGGCCGCGGTTACGGAAGGGATCGCGGGTGACAGTGGGATAGTAGATCAACTGGTTCTGGATGTACTCGCCGAGCAGTTCGTCCTTCGGCAAGTGCTCGGTGATCATCTCGCCATAGGCGAGCTCCTTGACGTGCCGGCATCCGTGCAGCAGCACCACCTTCTCGAACCGTTCGTAGGTCTCGGGGTCCTTGATCACGCTCAGGAACGGGGCAAGGCCCGTGCCGGTACCGATGAGGTAGAGGTTGCGCCCCTCCTCCAGATTGTCGATGACGAGCGTGCCGGTGGCCTTGCGGCTGACGATGATCTCGTCGCCTTCCTTCAGATGCTGAAGCCGCGAGGTCAGCGGTCCGTCCGGCACCTTGATCGAGAAGAATTCGAGGGTGTCCTCGTAGTTGGCGCTGGCGACGCTGTAGGCCCGCAGCAACGGCTTCTCGCCGACCTTGAGCCCGATCATGGTGAACTCGCCGTTGCGGAAACGGAAGGTCGGGCTGCGGGTGGTCTTGAAGGAGAACAGCGTGTCAGTCCAGTGATGGACGCTCAGAACGCTTTCCTGATTGAAATTGCTCATCTCACCTATCCGTGTCGCGTCTATGCGGTTTCGAGGCGGGCAGCTATGCGTCGTTTGTATACGATCATTCGTATACTAATGAATAATCCTGCTTGATCCTGCGGTCAAGGCTGCCCAAGATCGCTAGCGTTGCAGTTAGGAATAAGGAGCCCCTTCCATGGCGCATGACGCACCCCAGGCCACCGGACCCTCGAAGCTCGTGATCCGCAATATCGGTCTGATCCTGTCCGGCGCCCTGGAAAAGCCGATCCTGGACGGCGACACCATCGTTGCCGAGAACGGCAAGATCACCGCGATCGGCCGCTTCAAGGACTGCAACGTCGAAGGTGCAACGACCATCGTCGATGCCCACGGCACCACGGTCGCGCCGGGCCTGATCGACAGCCACGTTCACCCCGTCGCAGGCGATTGGACGCCGCGGCAGAACCAGATCAACTGGATCGACAGCTACCTCCATGGCGGCGTCACCACTATGATCTCGGCAGGTGAAGTGCACATGCCCGGCCGACCGCGCGACGTCGTCGGCCTCAAGGCCATGGCGGTGTTCGCCCAGCGCGCGTTCTGGACCTTGCGCCCCGGCGGCGTGAAGGTTCACGCCGGCGCGCCCGTGATCGAATGCGAGATGGTCGAGGAAGATTTCAAGGAGATGGCTGCCAACGGCGTCAAGCTGCTCGGCGAGGTCGGCCTCGGTGGCGTCAAGGACGGCCCCACCGCTCGCAAGATGGTCGGCTGGGCCCGCAAATACGGCATCCAGAGCACGATCCACACCGGCGGCCCCTCGATCCCCGGTTCCGGCCTGATCGACAAGGATGTGGTGCTCGAAGCCGACACCGACGTCGTCGGCCACATCAATGGTGGCCATACCGCCTTGCCCGACGATCAGATCCGCTGCATCTGCGAGGGCTGCAAACGCGGCCTCGAGCTGGTTCACAACGGCAATGAGCGCTCGGCCCTGTTCACGCTGCGCACCGCGCGCGAGATGGGCGACCTGCACCGCGTCATCCTCGGCACCGACGCCCCCGCCGGCTCCGGCGTGCAACCGCTCGGCATCCTGCGCATGGTCTCGATGCTGTCCTCGCTCGGCGAGCTGCCGGCCGAGATCGCGTTTTGTCTCGCCACCGGCAACACTGCGCGGATGCGCGCGCTCGATTGCGGCCTCATCGAAGTCGGCCGCTCCGCCGATTTCGTCATCATGGACAAGGCGCAACACTCGCCCGGCAAGAACATCCTGGAGAGCGTCCAGCTCGGCGATCTCCCCGGCATCGGCATGACCATCATCGACGGCATCGTGCGGACCCAACGCAGCCGCAACACCCCGCCGGCAGGCAAGGTGCCGGAGGTGGTGGCGAAGTAAAGTTGGACGACAGCCAGCCCCGTCATCCTGAGGTGCTCGTCTTGCAAAGCAAGGCGAGCCTCGAACGATGAATCGGCCGGAGATGCAGCCGGGCCGTCGCCCTTCGAGGGCCGCTGAAGAAGCGGGCCACCTCAGGTGACGGTGAGGTTGCGGAATTTATCGCAGCTTGTTCGGTATTGTAGGGTGGGCAAAGCGAAGCGTGCCCACGTCTTTGCAAATCGACAAAGGAGGTGGGCGCGGCGCGTTGCGCCTTTGCCCACCCTGCGAGATCATCACCTCAGCTTGTTCAACAGCGCCATCAGCGTCTCACGCTCTTTCGCATCGAGCGGCGCCAGCGTCTCGCGGGTGATCGCGATCGCGTTCGGCGCAAGCTTTTCCGCAAGCTGCTGACCGGCGCGCGTCAGGCTGACCAGAAGCCGCCGTCCATCTTCGGGGTCCTGGCTCGTCTCTGTGAGGCCGCGCGCAGTCAGGCGATCGATCACGCCCTTGATGGTGGCGACATCCATCGCCGTCAGCCGTCCGAGCTGGTTCTGTGAGCACGGCCCGGTCTCGGCGAGCTTCGACAAGGCGGCCCACTGCGTCGGCGTCATGTTGGTGCCGATATCGCGGGAGAAGATCGAGCTGTGGCGCTGCCAGACCTGCCGCAGGATGAAGCCGACCTGCTCGTCGAGCAGGTAAGGCGGTTTTGCCGGCTTGACGTTCTTCTTCGCCGTGACGCTTCTTGCCATTCCTGCCCCGCCCTCACAACGACAGATGCGCGTCGCGGATATCCGGACGCGCGTCGAGCTCGGCCATAGTGCCGCCGAAGCAGATGCGGCCGCGCTCGATAATGTAGGCGCGATCGGAGATCAACCGCGCAAAGTGCAGATTCTGCTCGGAGACGACGATGCTGACGCCCTCCTTCTTCATGGTCAGGATGGCATCGACCATCTGCTCCACGATCTTGGGCGAGAGGCCTTCCGACGGCTCGTCCAACAGCACCAGCGACGGATTGCCCATCAGGGTGCGCGCGATCGTCAGCATCTGCTGCTCGCCACCGCTCATCCGCCCGCCCGGGCGGTTCTTCATCTCGCCGAGATTGGGAAAGAGCGTGAACAGCTTTTCGCGAGTCCAGTACGGGGCGTTCGGACGCTTCGGCTGGCGGCCGACTTCGAGATTCTCTTCCACGGTGAGATCAGTGAAGATGCGGCGCTCTTCCGGCACATAGCCGAGGCCCTCGCGCACGATCTCGTGCGTCGGCCTTGCCGAGACGTCCTTGCCCTCGAAGGTGATCCGGCCGGTGCGCTGCGCGACGAGCCCGACGATCGAGCGGAACGTCGTGGATTTGCCGGCGCCGTTGCGCCCGAGCAGCGCCACCACTTCGCCCTCGCCGACCTCGAATCCGATGTCGAACAGGATGTGCGCCGGGCCGTAATGGCTGTTGAGGTCTTGCACCGAAAGCTTCATGCCGAAGCCCCCTCGCGATGGCCGCCCTCATAGAGCAGGCCTTCGCCGAGATAGATCGCCTGCACCTGCGGATTGCCGCGCACCTCGGCCGGCGAGCCCTCGGCGATCAGCGTGCCGCGATTGAGCACGATGATGCGGTCGGCATGCTCGAACACAACATCCATGTCGTGTTCCGTGAACAGCACACCGATCGACTTTTCCTTCGCGATTTGAGCGGTCAACCGCATCAGCTCGACGCGCTCGCGTGGCGCCATGCCGGCGGTGGGCTCGTCCATCAAGAGCAGCTTTGGATCGTTGGCGAGCGCCACCGCGAGTTCGAGCCGCTTGAGGTCGCCATAGGCGAGCTCGCCGCAGGGGCGGTCCGCGTAGCCGCCCATACCGACCAACTCGAGCAGGCGCCCCGCCTCGGTGCGATCGACATTGGGTGCGGAACCCCAGAGATTGTAGAGCTGCTTCCCGTGCGAGATCAGCGCCACCTGGACGTTCTCGCGCACGGTCATCGTGGCGAAGGTCGCGGTGATCTGGAAGGTGCGGCCCACGCCCATGCGCCAGATGTCGCGCGGTTTCTTGCCGGTGGTCTCTTCGCCAAGCAGGCGGACGCGGCCGGAGTCAGGCTGGTTCTGGCCGTTAAGCATGTCGAAGCAGGTGCTCTTGCCCGCGCCATTCGGCCCGATCAGCGCCAGGATCTCGCCTGACCGCAGCGAGAACGAGACCCCGCGCACGGCGTGGATGCCGCCGTAGGATTTGGTCAGGCCTTCGACCGCGAGAAGTGTGGGTGCGACGCTCATTCGGCGGACTCGATCGGCTTGGCAAGCAGGGACGATCCCGGCGGCGATGACCTACGGCGGCGCTGCGCCAGCAGCTCCAGCATGCCGACGATGCCCTTGGGGAAGACGACGACGATCAGCACGATGAAGCCGCCGAGCACCAGTTTCGACAGGTCGGTCTGGCTCACCAGCCAGATGTTGAGAGCCTTGTAGACGATCGCGCCGATCACCCCACCCGACACCGTCTCGACACCGCCGAGCAGCACCATGACCAGAGCATCGACCGAGAGCGAGATGCCGAGATTGTCGGGGAAGACGCTGCCCTTCAGATACGCGAACAGCGCGCCGCCGATGCCGGCGGTGGTGCCTGATATCACGAACGCCGTCCACTGGATGCGCTTGGCGTTGATGCCGACCGCCTCGCTGCGCAGCACCGAGTCGCGCGTGGCACGGAGCGCGTAGCCGAACGGAGAGAACACCGCGATCCGCAGCGCAATGGTGACGAGCGCGGCTATGCCAAGCGCGAGCCAATAGAAATGCGACACACTCGCCGCCCAACTCGCGGGCCAGACGCCGAGAATGCCGTTGTCGCCGCCTGTTACGCTCACCCATTGGAACGCAATCGACCACACGATCTGTGCGAAGGCCAGCGTCAGCATCGCAAAGTAGACGCCGGAGAGCTGCACCGCGAAAAAGCCGAACACTGCCGCGCCCATGCAACCGAGCAGCGGCCCGAGCAGGAGGCAAACGATCATCGGCAGCCCCGCCATCTTGGCAAGGAACGCGACGCCATAGGCGCCGAGGCCGAAATAGGCGGCGTGGCCGAACGAGGCGAGCCCGCCGACCGACATCAGGAAATGCAGGCTGACGGCGAAGATGACGAAGATCGCGATCTCCGAGCCGACGGTCAGCGCGTAATTGCCGGCGAACAGCGGCAGCATCGCCGCAACGAGCAGCGCTGCGAGTGAGCCGAGCCGCTCGTTTTGGGTCAGTGGCCGCCACGGATTGACGGTGAGACCAGGCGTCTTGCGCGCGGCCGCCTCCGGTTTGCCGAACAGGCCCCAAGGCCGCACGATGAGCACGGCGGCCATCACCAGGAAGACCAGGATGATGGAGATTTTCGGGAAGATCAGGATGCCGAAGGCGTTCAGCTCGGATACCAGCACGGCCGCGACAAACGCTCCGACAATGCTGCCGAGGCCGCCGATCACGACGACGACGAAGACCTCGACGATGATGCGCAGATCCATGGCGTGATGCACGGCGTCGCGCGGGATCTGAAGTGCGCCACCGAGAGCGGCCAGGAAGACGCCGACCGCGAACACCGACGTGAACAGCCATTTCTGGTTCACACCGAGCGCTGCGACCATGTCGCGGTCCTGGGTCGCGGCGCGCACCAAGACACCCCAACGCGTGCGCTGGAACAGCAGCCAGAGAACACCGAGCACGACGGGGCCGAGCACGATCAGGAACAGGTCGTAGCTCGGAATGTTCTGGCCAAAGAAATCAACGGCGCCCTTGAAGCCCGGGGCGCGGCGGCCGACGAGGTCGTCGGGGCCCCAGATCAGCACCACGAGATCCTCGACCATCAGTGTGAGGCCGAACGTGCCGAGCAGCTGGAATAGTTCGGGCGCATGATAGATGCGCCGGAGCAGCACCATCTCGACGAGGACGCCGATCAGCGCCACGGCCAGCGCCGCCGCAAGCACCCCGCCCCAGAAGCCGAACGCGCCGGAGAAGCGCTCGGTCAGCGTGAAAGCGATGTAGGCGCCGATCATGTAGAAGGCGCCATGCGCGAAATTCACGATCCGCGTCACGCCAAAGATGATCGACAGGCCCGAGGCCACCAGAAACAGCGACGCTGCGCTGGCGAGACCGGTCAGAAACTGTACGACGTAAAAGGCCATCGGCGGTCCGGGTTGGTTGAAGTCGTAGGGTGGGTTAGCCCTGCAGATGCGCAGAGCGCATCGGCTCGGCGTAACCCACCACCTTTTTCTCGTATGGGCACCGAAGATGGTGGGTTACGTCACGCAGATGCGCTTTGCGCATCTGCGTGACTAACCCACCCTACGGCACTGGCGCTTAGTCCTTGGGCCGAAGCTTCTCGACTTCGGCATCGCTGGGCAGATAGTCCGCGCCCTTCTTGTAGGAGGCGTCCACCATCACGCCCTTGCCGTCCTTCTGCGCGGTCTTGCCGACGAAGGCACCGAGGGTCGATTGGTGGTCGATCTTGCGGAACGTGATCTCGCCGAACGGCGAGGGCATGGAAATGCCTTCAGCCGCCGCGATCATCTTGTCGGTGTCGGTCGAGCCGGCCTTGGCGATGATCGCAGCGGCCGCCTTGATGGTCTGGTAGCCGACGATCGAGCCGAGGCGCGGATAGTCGTTGTACTTGCCCTGATACGCCTTCAGGAACGCATCGTGTTCGGGCGTCTTGATCGAGTACCAGGGATAGCCGGTGACGATCCAGCCCTCGGGCGTCTCGTCCTTGAGCGGATCGAGATATTCGGGCTCGCCGGTCAGGAAGGATACGACCTCGCGCCCCCTAAACAGGCCGCGGGTGTTGCCTTCACGGACAAGCTTGACGAGGTCAGGGCCGAACGTGACGTTGAGAATGGCTTCCGGGTTGGCCTGCGCCACCGCCTGCACCACCGGACCCGCG
>Ga0209758_1004084_pt1 | contig 12527 bp, 11 predicted proteins | sample AraplaMF_Col_mMF_FD_184258 | JGI IMG/M metagenome (GOLD analysis project Ga0209758, IMG submission 184258) | Arabidopsis root microbial communities from the University of North Carolina, USA - plate scrape MF_Col_mMF (SPAdes) (version 2) | ecosystem: Host-associated > Plants > Roots > Endosphere... | reverse complement strand
GGACGCAGTGACCGTCGCCGAGCCGGAACCGGCCGAATACGTCAAGATTTGCGACGTATACGGCGCCGGCTACTTCTACATCCCGGGCACCGAAACCTGCCTGCGCGTCGGCGGTTACATCCGCTACGACATCGGCGTGGGTGAAGTTAATGGTCACACGGACGTGCCGGATCGCATGGGCGACGGCGTCAACGACACCTACCACAAGCTGGCCCGCTTCGCGCTGAAGACCTGGACCGGCCAGGAAACCGAACTCGGCACCCTGAAGACCTACACCGAGACCCGTTTCAACTTCAAGGATGGCTGGGACGATGACGCAGGCAGCAGTTTTTCGCTGAATTTTGCCTGGATCCAGCTTGGCGGCCTCCGCGTCGGTAAGGATGAAACGGCGTTCCAGACGTTCATCGGTTACGCCGGCAACGTCATCGACGACGATATCGTTGTTGACGGTCCGTACGATACCAATGTGATCCAGTACTACTTCGATGCCGGCAATGGCTTCTCGGCCGTGGTGTCGCTCGAAGACGGTTCTGATGTCGACACGATCGACAGCTACGTTCCGCATGTCGTCGGCGGCCTGAAGTGGACGCAGGGCTGGGGTGCGATCTCCGGCGTCATCGCCTATGACAGCAACTACGAGGAAGTGACCGGCAAGGCCCGCTTGGACGTGAATGTCAACGACGCCCTGTCGCTGTTCATCATGGCCGGTTACGGCACTGGCGACGACAATGTCTTCAGCGGCGGTCATGACTTCTACAAGAAGTGGGACGGCAGTTGGGCGGTCTGGGGCGGCGGCTCCTACAAGTTCAACGAGAAGACCTCGTTCAACATTCAGGCTGCCTATGACGAAGGCAAGAAATTCGCGCTGGCGGCAAACGTTGCCTACACGGCGGTTCCTGGCTTCACGATCACGGCCGAAGTCGACTACGTCAACAAGGCCTCCAGCGTCTATCACCCCGTCAGCGACGACGCCTTCGGCGGTGTCCTGCGCTTCCAGCGCGACTTCTAAGGGCTGGAATTGTGTACAGGTGAAATCACGCCCGGGCGCCTCAACGCCCGGGCTGTTTTGTTCTGATGCTGGGTAGGGGCAAACGTAGGAAGAAGGGGGTTCGGTAGCTGAACGAAAGTCTGCGATGACGACTTCGTGGGATCCGCAGCCGCGGATGAAGTCGTAATTGTCTGACTAATAACTCTTGAAAGGACGCTTCCGAGCGGGTAGCTGTGCCTATCCACTGGGGGGTGTGGTCCAAAAATGTCGAACGAAGCGATTCAAGAGGGGGTGCCCTCTGACCATTTTGCGGTGTTTTCTTCTCAGAATTCGAACTTTCGCTACACTTACAACAAGATCAGAGAAGTAAAATCGTATAGGGTTGGAGAGCTTTTCGCAGCATATCGAGATATACTATGGGATGACGGGCGGCATAAATACAATGTCAGCTCTTTCATCGGTGAAATAGACGAGATCCTGCTCGGAGAACGTTTCAGCACCTTTGACCAGAACACCCTGGACAGCCTGATCGGCACCTTGCGCCAGCGTGGCAACAGCAACGCGACCATCAATCGAAAGATGGCCGCCCTCAGCAAACTGCTGCGCAAGGCTCACAAGATGGGGGATATCCACAGCCTGCCCGAGTTCCGCCGCCAGAAGGAGCGGGCGGGGCGGATTCGTTTCCTTGAAAGGGACGAAGAGGCAAGGCTGTTCGCGGCGGTCAGGAACCGCAGCGAGGACGCTTACCGGCTTTCTGTCTTCCTGGTCGACTCCGGCTGCCGCCTCGGCGAGGCGCTCGGCCTGATCTGGAACGACATCCAGGAGCATCGGGTTTCCTTCTGGATCACCAAGTCCGGCCGCAGCCGCACCATTCCGATGACCGAGCGCGTCAAGGAAGTCATCAAGCTGCCGTCGGACACGGAAGGACGCCGGCCGAAAGGCCCGTTCACCAAGCTTACACAGGCGCAGTTCCGCGCGATCTGGAACGAGGCGAAGACGGAAGTCGGTCTTGGAGCCGACGAGCAGGTGGTGCCGCATATCCTGCGCCACACTTGCGCTTCGCGTCTCGTCCAGGGCGGCATCGACATCCGCCGCGTCCAGATGTGGCTGGGTCACCAGACGTTGTCGATGACCATGCGTTACGCGCATCTGGCCACCAACGATCTCGATGGCTGTGTCGTCGTTCTCGAGAAGCCGCGCGGCGATGAAGCATCGTCGCGATCGGCGGAGAACTGCGTGTTCGCGTCGCCCCTCACCACACCGACCTCCGTCCCGTTGTCTCGGAAAGCGAAACGGGCGGAACCCGCTAAAGCGCCCAGCAAGCGCTCGAAAGGCAAATAGGCCGAGCGGATCGCTCTGGCTGGCGCGCACCAATCTATATTTTGTGGAAAAGCCCGGGACTGATACGGTCTCGGGCTTTTACTTTTGTTTTACTTGATTTTCGGCCTGGTCGAGGAATGCGGCAATCTTCCCAGGCAGGTCGCCGGTCTCGAGGAAGGGCGCATGGCCCTGGCCCTCGACAGTGATCGTCTCCATGCCGGGGTGCCGTCGCCGCATCTCCTCAAGCGTCGCCGTGGAAAGCAGTTTCGAGTTTGCGCCGCGAATGGCGAGCAGCGGCACAGCGGCCAGCGCGTCGAACTGCGGCCACAGATCCGGCATCGGCTTGCTGAAGTCGATGCCGGCCAGCGTGTCGACCAGGGCCGAATCGAAATCAGGCATCCAGCCGGCCTCCGTCTCGCGGCAGATCGCGGTTACCATCCGTGCCCAGTCGGCATCCGTGAGCGCTGGAAAGTCGGCGCCATGCACGCGCCGCTGCGCCGCGACCGCCTCGGCGAAGGTCTTCGGCTTCGGCGCACGATCGAGATAGGAGCGGATATGGGCGAGGCCTTCCACCTCGATCACCGGCCCGATGTCGTTCAGCACGATGGCCTTCAGCACCTCCGGTTTCAACGCGCCGAGCACATGGATGATCAGGCCGCCGCGCGAAGTACCGACGAAGGCGGCCTGCTCGATGCCGAGCGCAGACAGTCCGGCAAGCACGTCGCCGGCTTCGACGCCGACATTGTAGTGGCCGATATCGGGATCGTGGTCGGAATGCCCGCGCCCGCGGTAGTCGAAGGCAACGACTTTCCGCGGCCTTTCCACATTGCTTGAGAGGTAGAGGGCGAGTTCATGAAAGTCGCGGGCGTTGCGGGTGAGGCCGGGCAGGCAGACGACCGGCCAGGCGTCCGTGTTTGCTTCGCCATAAATCCGGGCATGGAGCTTCAGGCCGTCAGCCGAGGGATAAAAGAAGTCGGAGAAACCTTCGCTCGCCATCGCAGTGTGCCCTCGGTGGATTGCATGGACTGCTACAGGGGAGGGCACGGATCGTCAAACTGGCAGAGCTTGTGGGAATCATCGAAATGCTGGCGGGACAGCGCCCCCCTCTGTCCTGCCGGACATCTCCCCCTCTTGGGGGGAGATCAGATGCCGCGGAGGCTTTCGCCAATCACCAACGTTGGAGAGAGAGCGGGGCGCCGAAACCGTCAATCTCCCCCCTTGTGGGGGAGATGTCCGGCAGGACAGAGGGGGACGCGAAGGAACTCGACCTCAAACGCCTTACAGGCGATGCCTCAACTCCGCCCGTTCACCAAATCCCCCACGATGTCGTACTTGCCTGAAATACGCATCTTGTAGACCTCGTAATTCTCCATCACGCGCTGCACGTAACTTCTTGTTTCCGTGTACGGAATCCGCTCGATCCAGTCGACCACCTCATCGACCTCCTTGCCGCGCGGGTCGCCGTATTTCGCAACCCACTGGGCGGCGCGGTTCGGGCCGGCATTGTAGCCGGCGAAGGTCAGCACATAGGAGCCGCCGAAGCGGTCGAGCTGCTCGCCGAGGAAGGCCGAGCCCAGCGTGGCGTTGTAGCCGGCATCTGACGTCAGCCGCGCCTGCGAGAAGGTCATGCCGGCCTTTTTCGCCAACTGCTTGGCGGTGCCCGGCATCAACTGCAGCAGGCCGCGCGCGCCGGCGCTGGAAACGGCGCCGATATTGAACTCGCTTTCCTGGCGGGCGATGGCATAAGCGAGCGCCTTGCCGGATCCGGAGATGTTGGCCGAATCGGGAATGACGCCCAGCGGATGCGACAGCGCGCCGACATCGATGCCGCGCTGGGCGGCGATCTTGCCGACCTTCAGCGCCATGAAATGGTTGCCCTGCTTTTCGGCCAGCACCGCAAGCAGCGCCAGCTCGCCCGGGCTGGTCAGCTGCCCGGCAAGGTCGCGGTAGAGCGTCTCGGCATAGCGGTCATAGCCCGCTTCCTGCAGCCGCTTGATCGCGCTGACAGCCTCGCGACCGTCAAAGCTCTGCCGGTCGGCTGCACTCGGTTTCGGATAAACGATGTTGAGCGTCCTCAGGCCCACGCGCTCGCCGGCGAGCTGGCCATAGAAGGTCGTGCCGTAGCTGGCCGCGCGCGTGAAATAATCCTTGGCGCTGCCCGGGCCGCCGACTTCCGCCGCGCGGCCGAGCCAGTAATAGGCGCGCGACAGCGACACCGGTCCCTGGGCGAGCTCGGTGATGCGCGTGAAATGCCTGGCGGCGGTCGCCGGGTCGCTGAGACCGCGCAATGCATACCAGCCGGCATGGAATTCGGCCTCGGCGGCGTTCGGCGGGCTCTCGGCGGCGTGCATGGAGACGATTCTGTAGGCGGTCTTCATGTCGCCCTGGTCGACCAGCTCGCGCGAAAGCACTCGGCGTTCGACCCACCAGGCATCGGGATCGACCAGCGAATCGCGATCGGTCGGCGCCTTCATCACGACGGAAGCTGCTTCGGCGAATTTCTGCTGCTTGCGCAGATATTCCGCCTCGGCGAAGAAATAGCCGGCGGAACGCTGCGCCGCGGGCACCGCCTTCAACAGCTTGGCGGCATTCTTGTCGCCCTTGTCGGCCGCGGCCCAGGCATCCGCCAGGGGCTGTGCGCCGGCGAGGCCGGCGACCCGCAGCGCCGACGACGGCCGGTCGGCGTAGAACATGCGCTCCATGCGGTAGCGATGGTCGGCCGCGGGGATCAGCGTGCCGAACTCCTTGATGATAGTCGCCTCATCCTTTGCTTCCAGCTTCTCGGTGCGCCAGAACGGCACCAGCACCGCGCGCGCCGCAGCCTGGTTGCCCAGCGCCATCTGCGAACGGGCAAGGATGATCACACCCTCGAGCGTCAACGGCTGGCTGCGGCCGAAGGCCTGCACCACCACTTGCGGCGGCGGATTTTCGCGATAGAGCGCGCGCTCGCTGTTCTTGCGTAGCGCGATCGTGCCCGGCCATCCCGGCAGCATCTTGGCCGCGTCGGCAATCTCGCCGCTCGGCACCTGATCGCCGCCGTAGAGCGCGATCGCCCAGGCAAGGATGTGCCGGTCGAGCGAGATGGCGGGCAGCGTGTCGCGCGCATTGCGCGCGCCGGCGATGTTGTTGGCGGCGAGCGCATCGAGCCCGCTCTTCAATTGCGCTATGTCGGGGGCGGTCGACGTCTGGCCCGGCGCCTGTGGCAAGTCGGGCGCCGGGATGACAGCCGTCACGCGCGCATCAACGCTCCCGCCAATCGCCACGGTAGGCGTCAGCGCGACGATCGCGCCCAAAAGCGCGAAAAGATGGGGCCGCCTCGTCGGCATGTTTCGATCCTAGCACATCGTCAGCAGGTACAGGCCCTGAAAGCCTAACAGAGCCTAAACTTAGGTGGTGAAGGGCTCGTGAACAAAAGGTCATCGAGGACGTTCGAATTGCGCCCGCTGGCACTACGTCGATGCTTGCCGCTGAACCATGTCGAGACTATGGTGCGCGGCTTCGCTTTCGGCTAGAAGGCGCGCAAATAGACTGATCGCTAAAACCTGATACGTCCCCGATAGTTCCAAGGAGTTTGGACGACATGCTGAGAGGCTCGCTGACTGCGCTCGTGACACCGTTCGAAAAGAGCGGGCGCTTTGACGAGAAAGCCTTTCGCGCTTTCGTCGAATGGCAGATCGCCGAGGGCACCAAGGGGCTCGTCCCGGTCGGCACCACCGGCGAGTCGCCGACGCTCTCGCATGAAGAGCACCGCCACGTCGTGAAGGTCACCATCGAGGTGGCCAAGGGCAGGGTGCCGGTTGTGGCCGGCGCCGGTTCCAACAACACCGAGGAAGCGGTCGGACTGGTGAAGTATGCCGAGCAGGCTGGCGCCGACGCTGCCCTGGTCGTCACGCCTTACTACAACAAGCCCACGCAGCGCGGCCTCTATGAACATTTCGCCGCCGTCGCCAGGGCAACCAGGCTGCCGATCATCATCTACAACATCCCGCCGCGTTCGGTGATCGACATGACGCCGGAGACGATGGGCAGGCTGCGCCACGACTTCAAGAACATTGCCGGCGTCAAGGACGCGACCGGCAAGGTCGAGCGCGTCTCCGAGCAGCGCATGACCTGCGGCAAGGATTTCATCCAGCTATCCGGCGAGGATGCCTCCGCACTTGGTTTCAACGCCCATGGCGGCGTCGGCTGTATTTCGGTCACCTCGAATGTCGCGCCGCGCCTCTGCTCCGAGTTCCAGGAAGCGACGCTTTCCGGCGACAGCGCCAAGGCGCTCGAACTGCAGGACCGGCTGCTGCCGCTGCACAAGGCGATCTTCATGGAGCCTGGCGTTTCGGGATCGAAATATGCATTGTCGAAGCTGGGCAAGGTCGAGAACGTGGTGCGCTCGCCGCTGGTGACGGTCGAGGCTTCGACCGCGGAAAAGATCGACGCGGCGCTCAAGCACGCCGGCTTGATTAATTAGGAATGAGAGGCCACCTCTCCGCATTATGAATCAAGTCAAGAAAGCCGACCCCAACAACAGGACGGTCGCCGAAAACCGCAAGGCGCGCTTTTCCTACGAGGTGCTCGATACGATCGAGACCGGCTTGGTGCTGACCGGCACCGAGGTCAAGTCGCTGCGCCAGGGCCAGGCCAACATCCAGGAGAGCTACGCCTCGGCCGAGGGCGGCGAGATCTGGCTGATCAATTCCTATCTGCCGGAATATCTGCAGGCCAACCGCTTCAACCACGAGCCGCGCCGGCGCCGCAAATTGCTGATCTCCAAGCGCGAGATGGCCAAGCTCTCGCAAAGCGTCGAGCGCGAAGGCATGACGCTGGTGCCGCTGAAAATCTATTTCAACGACCGCGGCCGCGCCAAGCTGCTGCTCGCCATCGCCCGCGGCAAGAAATTGCACGACAAGCGCGAGACCGAGAAGCAGCGCGACTGGTCGCGCGAGAAGGGCCGGCTGCTGAAGGAGCGCGGCTGAGCCTCCAGGCTAGCAGCGCCGGCCGCCTGAAAAAAGCCACCGCCGGTTCTCTGGTCCGGCGCACGCTAAAGCAATTCCAGGAAAAGTGTGAAGCGGTCAGCCTCGGTGCCTTCGCCGTGGCCTTCCGCCCGGAATTGCGCCAAAAACAAAGTTCGGACAGGGGGGTGGTCTTGGGGAAGCGGGTTGTTTTCTGGGGCCTTGCCGTCGCCGTTGTCGCTTGTGCCGTCGTGGCGGGCGCCTTCTTCTGGTTCCGCGGCTTTTCCCCGGATCGCGCCGAGTTCCCGATCCGGGGCATCGATGTCTCCCACCATCAGGGAAAGATCGACTGGCGGCGTGTCGCGGGCGACGATGTCGCCTTCGCCATCATCAAGGCAACTGAAGGCGGCACCCATGTCGATACCCAATTCGCCGCCAACCTGCGCGAAGCCCGAGCGGCCGGCCTGGCGGTCGGCGCCTATCACTTCTTTACCTTCTGCCGCCCTGGCGCCGATCAGGCGAAGAACTTCATTGCGGTGGTGCCGCGCGGCGAGCCGCTGCTGCCGCCGGTGGTCGACATCGAGTTCGGCGGCAATTGCCCGCAACGCCCGTCGCCCGAGCAGCTGAACACCGAGCTTGCCGCTTTCCTCGGCCCGGTCGAGACGGCGTTCGGCAAGCAGGCGATCTTCTATCTGACCGACGACGCGGCCGACGTCTATTCCGGCAGCATCCTTAGCCGCCAGCGCTGGCTGCGGTCACTGGCGATCAGGCCGCGCGAGAACGACTGGATCTACTGGCAATATCACAATATGGGCCGCGTCGACGGCATCGAAGGCGATGTCGATCTCAACGTCCTGAAAGGCAGCCGCCAGACGCTGGCGAAGTTGTTTGCACCGATGCCGTGAGATGCCCGGCCGCAACCTCGAATCTGTTTCTGCAGCACTTTGCGTATATCGCTGGGAAAAATCTCACGATCCACCGGACACCGGCGCATTCAGGCTTGCGCTGGGGTTGCGTCCCCCGATCGCCGAGAAGGCCATTCCCGCAGCCATGATCGCGATGGCTGCGAACTGGATCGCCATCGGCGTTTCGCCGAGCACCGCCATGCCGACGATCACCGTGGCGATCGGTATGCCGGGCAGGAACAGCGATGCCGTCTGCGGCCCCAATTGCCGGACGATATAAGTGTACAGGAACATGGCCGCCGCGCCGGCCAGAATCCCCTGGATGACGATCTGGCTGACGATCTCGGTGGCCGCAGCGGCGTGGATATGGCTTGGCGCCAAAAAATAGAGAACCGGCAACGGCAGGCACGACAGGAGCACCACCGCAGCCGTCACCGTGACCGGATCGGCACGCCATAGCCTGACAAGAACGGCATAGGTCGAAAACATCAGGCCCGATCCGATGAACAGCACGTCGCCGATGATGGCGCCGCTGGTGCCGCCACGCGTCGCGGCGATGAACAGCAACAGCCCGGCGATGATCGCGACGACGCCGATTGTTCGCCGTTGCGAAGCGCCGTCATTGAAGAAGACGCGCGACAGCAGGAACGAAAAGAAGACGATCGACGCGGGGCAGAGTGCCGCCGCATGGGCGGCCGGTGCATAGGTCAGGCCCCAATTGATGATCAGCGGATAAGGCAGGCCGGCCAGTGCCGCCAACGCCAGGGCCCGTCGCCGGCCCAGCGCCCGCATGGGAGCGAAGCCGCTGCGCCAGACGATCGGCAGAAAGACCACCCCGGCGCCGCCGAAGCGCAAGGCGGCCAAATCTGTCGCCGTCAGATGCTCCCGGAGGCTGAAGCGGGCGGCGACGAATTGGATGGCGTAGATGCCGATCATGGTGAGGCCGGCGATAATCGCCAGTCTCTTCTCTCCGGTGTCCCCTGCGTCTGTCACGACCTGCCACTCTTATGTCGTCGGAGGTGAAGACCGTCTCCACCGCTGCGGCGAAAGCGCAGGCTATTGTTCAGTCCTCCGCGTTGAAATACGCTCTTTTTGGAAAATGGCAGTGGAATTCACATTAGAGAGGCTGTTCTGAAGTGAATCCTGAAGCGAGCGATCTGGACGGCGTCGACCGCAGCCTTCTTCGGCTGCTGCAGGAGGATGGACGTCGCACCACCCTTGATCTGGCGACGCGTGTCGGCCTGTCGCCGACCGGCACGAGCCAGCGGGTGAAGCGGCTGTTCCGCGAAGGCTACATCACCGCGGTCAGGGCCGTGCTAGACCCCGCCAAGATCGGACGCGGCACGCTCGTCTTCATCGAGGTGCGCCTCGATCACACCGCGCCGCATATTTTCGAACGCTTCGCCGAGGCGGTGACCAAGGCGCCCGAGGTTCTCGAGTGCCACATGGTCGTCGGCGGCTTCGATTATCTGGTGAAGGCGCGCATTTCGGAAATGGCCGCCTATCAGGATTTTCTGACGCGGGTCATTCTCGCGCTGCCGGGCGTGAAGGAGACGCACACCTATGCCTCTATCGGCGACGTGAAGCCGCATGCGCCGCTGCCGGTATAGTCGCCGGACCATCGAGGCACCCTGAATCTAGTTCTTCAGGAACGCCGCAATCTCCTTGAACACACTGACGAACATCTCCTGCGTCAGCACGCCCGTATTGGTGTTGTAGCGCGAGCAGTGATAGCTGGAAAACAGCGCGATGCCGCCGGCCTGCTGCCGGCCGCCATGGCGGAACGGAATGGCCGCGACACGCTCGCCCAGCGCCCGCACCGTCGACTGGTGCGCGATCGAGCCCAGCGTCAGTATGGCGCTGAGATTGGGGAAGCGCGCAATCGTCGGTTTTAGAAAAGTCCGGCAGGTGGCGATCTCGGCGCCCACCGGCTTGTTCTCCGGCGGCACGCAGCGCACCGCATTGGTGATGGCCGTGCCGACAAGCTCGAGCCCGTCATCGGGCCTTGCCTTGAACTCGCCGCGCGCCAGGCCATGCGCGATCATCGTGCCGTAGAGCAGGTCGCCGGCAAAGTCGCCAGTGAACGGACGCCCCGTGCGGTTGGCGCCGCGCAGGCCGGGCGCCAGCCCGACGATCAAGAGGCGGACTGAATCTTCACCTTCCGGCGGCAGGAAGGTCGGCACCGGCGCGTTGAACCAGCCGGGTTCGCGCTCGCGCCAGGCGGCGATGAAATCGTGCAGCCGCGGGCAAAGCGGGCAGTCATGGCTGGGTTCGGGGGAGGGCGCGGCGATCAACGCCGCCGCCCGTCAATAATCGTCCTCTTCGACTTCGGCGGGCTCCGGCCGGCGCGCGGGCCGCTCGGACGGGTCGCGGCCGACTTCGCTCTTCAGCGTCATCAGGTCGATGAAATGATCGGCCTGGCGGCGCAGATCGTCGGAGATCATCGGCGGCTGCGAGGCCATGGTCGAGATGATCGACACCTTGCGGCCGCGCCGCTGCAGCGCTTCGACCAGCGTGCGGAAGTCGCCGTCGCCGGAGAAGATCACATAGTGGTCGACGACATCGGCGAGTTCCAGCGCATCGACGGTTAGCTCGATGTCCATGTTGCCCTTGATCTTGCGGCGGCCGGTCGAGTCGGTGAATTCCTTGGCGGGCTTGGTCACCACCTTGAAGCCGTTATAGTCGAGCCAGTCGATCAGCGGCCGGATCGATGAATATTCCTGATCCTCGACCAACGCGGTGTAATAGTAGGCGCGCAGCAGGTAGCCGCGCTTCTGGAAGCTCGACAGGAGCTTGCGGTAGTCGATGTCGAAGCCCAGCGCGCGGGAAGTGGCATAGAGATTGGCGCCGTCGATGAAAAGAGCGATCTTTTCACGGGGATCGAACATTGAAAAACATCCCTTTCGAAAATTTCTGTCGTCTAAAAGCGTTTGACGAATAGGTCCGACAAATGGGCCTCGGTGCCGTCACATCCGAGATAACGCGCAATTTATGGATATCCAAGGGCAGGCCTCGCATTGCAAGCAATTGTGATCGCCACTATGTGGGAAGTTTCACGGCGTGGCGCGATGATGAGCCGGGCAACGGCCCGCTAAGCTGACGCCGCCGCCATAAAGCTTGTATTTCGGCCGCGCCCGCGTTATGGAGCGCGCCAGCTTTCCATCAAATCCATCGCATGAAAGGGGCAGTCCATGGCCCGCGTAACCGTTGAAGATTGCATCGACAAGGTCGACAACCGTTTTGAACTCGTGCTGCTCGCCGGCCATCGCGCCCGCCAGATCAGCCAGGGCGCGCAGATCACCGTCCCGCGCGACAATGACAAGAACCCGGTCATCGCGCTGCGCGAGATCGCCGACGAGACGCTCTCTCCCGACGACCTCAAGGAAGACCTGATCCACTCGCTGCAGAAGCATGTCGAGGTCGACGAGCCGGAAGCCGAGGGCGAGGCGATCGCCGACCAGACCGGCGCGACCGCCGTTGCCGCCGACACCGACGACGCCGAGGAGAACGTCACTTTCGACCGCATGAGCGAGGAAGACCTGCTCGCCGGCATCGAAGGTCTGGTGCCGCCGGAAAAGAGCGACGACTACTAAGTGCTTTTGTCCCGGTTGGATCAACCATCCAGGACTTCCGTATCTTAGGTTTCGTGGCTATCTATGAGATGCGTCGCACGCTTGTGCGGCGCATCAATCATTTCAGCACCGCGAGATCCCGCCCATGATGCGTCAGTATGAGCTTGTCGAGCGCGTCCAGCGCTACAAGCCTGACGTCAACGAGGCGCTGCTGAACAAGGCTTACGTCTATGCCATGCAGAAGCATGGCCACCAGAAGCGCGCCTCGGGCGATCCCTATTTCTCGCATCCCCTCGAAGTCGCCGCCATCCTCACCGACATGCATATGGACGAGGCGACCATCGCCGTTGCCCTGCTGCATGACACGATCGAGGACACGACCGCGACCAGGGCCGAGATCGACGAGCTCTTCGGCCCCGAGATGGGCAAGCTGGTCGAGGGCCTCACCAAGCTGAAGAAGCTCGATCTGGTCTCCAAGAAGGCCGAGCAGGCGGAAAACCTGCGCAAGCTCCTGCTCGCGATCTCCGAGGATGTCCGCGTTCTGCTCGTCAAGCTCGCCGACCGCCTGCACAACATGCGCACCCTCGACCATATGCCGGAGGCCAAGCGCCTGCGCATCGCCGAGGAGACGATGGACATCTATGCGCCTTTGGCCGGGCGCATGGGCATGCAAGGCATGCGCGAGGAACTGGAAGAAATCGCTTTCCGCTACATCAATCCGGAGGCTTACCGCGCTGTTACCGCAAGGCTTGCCGAGATTTTCGAACGCAACAAGGGCGTCCTGCAGGAGATCGAGACG
>Ga0209758_1004080_pt1 | contig 12551 bp, 9 predicted proteins | sample AraplaMF_Col_mMF_FD_184258 | JGI IMG/M metagenome (GOLD analysis project Ga0209758, IMG submission 184258) | Arabidopsis root microbial communities from the University of North Carolina, USA - plate scrape MF_Col_mMF (SPAdes) (version 2) | ecosystem: Host-associated > Plants > Roots > Endosphere ... | reverse complement strand
ATCCAGGTCGACCCAGAACAGGATATCGATCCAGAACGCGATCGCGGAACAGCCGCCGGGCTGAGAGCCAGGGCTATTGGGATGATGCGCTTCGCGGCGCAAAGGAATCGGAGTGTGCGACGGGCGCTACATTTCGCGCTGCCGGCCCGAGGCCTCTTTTCGCGGAAGGCACCCGTGTCGCGCGCAGCCGCGCAAGAGATTGAACCGTCATCCGCCCGGTCGAATGCGAGATCGATCGAACTCGCCAGACGTTTCTGCTCATTGCCGTTCCAACATACCGAAATCCAGTCGAGCGGCAAGGTCTACGTCTGTTGCCCGCAATATAGCGGCGAGCGGTCGATCGGCAATATCTTCGAGAATTCTGCCGATGAAATCTGGAACGGAAAAGAGGCTCAAGCCATTCGTGCCGGCGTGCTCGATGGAAGCTTTTCCCATTGTCATCATGACAACTGCCCGTACATCGCGTCCCTCAGCCTGCCGACTCGAGAGCAGGCCGCCGCCGATGACGAGATGCGCGCGATCATGGACAACAGCACAACAGTCCTGGAACGCGGGCCGACAACCGTAAAGCTCTGTCATGACACGACGTGCAATCTCTCGTGCCCGTCCTGTCGCGGGCATTTGATTGTTGCCGACCAGGAGACGCAGGCAAAGCTGGAACATACGCACCGGAATTTCATCGTACCGTTACTGAAGGACACCAAGAGCCTGGGAATGTCGGGCGATGGTGATCCATTCGCCAGCCGCCACTACCGCGAGGTGCTCCGAGAGACCAGGGAGACCTCACCCGATATGAAAATCGATCTGCACACAAACGGTGTCCTGCTCGACGAGGACGCCTGGCGGGAGTGTGCGTTGGAAGGACGCGTGGCCAGCGTGCTGGTCTCGATCGATGCGGTCACACCAGAGACCTATGCGCAGGTAAGGCGCGGCGGCGATTTCGCCAGATTGCTGCGCAACCTCAGCTTCATTGCGGAACGCCGTGCGGCCGGCGAAATCGCAAGCTTCAAGCTGGCCTTTGTTGTCCAGGCCGCCAATTATCGCGAGATGCCCGCCTTCGTGGATTTGGCGCGTCGCTTCAACGCGGACCATGTTGAGTTTTCGCTAATTCATCATTGGAGTCGCGCCATGTCCAAGGAGGCGTTTGCCGAGGCGCAAATCTGGCGCGTAGATCATCCCATGCACGCTGCCTTCCTGGAAATCCTCCGCGACCCGACCTTTGATGATAGTCGCGTATTGCTCGGAGACGTGGCGCCGTTTCGACGCCGCCGCACCGTGCTCGAGGGCGCGGAAGCGGCCGGTGCAGTAGGCTTGCAGGAGGCGGACCTGCGAGATTCGAACGCCTCCGGCCCGGCAAACGGGAAGAGCCATCGTGAGTACCAGGCAGCCTGCGACTCGGCTTACGCGCAATTGACACTTGTGCATGGCCCTGCCGAGTTTTCACCCGATGGGGTGACGGTGATTTGTGTTGCCCGTAATGAAGCGGGCCGTATGCCGAGCTTTCTTGCCCATTACCAGAAGCTTGGCGTTCGTCATATCCACATAATCGACAACGCATCAACCGATGAAACTCGCGAGATCGCCGCCTCATGTCCCCATGCGACCCTGTGGACGACAAATGCAAGCTTCGCCGAGGCAGCCTTCGGCCACATCTGGATAGGATCCATCGTGCGACGGCACGGGCTTGGCAACTGGGTGCTCAGTGTCGACGCCGACGAGCATTTGGTTTACGACGGCATGGATTGCCATGATCTGAAGTCGTTGTGCGCCTGGCTTCAATCCCAGCAGCAAACGCGACTGTTCGCTCCTCTCATAGATATGTATCCCGGATTGCCGACGAACAAAGGGAATGGCAGTTTCCACCTGCTGGACAAGGCGGCAGACGAATGGATGTTGGAAAGCTGCCCTTACTTCGATAGCGCCGGGCCCGGCAGGTATCATTTTGAGGAAACGAGCAGGGGCATCCACGTCAAAGGGGGGGTGCGTGCGCGCGTGATTGCGGATCTGTCGGATAACGTATTTTGCCTGACCAAGGTGCCGCTAGCCGTGTGGGACGAGGATACGGAATATTCCGATCTGCATTTCCCATTTCCATATATCTGCAACCCACGCCAGAATCATGGTGCGCTGCTTCATTTCAAATTTACCGATGGCTTTCGCAGGAAAGTATCGGAGGCGATTCAGGAAAATCAGCACTGGAACGACGCCTACGAGTACAGATTGTACGACCGCTGGCTCGGTACCGGAAAGCCGTTGTTTGATGAACAACACTCGGTGCGCTACCGAGGGCCTCACTCGTTGATCTCTCAGGGCCTGTTGCGGCCTATTGATTGGTCCTCGCTGTCCCCGGCGGAGCGGGGAGGCGTCCAGCCTTCTGGTGAGCCCGGGCATCGTCCAGGCCGCCTGACGTAGCGACCGCGTCCTGCTCACCTTCAAGAATCCATGTTCTCCGAGCTCCGTTGTCCAAGCGGTGATCAATCAACCCAGGGACCCGCCATGGCCACCTTCGCCCTCAGCTGCGCGCTATCGATGTTGATGATGACTGTTGCCCTCTACTGTGCGCTCTGACTCGAACAGCTTGGGCGAACGTATGTCATACTGGGGCAATTGGCAGGGTCTCGATCAATACCAGGCTGCGTGTGATGCAGCCTATCGGCAACTGACACTCATCCGTGGACCTGCCGAGTTTCCGTCCGATGGCGTCACGGTGGTGTGTGTGGCTCGCAACGAAGCGGATCAACTGCCAGGCTTTCTTGCCCATTACCGGAAACTTGGTGTTCGTCACGTCCACATTATCGACAATTCGTCGAACGATCATACGAGCGACATCGCCAGATCGTGGCCCCGTACGACCGTCTGGACCACAAACGCAAGTTACGCCGAGGCAGCCTTCGGCCAACTCTGGATAGGAGCCATCGCGCGACGGCATGGGCTTGGCCGTTGGGTGCTTAACGTCGATGTGGACGAGCATTTGGCTTACGACGGCATGGACCATCGCGACATCCGATCGTTGTGTGATTGGCTTCGATGCCGGCAGCAGACCCGGCTATTTGCTCCTCTCATCGATATGTATCCCGGATTGGAAACTGTCGAGGAGAAGAGCAGTCTGTTTGCTCGATTGAGGGGGAAGCTTTTGGGTAGGCCAGCAAACGGATCCATGCTGAAGCGCTGCCCCTACTTTGACCGCAAAGAGCTTTCTGGCTCTGCCAATTATCGGTTCCAGGAATTTAGCGAGGGCGTCCATGTCAGAGGAGGGGTGCGCTCGCGCGTCATTGCAGAACCATTGGAGGACGTCTTCTGCCTGAGCAAAGTGCCGTTGGCCCTATGGGACGAGCAAACGGCTTACCGCAATGTGCACTTTCCATTTCCATTTGGCTGCAACCCGCGACAGAACTACGGCGCACTTCTTCACTTCAAGTTCGTCAGCGGCCTTCGAAAAAAGGTAGCGGATGCCATTCAAGAGAAGCAGCACTGGAATGAAGCCTACGAGTACAGGCTTTACGAGCGCTGGCTTGGTACCGGAACGCCGTTGTATGACGAACAGTACTCAGTGCGTTACCAGGGGCCTGACTCATTGATCTCTCAGGGCTTGTTGCAGCCTATTGCATGGTCCTAGGGACGGTCGCTATCGGGCGGACGGAGCCGCCTGACCGTTTCTCGCGCTGGAGCGTGCCGCCGGCGATGGCGACGATGAGTACGTACAGCCATCCCTCATAGAAATCGAAGAGGTGCGAATTCAGAAGAGAGCTCAGAACGTTCTGCACGACGGCCACCAGGCCGATCCAGGCAACCAGACTGGGCTGCGCGCCCGCGACGGCCTCGCGAAAGAGCCACAGATGCGTCCCCCACGTTGCCAGCAGTGCAAGACATCCAAGCATGCCCCACTGAATCGCCACCGCGAACGTTTGATTGTGCGGATTGTCGACCACCTTCGCCTTGAGGCCTGACTCTCCGGCGGCCTCGGCGGCGAACAGCGCTCTGGTCGAACCTGTGCCGTGGCCAAAAAAAGGAGCGGCCTGCACGAACTTGATCGATTTTCGCCAGAATTCGAGGCGCTCGGCGCCGCTGGCCGGATGTCCATTGACCGTGGTGGCATTGGATTCGAATGCGCTGACCTCATGGAGGAGGCGCGCCACTTTCGTTTGAAGGTTGGGCGAGGCCACCCAAAGCGCCGCGCCGATCGCGCTCAGTCCTGCGAGCAAGGCAAGCAAGGCCCAGCCTCGTGTGTATCTCAGCAGGAGCAGCAGCAGCATGGCCGGGACATAGAGAAAGGCCGTTCGCGCGACGTTGACGAATGCAAGTTCTGCGAAAAAGACCGCCGAGCAGACGAGGAGCACGGCCGCGCGCCAAAACCGGCTCCGGTGAATCGACTCGATCGCGAGTGCAATGGAGATCACCGCGGCGAGGGCAAAGCCCTGGCTTTGGTCAATGTAGTTCTTCAGAAAAACGCCGGGCGCTTTGCCCGCTGCGCCAAGCGCGTCGCGAACTTCGGGTGACAGGAATGTCAAAAACGAAAATCCCGCCAGGACCAGGTTTGAAACGGCGTAGGCTGTAAACATCCGTGGGCCGCGAGAAGTCATCTGGAAGTGCAGAAAGAGAGGCGGCAACCAAAGCAGCTTCACTGTCTTCTCGATGGCATGCAATCGTTCCGACCACGGCACTTCGTCAGCCCACAGCGTCCCCAGCATTGCAATTGCAACGATCGCGACGGGTAGTGCGCAGGCCGGGTGCTTCATCTGCTGCAGGATCTTCCAGGGCCCATGCGTGATCGATATCATGAGCAGAATGCAGAGCACGAGGACGGTCGTCGCCGTCGTGGACCAACAGATCGCAGCAGCCAGGATCAGGATAAAGATATCGATCAGGCCAATCCGGATCCGCCGGGCGCGAGGCTCTTGCGGTCCGCTCCACACCAGAAGAAGCAATCTGCTCCAATCAAGATAACCCGCTCCCCGTGGCGCCTTCGCGGCGACGTTGTCGGGACACGACGCAAACGTTTCTTGCGTGCCGAGATGGATTTTCATGGCTCAGAGTCCTGAAAGCGCCGACGCTGGCGTGTGGTCCGATGCAGAGAGTGGAAGAGCAACGATCCTGTTCCAACGCGCCTCCAAGCGTTCGTAAAAGTCGGCGAACGTGATCGCCTGGATCATTCAGCACCGCTGCGCAGCGCTTCGGTGCGAACAGGGCTTCGTCGATAAGAGGAATGGGATGCTGATCCGCGAACATATCGGAAAGCGACGGAGCCGCAGTAGAAGAGAAAAATGCGATTGAATCGCTTCGGGCGGTTCACTCACAACAGAGCAAAGTCGCGTCGTTGAAAATACGTCACTTGGAGGATCGACGCATGTGTGTCGATTTTTCGTCTTCGTTGCGCCCCAATTCGGCCACGCGAGGAAGATGCTCGGTGGCCGGGGTCGCAGGAGATGTTGCGAACTTGCAGCACTCGGGCACGGTTCGGAATTTTCGAAACCATCTCTGCCGCTTTCTCCCGCATTCAGCGGATTTTTTCCCGAATGGACCTCCTGTAGTTTTGTGATGAGGATCAGCGCGCGCAGCAATCGTGAAGGTTTGTACCGAGTGAGTTCCTTTTACGAGAGGTAGCGACTGATGCTCAGTTCTAAGCGGCGTTTTCGGCGCGTGATCACGAACGCCGAGAATCCGATTTGCTTTGTCGCTAGCGACCGACGCTTCCTCTTCGGACATTTCGGGCCGGCAATCGCTGCAGCGAAAGCGAGAGGCGCGGAAGTAATCGCCTTTGTTCCCGGCGGCGGTGAAGCAGAAGGGCCTGCTTCGGCAGGCGTCAGAATCATTCCGAGCCCGACTGTCCGGGCGGTCGATTCTTTGCTGGCCATAATCGCCGAGGCAATCTGGTTCGGCGCGGCCCTCCGCCGCATCCGGCCAAGTGTCGTGGTCGTCTATTCACTCCGCATGTGCATCGTTATCGCGCTGGCGCAGTTCTTCGTGAAATCGTGCCGGTTTGTTTTTGCCGTTACCGGCGTCGGATTCCTGGGCATCTCGGATTCGATCAAGGTGCGCATCATTCGGTCGGTGGTGTATCGCACGATCAGCAGGGTTCCACGCCGCCGCTCACACTTCATCTTTGAGAATCCGGCGGATCCGGTGTCGACCGGAATCGCAAGGAGCGGGCATTCCTTTTCGGTTCTGATGGGAGCGGGCGTTGACCTGCGCGAATTCCGCAAGCGTCACATTCGGCGCGGACGTCCGATTCGTTTGGCGACGATATCGCGCCTGGTATGGTCGAAGGGGATCGACATCGCGGTCCACGCCATCTCTTCGCTTGCGCAAGAGGGGTATCCGGTCGAACTGCACATCCATGGTGCGCCGGATTTTTCCAATCCGCGACCGGTCGATCCGAACAGCTTGCGCAATATTCCCGGCGTGCACTATCACGGCTTCTCGGACTCGATCGCCAATCTCTGGGAGAACTATCAGGCCGCGATTTTCACGAGTCGGGGCGGCGAGGGACTGCCGCGGGCCCTGCTTGAGGCTGCGGCCAGCGGACGACCGAGCATTGTCACTGACGTTCCGGGGTGCCGGGATTTCGTCCGGGATGGCATTGACGGCTACGTCGTTGCCCTCGAATCCGAGGCCGCTTTGAGGATGGCAATTCTGAAGCTGATGTCGGCATCGGAACATAAACTCGCGCGGATGGGAGACCGGGCGTGCGAGAGGGTTCGGGCGACGAGCACCGCCGCGCACATTCAGGACCGGTACAGCGAAATATTCGACGCGCTCCTCCAGCCGGGGCCGACCATGGCATCTCCTCGCAACCACGAAGGCGCGGAGCAGCTGGCGGCCGATCCCACGGCAATCGTCCTGGCCCACCGCCGCAAGCAGGCGTCGTGAATATGCTGCGCGGTTTCATGTCGCCTGCACCTCCAATGGATCGGCGGTCCGGCTTCCCGGTCGCAAGCGAACCCCATGCGCGCAGGCGCCTTCCCCAGGCTGCGGGCGACCGCGGCGTGAACGAATCCGTCCGCAGTGGGCTGACCCGAAGCTTCACCGGCGAGCGACCGTTGATGTTTGGTTATTGGGGGCGCATCGGTCCCATCTCGAAATGGATGCTCGATCTGGCCGCGGTGACGCAGGGCTATGGCGGCGACTGCGCGTCGTTCTCCTATTCAAGCAGCAATGAACTCGAGGCCGGATTCCGTTCGCTCGGGGATGCCTCCTTCGCCGTTCCGACATTCAACCACGGTGCTCAGGCCTTCTATGGTCTCAGGTCGATGGTCGCTCTAAGGAGCGCGCTCGCCGGGCGCCTCAAACGCGACCGCACCAGGGTGTTCGTCTCCCTTATGTCGCATGTCTGGTCGCCGCTCCTTGTTCCCCTGATACGCCGGGCGGGGGCCAAGTATGTGGTGGTAGTTCATGACGCCGCGCCTCACCCTGGCGACCGCAGGGGGATGGTGACGCGCTGGATCCTGCGCGAAGCCGCGATGGCGGATCATGTGATCACGCTCAGCCGCTTTGTTGCAAATGGCCTGGTCCGCGATCACGGCTTTTCGGAAAGCAGGATCTCGGTCCTGTTTCATCCCGACCTCGACTATCGAGCCTCGCGAGGCATCACGCGTGATCCGGACAGACCGCTTCGTGTCCTGTTTACAGGGCGCCTTCTCGCATACAAGGGCATCGATCTCCTGGTCGAGGCCGCGGAAGTCCTTCGCCGCCGGGGCATCGGTGTGGACCTTGGTGTCTATGGAAGGGGCGAGATATCGGCCTCTCTTCGGCGGAGGCTCTCGGCATTGGATATCCGGCTGGTGAACCGATGGCTGTCCCACGAGGAGCTTGCGCAAACACTCTCCGACCACGATGTCGTGGTCGCGCCGTACGTCGAGGCAAGCCAGTCGGGCGTCATCGCGGCCGCCTTCGGCGCGGGTGTTCCGGTGATTGCAACTCCTGTCGGGGGACTTGTCGAGCAGGTCGTCGATGGCGTCACTGGGCTGATCTGCGGCGCAGCGACGCCAGATGCCATTGCGGATTCAATTGGAAGGCTTGCTGAGGATCGTGCGCTGTTGGCGCGGCTGACCGCAGCCGTCACTGCCACGCGCAACCAGCGGTCGATGCGGAGATTCTTCGATGACACTTGCCGTATCGCGCTCGACGACGCGCCGCCGCCCGGAGCGGCTCTCGCGTCATCGGCTGGTTTCGCATCGACAAAGACCAACGGGTGAAGTTCGGTGCCTGAGACAGTCTTAATTGCCGGAGCCGTTGGCTGCATCGGCCCGGTTCTCGTGCCCGCGCTGCGTTCGAGGCGACGATGAACGGTGCATGCCTCATCCGGACCGGCATGGAGCAGCAGGACTTGGGTCAACCTGACGGGATGGATGTGACGATCGCGGTGCCAGCCGATGCTCGATATCACCGGAAGCACCGGAGCGAGGCGACGCTCGCGGTCGCAGACCTGCGCCAGTCGCTGTCGCTGTCCTGGTTCTGGATGGCGCTGGGGTGGAACGACATACTGCATCGCTATCGTGGCTCCATGCTGGGTCCGTTCTGGCTGACGATAACGGCGGCGGTTTTCATCGCCGGACTTGGCCCGCTATACGCCAGGCTGTTCTCTCTCGATCTCGCCGGATATCTGCCGTTCATGGCGCTCGGCGTGACGACCTGGCAGTTCATCACCGGGGCAATCAACGACTCCTGCTCGACCTTCATCGCCTCGGGTCATCTGATGAAGCAGGTCCGGCTGCCGCGGCTTGTGCTGCTATTCCGCGTCATCTGGCGCAACGTCATCGCGTTCCTTCATAACGCGCCCATCTATGTCGTCATCTTCCTTGTGTTCGGTCTTCCGCTGGACTGGCATCTCCTTGCAGTCGTGCCCGGTTTTATCCTTGTTTGCCTGAACCTGACGTGGATGGGCCTTGCAGTTGCGATCCTGTGCGCGCGATTCCGTGACGCTCCGCCGATTATCGCCGCGGTGCTGCAGATCGGGTTCTTCGTGACACCCGTCATGTGGAACTACAAGGTGCAGCACGTCGATCCCCTGATCGTGATGCTGAATCCCTTCGCGGCCATCATCGAACTCGTGCGGGCTCCGCTGATGGGCGAGGCGATCTCGCCTGCGCTGGTGCTGTCAGCGGTGGTCTGTCTCGTTGTGGGATCGGCGTTCGCCGCCGTCCTTTTCATCCGTTTCCGGCGTCAGATCGTGTTCTGGGTGTGAGCATGGCGGAGGTTCATCTGTGGAATGTGTCGCTGGGCTTTCCCATCCTGCACACCGGTCATCGCTCCCTGAAAAAGGCGCTGGTGGCCAAAGCGGTCGGCGGGGCGATCATGCAGGAGGCCCGTTCGGCGCCGTGGGTGCAGGCCCTCAGGGATGTCACCGCCAGCTTCATGCCCGGCGACCGCGTGGGCCTGATCGGGCCGAACGGGGCAGGGAAGTCGACCTTGCTCCGCGTCATCGCCGGCATCTTCGAACCGAACGAAGGTCAGGTGCATGTCGAAGGAGAGGTGCTGCCGTTGCTCGATCTCGGGCTCGGCTTCGACGAGCAGCTGTCGGGACGCGAGAATATCTGGATGCGGGGCATGTATCTTGGGATCCGTCCGTCCCGGTTCGATGCCGTAGTCCAGGAGATTGCCGATTTCACCGAATTGGGCGGCTATCTCGATTTGCCGGTGCGCACCTATTCTTCCGGCATGCAGATGCGGCTCTCGCTCGGGATCGCCACCGCGCTGGAACCCGATATCCTGCTGATGGACGAGTGGATCCTGGCCGGCGATGCTGCGTTCCTGGCCAAGGCACGCAATCGGCTTTCGGATTTCGTCCAGAAGGCGAGCATCCTGGTCCTGGCCTCGCATTCGGAAACCATCATTCGCGAGTGGTGCAACAAGGCGGTTTTGCTGCGTGGGGGACACGTCGAGGCCTCCGGCAGCGTTGATGAAGTCTTCAGGGCATATGGAGGCCACACATGAACGTGCTCGGCACTCGATCGACCCGTCATCGATTTCTGCCAATTCGATTGCGAGCCACCTAGAATTGGTACAGTCGGCCTGGGTTCTCGACGAATATTCTCCTGCGCAGATTCTCGCTACCGATCCAGTCCGAGGTCAGGTCGGCGATGAGCGCATCGTCCGGCTTGGCGTTTTCCGCTGCCGTCGGATGAGGCCAGTCGGTGCCCCACACCAGGCGTTCCGGCGCCAGCTTGAGATAGCCCTTGGCGACGTCGGCCGCATCCGAATAGGTCGGCGGCCCGACCTTTGAAAAGGTATAGGCGCCCGACAGTTTGACCCAGGCTTTGCCGCGCTCGAGGAGCTTTGCGATGATGCCGAACGCGGGATGCGAAACGCCTGGACCCGGTATCTGGCCCATGTGGTCGAACACGACCGGCACCGGCAGGTTGCTGAGGATGTCGGCGTGAGCGACGATCCGCTCGGCGCCGGCGACGACCTGGACGTGCCAGCCGAACGTTGCGATCCGCTTGGCAAGCAGCCGCATCATCTCAATGGGCGCGCCGGCCGGGTAGGAGAGGTTAAAGCGCACGCCACGTACGCCGAGGTCCTGCATGGATTTGAGATCCGCGTCCGCAATGTCGTCCTTCACAACCACGATCGCCCGCGCCGCGGTGCCGAATTCTTTCAGCGCGTCGAGCACGAGGCGGTTGTCGGTCCCGTAGGTCGACGGCTGCACGATGACGTGTCGCGCAAATGCCGAGCCGGGCCTTCAGTTGGAGGTAGTCGGGAACCGATGCATCAGCGTGTCGCAAGCTCGCCTTCGGATCGACGGGATAACGCGTGTCGTAGATGTGGTGATGGCAGTCGACGGCGCCCGGCGGTAGCGAGATCTTCGGCCGCTCCACGCCCCCTGACCATTTTACTTCCTGCGCTGTCGCGGCGACAGGCGATCGCACCGTCCCGAGGCTTGCGGCGTCCGTCGATCGGAGCATCATGCGGCGGTTCAAGCTTTTGTCACTCGTCATCGCTCTTAGCCTTCAGTGGTTTTGCATGCCCCATTTGCGGACGGTCATCGCCTCGATGCTGCGGAACACGAGCCCTTCCACGGCAAGGCCGATCAGGATCACGGTCAACAAGCCGGCAAACACGCTGGCCGTCTCCAGCGCATTGCGCGCCTCGAAAATGTACCAGCCGAGGCCGGCCGCGTTACCCGAAACGCCAAATACGAGTTCGGCAGCGATCAGCGTTCGCCATGCGAAGGCCCAGCCGATCTTCAGGCCGGCGAGGATCGAGGGAAACGCCGCCGGGATCAGGATGAACAGCACCATGCGCAGGCCGCCGAGACCGTAGTTTCGGCCGGCCATGCGCTGGGTCTGGCTCACCGAGAGAAAGCCGGTGAATGTATTCAGCGACACGGCCCACAGCACCGAGTGCACGATGACGAACACGATGCTGGTGGTGCCAAGGCCGAACCAAAGCAGCGCCAGGGGCAGAATCGCGATCGCGGGAAGCGGATTGAACATCGCCGTCAGCGTCGCGAGCACGTCCGTGCCGATCCGCGTCGAAACCGCGAGCGTGGTCATGACCGCCGAGATCGCAATTGCGGTTGCGTAGCCGATCAGCAAAACCCGCAACGACGTCGCCGCGGCGCCCGGGAGCTTGCCGGAGATGACATCGGCGGACCACGCGGACAGGGTGTCGCTGAGCGAGGGGAACATCAGCGGATTGCCGATGTAACGCGCGTAGATCTCCCACACCAACGCCAGCATCAGCAGCACGAACCCTCGCCGGATGGCGGTAACGGAAAGATGGCCTCGACCAGACCGATCGGGCGGCTGATGTCGCCGATCTCGCTGATATCGACAGGAGTCCGCTCGATGTCCGGCCGCTCGACGGAGGCACTCTTGAGGATGGCGGACTCAGCCATGGGCGGTCTCCTCGGCTCCGAACAGCATGCTGTATCGCCGGCGCCATTGTCGCGGCGATCGACGAGGCCGGCGAGTTCATCAAGGCCAATCCGCGGCGGGCCGCTGAAATCTCTCTCGAAGCAGAAAAGACATCGCTGTCGCTCGACGAAACCGAACAGATGTTGAAAACCGTCTCGGGAGAATGGGGCGTGCAGCCGCAGGGTGTCATGAGCTTCGGCCGGTTTATGGCCAGGGCAGGGCTGCTGAAGGCGCCGCCAGCCAAATGGCAAGACGTATTCTTTGCGCCGGTGTCGGGGAAGAGCGGAAGCTAACGCGGGACTCGGCAGCACGCGAGGCGCGATCACTTACACAGCCTTTTCACTTGGAAGCCACCAGGATCTTGTTGGACGCAACGTGCCTTTTCGTATCCTGCAGCTAGATAGGGACACAACATCATGACCGGACTCACGCGCAGGCAAATTGCCCTTATGTTGGGAGCAGCGCCATATCTGGCGCTTGGGCGCGCGGCGTTTGCGCAACAGGAATGGCCCAACAAGGTGATCACCTATGTTGTGCCTTACCCGCCGGGCGGAACTACCGACGTCCTGGGCCGCTTGATCGCCGCCAAACTGGCGCCGGCGCTGAAGGCGACGATGGTCGTCGAGAACAAGTCGGGCGCGACAGGAACGATCGGAACCCAGGCGGTGGCGCGCGCGGCGCCGGATGGATACACTT
>Ga0209758_1004076_pt1 | contig 12558 bp, 16 predicted proteins | sample AraplaMF_Col_mMF_FD_184258 | JGI IMG/M metagenome (GOLD analysis project Ga0209758, IMG submission 184258) | Arabidopsis root microbial communities from the University of North Carolina, USA - plate scrape MF_Col_mMF (SPAdes) (version 2) | ecosystem: Host-associated > Plants > Roots > Endosphere... | reverse complement strand
CGGCGCCATGGCCAGCCCATGGGTGGCGCATGCATTCGGCGGCGCGCAGCCCGACTGGCACGCGGGCCTGTCGATCTGGTCGCTGCTCGCCGTCTTCGCTCTGCTGTACTGGCTCAACATGCGGCGCATGGAATTCACCACCGACGCGCCAAGACAAGGCCTCTCATGGCTGCGCTGCTTCGCCAGCCGCCGCGCATGGCTGCTGGCCGCGTGCTTCGGCCTCATCAACGGTGGCTACACCAGCCTCGTCGCGTGGCTGCCGCACTTCTATGCACAACAAGGGTGGACCGCGCAGCAGGGCGGCTCGGTGCTCGCGCTGATGACGGCAGCGCAGGTGGTCTCCGCCCTCGCCATGCCAGCCATCGCACGAAGCCGCGGGCGTGACCTGCGGCCCTGGCTGGTGCTCACGCTCGCCGCGCAGCTCGCCGGCTTTTGCGCGCTGACCTTCGACGCACCCGCGCCGGCAGTCGCCATCGCCATCGTGCTGGGCTTCGGCCTCGGCGGCGCGTTCTCGCTGTGCATGGTGCTCGCCCTCGACCACCTGCCCGACCCCGCACAGGCCGGCGCCCTCGCGGGCTTCATGCAGGGCGTCGGCTTCATGATCGCCGCGCTCGCGCCCTTCGTCACCGGCTGGGTGCGCGAGCACACCGGCGGCTTCACGCTCGCGTGGGCCTATCTTGCTGCCGTCGTTGTGGTGCTGTTGTCGCTCATGCTGTGCTTCGATCCGCGCCGCTATGCTGCCTCCACGGCCGGTCTGTTCGATGTGCGCGGCGCGCTGCTCGGTGCTCCATCTCTTGCCGCGCTCGACGGCGCGGCCACCAGAAAGGTCTGAACACCATGTACCAGGAACAATTCATGCAACGGGCGATCGCCCTTTCTGCACAAGCGCTGAGCGAGCCTGGCACCGAGCCCTTCGGCGCGGTCGTCGTGAAGGACGGCGTGATAGTCGGCGAAGGCTTCAACCACTCCGTCGCGCATCACGACCCGACATCGCACGGCGAGGTCGAAGCGATCCGCGATGCTTGCCGCAAGCTCGGCACCGTCGACCTGCGCGGCTGCGAGCTCTACACCTCGTGCGAGCCCTGCGCGATGTGTGTGGCGGCGATGCACATCGCGGGTATCGCGAAGCTCTACTACGCGGCCTCGCTGGCGCAGTCGGGCGAGGCCTTCGAGGGTGTGACGGTGGCGGCGCGGCATCCCATCGATGTGGATGCGCTGCGCGCCGAGGCTGGCGCGACGCTGGCGCAGCGAAGCCTGCCTGCGGAGCAGAAGATGGATCGTGAGGCGGTGGCGGTTCTTTCGGACTGGGCTGCGACGCGCAGGGCTACATGAGCCCACTGGGGCCGCCATCGCGGCATGGGCGATCTTCTCGTTGTCGCGCTTCGCCGGCATCGACGGGCCGCATTCACGACGATGTTGTTACTCACCACTCCGCCAGCCACTGAATAGAGTGACCTCACGGCGCCATTCGAAGCGCGCCAAGAGGAGCTCGCAATGTTCATCACCAGAAGCAGCGGCAGCAGTACGACGAAGCCGCCTTCCACCCGCGTCGCGCGTGCACTCGAAATCCATCGAAGCGTGATGGCGTGCAACGCGCACGTCGCACTCGACCGCAACAGCACTCACGCACTCACAGCAGCCCTGATGCTGCCCTGCTACAAGGCCGAATTCCGCACCCTCGCGCTCGCAATGACCGCGACCGAAGAGCGCGAACTTAGGTACGCGCTCGATGCGCTTTGCGATCGCGCCGCATGAAGAAGAGAACCTTCGCGGCAATTTCAGCCGCTTCAGGTTTCATTCCGAAAGCTTGCGCGGCTTGCGGAATTACAGAGTTGGATTGAACGGGATTCCACTCGTAGCGGCAAACATCGCGAACGCCCAGACTCCGCTTCCCCGGCCGGGAAGTCATTTCATGGAAGTCATTTCTCTTGAAAGGAGTTGGCTATGGCGGAAAACGCGAAGTTCACGATCCTCTCGTTCGTCGGTGGCGGCATACGGGGGCTGATGTCGGTGTCGGCGCTGAACAAGCTCTACACCCTGTTTCCTCACATGCTCGACAACACCGACCTCATCGCGGGCTGCTCGACGGGTTCGATCATCACCAGCGAGCTGCTCGCGGGAAAGAAGCCATCGGACCTCGTCACCTTCTTCACCGAGCGCACCGGCAGGGGCGAGATCCCGTTCTACGACAAGATGAACACCGACCCGAAGGAGCCCGCGTACAACATCATGGACGCCTACGGCTCCCAGTTCGCGCTCCACGGCGACAAGAAGGTCAAGGATGTCGACTGGAAGAAGGCGCTGTTCGTGACCTTCAATGTCGGCGGGCTCGAGGTGAAGAACTCACTGCAGACGCCCATACCGTGGAAGCCGGTGATGTACACCAACATGGACCCCGAGCTCGGCGACGTCACCATCGCGAAGGCTGCCACCTCGAGCGGCGCGATGCCCGGGCAACTGGGCTCCTACGAAGGCAACGTCGACGGTGCCTTCTTCAACCACGACCCCACAGTCGCGGCGATTGCGCTGGCGGTGAAGGCGGGCTATGCGCTCGAGGACATCACGGCCATCACCTTCGGCACCGGCTACATGCCCGACTGGATTGCCAGCGACACCAGGAACTGGGGTGCCGACCAGTGGATGAACGGCGTTGCCAATCCGTTCAACAACACGCCGCCATTCCTCATGAACCAGGCGAAGCCTTCGCCGGTGCTCGACATGTGCCTGAACGGCACTTCGACCGAACTCATGCCGATGATCGCGAAGATGCTGCTGGGCGAGCGCTACGCCAACATCAACCCGACGCTGCCCTTCTTCATTCCCGAGAACACGACCTACCAGCCGGCCATCGACCTGCTGCAGGACAAGGGCAAGCATGCGGACACCGCGCATGCGGAAGTCCTGCTCGAGAAGTACTGGGTCGACCACGTGCTCGGCCCCGTGCGGACGACCTGAGCCGCATCTACCCATACCGAGCAAACGCTCCAACGCATTCCCGGAAAGGAGAAACGACGATGTCGATCACCGCAACAAAGGGTGCAGCGCCAAAGGCAGCATCCGGCACTTCCACGGGCGAACTGAACCTCGGGCCGTACTACATCCAATACCTGCCCGGCAACCACTACGTGCTGGACGTGAACGGAAACAACACCGCCAAGGGCACGGAAGTCATCGGGTACACGGTCAACCTGCCCGAAACCGGCAACCAGCAGTGGCTGTTCGTCCCTGCGGGGCCGCAGGCGCCGGGCTGGTGGTATCTGCAGACACTGATGGGCACCGAATACGTCATGACCCTGCAGCCCCACGCCACCACCGGCGCGGGCCCGGTGGTGATGCAGCCCAAGGCACTGGGCGACCTCGACACCCAGCTATGGAGCCTGCTGCCCACCGAGGTACCTGGCTACTGGTACATACAGAGCAAGTACGGGGCGAGCAACTCGCAGACGCCAGTGGTCATAGGGCTTACCAGCGACACCTCGGCTGCGAGCGCCGTTGCCAACCCGCTGAGCTTCACCGGGTTTGCAGCACAGGCCTGGGGGTTCAAGCCCGTGTACTGGTAGGGAGGAGACCGGCGGCCGGCCTGCCGTTGTCAGTCCCAGGCCGGCGACAGACCGGCCGGGTCTGTCAGCCGCTCATTGCGGTCGAGCGCCGCAATCTGCGCCATCTCGGCGTCCGACAGCTTCAGCTGCAGGGCCTTCAGGTTGCCCTCGAGGTTCGCGCGCTTGGTGGACGACGGAATCACCGCATAGCCCATCTGCATCGCCCACGCCAGCACCACCTGTGCGGCGGTGGCGTTGCGCGCCTTGGCAATTGCCTCGACGACCGGATCGCCCAGCACCTTGCCGTAGGCCAGCGTCATGTAAGACGTGATGTGGATGCCCGCGCTCTTCGCGAACTCCGCCACCTTGCGGTTCTGCAGGTACGGGTGCAGCTCGATCTGGTTGGTGGCGATGTTCTGCACGCCCACGGCCGCGATGGCTTCCTTCATCAGCGCGATGTTGAAGTTCGACACGCCGACGTGCTTCGTGAGCCCCAGCGCCTTGGCCTCGGCCAGCGCGCCCATGAACTCGGCCACCGGCACCGCGTTGCCGGGCGAGGGCCAGTGGATCAGCGTCAGGTCGACTTGGGTTATGCGCAGCTTCGCAAGGCTTTCCTTCAGGCTGGGCACCAGCTTGTCCTTGGCGTAGTTGTCGGTCCAGATCTTGGTGGTGATGAAGAGGCTCTCGCGGGCCACGCCGCTTTCAGCGATCGCCTGGCCCACCTCGGCCTCGTTGCCGTAGATCTGCGCCGTGTCGATGGCGCGGTAACCCACGTCGAGGCCGTTCTTCACCGAGTCGATGACCACCTGGCCCTTCAGGCGGAAGGTGCCGAGGCCGAAGGCGGGAATGGGGTTGTTCGTGTTCATGGTTGTCCTTGTGAGTTCAGAAAGGAAAGAGAGGAAGAAAGAAATTCAGTGCCCGGCCGGCACAGGCCCCGAGGCGCGAACCGGAATGCCCGCGCGGCGGTCGAGCGTTCCGCTCCATTGCGTGAGGGCCAGCGACACCAGCACCACCAGCGCGCCGATCCACGGCGTGTGCATCAGCCCCAGGTGCGTCACGATCAGCCCGCCGGCCCAGGCCGCGCCGGCAATGCCCAGATTGAAGGCCGCGATGTTCAGGCCCGAGGCCACGTCCACCGCCTGCGGCGTGAAGCGCTCGGCCTGCTTCACCACGTACACCTGCAGCCCCGGCACGTTGCCGAAAGCCACCGCGCCCCACATCAGCACCGCCAGCAGGGCCAGCCACTTGTGCGGCGCCGCGAAGTTGAACAGCAGCAGCACCGCGGCCAGCAGCGCGAAGATGATCTTCAGCGCCGGAATCGGACCCTTGCGGTCGGCCAGCTTGCCGCCCCAGATGTTGCCCACCGCCACCGACACGCCGTACACCAGCATCACCCAGCCCACGGCACCGGCGCTGAAGCCAGACACTTCGGTGAGGATCGGCGCGAGGAACGTGAACGGAATGAACGAGCCGCCATAGCCGATGGCCGTCTTCGCATACACCAGCAACAGGCGCGGCTCGGCCAGCACCTTGGCCTGCTGCGCCAGCGAGGCCGGCGGCGTGTGGCGGATGTTGCCGGGCACGAAGACCCAGTTGCCGATGAACGCGATAACGCCCAGGGCAGACACCGCCAGGAAAGTCTCGCGCCAGCCGAAGTGCTGCCCGATGAACGTGCCCAGCGGCACGCCCGTGACCAGCGCCACCGTGAGCCCCGTGAACATGATCGCGATGGCGCTCGCCGCCTTTTCCTTCGGCACCAGGCCGGTGGCAATCGTCGAGCCGATGGAGAAGAACACCCCGTGCGCCAGCCCCGTGAGCACGCGGGCGGCAATCAGCGATTCATAGCTCGGCGCCTGCCACGCCAGCAGATTGCCGAGCGTGAACAGCGCCATCAGCCCGAGCAGCAGCGCCTTGCGCGGCAGCTTGCCCGTGAGCGCGGTGAGCACCGGCGCGCCGATGGCGACGCCCAGTGCGTAGAGGCTGACCAGCAGGCCGGCGGAGGGGAGGCCGATGTGGAGGTCGGCAGCGACTGTGGGGATGAGGCCAACGATGACGAACTCGGTCGTTCCGATGGCGAAGGCGCTGAGGGTTAGCGCCAGTAGGGCGATGGGCATGAGGGCACTCCTGAGGGGATGTGGAGGAGTGTCTTGCGGTTACCTTTGCGGATAAATGGGGTATGAGGAAGAAGATAGTTGAAATGAAGTCAACTATCGGTTGGGATTTCGCTCTCGCTCGACGGAACGGATGAGCCTCGAAAGATGGAAGCTGGCAAGTTGCACTTCATCTTGCGAGAGGCGCGCTGTCTCTCGCTGCAGGAATGAGGGGAGGGCCTTGGGCTCGAGCACCCATAAGTCTCGGAAGCCACCCGAATTTGCGACGAACCACCCGGGGAAGACGATCACTGGGCGCGTTTCGAATTGCCGGCCGGTGCTCTCCAAGAGAAGTTTCTTGAGCCAGCTTGCTTGAGCTCGCGCCTGAACAACAGGATCGCGATCCGGCACAAGTGATCCAATCTTGAGGGTCTCGCCGTCGAAAATTACTTGGGCGTTCCCGGTGGCGGGTTTGCTCCAAGTCTTGGTTTCGACGGTGAACACTCCCGGCGGCCCAATCAATACGTGATCGACATTGAAGCCGTCACCAACTACGTCGTGAAAAACTTGAAAGCCATTTTCTCGAAGTCGCTCCAAGAACTGCCCAACTGCTCTCTCTCCTTCCATCGCTTGCCGCAGGCTTCGAAGCTTTGGTAGGTTTCTCCAGATACGAAAAGCCGCGTATGCAATTCCTAAAGCTGCTGCAATCGAATAGGTGATCGGGCTCGGCTTCATATTGAAGTAGAGGCGGTACCACTCAAGCCCTGCAATAAGCGAAAGAAAGAGAGCTAGCAGTAGAGGCTGTGCCACGGTGTTCTCAAGCAGCTCCTCTCTCTCCTCCGAGACGGACTGTCCTGGGACGCGTAGTGGCTTGTCTTTCAGCGGCGAGCGGGTTTTCGATTTCATGTCAGATCAACTTCTGCTGTCTCACAGCATCTTCTCCCTTACACCATCCTAGAGAACATCTTTTGAGCGTTGGACTCGTATATATACTGCCCCGTCGCGCAAAAAAAGCGCGATCGGGTTTGGAAGCCCGCGAAAACCCCTGCGACGAGAGCCGCAGGACCCCGCACATGGTCTGCGGCTTTTTCGTTCGCACTGCTTTTTTAGGCGGCTCGAACGGGAGGGCGCGAGCCCTGCCGGTTTCTCTTCAAGGGGTTTTCCGGTCTTCCAACCTGTTCGAGCTGCCGCCATCGTTTGGAAGCGGGTGCGGCGGTTGTAGCAAACCAAAATCCCCTGGGAGGCCTCTCATGGCTGCATCCGCTCGCGTGTCCGCACAATCCTGTGCCCCGGACCCCGCATCCCCCAACCTCGACGACCTCGCCCTGCAAGCCTGCGACGACGCCGACAACCTCAACGACGTGATGCGCGCCTACGCCGCGCTCAGGAAGCTCGTCGACACGAGCGCCCTGAACGACAGCGAGGAGCTCACCCCCAGCCGCACCGAACTGAGCGCCTTGCTCGGTGTGCTCAACGACGCGCTGACGGCGCGCATCGATACCGTCAACGGCGCCACCAGCGCAGTGCGCGAAGCGCTGCGGCAGAACGTCGGCAGCACTCAATAAATAGCGCCAGCCGCGCACCCCGGCAACGGGCACGCGCCGGTCGACCGGCAACGCTGCGCATCGCGCTTGTTTTCTTCTTTTTCTTCTTCTCCCCACAACAAAGCCGATGCCAGCCGCGCCCGTCGCCGACAACAAGCCCGAGGCCATTGCCAGCGCCGCCTGGACCCGTCTGCGCGACATGGTCGCGGCGCGAACCCCTGCGGACGGCCGCACCGACGCGCTGTATCCGGGGCTGCGCTGCTACCGGTTCTCGCGCCCGGTGCGCTACGAGAAAACCCAGCGCCTCACGCCGGGCGTGGTGGTGGTCTTGCAGGGCCGCAAGACCGCGCACCTCGGTGGCGACGGTCGTTCGCTCGACTACGGCGCCACGCAGTGCCTGGTGCTCGGGGCCGAGGTCGCGTGCCTCGGCACGGTCGTCGAGGCGAGCGCCGAGCACCCGTACCTCGCGATTCATCTCGACCTGCCGCCCGACATGCTGGTGAAGTCTTTCATCGCGCTGGCGGAAAGCGGCACCTTGGCCGAGCCCGCCCGTGTGACCGAGAACTTCACGGCCGCGGTGGGGCCGGAGGTGGTCGAAGCCTTCGCCCGTCTGCTGCTGGCGGCCGACGACCCGGTGGACCGCCGCACGCTCGCGCCGCTGGCGGTCGAAGAAATCGTGCTGCGGCTGCTGCGCTCCGAGGCCGCGGCCGCCATCCGCAGCGCGGGCGCCGTTACCAAGGCCGGCGCACGCATACAGACGGCCATCGCCTTCATGCGCCGCCATCTGGGCCGGCCACTATCGGTGGCCGAGATTGCCAGCCACGTGCACATGAGCCCTTCGCACTTCGCGCACAGCTTTCGCGAGGTGGCCGGGGTCACGCCGATGCGCTGCATTCGCGACCTGCGCCTGGAAGAGGCGCGCATGCTGATGCTGAGCGCGGGGCTGCGGCCCGGCGACGCGGCCGCGAAGGTGGGGTTCGAGAGCGCGGCGCATTTCAATCGCGCGTTTCGCAGGCGCTTCGAGGCAACGCCGGCCGAGTACGTGCGGCGTGTTCAGTCGGGCTGATTGCTTGACTGGCTGATGCGGGGCGGCTGCGTCTTTCGCAGCCATGGTCAATTTCTTCGCAGCTTCGCGCCTTGGCGCGGGGGAGGGCGCTGGCTAACCTGCCGTCTTCCTTTTCTTCAAGCGAACGACAAAGAAGTTTCCATGAACCCGATCAACGTCATCATCACTTTCGAAGCCAAACCCGAGCGCGCCTCCGCGTTCGCCGAACTCATGCAGCAGGTCAAGCAGTCGCTGCCATCGGCGGATGGATGCCGTGGCGTGCAGCTGTTCGGGCGCGCCGACAACGACTGCGTGTTCACGCTGGTCGAGTCGTGGGAATCGCGGAGCAAGCATGAAGCCCATATCGCGGGCGTTGTGTCGTCCGGTGCCTGGGACGCGATGGCGGCTGAGCTGGCTGGGGCGCCTGTGAGTTGTTATTGCAATGAGCTTTGATGGGGTGTGGTTGGGGCGGCAGCAAGGAGCAATCAGACAGGCGGTGCGGCCGCCTCCTCTAGCAGCCATTTCCGAAATGCCACAACCCACGCGTCCTCGCACTCTGCTGTGAGTACACGCTGGTTGAGCTCGGACAGATGGACCGAAGCTCACGGCGATCACGGACTCGGATAACGAGCTTGCGCAGGCTGCGTCAACGAGGGGAGCTGTCTTAAAGCGACACTATGATTTCGCGAGGGTCATGTTGGCCCTCCGCCGAGTTGGCTAAGACAAAAACACAGTGGCGCCCTCGGCGAATCAAGCATGAGCCACCGAAAGAAATCAAGGGAGTTGAAATGGCCAATGAGAACATGTCTATGAGCGCCAGCGGGCGTGCCGAGCTTCGCCGTCGCGAGGACGTCCGCCTTCAGTACTACAACGATCTGGCGAACAATTGCACATTTGGAGTCGGTGCTCTCGCGCATCACGGCCCTTGCACTGCAGAAGAACTGGTGCGCCCAGTGACAGCCGCGCAGGTCGATACCCAGCTGGCAGCCAGGCTTCACACCGCCGAGGCAGGAGTGCGTCGGCATGTGAACAGGCAAGCACTTACACAAGCCCAGTTCGACGCGCTGGTGAGCTACACCTTCAACCTCGGCGTGAGGGGCGCAAGGTCTGTACTTGACGCAGCCAACCGAGGAGCCGATGCCGATGTCGTGACCCACATGAACAACAACGTTTTTGTGCGTCCGCGTGATGCCCATGGCCGTCGGTTGCGTGCCATCCGATCCCAGGGCTTGGCAAACCGTCGACGTGAGGAGACTGCGCCGTTTCAACCCACACAACTCAATGCAAGGCCTGCACGATGAAGCGCGTAGTTACGCTATTGCTGGGGTTACTCGCCATTGCAGGCGCGGCCGCGTCTTCTTCCTCTCCCGCGAAATACCAACCCAGCCCCGAAGAAGTGCTGGCTGCATTGGCGTATCGCTCCGGGTTGACCGAAGACGCGCTGCGCGGCCCCCTCTCCAACTGCGATGCCAGTCAGTCCGCGATGAACATCTGTGCGTACCGCGATGCTGTAGCAGCGGACCTGGTTCTTCAGCACGCTGTCGCCAACAAGTCAGAGCAGTTGCCAGCCTGCAAGGATCGGCTCGAAGCCAGGATTGCCCGTTGGGCGATCGAGCGTGATCGAGGCTGCAAACGCAGCGCTGCCAAGGCCTACGGTGGCGGATCGCTTGAGCCGATGGCCATGTCCATGTGCGTTCAGCACGAGAACGAGCGGATGGCGATGAAGATCGAGCGCGAGCGCAACTGCGATCGCTAAGTACTTCCGAGGTCCTCCACGTACATGGGCTTACTGCTGCTTGGACGATGCCGCTGGGCCTTCAATCGACTTGCAGCATGAGCGTGTCTTGGCGCAAGCTGGTTGAACCGTGGCTTGCAGGCTGTCCAGGCGCTCCAGCCGTCTTGTCGGCGGGCTTTCGAGTTCATCGACATGGGTTCCACTTCGAAAGAAGTCCCGTCGCTGAGCGTCTTCAGAAGGCCGGCGATTTTGGCAAGGCGCAGATGTGCCTTTCTCGACGAATCGGCATCGCCCTTGATCGCGAACGCAAGGATGTTGGCGCGGTATATGCCGTGCGTCGCTCTGCGTGTGTCCTTCTGCTCGATGAACCAGTTTGTCAGAGAGATGACCTGTTCCGACCTGAGGCGCGTGCTGGTCGGCGGGAACTGCACTTCGCGTTCGAGCCCACCAAAAGAACATGCAATGGCCCCTTTGAAGGCGATAGTGCAGATGAGGGCGACGCCCGCACACAACCATCTTCCGCGAGGCAGCGTGGATTCGAATTGCTCTTTCATCTTTGCGGGGCCGGCGGTTTGTAGAGAGGGTCACCCTTTTGGCACGGGCATTCGTGTGGGCAGGCCGGAAGGAAATCGATATCGACGCGCTTCACTAAGTCGCTTCCCTCTGGGGCCGGGATGGCGGCGACATACCCTTTGGTGGGCAAGTGGACTTCGCGCACGTCGAATTGCAAGCCTTCCCTGAGGACTCTTGCGACGTTCCTGGCGCGTTTCACCCCTAGATTGCTTGCGTCGTGCTCGCCGAATGCCGCTTGCGTTGAAAGAAAAAGCGACTCGCGATTTGGATACTGCAATCGGAGCATCGCCGTCCAGTTGGCGAGCTTGAGAACCTCCTTGGCCGGAACGGTCGCCGAGTTCCGCTCGAACACGACGCCGATGCTTCTGCTCGGGCTGCAAGCCCATGCGGCTGGCGCAAGCAGAAGAGCAAGAGATGCAAGAAGGTATCTCGGAAAAGTTGGCCAGCAGCCTTTCATTTCGAAGCCTCGGCTCGACGCCGTGCTCGATGTGTCGGCAGGTCGGCCTGCACTCGCATCAACGCTCCAAACCATCGGGTTGGCCGGGATTGCAGCCCGGTAGTTTCGAGGTCTTCAGGTTCGGATATAGCTGTATGGCCGCAAAGTCGTTGACTACAAGGTCTGCATCTTTTCTCTCTCGATAGCTATGTGCAAACTGCTCGACGCCGATGGGCACGGGAAAGAGACCTTTCAGCGCGTGCGTCGTGTTGTCGGCTCGCATTCTTGCGAGGCGCATCGCGTCCTCCGAGGTTCTGCCTGGCAACTTGACCGTCGCACCTGCTTCTACGCCGGCGCTCTCGTAAATTGCATACATCGCGTCGGCACGATCGACCCACTCCGCCAACCGCTTGAGTTGGGTGCGATCGAGCTCAGCAGAGCCATCGGCAAAGGCCAAAGTAATCTGAATGATTCGCTGGCATGCAGCGACGTGGCTGCTGGCCGCGAGCAGAGTCAGTGTCAGCAGCCACCTAGCTCGCATAGAAAACCTCACCCCACACAACATAGCCGGCAATGCTGTCCGCGTTTGTCTTCATTCCTGCTGGGTCCGTTCTTGCTGCCGCACGTGATTGACTCAGGTGATAAAGCTTGTCGAAGCTGCTGAAAGTGTCGTCGAAGTGGGTTACTTCATGGATGAGCGTCGAGAGCTGCGAATCATGGGTCGCGGAAAGGTCCCGCAGATCGCAAAACGGGACATTGATTGCGATCGTCCGCGTTGCGAGGTCCGGCTTGCAGACCATCGCGACCGTCTCATTGTCGTAGGGGGGAACGATACAGCGGAGCCCTTTCCCTTCAGGTGTAAGGCGAATGAAGTTCTTGCAGTTCATCCCCCTCAGGACGGATTCGCACGAGGCCAAGCCTTTCTGCAGGTATTCGCGCATCGATTGGTCCGCAATACCAAACCACTCTTCCACCCTCGACATATCGTTCGCATTCCAGCGCGCCAACTCGGGAAGACGCTTCTCCGCAATGAGAAGAATGGCCTTGTCTCGCAATTCCAGCATCTTTTCGCAGAACTGCTTGTTGGTCATGTTCGGGCAGATGTTCTCAGTCTGTTCGGCTTCGCGCGGATGCTTCACGGCAGAGTCGACCACCTTTTTGCTAGCAGCGACGGTCTCGCGGTCCCCGGAAAACCATCCGGAAGAAGTAGCCAGGTTGGCGCTGAAAACTCTGTGCGCCATGCTCGAGCCGTCGTCGTAATCCACTGAATGTTGCAGCGAAGCCAGGAGTGGCTGCGGCACCGGGCAGTGGCACACCACCACATCCCCCTCCAGCGCTATATCCGATATGAACTGCGGCCGTCGCGGCCCTCCCGCCTTCGCGATGATGCCGACGCTATTGCATCCTTCGCAGTACGCCCTGCCACCAATCAGCGCGGGCCGATGCCCGAAGAAATCGACCATCGGGCCGTCGTAGGGCAGCACCCTCCCGCCTGCGGCCGGCGGATCGCCGACCAATACAACTTTGCGCATCATCCTGAAACCTCCCTTGTCGAGTCGGGGAGTTGTAGAGCGATGCGCGTGTTGACACTGTGGA
>Ga0209758_1004073_pt1 | contig 12567 bp, 9 predicted proteins | sample AraplaMF_Col_mMF_FD_184258 | JGI IMG/M metagenome (GOLD analysis project Ga0209758, IMG submission 184258) | Arabidopsis root microbial communities from the University of North Carolina, USA - plate scrape MF_Col_mMF (SPAdes) (version 2) | ecosystem: Host-associated > Plants > Roots > Endosphere ... | reverse complement strand
GTTCTGGTCAATCCCGCCGCCTATCACGAGCAACTGATCGCTCTTCGTGGCTGATGGCTGCCGCTCAATCGAACGGAGTAATGTCCGCGGCGGTAATGACCGTGCGCCAGCGGTCGGCCTCTTCCCGGAAGAAACGGTCGGCATCACCGGGCGTTCCGCCCATCGCGACACCGCTTTGCGCCGCCAGGATTTGCTTGACGTCGTCCTGTTCGAGGGCGTCATTCACCGTCTTGTTCAGCATGTCCACGATCTCGGCTGGCGTGCCTTTCGGCGCGGCGAGCGCGTACCAGACCGTCGATTGATAGCCGGGGACTCCGGCCTCATTCATGGTCGGCACATCCGGATAGTTCGACAGCCGCTTCTCGGTGCCGACGGCCAGCATGCGGACCGCGCCCGAGTCGATCTCGCCCAGATAGCTTGGGACGTTGTCGATGACCATCTCGATGCGCCCGGACGCGAGATCGATCTTGCTGGCTGCGGCGCCGCGATAGAATATGTTGGTGATCTTCGTTCCGGTGATCCTTTTGAACATTTCGACCGACAGATGTCCGGAGGAGCCGACGCCGGATGATCCCGCGTTCAGGGCGTCCGGGTGGTCCTTGGCATAGGCGATCACGTCCTTGACCGATTGGAAGGGCTGGGCCTTGTGGACGAGAAGCGCATTTGGATACACGGCAATCAGGCAGACACCGACGAATTCCTCCGGCTTGTAGCGAAGTTTTCGATAAAGGAATTGGTTGGTCGCGAAGGCCCCCGGATTGGTCAGCAGCAGTGTATAGCCGTCAGGTGGTGAGGCCGCCGCAAGATCAGCGCCGATATTGCCCGAGGCACCCGGCTTGTTCTCGACGATGAACGGCTGACCGAACCGCTCGGACAGCTTGGGTGTCAGGACGCGGGCAATGGTATCGGTGATGCCGCCCGGTGCCCATGGCACGATGATGCGAACCGGCCGGTTCGGCCAGGGTTGCGCATGCGAAGCAGTGAACCCGCTCGTCAAGAAAAGTAGCGTGATCGCCACGCTGAGCCTGATCATTAGCGTCCTCCCTGAGCCGCGCGAGCGGAGGCCGATCTTGGTTTCGAGGCACGTCAGGCGGCGAGCACCGTCGTGCGATGCAGCAAGCGGCGCTGCGGCAGCGAATAGTCGGCGATGGCCAGGTGTTGGCTTGCCCAATTATCCCACAGGATCAGGTCGCCTTTGCGCCATTTGTGCCGGTAGACGAACCGATCCGACGTGCTGAAGGCGAACAGTTCATTGAGCAGTGCTTCGCTCTCGGCGGGATCCATGTCGAGTACACGGATCGTATAGCCTTCGTTGACGAAGAGTGCATTTCGGCCGGTGATCGGGTGTGGCCGCACCATCGGATGAACGACGTCGGGCACCTCCTGCTGCTGCGCCTTCGTCAGCGACGGCCGCTTCGAGCCTTCCTTTTGCTTGCGCAGGTAATACGCTTCGTAGGAATGAATCGCGCGCTTGTCCGCGAGCTTTGCCTTGGTCTCGGCCGGGAGCGCGTCATAGGCCGCGATCAGGCTTGCAAACGCCGTGTCGCCGTATGTCCGCTCGCCGTCGGGCGCCGGAATTTCCCGCGCATAGAGCAGGGAGCAGTGGCAGGGTTTGGTGGCATAGGACGTATCCGAGTGCCAGGTCTGGCCTGCATCGCCGATCCCGATCGGGCGGCCCTGGTCGTCGAGAATGTTGGAGACGACGAGCAGCTCAGGGTGATCGGATTTGAGATAGTCCTTGAGCACGTGGCTTTGCAGAGGGCCGAATCGACGGCTCAGGGTGACATGCTGATCTTCGGTCAGGTCCTGACCGCGAAACAGCAGAATGGCATGCTGGTTGAACAGGTCGCTGATTTCCGCGAAGGTCGCATGATCGAGCGGTTTCGATAGATCGAGGCCGATCACCTCCAGACCGATCGTTGGCGCCAAAGGCCGTGTCTGCAGAGTCAATGCTGGTCCTCCCCGGGCTATTCCGACCTCTTCTGCGCCGGCTGCCGACGACACGGCGGTGCCGCGCATTCTTTTGATGAACTCTAAGCGGCGGCGCGTATCGATAGAAAAGCACAAGTTGAAATACTGCTATGTTGCCGAAAGCATAGTGAGCGCCGTCCCGGCTGATGCGAGGTTTCTAACCTCTCCCCGCTCTTTTTGCGGGGAGAGGTCGAAATTCGCGTGAGCGAATTTCGGGTGAGGGGCCGGGCACTGAAGTCAATTCAGCGCGGGGCTTCTCCGGTCGGTACCGACCCGAGAGTCCACCATCGCGATGAGCGCAGTGCCTCGCCCCTCACCCGCTCGCTTCGCTCGCGACCTCTCCCCGCAAAAGAGCGGAGCGAGGTTAAGTAGTGAGCGCCTGGTTACAAACAATTAATCCGAGCGCTCACCTCCCATTCATGCAGGGGCCCGTAGTTTCATTGCGGGGCGAATGTCCCTGTGAATTGGAGAAGACAATGAAACTGAAGCTTGCGCTTGCTGCACTGGCCGCGCTGGGTGGTGCGGCGCTGTCGACGGGAACGGCCTCGGCGATGCCGATCGGGCCGATCGGTCTGGCGACCAACGCCGGCATCGCATCCAACGTGGATCAGGTCCGCCTGGTGTGCAACGGATACGGCCGCTGCTTCCGCACCCCCGGCTACGGTTACGGCTACGCACCGCGTTACGGGTACGGCCGCTGGCATCACGGCTGGCACGGCCGCCGCTGGTAAGCGAGATCGGAGGGCTTCGGCCCTCCTTTTCTTTCTCGCTCTTCAAAACCGATAGAGGCGCACCGGATTGCCGACTAGGATCTTCTTGCGGACCGCGGCATCCGGCGCCCATACCGGGAGCTGGTTGAGTAGGCGGCCATCGTCGATCTGAAACGGCGGCGTCACGTCGGTCGGCTTTTGGCCCGGCGGCGTCACTGAATTCGGATGCGGCCAGTCGGTGCCCCAGACGATGCGGTCGGCATTCGCCGCGATCAGCGCGCGCGCCAACGGCGCCACGTCGCTGTAGTCCGGCGCCAGGGTCGAGGACCGGTACGCGCCGGAGATCTTGACGTAGGCCTTGCCCGATTGGACCAGCTGCAGCAGGTCGGCAAAGCCGGGCTGGTCCGGACCGAGCCTGGCTTCGGCGCCGCCAAAATGATCGAACACCACGGGCATCGGTGCAGAGGCCACCTGATCCTTGATCGCGGCGATCATCGCCAGGCTGGTGAACATCTGGACATGCCAGTTGCGGCCCTTGACGCGGTCCACCGCGGCCTGGAAGCGCTGCCGTCCCACCACAGGATCGCTGGTGCCGCCGGTGGCGAGGTTGAGCCTGATGCCGCGGATGCCCGCCTGGCCGAGGGCGTCGAGATCGCTTTCCGACGTCCTGTCATCGATCACGGCGACGCCGCGGGCGTCGTTACCGCGCGCCTTCATTCCGTAGACCGTCGCCGAATTGTCGGCGCCATAGACGCTGGGCGTCACGATCACCACGCGCTGCATGTGGAGCGCCTTGTGCAGCGCGGCCATCTCCTCCGGCGGGGCCGGCCCCGGCGTATAGGCGCGGCCGGCGAAGAACGGGAATTTTTCGGGATCGCCATGGATATGCGTGTGGCAATCGCAGGCGCCCGCGGGCACCTCGAAATTCACCGGCGTTGCGGGCTGCGCCGCCTTGGCAAGAAAGGGATGATTTTGCATGGTCACTCCGGCCAAGCGTGGACTTTCGCCGGCCGGTTCGCAAGAGCCATCGCCACGCCATGTCGCGACCTTGCCGGCGGCTACGGCGCCGTCTCGGCGAACGGATATTCATGCTGGGCGTCGCGGATGGTCAGCGCCCGCTTGCCATCCCGCTCGCCGGCCACGAAATTGAAGCCGTCGACGGTCGGATCGATGGTGATGAACGACGTGGTGCCGTCGTCGTTCTTGCGCGAGGCGACCGTGCTGGACCATTTCTCGAAGTCGAAGATCGTGGCGCCGTCTTGGGTTCGCACCGCCAGCGTCCCGAGTGCCGGAGAAGCGTAGCGCGCTGCGAGCTTGCCGGCCTCCGCGGCATCCGGCGGGACGACCAGCCGTTCGCGCCGCTTTGCAAGGTTGGCAAGCCGTTGGGCGTTGCCCGCCTTGGCCTGCTCAACCGCCTCGGGCCTTCCATCGAACAGCACCTCGAGCAGCCGGCGGCGGAACGGCCCGGACAGGTAGCCGCCGGAATCCGCGTTGGTCAGGATCACTGCACCGACGCCATGGTCGGGCAGGAAGATCATCTCGCTCTTGTAGCCGAACATGCTGCCGCCGTGGCCGATGACCGGGATGCCGTACTGGGTGTTGATCACCAGTCCCATGCCATAGGCGATGTCCTCCCCGGTCTGAACCTGCGGCTTGCGCCGTTCCAGCAGGTTTTCCGGGGAGACCAGTTGCGTACCGTCGGGCAGGCGGCCGCGCGCCAGCTCCATCTGGAGATATTTCGACAGGTCGCGGACGCTGGTCCACATCCCTCCCGCCGGCCGCAGCGGCACCACCGAATAGTTGATATCCATCCGTGCGGGCACGGTCTTGCCGTCGACGTCCACGTCGTGCGGGCTGGCCACATCGCCCCTCAGCGCGGTGGCAAAGTCGAAAGTGGTGTGGGTCATGCCGAGCGGGGCAAACACCTTCGATCGCATCGCCTGGTCATAGGCCGCGCCGAGTTCCTGCTTCGGGTCGACGATCGACCCTGCGACAAAGCCCGCAGCGCCGGCCATCAAATTGCTGTACTGGAAGATCTGTCCGAAGCCGCTGGTCGGCTGCATGGTGCCGAGCAGCGCGAGCGACGATGCGGGTGTGGCCTTGGCGAAATTGAACAGCCATTCGAAATCCTGGCGGGGCAGGCCGGTGCACGCACACACCAGATGCTTGATCAGCACCTGCCGCGTGGTCTCCGCGTCGCCGAGCCGGAAGCCCGGATAGAGCTCGGTCACAGGCTGGTCCCAGCGCACCTTGTGGGCGTCGACCAGTTCGGCGAGCAGCAGCGTCGTCATCGCCTTGGTATTGGAGGCGGCCAGGAACAGCGTATCGGCGTCGACCGGATCCGGCCGGCCCAGCGTCTTCACGCCGAGCCCGCCTTCGAACACGACCTTGCCGCCGTCGATCAGGCTGAGGCCGACGCCTGGAATGTCGAACTGCTGCATGACGTTCCGGGCAAACTCCGTCAGCACGGCGATCCGTTCGGCGTCGAGCGGATGGGCCTTCCTGTCCGTAAACAGCTCGCGTTGATATCCCTTGGGGCGCAGGCTGCCGATCACCAGCGAAAACGCCGCGTTGCGCTTTTCGAAGGTTGCAAGCGCGGCCTCGACGATGACGACCGACCAATCCTGACCCGCACGCCAGGCCAGCGCATAGACCACGGCCTTTTCATTGGGCGAGGTTTCGTAGGAGTAAAGGCGCCGCTCTTCCCAGCCATTGTAGGGTGCCTGCGGTGTCGCCACCCTGAGCGGCCGGTGCGCTTCGGCACGGTAACCGGCCCAGCCCGCCGCCACGGCGGCGTCCGCATCCGCGGCCCGCACGTCGAGCAGCGCAAGATGCGAGTCGCCCTCCGGCGGCTCGAGCACGGTCTTGTTCGCGGCGGCGGAGACGCTCCAGCCCGACGGCGCAGTGAAGGTGGCGCCGTCCGTCGTTCTCAGTTGCGTGTCCGCTCCCAGCGCTTCGGCGGCGCGTGCCAGCGGGGCGTGATCCGCGAAACCGATGGCAAGCACGAGGCCGAGCGTGCTGAAAAATCGCACGATGACATATCGCATCGGGCTTCCCATTCGATGATTTCCCCGCGCCACTTGCATGTCGGCGGCCGAATGTTACGAAATGTAGCGCTATGAAATGTAGCACAAAGGTCGGAGCGGTCAAGCGAGGCGCGGACGCTCTGCAGGAGCGCGATAGCGGATATGGGCCGGACTGAGGGCGGGCGATCTGGGGAAGGAAGCGGCCTGGGCTCAGTCGGCAATCAATAACGACCGCCACCGCGCTCTTGTTGCGTGATCCATTCCGATAGAGTCCTTGGTGTTGATCCCGAATTCCTGCGGTCTGGTTGGCCCGCTACTGGTTTGAGATTGTTCCGGATCTGCTTCTCCGGGCGGTCTCGCGGAAGCATCGCCGCGTCCGTCTCCGTGATTTTCCTCGAAGCAAGGGCTGATTGCTCCGCAGCCTCCTTCTCGAGACGGAGTTTTCGCAATCGCGCCATCTTCTCGCGTTCTGCTTCTGCTTCAGCGCTGCGGGGTAGATGAGTTTCTTGATGTGCGGATTCAGCCGAGACCAGCAGTCCGATGATGTTTTTCTCGCCAAGAGCCTTGCACGCTTCCAGCCGATGAAGCCCCTCGACCAGAACGAAGCGGTCTTCGTCGGACCGAACGAGAATCGGAGCTTGTTGTCCGATTTCCAGAATGCTCTCCGCGATTTCTTGAACCACCTCCGATTTCAGAGCTTTCCTCCGCTTCACGGGAACGTAGATCTTGTCGATTGGGAAGCTTTCCGGTTTGAGCACAGCTTCTACTCCGTCGTGATGCAGCTCCATCCGCAGCGCCGGGCGCCGACCACCATGGCTCCGAAAAACCGGAGCAGCGCGGCGCGCAGAGCGAGGGGAGACGTCGGGAACCTGGACATCTCGAAAGCGGCATCCCTCCAGTAGATAACATTCACCTGCATGCCGCAAGACTTACAAAACCAAGACTGACTTCCAAACTCAAGACTTCCAAACTCAAGTCTTCCAGACCGAAGGGCCGAAAGCCATGGAACGTTTGCAAATCAGGTCCCGGGCGAAGGCTTGTTACGTTTCGGAGACGGCCGCCCCTTGACAGGCGAGTTGTGCGACACACTTCTCCACAAGGTCAACAATAGTCCGTTGGCCGAGAACGAGGGAGGCACGATGACTCCACCTGCACAGGTTGCCGCAGCGACCGCTGCTACAAACGTTCGGGCTGCAGCGTAGCGGCTTCACTCACGAACAGCGCGCCGGGAACGGTCTATGGGCCGCATCAGTGAGGCATGCATGGCCCATCATGACCCGTCCCGGCGCGGTTTATAAGTTGCGATCTCCCGTTCGATTTCTTCATGTTTACGAGCTGAGGATACCGATCCGTGTCGAATTGGAGTTCGTTCGCCCATCGACCGCGCGGGTTAATTGACGCCGGGCGCAAACAAGTTGGCATCATCCTCCAGCAGCAACCGGTCCTGTACCAGCCGTTGCGCGGCCTTGGCGATCGCGGCGGCTCGATCGCCTTCGTTGGGATAGCGTTCTTCCAGCGATAGCCGCGGATCGCCGCTCTTCAGCCGTTCCTCGCGCGTCGCAGCAAACGGGATCATTGAACCGTTGTTGTCGCACAACTCGCCTTCGCCAAAGCCGGCCTTGCGCAAATTCCAGCCGGTGTGTGTTGCCACGGGTGCCTCCAGTGTCGGCAGGCGAATGCCTGCAACGTCGCGGCCGTCGGCATCGGTCTTCGGCACGAACACCGGATAGGCCGCGCCTTTCACCGGCGGCATCGCTTCGGCGCTGATGACGGCAGGCCGAGCCAGCTGCGCGGTGTAGCCGAAGCCCGGAATGTTCGGGAAACCGACGTCTTCGGCGGTCGGCGAAACCAGCGTGCCGTCGCTGCGACCCGGATACCGGCTCGCCGGCGGCAGCGTGCCGTTGCTGATCCAGCCATCGAGCGCCACCAGCAAAGCCCGCGCCGGGGCACCGGCATTGAGCGGGTTGGTCGGGAAGGCGCAGGTTTTCACCCTGTCGGGCTTGGCGCTGGCCAGCGCGAAATGCTGCAGGTTTGATATCAGGAACAGCCTGACGTTGTCGGGCATGGCGAGCGGATCGCCCTTAGTGTCCGTCGCCACCAGTGAGGCGCGCTGCTGATAGAATTCCAGTTCGCTGTCGGTCTTGATGATTTTCGGGCAATTGCCGGCGGCGAGGCAGCGCGCCAGCAGGCCGTCGGTCTTGCCGGTCAAGGCATCGGTGGTGACGGGATAGCTGAACGGAAAATCGGCGCCGGGATACAGCATGTCGGCGTGCTGGTAGGGCGATCGGCCGGGCTGGCTGAAGCGATAATTGGTGAAAGTCTTCTTGCCGCCGGAGATGTGCGGCATCAATCCTTCGAAGATCATGCGGCCGGCTTCATCGCCGTTGAAGCCGAGATAGAGGAAGTCGTGCAGATAGCGGCCGCTCTGCGAGGCGCCCCAGCCGATCGCGCGGTCGATCCGGCCGGCGAGGGGATTGCTGCTGTCGGTCTCGTTGCGCAGGAACGAAACGACGTCGCGGGTGGCGGCGAAACCGAGACCCATCACCTTGGGGTCTTTTGCCGGATAGATGAACTCGTAGATGGCGCCCGCGTCATAGCCATTCGGGCGTTGGATCGAGATCTTGTCGGCGCTCTCATAGGCGAATGAAAGATCGGCAGGCGTGGCGCGGGCGTCGGCCTCGCGTCCCCGGACGCTGATTTTGGCCTTGGCCGGATCGGTGTCGGCGGCGGGATAGCTCAGCGGCGCGATGATCGGATCGTCGCTGTTGTCGAAGATGAAGTCCTCGCGGGCGAGGCCGGATATCCCCGGCACGACCGGTGGCGAAAACCGCATGCGACCGCCGCCCGTCGCGACGTCGCCCTGCCAGCCGCTCCACACCAGGGTGTAGCCGCGGTTCATCAGAAAGCCGTTGCCGGCATCGGGCGCCTCGGCCGGCTCGTTGACGGTGATATGGTCGTTGAACAGCGCGAGGCTGAGCTTGTTGCCACGGTTCAACGCCTCGTAGAACAGCCGCCGATTGGCATTTGCGGCAACGGTCGGCCGCAGAATCTCAACCTCGGTCGTGGCCTCGACCAGGCCGCCGGCATTGCGCGGCGCGCGATCGATATCGGCGATGATGGCGTTGTGCGGGTCGTCCGGCGCCACCGCGATGGTCGCGCGCGCGACGATCCGGTCATAGGTCCCGGTAGCGCCGAAGCTGCGGCCTTCAAAGGCCGGGGAGTCGATCCGCACGATGTCGAATTTGACGACTTTTGCGAAAACGGGACCAGCAAGACCGGCGATGCCGCAGATCAACGCCGTCAGTCGCAGCAGACACCGCATGACTTCCTCCCATATTGATTTTGCCGGACGTTATTCGCCGCGGTCGGGCAGGAGGATACAGAGGTCGCAAGCCGCCTGAAAGAGCCGCACAATGCGATTTATCGGTGCTGGACAACGATCGCCGACACCTGATTTGATCGGTTCGGGCGACGATTCCGCGCCTGGCTCGCGAAAGGGTTTAGATCTTCATGCTCTGGCAATCCGTCCTTACCGAATGGGGCAGCTTGATTTTCCGCTGGCTGCACGTCGTCGCGGCGATGGGGTGGATCGGCAGTTCGTTCTACTTCATCCACCTCGATCTCAGCCTCAAACCCGGCCGCGATCTTCCTGATGGCGTCAAGGGCGAAGCCTGGCAGGTCCACGGCGGCGGCTTCTACCGCATCGTCAAATATCTGGTGGCGCCGGCGGCGATGCCGGATGAACTGACCTGGTTCAAGTGGGAAGCCTACACCACTTGGATGTCCGGCTTCGTGCTGATGATAATCGTCTATTATCTCGAGGCCGATCTGTTTCTGGTGGACAGGTCGGTCATGGAACTGACGCCGCTGCAGGCCGGACTGTTCAGCTTCGTCAGCCTCGCCGTGGCTTGGCTATTGTACGAGGCCGCGTGCCGCTCCGGTCTCGCGCGGCACGAAACCGCATTCGCGCTGGGCGGCTATGTCTTCCTGGTCGGCCTGACCTACGCCTTCACCCATGTCTTGAGCGGCCGCGGCGCCTTCAACCAGATCGGCGCCATCATCGGCACCATCATGGTCGCCAACGTGTTTGCCACCATCATTCCCAACCAGAAGAAGATCGTCGCAGCCCTGCTGAAGGGCGCGACGCCGGACCCGGCACTCGGCGAGGCCGGCAAGCTGCGTTCGGTGCACAACAATTACCTGACCCTGCCGGTGATCGTGCTGATGATCAGCAATCACTACCCGCTGCTGTTCGCCACCCGCTACAACTGGCTGATCGTCGCCATCGTGCTGGCGCTCGGCCCGGTGATCCGGCATTTCTTCAACGCCCGCCACGCCCACAAGCCATCGCCATGGTGGGTCTGGGGCGTCGCCGCGGCGGGCATGATCGCCATCGCCTGGCTATCGGCCGCGGGACCGCGCGCGGCGGCGACCACCGCGCTGCCGGCCGCGCCGACCTTCGCCGCGGTCGAGGAAATCGTCTCCACCCGCTGCAGCATGTGCCACGCCACCGAGCCGGTGTGGGAAGGCATCGGCACCGCGCCAAAGGGCGTCATGCTCGACAAGGCCGACCACGTCCGCCGCTACGCCCGCCTGATCGGCCGCAACGCTGCATGGTCGAATGCGATGCCGCCCGGCAACGTCACCGAGATGACGCCGCAAGAGCGGGCCACCATCGCGGCCTGGCTCGAGGCCGGCGCGAAGGATTGAAGCGCGCAAATTCCGTAGACCCGGTGGGCTGGCCAAGCGTGCCGGCAAACATTTCCGCCAAAGGAGGGGTTGTCGCGGCGCATGGCGCACCTACGCCTTTGCCCGTCCTCCGCGTTGCCGATTTTGTTCCGGGCGTTCCACTTGTGGAATCGGCAAGCGCTTGAAACTTCACGCTTCCGCACGGAAATCCACACAATCCACAGCCTTCGCCTTTCGAAAAAACACCCGGGGTTTTCCCTTACTGGATTACCAATCCGAATCGTTATATGGCGGACGAAGACGTGGGGGCGGCGATGCGAAATCGAAGAAAATATCTTAAATCCGGAACTGGCGGCGTCGTGCTGACATGCGCGTTGCTCGCCGCGCAAATTGACGCGGCACGCGCGCACACGGTTTCGATCGGCTACGAAAGCAGCGGTCCCGGCGCGATGACGTTCTGGTTCGGAACCTACCACGTCGCCACCGCGACCGAAGGTTCGATGAGCCTGGTCGGCTCGGGTTACTCGGCGTCGGTGTTCTTCAACCTGCTGGCGACCGTCAAGCCGGGTGGCCTCGTCGACGGTGTCAATAACTTCTATTCGAACGGCACGGCGCTGGTCGGAAGTTTCGGCGCTTCGGCCTATCAGGGCAGCGGCGTGCCGATCAGCTGGCAGGGTGCATCATTCACCGGTCTGCACTCCGGCACCTATACCTTCACATATATCCCGATCGCTGTTCCGACGTCAGTGTGGCAGCCGATCGACTCGGTCATTCTGTCCTACACGGTCGATCTCAGCGGCGTGCTGATCGGAGGCACGCAGCTGTCGCCGTTCGCCGGCAATGCGAACCAGCGCTCGGCTGCCAACGCGCTCGATGCGGCGATTGCCGCCGGTACTACCAACCCGGGCCTGACCGCGCTTGGATCGATGTCGGCGGGAGACATCGTCAACGCGCTGTCTCAGGTCAGCGGCGAAAGCGCCACGGGCAGCCGGCAGGCGGCACTGCAGACGCTCAATCCGTTCCTGACCATGATGGTCGATCCGTTCCTGGCGACCCGCGAGAGCGCATTCGGGCCGGCCATCGGTTTTGCGCCGGAGCGCGCGGTGTCGCCCGCCGTCGCGAACGCCTATGCAGCGGTTGCGCTTCCCTCGGACGCGCCGTCCGATCCCAGGTCCCGCTGGAATGTCTGGGGCTCGGCCTATGGCGGCCAGAGCAAGACCAGCGGCGACCTCGGCGTCGGCAGTCACGATGCGTCCGTACGCGCGGTCGGCGTCGCCAGCGGCTTCGATTACCGGGTGAACCCGTCGACCGTCGTTGGTTTTGCACTCGCCGGCGGCAATACGTCGTGGGGACTGTCCGACAATCTCGGCGGCGGCCGCGGCGATGTGTTCCAGTCGGGCGTCTATGGTTCGACGCGGCTTGGCGCGGCCTATGTGTCGGGATCGCTCGCGATGGCCTGGCATTCGATGTCGACCGATCGTCTGGTGACCGTGGCGGGGGCCGACCGGCTGACCGGCAATTTCGACGCGCTGAACTATGGCGGCCGGCTCGAAAGCGGCTACCGCGTCGCGACGCCGATCGTTGGCGTGACGCCATATGCCGCGGTTCAGGTGCAGGCGTTCCAGACACCGTCCTACCGTGAACGCGCCGCATCCGGCAGCGCCGATTTCGCTTTGACGTATAACGCCCAGGTCTCCACAGACACCAGGAGCGAGATCGGCGCCTGGTTCGACACGTCATTCGCCGTCAATCGCGACGACGCGATCATCCTGCGCAGCCGCGCCGCATGGGCGCATGATTGGGTCAGCGGGGCGGGGGTCAGCGCCGTCTTCCAGTCGTTCCCGACCACGAGCTTCACGGTCAACGGTGCGCCGACGGCACCGGATTCGATGCTGGTGTCCACCGGAGCCGAATTCAAGATGGCACGCGGCTTCAGTGTCGGATTGAAACTCGACGGCGAATTCGCCTCCGAGATGCAGACCTATGCCGGCACCGGAACGCTGCGTTACACGTGGTGACGGCGGCGGCGACGTCATCGATGTGACGCGCGGGCATGCGCAGCCAATCGCGGCGTGGCTGAAGGCGCTGGGCAGAGCTGGGGAAAATGTCGACCTCGTCCTGCGGGGCTGCGCCTTCGCGCGGACCCGTTGGCGATGCTTCTCACGGTGAGG
>Ga0209758_1004070_pt1 | contig 12587 bp, 12 predicted proteins | sample AraplaMF_Col_mMF_FD_184258 | JGI IMG/M metagenome (GOLD analysis project Ga0209758, IMG submission 184258) | Arabidopsis root microbial communities from the University of North Carolina, USA - plate scrape MF_Col_mMF (SPAdes) (version 2) | ecosystem: Host-associated > Plants > Roots > Endosphere... | reverse complement strand
CACCGCACGTAGCCGTGCCAGCAGCTCCTCGACCGCGAACGGCTTAGCCAGATAGTCGTCGGCGCCGCTGTCGAGCCCGGCGATGCGGTCGGCGAGTTCGCCGCGCGCGGTCAGGACGATGATCGGCACGCCGTCGGCGCGGGCCCGCAGCCTCGGGATCAGCGTGAGGCCGTCGCCGTCGGGAAGCTGACGGTCGAGCAGCACGGCGGCATGCACGGCGGCGGAGATTGCTTCTTCCGCGTCCGCAAGGGTGGGCGCGTGATCCACCACCATGTCGTAGCGCTTGAGCGCCGAGGCCAGCGCACCGGCCATCTCCGCCTCATCCTCAACAAGCAAAATCCGCATGATCCAGCACCTGAGCCGCAACTGAGCCTTTCTAGCGGCCCGATCATTGCGGCAGCATTGCGGGAACTTGGATGCGGCGCGTTGCCCGGGAGCTTTCCAGCCATGCGCGAAACGCCACCGGGGGCGGCCGTTAGGGCTCAAGACAGCATCATGGCGGGATCGTTATAACGGCCGAACCTGTTCAGGGAGGAAGCAAGAATGATCTACGAAATGCGCCAGTATCGTTGCGTGCCGGGCCGCCTGCCGGCGCTGCTGAAGCGCTTCGAGACCGCCACGCTGAAGATCTGGGAGAAGCACGGCATCAAGCAGGCCGGGTTCTTCACCACGCTGATCGGTGAATCGAACCAGGAGCTGACCTATTTTCTGGCCTGGGAGTCGCTTGCCGATCGCGAGGCGAAGTGGGGCAAGTTCGTGACCGACCCGGACTGGGCGAAAGCACGCGCCGAGAGTGAGGCCGACGGCCAGATCGTGGCCAACATCGTCAGCCAGATCCTGGCGCCGACCGCCTTCTCGGCGGTCAAGTAGCAGTTCTGCAGGACAGGCTGCAGCGCAACCCTGATATTCTAGCGGTCCGGGCCGAATGGGGTTGATCCCACCCGTTCGGCCGCTATGGTTCGCGCCGAAACAGGGATTTTGCGCCTTGAGCAACACTCAATCTGCAGCACCGGTCGTCACCGTCGGCACGGTCAAATTCGGCAATGATCTGCCGATCTCGATCATCGCCGGGCCGTGCCAGCTCGAGAGCCGTCAGCATGCGCTGGAGGTGGCCTCCGCGCTGAAGGAGATTGCCGCGCGGCTGAAGATCGGCCTCGTCTACAAGACCTCGTTCGACAAGGCCAACCGCACCAGCGCGTCGGCAGCGCGCGGTCTCGGGCTCGCGCAGTCGCTGCCCATTTTTGCCGAGATCCGGTCCTCGCTGGGCCTGCCTGTTCTGACCGACGTGCACGATGCCGCGCAATGCGCCGAGGTGGCGCAAGCCGTCGACGTCTTGCAAATCCCGGCCTTCCTATGCCGGCAGACCGATCTGCTGCTGGCCGCGGCCGCAACCGGCAAGGTCGTCAACGTCAAGAAGGGCCAGTTTCTCGCTCCCTGGGACATGACCAATGTCGTCGCCAAGATCACCAGCGCGAGCAATCCGAACGTGCTCGTCACCGAGCGTGGCGTCTCGTTCGGCTACAACACGCTGGTCTCCGACATGCGCGCCCTGCCGATCATGGCGCGCACGACGGGCGCGCCCGTGATCTTCGATGCCACCCATTCGGTGCAGCAGCCGGGCGGGAAGGGAGCCTCCTCCGGCGGCGAGCGCGAGTTCGTTCCGGTGCTCGCGCGCGCCGCCGTGGCTGTCGGTGTTGCCGGACTCTTCATCGAAACTCATCCGGATCCGGATCGTGCGCCCTCCGACGGGCCCAACATGGTGCCGTTGCATCAGTTCGAAGGGCTGATCACTAAGCTGATGGCGTTCGACGCGGTGACCAAAAGCATCACGCGCTGATGCACCAGCCTCTGACCAGGCCGTCCCAAGAGCAAAAGTTTCCGCCCGCGATCAACATCATCGCGCTCGCCGGATTCTCGGCGGCCTTGTCGACGCGGGCGCTCGATCCCGTGCTGCCGCATGTCGCCGAGGATTTTTCGATCAGCATCGCCACGGCTGCGAGCATCGCGGCCGGCTTTGCCCTGATCTATGCGCTGGTGCAGCCGGCGATCGGCGCGGCCGCCGATCTGTTCGGCAAGGCGCGGTTGATGACGCTATGCCTGGCGCTGCTCGGCGTCGCCTGCATTCTCGGCGCGCTCGCGAGCACGTTCTCGGCGCTGTTCGCGACCCGCATCCTGGCGGGTATTGCCTCCGGCGGCGTATTTCCCGTCGCGCTCGGCCTCACCGCCGACCTCGTCGCACCCGCCAAGCGGCAGGTCGCGATCGGGCGCACGATGGCGGGATCGATGACGGGCAACCTGCTCGGCGCGTCCGCGAGCGGGATCATCGGCGATTTCATCGGCTGGCGCGGCGTGCTCGTGATCCTTGGCGCGCTCGGCCTGATTGCGGCCATCGCGGTCGCCGCAGGCTTTCGCGGCGCCGCGCTGACGCCGCCGCCGAAGTCCGACCTGAAGACCTTGCGGCAGGGCTACCGCACCATCTTCGCCAATCCAAATACGCGCTACTGCTACTCGGCCGTGTTCGTCGAGGGCTGCTGCGTGTTCGGACTGTTCCCCTTCATCGCCGCGTTCCTGTTTGATCTCGGCGAAAAATCATTGTCGATCGCAGGCATCGTGATCGCGGGTTTTGCAGTCGGCGGCTTGCTCTATACCTTCACCGTGTCGCGCATGCTGCCGCGGCTCGGCGTCAAAGGCATGATGATCGCCGGCGGCAGCATCGTGGCGCTACAGCTCGCGCTGCTGGCCCTCGGTCCGGGCTGGAAGCTGCAATTCCTCAGCCTGCTGGCGATGGGCTGGGGCTTCTACATGATCCATGGCTGCTTGCAGGTGTTCGCCAGCGAGCTGTCGATCGGGGCGCGGGCGACGGCGATGTCACTGCACTCGTTCTTTTTCTTCATGGGGCAGACGGTGGGACCACTGGCCTATGGCCTTGGCCTCCAGCATGGCGGCAAGGTGCCGACGATGCTTGCGAGCGCGACGATCATGGCAGTGCTGGGCCTCGTTTGCGCGCAGTTCCTCAAGCCGCGCGCACCGTCCGACGCGCAGGTCTGATTTCAACATATGCTGAAGTGTTGCCTTGCGGCTGTCCCTACCCCCGGCCGCGATATGGCGCGACGCCTTGCTCGGGCACCCAGAGGCCCTTCGGCACGCTTCCCGTCTGCCAGAACACGTCGATCGGGATGCCGCCGCGTGGATACCAATAGCCGCCTATGCGCAACCATTTCGGCTTGATCTCGCTCGCGATGCGCTTGCCGATCATCACGGTGCAGTCCTCGTGAAAGGCGCCGTGGTTGCGGAAGCTCGCGATATAGAGTTTCAGCGATTTCGACTCCAGCAGCCACTCTCCGGGCGCGTAGTCGATCATCAGATGGGCGAAATCGGGTTGTCCGGTGACCGGGCAGAGCGAGGTGAATTCCGGTACGGTGAACCGGACCAGATAATCGGTTCCGGCTTGCGGATTCGGCACGCGGTCGAGCTTGGCCTTTTCGGGCGCATCAGGCCATTCCACGGCACGGCCAAGCTGCAAGGAAGCCGAGTTGGCAGGTGAGTTGTTCGATTTGCTTGACTTTTTCGACATGAGGCCGCCTCCGAGCGGCCCTCTTAGCCAATCATGCTGCGGCCGTCACCCGGCCTTTTCCGCTTCGATGCATTGCGGTAGAAGCACCGGCAACTGCCCCACCTTATGCTTTCCGAAAAGAGGCCCCCATGACCGCCATCATCGACATCATCGGACGCGAAATCCTCGATAGCCGCGGCAATCCCACTGTCGAGGTTGACGTCGTGCTGGAAGATGGTGCGCTTGGCCGCGCCGCGGTGCCGTCTGGCGCCTCCACCGGTGCCCATGAGGCGGTCGAGCTGCGCGACGGCGACAAGGCCCGTTATCTCGGCAAGGGCGTCACCAAGGCGGTCGGCGCCGTCAACGGCGAGATCTTCGAGGCGCTGAGCGGCCTCGATGTCGAGCAGCAGGCCCAGATCGACCAGGTCATGATCGAGCTAGATGGCACGCCGAACAAGAGCCGTCTCGGCGCCAACGCCATTCTCGGCGTGTCGCTCGCCTGCGCCAAGGCGGCCGCGAACTCGCTCGACATGCCGCTCTATCGTTATGTCGGCGGTACTTCGGCGCGGCTGTTGCCGGTGCCGATGATGAACATCATCAATGGTGGCGTGCATGCCGACAACCCGATTGATTTCCAGGAGTTCATGATCCTTCCCGTCGGCGCGTCCTCGTTCGCAGAGGGCCTGCGCTATGGCGCAGAAGTGTTCCACACGCTGAAGTCGGAGCTGAAGAAGGCCGGCCACAACACCAATGTCGGCGACGAGGGCGGCTTCGCGCCGAACCTGCCGTCGGCGGACGCCGCCCTCGAGTTCGTCATGAATGCGATCGGCAAGGCCGGCTTCAAGGCAGGGACCGACATCGTGCTCGGCCTCGACTGCGCCTCGACCGAGTTCTTCAAGGACGGCAAGTACGTCTATGAAGGCGAGGGTAAGACCCGTTCGATCTCCGAGCAGGCCAAATATCTCGCCGACCTCGTCTCGCGCTATCCGATCGTCACCATCGAGGACGGCATGTCGGAGGACGACATGGACGGCTGGAAGGAGCTCACCGATCTGATCGGCAAGAAGTGCCAGCTTGTCGGCGACGATCTGTTCGTCACCAACGTCAAGCGCCTCGCCGAAGGCATCAAGGCCGGCCGCGCCAACTCTATCCTGATCAAGGTCAACCAGATCGGCACGCTGACCGAGACGCTGGCCGCGGTCGAGATGGCCCACAAGGCCGGCTACACCTCCGTCATGTCCCATCGCTCGGGTGAGACCGAGGATTCCACCATCGCCGACCTCGCGGTCGCAACGAACTGCGGTCAGATCAAGACCGGCTCCCTTGCGCGGTCCGATCGCACCGCCAAATACAACCAGCTCCTGCGCATCGAGCAGCAGCTCGGCAAGCAGGCGCTCTACGGCGGCAAGGCGGCAGTGAAGGCGCTGGCATAAGCCAGCGCCTTAGAACACAGGGAGGATCGACATGAGCGACGGCAAGACCGGACTGCAACTGCGTTCGCTGATCAAGTCGAGCGGAGAGCTCGAGATCTCGCTTGTCGACGTGCCGACCCCCGAGCCCGCGGACGACGAGGTCGTCGTCCGCATCGAGGCGGCGCCGATCAACCCGTCAGACCTCGGCCTGCTGGTCGGCGCAGCCGATTTGAGCACGGCGAAGGCGTTCGGGACCAAGGATGCCCCCGTCATCACCGCGAAGGTGCCCGACGGTGCGATGCGCGCGATGGGCGCGCGGCTCGACCAGTCCCTGCCAGTCGGCAACGAGGGCGCGGGCGTCGTCATCAGGACCGGCTCGTCCGACGCTGCGAAGGCGCTGATGGGCAAAACGGTCGCGATGATCGGCGGCGCGATGTATGCGCAGTACCGCACCCTGAAGGCGAGGGACTGCCAACCGTTGCCCGAGGGCACGACGGCGGCGGAAGGCGCGTCGTGGTTCGTCAATCCGCTCACCGCGCTCGGCATGACCGAAACGATGCGGCGCGAAGGTCACAAGGCGCTGGTGCACACCGCCGCCGCCTCCAATCTCGGCCAGATGCTGAACAAGATCTGCATCAAGGACGGCATCCCGCTGGTCAACATCGTCCGCAGCAAGGAGCAGGCTGACATCCTGCACAAGATCGGCGCCAAATATGTCGTCGATTCCAGCGTGCCTGGTTTCCTCGACGATCTCACCAATGCGCTGGTCGAGACCGGCGCCACCATCGCTTTCGATGCGATCGGCGGTGGCAAGCTTGCCGGCGACATCCTCAACTGCATGGAAATCGCGATCAACAAGACCGCGAAGGAATACAGCCGCTATGGCTCCAGCGTGCACAAACAGGTCTACGTCTACGGCGCGCTCGATGTTCGTCCGATAGAACTGCCGCGCGGCTTCGGCATGGCCTGGGGCGTCGGCGGCTGGCTGCTCACCCCGTTCCTGCAGAAGATCGGACCTGCCGATATCGGACGGCTGCGCCAGCGCGTCGTGAGCGAATTGAAGACCACCTTTGCCAGCCACTACACCAAGGTGGTGTCGCTTCAGGAAGCGCTCGATCCCGCCAACATCGCGGTGTACGCCAAACGTGCCACCGGCGAAAAATTCCTCATCAACCCAAATAAATCTTCGTGATCTGCGACCGCAGGCACCCAAAAGAGGTCTTGCCTTCTGAGCGAGGCGGCAGATTATTCCGCCGCAGTTGAAAGCGGAAAAACCGCAACGCGCTCAGAAGGGGACATCTCCATGACCGATCTCAATCGTCGTCATCTGCTTGCGGGCGCCGCCGCCATCGGCGCGGCCGCCGTCACCGGATTGCGACCAAGCGCGACCAATGCCGCGGTGCCGCAGGCCGGCGCGCAGGCACCGGGCTTCTATCGCTACAAGGTGGGCAGCTTCGAGTGTACCTCGATCAATGACGGTGCGCGCAGCTTCCCGATGCCGGACAAGTTCGTCGTCAACATTCCGAAGGAGGAGGCGCTCGCGGCGGCCGACGCCGCCTACATGCCCAAGGGCATGGTCACGGTGCCGTTCAATCCGCAGCTGATCAACACCGGCTCCAAGCTCGTGCTGATCGACACAGGCAACGGCGTCGCCAACCTGGAGCCCAGCAAGGGCGCGGTCGGCCGCACCTTGCAAAACCTGCAGGCCGCCGGCGTCGACCCGAAGAACATCGATGTCGTGCTGCTGTCGCATCTGCATCCGGACCACACCAACGGCATCCGTTTGGCCGACGGCTCGATGGCCTTCCCCAATGCCGAGATCATGGTCCCGGCCAAGGATTGGGAGTTCTGGGCCAGTGAGGAGAACGCGGGCAAGGCCTCCGGCGACATGATGAAGAACTACTTCGCCAACGTGAAGAAGACCTTCGCGGGCATCGAATCCAAGGTGACGAAGTACGAATGGGGCAAGGAGGTCGTATCAGGCATCACCTCGATCGCGACACCGGGCCATACGCCCGGTCACACCTCATTCGCGGTGGCCTCGGGCGACAAGAAGGTCCTGATCCAGTCCGACGTCACCAACATTCCGGAGTTCTTCCTGCGCAACCCGGATTGGCACGTTATGTTCGACACCGATGCGGCGATGGCGCAGCAGACCCGCCACAAATTCTACGACATGGCGGCAGCGGAAAAGGCGACCGTGGTGGGCTTCCATTTCACCTTCCCCTCGGTCGGCCATGTCGAGAAGGACGGTGCCAAATATCGTCTGATCCCGTCGGCCTGGAATCCGACGATCTGATCCAAGTTATGCATTTTTTGCGAAAGATCGGGCCGCCGCTTGGCGGCCCGATTGTTTGGATGACCATCTGGTTTCGAGAAACTCAGCGTTTCCAAATCGCTCCAGTTCATGCACTTGCATCCAATGCCCCGGATGGCTTAAGTGCCACCGGGCACTTCTTCCTCAAGGTTTCAAGGACATCCCATGGCCTACAATATCGTCGTGATCGCCGGCAGCCTGCGCAAGGACAGCTTCTCGCTGAAGATCGCCAACGCGCTTGCCAAGCTCGCACCGACATCGCTCAAGCTCGAGGTCATCACCCCGGCGGGCATCTCCTTCTTCAACCAGGACCTCGAGGGCGCCCCGCCCGCCGACTGGCTGGCCTTCCGCGAGAAGCTGCAGAAGTGCGACGGCATTATCTTCGTCACGCCCGAGTATAATCGCGCCATTCCCGGCGTGCTGAAAAACGCCATCGACGTCGCCTCGCGGCCCTATGGCAAAAGCTCGCTCAACGGCAAGCCGGTTGGCATCATCTCCAACTCGCCGGGGCCGCTCGGTGGCGTCAGCGCCGCCAAGACGCTCCAGAACATCCTGCCGGGCATCTCCGGCCCGATCATGCAGCAGCCCGAGACCTATCTGAATGCGGTCGGCGACGCCTTCGATGCCGAGGGCAACCTGACCAAGGACTCGCTGAAGAGCGTGCTCCAGGCCTATCTCGACGCTTTCGCCGCGCACGTCGCCAAGCACCACGGCTGAGCCGCTCACTCCGTCATTCCGGGGCGATGCGAAGCGTCGAGCCCGGAATCCATGTCCCGACGGAGGTTGTGGCCTGATGGATTCCGGGTTCGCGCTAGGCGCGCCCCGGAATGACAACGAGCTGGATGGGCGATTAGCACTCCCTTAACCAAGCTGGCCCATCTTGCCAAAATGGTCTCGCGCGCCCGCCTCAAATCGATCCTGACCGGCCTTGCCCTCTATGCGATGGCGGCCGCCATCGTCGGCTATTTCGGCGTCAACGCCTATACCGGCAAATATGGCCTCAACGCCCGCCAGGAGCTCGACCAGGAGATCATCGCGCTGACCAGCGAGCTCGCCCAGCTCAAGCGTGAGCGCGCCCGCAGCGAGCAGCGCGTCTCACTGCTGCGCACCGAAAAGATCGACCCCGACATGCTCGACGAGCGGGCCCGATTCCAGCTCGACTACGTCAACCCGCACGATCTCGTTCGGATGATCCCGCAGAACTAGCGCGTCCGCGCCGTTCGAATCCCGATCAGGCTGCCACCTATTCCGAAGGTCGTAGATCCGCGACCGGACCGCGCCTTGACGGCGGTGCGGCGAGGGGGGCATTGCTGTCCGGGCGCGATGCCGCCGAGGGTTGACGAAGATCAATCCGGTTGTGCAGGCGCCGACTAGACTGCTTCCGGGAGGAAACGGTGATGGATGGGTTAATGCCCCGGCATCACGCGGCTCGTGTCGAAGCCGCTATTGCATCAGGCCAGGCGGCTCGGTCCGCGCTCGTGGCTTCGTGGCGCCGTTCCTCCCGATTGCATCATCTCGATCCCGCCGGCCGCAGCGAGCCGCTGCGGCTGAACGACACCGAACTGCGACAGGCGCGCGAGCGCGTCGCGCCACTGCTGGCCGCCGCGCAAGGCGCCATGGACCGGCTCTACCAGGCGGTCGGCGCGAGCGGTTGTTGCGTGCTGCTTGCCGACGGCGAGGGGGTTCCGGTCGATCGCCGTGGCACATCGGCCGACGATTCGACGTTTCAGTCCTGGGGCCTGTGGACCGGCGCGCTTTGGAGCGAGGAGCACGAGGGCACCAACGGCATCGGCACCTGCGTCGTCGAGCAGCGTCCACTGACGATCGATCGCGACCAGCATTTCTTCACCCGCAACACGCTGCTGAGCTGCACGGCCGTTCCGATCTACGACCATGAGGCGGCCTTTGCCGGTGTGCTCGACGTCTCCTCCTGCCGTGCCGACCGCACCGACGCGTTCTCCAGCCTGATCGCGCTGGCGGCCGGTGAAGCCGCCAGGCGCATCGAGGCCGACCTGTTTCGCCGCGCCTTCGCCCACGCCCGCATCGTGCTCACGCCAGGACCGGACGGCCAGTCCATCGGTCTCGTCGCGGTCGACGCGGACGATCTCGTGATAGGAGCCACCCGATCCGCGAGGGCAAGTCTCGGGATTGCGCCGAGCCGTCCAATGCAGCCGATGCCCGCAGCCGACTTGCTTGGCGGCGCACCCGGGCATGACCATCTCGATGGCGGTCAGCGCGCGGTATTGCAGCGTGCGCTGCTGCGCGCCGGCGGCAACGTGTCGGCCGCCGCCAAGGCTCTCGGCGTCAGCCGCGCCACGCTGCACCGGAAGCTGAAGCGGTTCGACCTGAAGCACTAGGCGCTGCCGCTTCCCCCGCCGTCATTGCGCTGCGGGTACAAACTCACGTCGAGTGCCCCGGACGCAACGCAGCACGTCGCCCTTCGCGACGTGGTGCGTTGCAGAGCCGGGGCCCATGCCGCGCATCCTCCCGCGTAGCTTTTGGGTCCCTGTGTCTGGAAAGTCTGTCATGATGGCGGTGGGCGGGAAGCCGTTGGGTCCTTGGCGCTTGACGCCGTGAGCCGGCTCGGTCTCCCGCCCGTTCCATCTATCAACCTGAACAGTTGCACGAGGCTGCGCCAACAGACCTCGCATCACAGGGACAGGCACCGTGATCATACCCCTTCGTTGCGTCGGAATCGACGTCTCCAAACATCATCTCGATATTTTCGATGAGGCCATCGGTGTATCGGAACGCATCGACAACGCGACACAGGCCATCACACAGCTGGTGGCGCGTTGGCGATGCGATGCGCTGGTCGTCTTCGAGGCTACGGGGGTCTATGACCTCGAGCTTCGCCAGGCGCTGCGTCAGGCCGGGGTTCGCTTCGCCCGGATCAATCCGGCTCGTGCCCGCGACTTTGCCCGCGCCAGCGGCCAACTCGCCAAGACCGATCCGATCGATGCACGGATGCTGGCGGCCTTTGCCCGCGCCATGAAACCCGCCACCGAGCAGGCCGCTACACCCGCCCGCAACGCATTGGCGAGGCTGGCGAAACGGCGCGACCAATTGGTCGCCATGCGCGCCCAGGAAAAGAACCGCTGCAGCGAAGCCGAGGACCGCGCCATGGCGGAACGCATCGGTCGCCTCATCGAGGTCCTCAATGACGAGATCGTCGAAATCGAGGCCGAGATCAGCGCGCTCGTCAAAGCCGAGCCGGAGCTTGCGGACGACGCAAAGCTGATGCGCTCGGTGCCCGGCGTGGGACCTGTCGCCTGCATGCAACTCCTTACCCAGATGCCCGAACTCGGGCATCTCGGGCCGAAGGAGGTGGCCGCTCTTGCCGGCCTTGCCCCCTTCAACGTCGATAGCGGGGCTTACCGTGGCAAGCGCAAGATCGGCGGCGGACGAAAGCGCGTCCGCGACGCCCTCTATATGGCAGCCCTCAACGCCGTGCGTCGTGCCGATCGCTTTAAGATCTTTTACGAGCGGCTCCGCAACGCCGGCAAACCGGCCAAGCTCGCCCTCATCGCTGTCGCAAGAAAGCTGCTGACCGTCCTCAACGCAATGATGCGCGACCGAAAACCCTATACAATCGCCCCATCAACATAACAGTTGCCGGCTCAGAAGCGCATCACTGACGTGCTGCGCTGCGTCCCGGGGCACGGGAGCATTGATAGGAGGAGAGTGCGACCCTCAGCCCTTCCGCTCCGGCACGCGGCGGATCTTCGCACCCAGCGCGTTAAGCCGTTCGTCGATGCGCTCATAGCCGCGCTCGATCTGGTCGGCGTTGTTGATGGTGGAGGTGCCCTCGGCGCAGACGGCGGCGAGCAGCATCGCCATGCCGGCCCGGATGTCGGGCGAGATCATCGAGGCGCCGCGCAGACGGCTGGGCCCGGCGATGATGGCGCGATGCGGGTCGCACAGCACGATGCGCGCGCCCATCGCGATCAGCTTGTCGACGAAGAACATCCGCGATTCGAACATCTTCTCGAACATCAGGATCACGCCTTCGCATTGCGTGGCAGTGACGATCGCGATCGACATCAGGTCGGCCGGAAACGCCGGCCACGGTTGGTCCTCCAACTTCGGCACGTGGCCGCCGAAATCGTCCTGGATCTTCAGCGTCTGGTTGGACGGCACGATGAGATCGTCGCCCTCGACCCGGCAGACGATGCCGAGCCGCTCAAAACCCATGCGGATCGAGCGCAGATGCTCGACGCCTGCACGTACGATGCGAAGCGGCGAGCGCGTCACGGCAGCAAGGCCGACCAGCGAGCCGACCTCGATATGGTCGGGCTGGATCCGATAGGTCGCTTCCCCCAGCGCCGCCGGGCCATGCACGATCATGGTGTTGGTGCCGACGCCCTCGATTCTGGCGCCGAGCGCAACCAGGAAATGCGCGAGGTCCTGCACATGCGGCTCGGACGCCGCGTTGCGCAAATAGGTGACGCCGTCGGCCGCGACCGCGGCGACCAGTGCGTTCTCGGTCGCGGTGACGCTCGGCTCATCCAGGAACACGTCGGCCCCGGTGAGCTTGGGGCAGCGGAATTCGAGTCGGTCGGTCGCGGTGACCTTGGCGCCGAGTTGCTCCAGGGCCAGCATGTGGGTGTCGAGCCGGCGCCGGCCGATGACGTCGCCGCCGGGCGGCGGCAGCATCACCTCGCCGCAGCGCGCGAGCAGGGGGCCTGCGAGCAGGATGGAAGCGCGGATCCGCACGCAAAGCTCGGGATCGAGATCGGCGGCGCGGATGCTCTTGGCGTGGATGTGAAGCGTATTGCGCGCCGTCCATTCCGCGGACGCACCGACCGAGCGGATCAGCTCGACCAGCGTTTCGGTGTCGCGGATCCGCGGCACGTTCTCCAGCGTCACCGGATGCTCGGTGAGCAGCGCCGCCGCGATGATCGGCAGCGCCGAGTTCTTGTTGCCGGCCGGTTCGATCGAACCCGAGAGCCGGTGACCGCCCTCGACGATGTATTGAATGGGCGCCACTTGGTACTCGCTGTTCTGTTGAGGTTGGGCGGGCTGCTTTGGGCGGAAACTATAGCGAATTGCGCGTGGGGGCAATTCAGGCTGGTTGGACGAACAAGGTGCGCTCCCTCTCCCGCTTGCCGGGGCGGGGCTGGGGTGGGGGTGCTTCCGCAATGGGATCGTCGAATTCTACGGAGAATATCCCCAAGAGGAGAAAGCCCTCACCCGACGCGCTCAAATATCGATCGTCGCGCTCAGCGAATGTTCCTGGATGAAGTCGCGGCGCGGCTCGACCACGTCGCCCATCAGCTTGGTGAAGATGTCGTCGGCCTCGTCG
>Ga0209758_1004069_pt1 | contig 12588 bp, 7 predicted proteins | sample AraplaMF_Col_mMF_FD_184258 | JGI IMG/M metagenome (GOLD analysis project Ga0209758, IMG submission 184258) | Arabidopsis root microbial communities from the University of North Carolina, USA - plate scrape MF_Col_mMF (SPAdes) (version 2) | ecosystem: Host-associated > Plants > Roots > Endosphere ... | reverse complement strand
CGTATCACCGAGACCACGATCGACACGATCGCGGGCGTGATGCAGGAAGGCGACGTCATCATCGACGGCGGCAACACCTTCTGGCAGGACGACGTCCGCCGCGGCAAGGCGCTCAAGGCACGCGGCATCCACTATGTCGACGTCGGCACCTCAGGCGGCGTCTGGGGTCTCGACCGCGGCTATTGCATGATGATCGGCGGCGAAAAGCAGGTGGTCGACCGGCTCGATCCTATCTTCGCCGCGCTGGCACCCGGCGCCGGCGACATTCCGCGCACCGAAGGACGCGAGGGCCGCGATCCCCGCATCGAGCAGGGTTACATCCATGCCGGGCCGGTCGGCGCGGGCCACTTCGTCAAGATGATCCACAACGGCATCGAATACGGCCTGATGCAGGCCTATGCCGAGGGCTTCGACATCCTCAAGAATGCCAATATCGAAGCCTTGCCCGCCGATCACCGTTACGATTTCGACCTCGCCGACATCGCCGAAGTCTGGCGGCGCGGCAGCGTGATCCCGTCCTGGCTGCTCGACCTTACCTCGACCGCGCTCGCCGACAGCCCGGCATTATCGGAATATTCCGGCTTCGTCGAGGATTCCGGCGAGGGACGCTGGACCGTCAATGCGGCGATCGACGAGGCCGTGCCGGCCGAAGTGCTGACGGCTGCGCTCTACACACGTTTCCGTTCCCGCAAGGAACACACCTTCGCCGAAAAAATTCTATCTGCGATGCGCGCAGGGTTCGGCGGCCACAAGGAGCCGACGCAGCCCGACGCCTCGAAAATCAAATAAGAAATACTATCAAGCGAAGGCCACTCGTTCGTGACAAAAGACCCGCAAGCCAAACGCAAGCCGGAAAACTGCGCCTTCGTCATTTTTGGTGTTACCGGCGATCTCACCCATCGCCTCGTGATACCATCTCTCTACAATCTCGCCGCTGAAAACCTGTTGCCGGAGAAGTTCTGCGTCGTCGGCGTGGCCCGCAAGCCGCAGACCGACGACGAGCTCCGCGACAGCCTGATGCAGGGCCTGCGCGAGTTCGCGACGCGCCCAGTGGACGACGATGTCGCCAAGCAACTGCTGCAATGCGTGACCTTCGTCGAAGCCGACGCAAAGGATCCGCCCTCGTTCGACCGCCTGCGCGAGCATCTCGACGGACTGGAATGCTCGCAAGGCACCGGCGGCAACCGCCTTTTCTATCTCGCGACCCCGCCGGCCGCCTTCGCGCCGACCGCGCGCGAGCTCGGGCGGACCGGCATGATGAAGGAGAACGGCGCCTGGCGGCGGCTGGTGATCGAAAAGCCGTTCGGCACCGATCTCGCTTCAGCCAAGGCACTGAACGCCGAGCTGCTGAAGATCATGCAGGAGCACCAGATCTACCGGATCGATCACTATCTCGGAAAGGAGACGGTGCAGAACATTCTGGTGCTGCGCTTTGCCAACGGCATGTTCGAGCCGATCTGGAATCGCAACCATATCGACCACATCCAGATCACGGTCGAGGAGAAGCTCGGCGTCGGCCATCGCGGCGGCTTCTACGATGCCACCGGTGCGTTGCGCGACATGGTGCCGAACCACCTGTTCCAATTGATGTCACTAGTGGCGATGGAGCCGCCCGCGCGGTTCGACGCCCATTCGGTGCGCTCGGAGAAGGCTGAGGTGCTCACTGCGATCCAGCAGCCGAGCCTGGAGGAAGCGCTGAGGAATTCGGTGCGCGCGCAATATCTCGCAGGAACGATCGGCGACGAGGACATTCCGGATTACCGCAAGACCGAGGACGTGAAGCCCGGCAGCACCACCGAGACCTTTGTCGCGCTGAAGCTGATGATCGACAATTGGCGCTGGGCCGGCGTGCCCTTCTATTTGCGCACCGGCAAGGCACTGGGCCACAAGCGCACGGAAGTCGCGATCAAGTTCAAGCAGGCGCCGCTGTCGATGTTCTCGGGCACGACGGTCGACCGCCTCTCGCAGAACTTCCTCACCATCGGCATCGCGCCGACCGAGACCATCGAGCTGCAGTTCAACGCCAAGATCCCCGGACCGAGCATCACCATCGACGGCGTCGAGATGAAATTCAAGTACGGCGACTATTTCCGGGCCGATCCCTCGACCGGTTACGAGACGCTGATTTACGACTGCATGATCGGCGACAACATCCTGTTCCAGCGCGCCGACGGCATCGAGGCCGGGTGGCAGGCGGTGCAGCCGTTTCTCGACGCCTGGAAGACCGCAGGCAACAACGGCATCGAGACCTATGAGGCCGGCAGCGACGGCCCGGCCTGCGCCGACGAGCTGCTGCGGCGCGACGGCCGCAGCTGGCGGAAGTTTTCGTGATGGCGGCGGCCGACCAGCCGAAGCTGATCGTCGTCGCCGACGCCGAGGCCCTGGCGCAAGCCGCAGCCGAACGGGTGATCGCGCAGATGTCAGCCAATCCCGGCCGCATCGCGATCTGCCTCACCGGAGGCTCGAGCCCGAAAAAGCTCTACCAGCTGCTCGGCAGCGATTCCTGGCGCGGCAGGATCCCGTGGGAGCGCGTGCACTGGTTCATCGGTGACGAGCGCTTTGTCCTCGAGAGCGATCCCCTCAACAACATGGCGGTCGCGCGCGCCACCTTTCTCGATCGCAATGCGCCCGCCGACCATATCCATCCGATCCCGACCGTGGTCGAAAATCCGGACGAGAGCGCAGCGGCCTACGCGCACGAGCTGCAAGCTTTCTACGGTTCTGAAAGTCTCGATCCGGCGCGACCGTTGTTCGATCTCGTCCTGATGGGCGTAGGCCCGGACGGCCACACCGCCTCGCTCTTTCCCGGCTATCCCGCCGTCGAGGAGACCGCGCGCTGGGTCGTCGGCGTCCCCAAGGCCAATGTCGCGCCCTTCGTGCCGCGGGTCTCGTTGACGCTCCCTGTCCTGGCCTCCTGCCGCGAGATGCTGTTCGAGATATCAGGGCACGACAAGCAGCCGATCTTGACGCGCCTGCTCAATGGCGAGAATCTGCCGGCGTTACGCGCGCGCTCGAATGGTGAGACCGTTTGGCTGGTCGACCGGGCCGCGCTTCCGGAGGGGATTCGTGGCGGGCGTTAAAGCACCTTGTGCCTTGATCGTGATGGGCGTGTCGGGCTCGGGCAAGAGTACAGTTGCAGCGGCGCTCAGTGAGCGCCTCGGCTGGCGGTTCGAGGACGGCGACAGTTTTCACCCCGCGAGCAACGTCGAGAAGATGCGGGCCGGCCATCCGCTCACCGACGAGGACCGCTGGCCCTGGCTGAATGCCATCGCCGACGAGATCGCGCGGGTCTGCAACAAGGGTGAGCACGTCATCATCGCCTGTTCCGCGCTCAAGCACACCTATCGCGACGTGCTGCTGCGCGGACGCGACGACGTCCGCTTCATCTTCCTGAAGGGCACGCAGGAGCTGATCGCCGACCGGCTCGCCCACCGCAAGGGCCATTTCATGCCGCCCGGGCTCCTCACCAGCCAGTTCAACACGCTGGAGCCGCCGGAGGCGAGCGAGCATGTGATCACCGCGTCGATCGACGAGACCGTAGAGGCGATCGTGGACGGCATCGTGCGGCAGCTGAAAATGGACAGCGGGACAAGCAGGGCCATGACATGACGAAAATCTCACTTGTGGTCTCGGACGTCGACGGCACGCTGCTGACCAAGGACAAGACGCTGACGGTGCGCGCGCGGAGCGCGGTGCAGCGGCTGCACCAGGCCGGCATCGGTTTCACGATCACCTCCAGCCGCCCCGCGATCGGCATGCGCTTCCTGATCGACCCGCTGGCGCTGTGGCTTCCGGTCGGCCCGTTCAACGGTTCCTCGATCATCGACCCCGAGATGAGGCCGGTCGAGCAGCACCTGATTCCGCCGGGGGCCGCGGAGCGGTCCCTGCATATCCTCCGGGAGTTCGGCGCCGATATCTGGCTCTTCACCGCCGACAAATGGCTGATCGACAATCCGCGCGGCAGCTACGTTGCCCACGAGCAGCACACGATCCGCGCCGATCCCACCATCGTGACGGACTTCTCCCCGTACCTTGCCAGCGCCTGCAAGATCGTCGGCGCCAGCGCCGATGCGGCAGGTCTGGAACGTTGCGAGAAGACGATGCAGCAGGCGCTCGGCAGCGAGGCCACCGCGGTGCGATCGCAGACCTATTATCTCGACGTCACCCCGCCCGGCTTCAACAAGGGCACGTTCGTGCAGGCCATGGCCAAGCGCCTCGGCATTTCCCTGGATGCGGTCGCCACCATCGGCGACATGCAGAACGACCTCGCGATGTTCGCCGTCAGCGGCACCTCGATCGCCATGGGCAACGCCACTGACAACGTCAAGGATCAGGCTACCCACGTCACCGCGACCAACGAGCAGGACGGTTTTGCCGAGGCGATGGAGATGATCCTGAAGCGGAATGGGGTGGGTTGAAGTTTGCTGGCGTCACGATCGCCTGCCGCTCGGTTGGGTGAGGGGCTGCAGCGGTCGGTGAGACTGTAAACCCCTCACCCGGACCGCATCTAACGATGCGATCCGACCTCTCCCTCCGGGAGAGGTCAAGGACCCGGCCGAGCCTTTACTTCGACCTCTGCATCGCCGGTTTCTCGCTCTTCTGCCGGGCCGCCGAGAGATTGTGCGCGGTGTTGACCAGGGCGATGTGCGTCAGCGCCTGCGGGAAATTGCCGGTCTGGCGCTTCGCGCCTGAATCATATTCCTCGGCCAATAATCCGACATCGTTGGCGATCCCGACCACGCGGTCGAACAAGACTTGCGCCTTGTCGGGATCGCCCGACAACACATAGGCATCGGCGAGCCACAGGCTGCAGGCCAGGAAGGCGCCTTCGAGCGGCGGCTGCCCCGAAGCCAGTTCGCGCGGATCATGCCGCAGCACGAAACCGTCGCGCATCATGTGCTTTTCGACGGCCGCGATGGTACCGCGGATCCGCGGGTCCTCCGGCGGCAGAAAGCCGACGCCCGGCAACAGCAGCAGGCTGGCATCGAGCAGTTTCGAGCCGTAGGACTCAACGAACGTATTCTCCTCCGCGTCAAATCCCCTGTTGCAGACGTCGCGATGAATGGCCTCGCGCAAGGTGCGCCAGTGCAACAGCGGCGCCTTGAAGCCAAACGTCTCGGCGCTCTTGATCGCCCGGTCGAAGGCAACCCAGGTCATCACCTTGGAGAAGACGTAGTGCTTCGGCTCGCCGCGGCGCTCCCAGATGCCGTGGTCGGGATGATCCCAGACCTCGGCGAGATGGTCGAGCACGGCGCATTCCAGCGCCCAGCTCTCCTCGTCCAGCCTGAGCTTGGCCATGCGCGACTGGTGGAAGGCGTCGATCAACTCACCGTAGACGTCGAGCTGAAGCTGCGCATGCGCGGCATTGCCGACGCGCACCGGCTGCGCGCCCTCATAGCCATCGAGCCAGCCCGCCTCCCATTCCAGCAGCCGCCGTTGTCCCCAGATGCCGTACATGATCTGCATGTTGGCGGGCGAGCCGGCTGCGGCGCGCAGCAGCCAATTGTGCCAGGCCGAGGCCTCCTCGGTGTAGCCGGAGTTCATCAGCGCCAGCAGCGTGAAGGTGGCATCGCGCAGCCAGCAGAAGCGGTAATCCCAGTTCCTGCTGCCGCCGAGTTTTTCCGGCAGCGAGGTGGTGGGCGCGGCGACGATGCCGCCGGTCGGACCGAACGTCAGCGCCTTCAGCGTGATCAGCGAGCGCACGATCAAGTCGTGATACGGACCGTCGCGGGTGCAATGGCTGCACCACTCCTCCCAGAACTTCTCGGTCTCTCGGAGGGCGGTCTCCGGGTCGATCGACTCGGGCGGGTTGAGATGGGAGGGACCGTAGGTCAGCACGAATGGCACGGTCTCGCCGGCTTTCACCTCGAACTCGGAGACCGTGGTCAGGTCCTCGCCCCGCGTCTTCACCGGCGTGCGCAGCACCGTCATGTCCTGCCCGGCGATCGCCTGCAGCGAATGGTCGATCCGCCGCACCCAGGGAATATCAACGCCGAAGCCGAAGCGGAGCACGAGCTCCATCCGCATTTTCACGGCGCCCTCGAGGCCGCGTACCAGCCGCACGATGTCGGACGCCTTGCCGCGCGGCGGCATGAAATCGATCAGTGCAACGGCGCCGCTCTTCGTTTCAAAGCGTGTTTCCAGGATGAGGGTGTCGCCGAGATAGCGGCGCGAGATCGCAGTCGCGTCCTCGCTCGGCGCGACCAGCCAGCGGCCGTTCCTGTGCGTGCCGAGGATCGCGGCAAAGCAGGCGTCGGAATCGAAGGCGGGCCAGCACAGCCAGTCGATCGAGCCGTTGCGCCCCACCAGCGCTGCGGTCTCGCAGTCGCCAATCAACGCGTAGTCCTCGATCCGTGACAATGTTTTCCGAGCCCTGGAAATCCCGGCGAATCAACTCCCACCGTGCAGCGAACGTTCCCGCGTCGCGGCCTTCAAAGCCGCGAGATCGATCTTGGTCGCGATCTTGTCGAGCGCGACAGGCAGGCGCTGGCGCCAGTTCGGGTGCTCGTCGATCGTGCCGGGAATGTTGGGCTGGTCGACCACCCCGAGCAGATCCTCCATCGAGACCGCCAGCAGCCGCGACGGCGTGCGCGACAGAAAGGTCAGCACCGAATAGAGATCGTTGGCGTTGATGCCATTCTGCCGCAGGATCTCGTCGAGCCCGCCGAGCGCATTCCAGCGGGCCTGGTCGTCCTCGCCGGGATCGAGACCGAGCGACCGCTTCATCCTGAGATCGCCGAACGAGCGCCAGCCCGCATAGGTGCAGAGATCATGCGTGTTCAGCGTCACCAGCGCGTTCGGCCGGTAATGATCGACATTGCGGAAATGGCCGGCATCGTCGCGCTCGAACATCATGACGAGGTACGACCAGATGCCGAAATCCTGCATGGTCTCGCGAAACCCTTCCGGAACCGTGCCGAGGTCCTCGCCGATCACGATGCATTTGTGCGCGACGCTCTCGCGCACCACCGCGGCGAGCAATGCCTCCAGCGGCATCTGCACATAGGCGCCGTTGTCGGGCTTGAAGCCGCGCGGCACCAGATACAGCCGCTTCAGGCCCAGCACGTGATCGAGCCTGATGGCACCGGCATGGCGCATCGAGGCGGCCACCATGTCGGCGAAAGGCACGAAGGATTGAGCCTCCAGGCCGCCTGCGTTGAAGCCGGCCAGGCCCCAGTCCTGCCCGACGGTGTTGAGCACGTCGGGTGGCGCGCCGACCGCAAGGTGGCGGGAGATCGCCGTCTGCTCGTTCCAGGCATCGAAGCCGTTGGACTGTACGCCGACGGCGACGTCGAGATAGAGCCCGACGCGCATGCCGAGCTCGGCCGAGAGCTGCTTGGCCGCGTGCAGTTGCGCGTCAGCGGTCCATTGCACGAATTCGACGAACTCGACCTCGCGCTTGTCGGGGCCGTTGCGCAAGGCAGCGCATTTGGCATCGTCCGGCTGCTGCCATTCGGCCGGCCATTCCCACCATGGTCTATTGAAGCGATGCCGCAGCACCTCGAAACAGGCAAAGCGCGACAACAGGGGTCCCCGGTCGGCGCGGAAAGCATCGAACCTGTTGCGGCGGACGCCGCTCGCGCTTTTCACGAAACTGTCAAAGGCGGCACGCAGGCCCAGCCATTTCAGCGCCGCCATATCGGCATAGGGGACGCGGTCGCCTTCGCGCAGCCGCGCGGCGGTCGCAGCCGCGTCCGGAATGAGGTCTGCCGAAAATTCGGGGATGGCCTCGACGTCGATGTAGAGCGGGTTGAGAAACAGCCGGCTGTTCGGCGAGTAAGGACTGCAATCGCCCGGCTGGTCGTCGAACAGGACATGCAGCGGATTGAGGCCGACGCCATCGGCGCCCAGTTGTTTTGCCAGCCTGACGAGGCCGGCCAGATCGGTGAAATCGCCGATGCCCCAATTGCGGTTCGAGCGGACGCTGTAGAGCTGCACGGCGAGCAGCCAGCCGCGGTCGAAATCGCCGCCGAAGGCCCGTTCGGGTGCGACGATCATCGGCACCTCTTCCGACGCGCCACCGGCATCCGTCAGCGTCAGCCGGTGATAGCCGAGCGGCAGGCCGGCGGGCCATGCGATCACGGGCTCACGCGTCTCGCCCTGTGCAATCAGGTGGCCATTGCCGGCGATTTTCCACCGCAGCGGCGCTGTGCCGACGGCCGCAAGCTCGGTGCGCGGATTACCCAGCGCGCGCACCACGACGGGCCCGCTGGCGAAGCGATAGACCCGCTTCTCGGGCAGGGCGTCGAGGATGGATTTGAGTGCCTCGGGCGCGGTGACCCGCAGCTTTCCGAGCGCATCGACGAATTCGGACTGGACGCCCTTGATCCGGGCTTGAGCTAAAAGGTCCATTCGGCACGCAGCTTGCAGGCCTTCAATCGGCCGGTGGCATTGATTTTAACGAGGTCGAGGAAGAGGTTAGTCGGGCTTAACTCACAAACTGCGCCTGCTGTTCCCAAGGGAACCAATGACACACAAGCGGCTTTCTATAGTGGTATCAAGCGTAGGTTCCCGGCAAGGGAAACGGGCCCCTGCTTTCTTGTCAATGGCATCACCGTGAACAAGACAATTCAAACTGTCGAGAGTGCCGCTGCCGGCAGCGCTTTCCTGATCGAAGACGTCTATCCCTCGATCGACGGCGGCCGCTTCGCCGTGAAGCGGATCGCGGGCGATCGGGTCGAGGTATGGGCCGATATCTATCGCGACGGCGATGCCACCATCAGCGCCGCGCTGGTCTGGCGTGGCGAGCAGGAGCGGGAATGGCGGCGCGAGACCATGACCCATCACGGCGATGACCGCTGGTCCGGCGCATTCGTGCCGACCGAAGCAGGCCAATATGTCTATGCCATCGAAGCCTGGACCGACGAATTCGCCACCTGGCGTCACGGGCTCGAACGCAAGCAGCTGGCCGGCGGCGATGTCACGCTCGATGCCATCGAGGGCGCGGGCCTGCTGACCAAGGCGCACGGCGCGCGACAGGACGCCGCGGCCGTGATAGCGAGGCAATGCGAGGACTATCTCGGCAGCGGCGACGTCGCGCCGCTGCTTGCCGCTGACCTCAGCGAAGCCATGGCCGAGAGCCAGGCGCGCCCCGACCTGACCCGCTCACGGAATTTCCCGCTTGTCATCGACCGCGACAGAGCGCGCTTCGGCGCCTGGTATCAGATGATGCCGCGCAGTCAGAGCCAAGTCGCCGGCCGGCACGGCACGCTCCGCGACTGCATCGCGCGCGTGCCCGATATCGCGGCGATGGGCTTTGACGTCCTGTATTTCACGCCGATCCATCCGATCGGCCGCACCAGGCGCAAGGGCCGCAACAATGCGCCTGTCGCGACCGAAGGCGAGCCGGGCTCGCCCTACGCCATTGGCGCGGCCGAGGGAGGCCACGATGCCCTGCATCCCGAGCTCGGCACCATCGAGGATTTCCGCGCGCTGGTCGCCACGTGCCTCGAATACGGGGTCGAGCTCGCGCTCGATTTCGCCGTGCAATGTTCGCCGGACCATCCCTGGCTGACGCAGCATCCGGAATGGTTCAAATGGCGGCCGGACCGTTCGGTGCGGACGGCGGATGGTCCGTATTCGGATATCGTGATCCCCGATTTCGCCTCGGTCGACCGGGCTGGGCTGTGGCATGCATTCCGCGATGCCATGCTGTTCTGGATCGATCATGGCGTCACCATCTTCGCGATCGACAACCACGACACCGCGCCGCTTCCGTTCTGGGAGTGGCTGATCCGCGACATCCGCTCGCGGCATCCGGAGGTGATCCTGTTCTCCAAGACGTTTGCGCGGCCGAAGCTGATGAAGGGCCTCGCCAAGCTCGGCTTCTCGCAGTCCTTCAGCTATTTCCCCTGGCGCACCGGAAAGTGGGAGCTGGAGCAATATCTCGGCGAAATGACCGGCTATCCGGAGCGCGACTTCTATCGCCCGCATCTGTTCGTCAACACCGCGGACCTCTTGCCTTATCATCTCCAGAGCGGTGAAAGCTGGATGTTCAAGTCGCGCGTCGCGCTGGCCGCCATGTTGTCCGGCAATTACGGCCTTTACAGCGGCTTCGAGCTGCTCGAGCACGAGGCCGTCCCGGGCCACGAAGAATATCTGGATTCCGAGAAGTACCAGATCCGCCAGCGCGACTGGGACAAGCCCGGCAACATCAAGCCCTACATCGCGGCGCTCAACCGCATCCGCAACGACAACGCGGCGCTGCAGCAGACCGTCAATCTGCGCTTCCTGGGCATCGAGGACGGCGAGACCATCGCCTTCGTGAAGGAGGCAGCCGAACCGGCCAACACGGTCGTCGCAGCCATCGCCCTCTCGCGCCACGTACGCGAATTCTGGTTGCCGCTCGGCGACCTCACCATCGACGTCGGCGGCGAACGCCGCCACGTCACGACACTCGAGAATCTCATGACAGGCGAACAGTCCCGCATCGAATGGGGCGGGATCAGGTTGCGTATCGATCCCGACCGCGATCCGGCGCTCGTGTTCCGCTGCCTGGCGTAAGGGGTCACGCCATGAATGTTCTGTCTTCCGTCGACACCAAGAAGGCTGAGGCTGCCGAGATCGTGGATGAGCTCTGGTACAAGGACGCCATCATCTACCAGCTCCACGTCAAGGCCTTCGCCGACAGCAACAATGACGGAATCGGCGATTTCGCCGGGCTGACCGAGAAGCTGCCCTATCTGCAGGATCTGGGCGTCACCGCACTTTGGCTGCTGCCGTTCTATCCCTCGCCCGGCCGCGACGACGGCTACGACATCGCGGACTACGGTTCGATCAATCCCGACTTCGGGACCATGAAGGATTTCAAGCGCTTCATCCAGGAGGCGCAGAAGCGGGGCTTGCGCGTCATCACCGAGCTGGTGGTCAACCACACGTCGGACCAGCACAAATGGTTCAAGCGCGCGCGCCGCAGCCATCCGGGCTCGAGTGCCCGCAACTGGTATGTCTGGAGCGACACCGACCAGAAATACCAGGGCACGCGGATCATCTTCACCGACACCGAGAAGTCGAACTGGACCTGGGATCCCGAGGCCGGCGCGTTCTACTGGCACCGCTTCTTCTCGCACCAGCCGGACCTCAATTTCGACAATCCGCGCGTCGTCAGCGCCATCATCCAGGTGATGAAGCGCTGGCTCGACGCCGGCGTCGACGGCTTCCGCCTGGACGCCATTCCCTATCTCTGCGAGCGCGAGGGCACCTCGAACGAGAACCTCCCCGAAACGCATGCGATCATCAAGCGGCTGCGCCAGGAGCTGGATTCCTACTCCAAGGGCAAGCTGCTGCTGGCCGAGGCCAACCAATGGCCCGAGGACGTGCAGGAATATTTCGGCCGCGGCGACGAATGCCACATGGCCTATCACTTCCCGCTGATGCCGCGCATCTATATGGCGATCGCGCAGGAGGACCGCTTCCCGATCACCGACATCCTGCGCCAGACGCCGGACATCCCGGCGAGCTGCCAATGGGCACTGTTCCTGCGCAACCATGATGAGCTGACGCTCGAAATGGTCACCGACGTCGAGCGCGACTATCTCTGGACCACCTACGCCAACGATCCCCGCGCGCGCATCAATGTCGGCATCCGCCGGCGCCTCGCGCCGCTGATGGACAATGACCGCCGCAAGATCGAGCTGATGAACTCGCTGCTGCTGTCCTTCCCGGGCACGCCGATCATCTATTACGGCGACGAGATCGGCATGGGCGACAACATCTATCTCGGCGATCGCAACGGCGTGCGCACGCCGATGCAGTGGAGCCCGGACCGCAACGGCGGCTTCTCGCGCTGCGACCCCGCCCGCCTCTACGCGCCGCTGATCATGGATCCCGTCTACGGCTATGAATCCGTGAACGTGGAGGCGCAATCGCGCAGCCTGTCGTCGCTGCTCAACGCCACCAAGCGGCTGATTTCGGTCCGCAAGTCGACGCTCGCCTTCGGCCGCGGCACCATGACCTTCATCCGTCCGGCCAATCGCGCCGTGCTGGCCTATGTCCGGCAATACCACGACGAGGTGATCCTCTGCGTCGCCAACCTCTCGCGCGCGGCGCAGGCGACCGAGCTCGATCTGTCGCCATGGAAGGACCGCATCCCGCAGGAAATGCTGGGACGCACGCGCTTCCCGCCGATCGGCGAGCTGCCCTACATGATCACGCTGGGGCCTTACGGCTTCTACTGGTTCCAGCTCACCGAGCGCGACAAGTCCGAGCCGGTGACCCCGCGCGCGGTGCCGGAGTTCGAGACGCTGGTGGTGCCGGTCAATTCGAACTGGGTGTCGCTGGCGCGCGAGCGCGGCGTGTTCGAGCGCGACGTGCTGCCGGGCTTCCTGTCGCGGACACGCTGGTATCCCGAGCATAATCCCAAGCACATCGAAGCCACGCTGACCTCGGCGGTCCCTTTCAGCGAGATCGGCGACAATAGACCCTGGATCGCGTTCTTCGAGACCAAGCGGGACGACGTCACGACGCGCTACGTGCTGCCGATGCAGATCGAGTGGGTGCGCTTCGACCGCGAGCGCTTCAATCCGAAGGCGCTCGCCGCCGTGCGCCAGGGCGCGCGCGAAGGCACGCTGCTCGACGTCGCGACCGAGC
>Ga0209758_1004066_pt1 | contig 12596 bp, 12 predicted proteins | sample AraplaMF_Col_mMF_FD_184258 | JGI IMG/M metagenome (GOLD analysis project Ga0209758, IMG submission 184258) | Arabidopsis root microbial communities from the University of North Carolina, USA - plate scrape MF_Col_mMF (SPAdes) (version 2) | ecosystem: Host-associated > Plants > Roots > Endosphere... | reverse complement strand
AGTCGCCGAAGGGCTCGACAAGATCTTTACCGAGGCCGGTTTTGAATGGCGCGAGCCCGGCTGCTCGATGTGCCTCGCCGCCAACGGCGAAACGGTGGCGCCGGGCCAGCGTTCGGTCTCGACCTCCAACCGCAATTTCGTCGGCCGCCAGGGCCCGCGGGCGCGTACCCATCTGGCAAGCCCGGCGAGTGCCGCGGCGGCCGCCATCGCCGGCGCGATCGCCGACGTCAGAACGATGGGGCGCTGACATGCCAAAGCCTTTCAACACCCTGACATCAATCGCCGCACCGATCCTGCGCGCCAATATCGACACCGACGTCATCATCCGCATCGAGCGGCTGGTCGGAAACAACATCCGCGGCACGCTCGGCAAATGGGCGTTTGGCGCGCTGCGCTATCTACCCGACGGTTCGGAAAATCCCGAATTCATCCTGAACCGCGATCCGTACCGAAATGCGGAGATTCTCATCACCGGGCCGAATTTCGGCTGCGGCTCCTCGCGCGAGGGCGCGGTGTGGTCGTTGCAGGAGATGGGCATCCGTGCCGTGATCGGCTCCAGCTTCGGCGACATCTTCTTCGCCAACTGCTTCCAGAACGGCATTCTGCCGATCGTGGTCGACAAGGAGATCGTCGACAGCCTCGCCGCCGACGTGCAGCAGACCCAAGGCGCCGGGCGCATCAGCATCGACCTGCAGCAGCAGACGATCGTCTCGCCGACGGGGCAGCGGCACGAGTTCGCCATCGACCCGCGGCGGCGCGAGGGCCTGCTGGAAGGCCTCGACGAGGTCGCGCTGACCTTGCAGCGCGACGCGCAGATTCGCGCCTTCCAGGTGGCCGACCGGGCGGAACGGCCCTGGATTCACTTTGCAAAGAAAACAGCAGGTAACGTCGCATGAATGATCGATCCAACATGGTCAAGGTCGCCGTGGTCGGCGGCGAGGGTATTGGCCCGGAGGTGACCGCGCAGTCGCAGCGGGTGCTCAACTGGTTCAGCTCCCATCGCGGCGTCCCCATGGTGCTGCGCGAGGCGCAATACGGCCTCATCCCGTATCTGGCGACCGGCAAGGTGATGCCGCCGGACACCGTCGAGGCGATGGAGGAGGCCGATGCGATCCTGTGGGGCGCAACCGGCGGACCGGAGACCAAGGAAGTGCCGCCGGCGGCGCGCAAGGCGGGCAGTCTCCTGGGCCTGCGCAGCAAATACGATCTCTACGCCAATCTCCGGCCGATCGTCGCCCATCCGGCACTGTCGGATTCCGCGCCACTCAAGGCCAGCGTGCTCGACGGCGTCGATTTCGTCATCATCCGCGAACTAACCAGCGGCATCTATTTCGGTGAGCCGCGCGGCATCGAGACATTGCCGGATGGTCAGCGCCGCGGTTTCAACACCGAGCAATACACGACCGAGCAGATCCGCCGCGTCGCGCGCTCGGCGTTCGAACTGGCGCGGACGCGCAGGAACAAGGTCTGCTCGGTCGACAAAGCCAACGTGCTTGAAGCTAGCGTGCTGTGGCGCGAGGAAGTGATCGCGCTGCATGAGGCTGAATTTTCCGACGTCGAGCTGACGCACATGTATGTCGACAACGCCGCGATGCAGATCGTGCGTGAACCCCGGCAATTCGACGTGATGGTCACCGGCAACATTTTTGGCGATATCCTGTCCGATTGCGCGGCGATGGCGTCGGGATCGCTCGGCATGCTGCCGTCGGCCTCGCTCGGTCCGGTCGACCGGTTCGGCCGGCGCAAGGCGCTGTACGAGCCGGTGCATGGCAGCGCGCCCGATATCGCCGGCAAGGGCATCGCCAACCCGCTCGGCTCGATCCTCAGCGTCGCGATGATGCTGCGCATGACGCTGAACCTCCCCGAGGATGCGGACCTGCTGGAAAAGGCCGTCGCGAGCGCGCTGTCCGGCGGCGCGCGTACCGCCGATATCGCGGAAGCTGGCGCAAAGCGGCTTTCGACGCAGGAGATGGGCGATGCGGTGCTGAACGCACTGGAGAAGTTCGCTGCCAAGGAGAAGGAGCGCGCGTGATGGCCAATGTCACCAGACGTTCGGCGCTGACGATCATTGCGGCTGGCGGCGCTGCGGCCGCCTCGGGGCGGGCATGGGCCGAGGACAAGCCCGGCCGCGTCATCTATCCGGTCGCGGTGCCGGTCTATCAGACGCAATTTCTCGCCGACAAACTGGGATACTTCAAGGAAGCCGGGCTCGACGCCAAGCTGATCCAGGGCGGCAGCGGGGTGAAGACGCGCGAAATCATCGCGTCCGCGCAAGGCGACATCGGCATCGGTGACATCACCCATCCGATGCAGCTCACGAACCGCGGCCGCAATGGCCGCGTGTTGATGCCGGTCGATACCCGTTCCTCCTCGGTGATGTTCATCATCCGCAAGGATTTGTGGGACCAGGGCATCACCACGCTCGAAAAGTTCGCGGAATGGAAGCGGCCCGACGGGCGCAAGCCGATCATCTCGGTGTCGTCGCTCGGCGGCACCAACCACGTCTGGGCGTCCTACTACATGGAGACGATGAACCTCGACCAGAAGGTCACCTGGATCGGCACCGGCAATGTCGACACCATGTTGGGCTCGCTGAAAACAAAACAGGTCGATATCCTCGTCAGTTCGCTGTCGCTGCTGAATGACTCCAAGGAGCAGGGCTGGGGCACGCTGCTGTTCGACGGCACCGATGAGACGATCTGGAACAAATATATCGGTGGCAAGGTGCCGGTGACGGCGCATTTCACGCTGCAGGCCACCATCGACAAGGATCCGCCGAAGATGCAGGCCTTCGTCACCGCGATCTGGCGGGCGACGCAATGGCTGAAGAAGCATTCGCCCGACGAAGTCTACGAGACCATCGAGCCTTATGTCGGCAGCACCTCGCGCGCCGCGAACATCCTTGAGATCACGGCGCTGCAGAAGGTCACCGATTACGATTCCTCGATCGACGCCGACGCGTTTGCGCGCGGCGAAAAGGTCTGGTTCCGCGAGATGACCGGCATCAAGCCGCTGACGGCGGCCGATCTGGTCAGCCCCTCCTTCATCGATACCGCGCGAAAGGCGTATCCGGCTTGAACGTCCAGCACCTTCCCGCCGGCCTGCCGGATGGGCAATCCGGTGTCCAGCGCGTCGACGTCAGGGGATTGAGCAAGACGTTCCAGCTTGCCGGCACCGCGATCGAGGCGGTGCGCGACGTCTCATTCGGCGTCCGCCGCGGCGAGTTCGTAGCACTGCTCGGGCCGTCCGGCTCGGGCAAGAGCACCGTGCTCAACATGATCGCCACCCTGATCAAGCCGACCAGCGGGCAGATTTTGATCGACGGTGCGCCTGTTGTGGCCGGCAAGGCGACGCCCAATGTCGGCTACATCTTCCAGCGCGACACGCTGTTTCCGTGGCGCACCGTCGGCGACAATATCGGCTACGGCCTGGAACTGGCGGGCGTGCCGGAAGCCGAGCGCAAGGAACGGATCGCCGCCTGTGTGACGCAGGCGGGATTAAAAGGGTTTGAAGATGCCTATCCCTCGGCGCTATCGGGTGGCATGCGCCAGCGCGCGGCGCTGATGCGGACGCTGGTGGTGGAGCCACAGATCCTGCTGATGGACGAGCCGTTCGGTGCGCTCGATACCCATACCAAGATCGACATGCACGAGGTGCTGCTGCGGATCTGGGAGCGCGAGCAGCAGACCGTGCTGTTCGTGACGCACGACCTCGGCGAAGCCCTGACGCTGGCCGACCGCATCATCCTGTTTTCGGCGCGGCCCGGGCAGATCAAGGACATGTTCGAGGTGGATTTTCCGCGCCCTCGCGACGCGGTGAAGGTGCGCGAGACGCCGCGTTATGCCGAGCTGTTCCAGCACATCTGGCACTCGCTCGGCGAAGAATTCGTCAAGGGGCGCAAGCCATGAAGGCGGACGCATGAGAACGCGGCGCATCGGCAACGTGCTGGCCTGGCAGGTCTTGATCTGCGTCGCGGTGCTGTCGATCTGGCAGTGGGGTTACGACCTCCATGCCGTTGCGCCGTGGCTGGTGCCCGATTTGCTCGATCCCTATTTCGTCTCAAAACCCTCGCAGATTTTCGAGCATTTTCTGATCCTGAGCTGTCTCAAGTCCAAGCTCGGCGTCTGGAATGGCTGGTTCAACGGCGACTTCGCCAAGTGCATGGTGCGCAACGAAAACAATCTCTGGATCGCGACCGCCATCACGCTGAAGAACACGTTCTTCGGGTTTGTGACGGGCGTGTCGAGCGGCTTCGTCGCCGGCCTGATCCTCGGGCGCTCGGACCGGCTGAGCGCGATCTTCCAGCCGTTCATCACGGCGGTGAATTCGATCCCCCGGATCGCGCTGGCGCCGATCATCGTGCTGGCGTTCGGGATCGGCGATACCTCCAAGATCGTGACCTCGTGGATCGTGGTGGTGTTCCTGGTATTCTTCAACACGTTCGAGGGGGCGCGGTCGATCGACGAGGGCTTTATCAATGCCGCGCGGCTGCTCGGCGCCAGCGAATGGCAGATCACGCGTACGGTGGTGATCCCCTCGACCATGGCCTGGGTGTTCGCCTCGCTGTCGCCGGCGATCTCGTTTGCGCTGATCGGCGTCATCGTCGGCGAATTCATCGGCGCCGAGCGCGGCATCGGAAGGCTGATCATCGAGTCCGAGGCGCGGGCGGAAGCCTCGGGGATGATGGTCGCGGTGATCGTGCTGATGCTGGTCGGTGTGGCGCTTTCCGCTGTAATCTGGCGATTGCAGGCGCATCTGTTGCGCTGGCAGCAGCATAATATGGCGGAGTAGACGCAGGCCTTTTCAACGAGGGAGCGTGCAATGAAGGTGCGTTGCTGCATCGTCGGCGGCGGCCCGGCGGGCATGATGCTGGGCTATCTGCTCGGCCGCGCCGGCATCGACGTCGTGGTGCTGGAAAAGCACGCGGATTTCTTCCGCGATTTTCGCGGCGATACCGTGCATCCCTCGACGCTGCAGGTCATGGATGAACTCGGCTTGATCGATGGCTTCCTGAAGCTGCCGCATCAGCGCCTGCAGCGGATGGAGGGCATGTTCGGCGGCGAGACGGTGCGAATCGCCGATCTCGGCCGGCTCAACGTCAAATATCCGTTCATCGCCTTCATGCCGCAGTGGGACTTTCTCGATTTCCTGCGCGAGAGCGGCAAGCGATTCGCTTCGCTCAAGGTCATGATGTCGACGGAAGCGGTCGATCTGATCCGCGACGGCGACCGCATCAAGGGTGTGAAGGCAAAGACGCCGGACGGCATCATCGACATCGAGGCCGACCTGACGATTGCCTGCGATGGCCGCCATTCGCTGCTGCGCGAACGCGCCGGCCTCAAACTCGAGGAAATCGGCGCGCCGATGGACGTGTTGTGGTTTCGCGCCGGCAAGCGGGCAGGCGAAACCGAGAACCTGTTTGCCCGGGTCGACCCCGGCAGGATGATGGTGACGTTCGACCGCGGCGATTACTGGCAATGCGCCTTCGTGATTCCCAAGGGGCAGTATGACGCCGTGAAGGCGAGGGGACTGCCCGCGCTGCTCGACGAGATCGCGCGGATGGCGCCGATCCTCACATCAGGATTGGCCGAGGTGAAAAGCTGGGACGACGTCAAACTGCTGACGGTGGCGGTCAACCGGCTGCCGCGCTGGACGCGGCCGGGGTTGCTGTGCATCGGCGATGCCGCGCATGCGATGTCGCCGATCGGCGGCGTCGGCGTCAACCTCGCGGTGCAGGACGCGGTGGCGACCGCCAATCTGCTGGCGTCGCGGTTGCAGATGGACGGGTTGCTGTCGGAAGACGAACTCGACGCCGTGCGGAAGCGTCGCGAATTTCCGGTGAAGATGACGCAGCGGATGCAGGTCGTCGTGCAGAACAACATTGTAAATGCCGCGCTCAAACCGGGAAATCAGCCGCTGAAGGTCCCGCGGGTGTTGCGGCTCGTCACCGCCATCCCCTGGCTGCAGGGCATCACGGCGCGATTCGTGGGCCTCGGGGTGCGGCCCGAGCATGTGCAGTCGCCGGTCCAGCATTGATGGAGTTCGAAACTCATAGCCCGCGCAACAAAAAGCCCCGGGCGATGCCGGGGCTTTGAACTGTCGATGATTTTGTCGAGGTCAGTACGTTGCCGTACTTCCCGGCTCAGTACGGGCCGCCGAAGCGATAGTTGATGCCGACCTTGACGGTGTCGATGTCGAGACGAAGATTTGCGGTTGATGTGGTCGACAAAGCGGGAATCGGCGCGGTATTCGAGTCGAAGCCGTAGTGCATGTATTCGACCTTGGCGCTCCAGTTCGGCGCAAAGCCCCACTCGATGCCGGCACCGGCCGCATAGCCCCAGCGATCGGTGGAATAGAAGAAGTTCGGACCACCAGGAGTCGTTGCGCTGTAGCGGGCGTCGGCGAAGCCAGCACCACCGGTTCCGTAGAACAGCACGGGGCCGGCGGCATAGCCGATGCGGCCACGGAACGAAGCCAGCGTGCGCACGTCCGTCGCGCAGAGATACGCCGCGTTCGGGCATGCCGTCGAACCATTGATGTCGGCCCAGTGACCGTCGGCCTCCAGGCCGAACACCCAGGAGCCGGCCTGCCAGTTGTAACCAATCTGTCCGCCAGCCAGCCAACCCGATCCATCATGATTGGTGTTTACGCCGGAGGCGAAATACTGCCAGCGCGTGTCGCTCCAGGCGCCACCACCGCTCACGCCGATGTAGAAGCCGGTCCAGTTGTAGACCGCGGCAGCCATCGGGGGCGCCTTGGTGTAAGGACGTGCAGCAAGATCAGCGGCGGATGCCGAGCCAATGAGCAATGCGGAGATGGCAGTAGCTGCCAGAGCGATTTTTTTCATCAGTTACACCCCTTTTTCAACAACGAGTCCCAGCTCGCAACCAAATTCGAGTCGCAACCTAGCCGGAAGTCGGCCGCGCGTCCGTCACCCATCTGCCACAGGTGAGTACAATCGGCGCGTGAAATGGGGTTTTAGTTCTCTGAAAAAGTTCCATTGACGGGGCGTTTACCAAGTTGCATGTCGTCGACACGATTCGGTCGCATTATCGCCGGATCGTCGCCGTTATTGCGGGGCTGCCGCAACTTGTTCTCGCCGTTGCAGGTAGTTTTGATCCCGAACTTCAGCCCAATAACGAATCGTTTGAAACGCAAAAACCCCGGACTCCGCCGAGGTTTTTCGTCGCCACGCCTAAAATGACGGGAGGGCGACTCAGCCCATGACCGAATAGCCGCCGTCCACCGGAATCGCCGTGCCCGTGACGAAGTCGGACGCGGGCGAGGCGAGGAAGACCGCGATCCCGGCGAAATCATCGATGGCGCCCCAGCGCGCCGCCGGCGTGCGCGCCAGCACCCGGTCGTGCAGGCCGTCGATCTCCTTTCGGGCGCGCTTGGTCAGGTCCGTATCGATCCACCCCGGCAGCACGGCGTTGACCTGAATGTTGTCGGCCGCCCAGGCGCAGGCACAGGCGCGCGTGAATTGCACGATGCCGCCCTTGCTGGCGGCATAGGCCGGCGCGAAGCTGGCGCCGAAGATCGACATCATCGAGCCGATGTTGATCACCTTGCCGCTGCCGGCCGCCTTCATGGCGGGATGGACGGCCTGCGAGCACAGGAAGGCGCTGGTCAGGTTGGTTTCCATCACCTTGTTCCACTCGGCGATGTCGAGCACGTGCGGCGGCTTGCGGATGCTCATGCCGGCATTGTTCACGAGAATGTCGATCCGGCCGAGTTCGCCCGTGACGCGGCCGACCATGGCGGCGATGGCGGCCTGGTCGGTGACGTCAGTGGTGACCGCGATCGCCTTGGCGCCGCCTTGCTTGAGCTCGGCTATGGCCTCCGCCGACTTGGCTTCGTTGCGGCCGACCACCGCCACCGCCGCGCCAGCCTGGGCGAGGCCCCGGGCCATGCCGAGCCCGATGCCGCCATTGCCGCCGGTGACGATGGCTACCTTGCCGGTGAGATCGAAGGATTTTGTGGTCATGATTGTTGTCCAGTTTTTGTTGGATAGAGGGCTACAGACCTAGCGGTTGCCCTGCCAGATCAGGATCAGGCCGACGGCGCCGAGCAGGGCGCCGTATCCGGCCCATTGCAGTTGATTGACCATGAAGCTGGATGACGGCCAGCGGATGGCGCCGGTGCCTTGCCCGATCCAGAGCAGGCCGATCGCAAGCGCCAGAAAGCCGATGATCGAAAGCGATCGGGCCATGGCATTCCTCCCGTTTTCCGCCGCTTCAGCCGCGGCGTGTACGGCCGTCACGGGAAACCATTGCCCGCCGTGGCCGTAGCTTCCGATCGAATACAAAGCCGGCCCGCTCCGCAAGGCCCGGACCCATCGCATCGCCATTTCAAGGGACGCCATGAACCGCCGAACGGTCGTCTTCGCGTTTGCACTCGTGTGCGCCGGCATCGGCGCCTACGTGTCGTTACCGCGGCAGGCGGATTTGCGCGGCTTCGAGCCGGCTGAAATCGCGCGGCTCGAGGCCGCGATGTGGCGCGACTATTACGACAAACGCTACGCCGCGCTGTTCGGCCATCTCTACGAGCTGTCGCGGACGCAGTTCGGCTTCGCGCCGCTGGACAGTTTTCGAATCGCGCTGGCTGCGGCACAGGCGGCCCGGGCATTCCAGCCGACGCGGACGCGCGAGGCGGCGAATGCCGCGCGGCCGCCGCTCGAGACTTACTACCGCCTGCTGGCATCCGCCGTTCCCGGCGGATTCGATGCCGCGGAGGCGGCGCGTCTCGAACTCGACTGGTGGCAGGCACGGCGCGAGGCCGCCGGCCCGGAGCAGTACGGCGTGACGGTCGCTGGCGTCTCGGCGATCGTCTACGGCAGGCCGGCCGACGACCCGTCGCTATTGACCGCAGGCATCGGCCGCGCCGAGGCGATGGCCTATCGCGACGGACTCGGAGAGGCGATGACGGATGCGGACTGGACTGAGATCGAATGCCGACTCAGGCGCGCATATTGGTCGTTGAAGGCGGCGGTGGTGGGCGGCGATTCGTGAAAGCTGGCGAACTACAGACGCAAAAAAGCCCCGGACGATGCCGGGGCTTTTGAGCTGCTGATTTAGCAGAGATCAGTATTTCAGATCAGTACCTGGCCTGGACCGGAGCGCCGCTCCAGTTGAAGCGATAGACCAGCGATGTGCTGACGGACTGCACCAGCGGCTGGAAGGCGATGGTGTTGGCGGTTGCGATGTTAGTGACGTCGGCGCGGACGGCGACATCCTTTCGATCGTAGTAGGCCGCGCGATATTCGGTCTTCATGAACCAGCCCGGCGCCGAGATGCCGAAGATGTTCAGGTTGTTCTCGACGCCGCCGCCGACGAACCAGCCATTGCGGTTGAACGAGTCGGTGTGGAAGCCCGAAGGAGTTCCAGCGATGTTGGTCAGGCCGGTGCCGGACCATTGCGACCCGGAGTAACCGCCGTTGACGTACGAGAGGACGTTCGGAGCAATCAGATAGCCGAGGCGAACGCCGCCAGCCCAAGCATTTTCCATCTTGATGCGGCCGGTCAGGGCGGCGAACTCATCATTGATGGTGCCCTTCAGGCTGCCGAACTGACCATCGCCGAAGATGCCAGCCACCCAGCCACCGCCGAACTGCCAGTCATAGCCGATACCGACCGTGCCAAACCAACCATCGCCACCCACGCGCTGATTGATGGTCGCCGGAACGCCATTGATGTTGGTGTGAGAGTCGGCATCCCAGACGGCACCGCCGGCGCCGCCGAAAATGTAGAAGCCGGTCCAGTTCGGGGCCGGAGCAACCATCGGAGCTTTGGCATACGGACGGGCTCCGAGGTCAGCCGCCGAGGCCGATCCCGTGAAAGCCGCCAGCGCGGTCAGAGCAAGCAGTACCTTTTTCATCGTCAATTCCTTAGTCCAGTGCGTCAGTTCTGATTGCTCTGACGAAGCGCGAGCGCCCGATTCCCAAAACCCAGTGTCAGGACTATACGCAGTCCCGGCCAAAATGCTGTTGCGGGAGAGGCACAGCTACCGGAAAACGAAAGTCCGCGAATTGCCCGGAAGGCGGGCGGATTCGGGCGGGAATCGGCCTAAATGTGCCGAAAACCGCCCGAAAAGTCGCTTTCGATGATGAATTGGGCGGTTGGCGAGCCATTGCGGGTGGTTCCGCCTGGATAATGAGGGGCTTAGCCACGCTTGGCGCTGGCCCGTGGGGGCCTTCGAGGGAATCGGCCGGGCTGTCGCGGGTGCCGGCGCGGCAGGCAAGGCCCGCCGCGGCTTGAGCATCAAACGTCCAGCAGGTCGTCGCTGGCGAACTCGGCCTTGTCGGAGATGAAGGCGAACCGCGCCTCGGCCTTGGTGCCCATCAGCCGCTCGACCGAATCGGCGGTGCCCTCGCGGTCGTCGGCCAGCAGCACGACCTTCAGCATGGTGCGTTTGGCCGGGTCCATGGTGGTTTCCTTGAGCTGCGCCGGCATCATTTCGCCGAGCCCTTTGAAGCGGTTCACCTCGACCTTGGCGTTGGCGTTGAATTCGCTCTTCAGGAGCGCGTCCTTGTGCTCGTCGTTGCGGGCATAGACCGATTTGCTGCCATGGGTCAGCTTGTAGAGCGGCGGCACCGCCAGATAGAGGTGGCCTTCATCGATCAGCCGCGGCGTCTGGCGATAGAAGAAGGTGATCAGCAACGAGGCGATGTGCGCGCCGTCGACGTCGGCGTCGGTCATGATGATGATACGGGAATAGCGCAGATCCTCTTCGCGGTATTGCGCGCCCGTGCCGCAGCCGATCGCCTGCATCAGGTCCGAAAGCTGCGCGTTCTGCATCAGCTTGTCCTTGCCGGCGGAGGCGACGTTCAGAATCTTGCCGCGCAGCGGCAGGATCGCCTGGTTCTTGCGGTCGCGCGCCTGTTTGGCGCTGCCGCCGGCCGAGTCGCCTTCGACGATGAAGAGCTCGGAGCCTTCGGTCGCGGTGTTGGTGCAATCGGCGAGCTTGCCGGGGAGGCGGAGTTTCTTCACCGCCGTCTTGCGCGAGGTTTCCTTTTCGGCACGGCGGCGCAGCCGTTCGTCGGCGCGCTCGATGACGAAATCCAGTAGCTTGTTGGCCTGCAGCGGATTGCCCGACAGCCAGTGATCGAATGGATCCTTGATCGCCTGTTCGACGATCTTCTGGGCTTCGGCCGTCGCGAGGCGGTCCTTGGTCTGGCCCTGGAATTCCGGCTCGCGCACGAACACCGAGAGCATGACGGCGGCGCCGACCATGACGTCTTCCGACGTGACCGGCGCGGCGCGCTTGCCCTGGCCGATGCGCTCGGCATGGTCCTTGAGGCCGCGCAGCATCGCGCTGCGCATGCCCGACTCATGCGTGCCGCCGTCCGGCGTCGGCACCGTGTTGCAGTAGGAGGAGAGAAAGCCGTCGGCATCGGCCGTCCACGCGACGGCCCATTCGCAGGCGCCGTGGGCGCCGTTGCGGCCCGATTTGCCGGAGAAGATATCCGGGTGGACCAGCGTGTCGGCGTGGATCGCGGCGCCGAGATAGTCCTTCAGGCCGCCGACGAAATGGAATTCGGCCTCGGCGGGCACGTCCTCGATGCCCTTCAGGAGCGCGGGGTCGCAGCGCCAGCGGATTTTCACGCCGCCGAACAGATAGGCCTTCGAGCGCGCCATCTTGAACAGGCGCTGCGGCTTGAACGCGGCCTTGGCGCCGAAAATTTCGGTGTCGGGCTTGAAGCGAATCTTTGTGCCGCGGCGGTTGTTGACCTTGCCGAGATCCTGGAGCTTGCCCTTGGGATGGCCGCGCTCGAACGACATCTTGTAGAGCTTTTGCTCGCGCGCGACTTCGACCTCGAGCAGCGAGGAGAGGGCGTTCACCACGGAGACGCCGACGCCGTGCAGACCGCCCGAGGTCTCGTAGACCTTGGAGTCAAACTTGCCGCCGGAATGCAGCGTGCACATGATGACTTCGAGCGCGGACTTCTTCGGAAATTTCGGATGCGGGTCGACCGGGATGCCGCGGCCGTTGTCGGTGATCGTGAGGAATCCGTCGGCGCCGAGCTCCACCTCGATGAAGGAAGCGTGTCCGGCCAGCGCCTCGTCCATCGAATTGTCGATGACCTCGGCGAACAGATGATGCAGCGCCTTTTCGTCGGTGCCGCCAATATACATGCCGGGACGACGGCGGACCGGCTCCAATCCCTCGAGGACCTCGATGTCGGCCGCCGTATAGCCGGCCTCGGCGCTGGACGAGCGCGTCGCGGCGCGGGCAGGGGCGCGGCCCTTCACGTCCGCTCCAAAGAGGTCGGATTTGGCTTTTGCTGCTGATTTCAATGGTTTGGACATGGCTCTTCGTGTGTTGCGCGCGGCACGGCGCGCCGAATCGGTTACGCTGACTATGCCATGGATGGGCTCAAAAAGTGACGGGAGGACGGGAAAGCCCCGGCACTGAGCGTGACCGCCGGGCCACGCGGTTAACAATATCGCAATGCCCGCGCGGGCTGCCCCTTGCGTTCGCCCCAGGGTTGCTCAAAGGTATCAGCGTGCTGGGGGACGTAAATGATTATCAGATTGTTGCTGGTCGCCGCAATCGCGGTGCCATGTGTGGGTTGCGCGTCGGTAACGCGGGGAACG
>Ga0209758_1004059_pt1 | contig 12616 bp, 7 predicted proteins | sample AraplaMF_Col_mMF_FD_184258 | JGI IMG/M metagenome (GOLD analysis project Ga0209758, IMG submission 184258) | Arabidopsis root microbial communities from the University of North Carolina, USA - plate scrape MF_Col_mMF (SPAdes) (version 2) | ecosystem: Host-associated > Plants > Roots > Endosphere ... | reverse complement strand
GAAGGCCCTGCCGAGAAGTGGAAGATCCCCGAGCAGGTGAGCAAGGTTGGCGACACCTGGGTGCAGACCCGCTCCGAAGGGGAATTCCCCGGTTGCGGGCCGGCCGTGACGGTCATGACGTTGGGTTACGACCCCGCCCGCAAGCATTTCGTGGGCACCTTCATCGGTTCGATGATGACCCACATGTGGGTCTACGAAGGCGATCTGGAGGCCGACGGCAAGACGCTGACGCTGCGCGCCGATGGCCCGGCCTTCACGCCGGACGGCCAGGTGCAGGCGGGCAAGATGGCGAAGTATCGCGATGTGATCGCGTTCCAGGACGATGACCACCGTACGCTCACGTCGTTCATGCAGGGCGACGATGGCGCGTGGACCCAGATCATGCAGGCGAGCTACCGGCGCGAGAAGTAAGCGGGGTGGGGGAGGGCCACGCACGGCGTGGCCGCGGCCCTCATGGCATGGCCGCCCTGGCCGGCCGAGAAGGCTTGGCTCAGGCGCGGTCGAGTTCGCTGCTGTTCCACCAGGCTTCGAGCAGCGGCTGGAAGCGGTCGTCCGGGGCGGGCGGCACGCGCGTGCTCTTGCGGGCCGGCGGCAGTTGGCGCCCGGTCAGCTGATAGAAAACGGCCGCCGGCGGGGTGCCGGGACCGTAGGGCACATGATCGATCACGCTCATCTGCCGCGCCGCCTTCAGCGCGCGCGTGGTCTCCTCGGGGGAGAGTGCGCACGCGTCGGCCAGCGCATCCCGGCGCAGCGGACCCTGACGCTGCAAGCCTTCCATCAGCAGATGCACGCATTCGCGCGTATTCCGTTTCATGCCGCGCATTGTTCCGCACTGCCTGACACTTCACAATGACACTTGACACTTGTTTGCAATCCTTCGCTTGCAACTGTGGCAGCCACGCAAATGTCGGCCTGAAAGTGGCGCGAAAGCGGCCCAAAAGCGTTGACGCCGCCACTTGTGCCGACCCCCTCTTGCATCTGGCTTGATACTGTATAAACATACAGTATTCGACGAATTCCGATGTCCGCGCCGACCCCGGCGCGGCAGCCGATTGCCATCATGACCGCCCCCTTGCAGGAACAGCCGCCGCTGCTGGCGGAAGACCCTGCACCTTCCTCTTCCGCGTCTCTTGCCTCGCTGCATCGCGAATCGGTGCGCGCGCTGGAGCAGCGTTACCCCGGCCTGTGGCGCGCGGGGCCGCCTGCCCGTGTGCCCCACCGGCTATGACGCGCTGACGGCCGAACTGCCGGGCGGCGGCTGGCCGGCCGGTGCCGTGACCGAGCTGCTGCTGGCGCAGGATGGCGCGGGGGAGTTGCGCCTGCTGATGCCCGCGCTGCGTACGCTGGCGGCCGGGGGGCGGCGCATCGGCCTGGTCAATCCGCCCTGCCTGCCCAATGCCGCGAGCCTGGCGGACGGCCGGCTGCCCGCGCGCCAGCTGTACTGGGTGCGGCCGCCGGCCGCCGCCACGCTGGCCTCGCAGCGGACGGACATGCTGTGGGCCGCCGAGCAGATGCTGCGCAGCCAGGCGTTTGGCGCGGTGCTGGTGTGGCTGGGCCGCGCCCGGCCCGAGGCGTTGCGGCGCCTGCAGGTGCTGGCCCAGGCTGGCGACACCGTGGTATGGGCGCTGCGTCCGCTGCGGGTGCTGCAGGAATCGTCGTCGGCGGTGCTGCGGCTGGCGCTGTCGCCGCTGCCAGGCAACCGGATGTCGATTGCCTTCCACAAGCGGCGCGGCCCCGCGCGCGACACGCCGCTGGTCTTGCCGCTGGAAGGCATGGGCCACGTGCCGGAGCGCACGGGGGTGCCTGCCGTATCGCCTGCCGTATTGCCGACGGTATCGCCTGCCGTATTGCCTGCCGTATCGCCCACGGTATCGCCTGCCATGCCGGTAGGTGCCGATCATGTTGCCCATGACGTACTGGATCGCGGTGCATCTGCCGCGCCTGTCGCTGGACGCGCTGCAGCCGAGCTGGCCTGAGACCGCCGGCGCGCCGCCCAACCCCGACACCGGAACGCTGCGACAGCTGCCGGTGGCGGTGGTGGCGCACGAGCGCGTGGTGCTGGCCAATGGCCCGGCCATGGCGCTGGGCGTGCGCTACGGCATGCGGCGCGGCGGCGTGCAGGCGTTGTCGGCCGAGGTGGTGCAGCTTGAACGCGACCCCGCTGCCGAGGCCGACCTGCTGGACTCGGTGGCGCTGACGCTGCTGCATTTCACGCCGGCGGTGGCGATCGATGCCGAGCCCGAGTCGGCCACGGTGATGCTCGATGTCACGGCCAGCCTGCGCCTGTTCGGCGGTCATCGCGCGCTATGCCGCGCCATCCGCGCACGCGTGCGGCAACTTGGCACGTTCGCGCAGGTGGGCAGCGGCACCACGGCGCAAGGCGCGGCGTGGCTGGCGCGCCAACCGATGCGCAAGACACCGCGTGGCATCGTGCGGCCGGCCCGCCGCGCGGTGCAGGCGCGGCGCATGACGCGCCTGCTGGACCAGCTTCCCGTGGCATGCCTGCAGGCGTACACCGACCCGGAATGGCTCGAAGGCATTGGCTGCCGCACGCTGGGGCAGGTGCGGCGCCTGCCGCGCGCGGGCTTGTCGCGCCGCATCGGCACCGGCCTGCTGGCGCGGCTGGACGACGCCTACGGCGCCGATGGCAAGGCCCCCGCCGGGTTTGCCTGGTTCGCGGCCCCGCCCACGTTCGCGCAGCGCATGGATCTGCCGGGCCGCATCGAATCGGCCGAAGGCGTGCTGGCGGGCGCGCAGCGCCTGCTGCTGGCGCTTTCCGGCTGGCTGGCGGCGCAGCAGGCCGGCGTCACGCGCTGCGTGCTGATGCTGGAGCACGAGCGCTACCGGCTGGGCGAGGACACCGACAGCACGCCGGTGCCGCTGGCACTGGCACAGCCGAGCCGCGATCCCGTGCACCTGGCAAAGCTGCTGCGCGAGAAGCTCGACAAGGTGCGCTTTCACGCGCCGGTCGGCGGCCTGGGCCTGCGTGTGGAAGCGATGGAAACCTGCGTGCCGCGCAGCGATTCGCTGTTTCCGGAACCCGGAGCCGAGCCCGCCGAACTGGGTCGGCTGCTCGACACGCTGGCCGCCCGCCTGGGCCGCGACAACGTACTGCAGCCCCGGCCGCAGGCCGACCATCGCCCCGAGCGCGCCAACCAGTGGTGCGCGGTGGGCGAAGCGCCCGCCGCTGCCTCTGTCGCCCATGCCCCCGCCACAGCCGGCGCGCTGCCGCCCGAACGGCCGCTGTGGCTGCTGGAGGCGCCGCAGCCGCTGCGCGTGGAAAAGCATCGCCCCGTGTACCAGGGGCCGCTGGTCATGCTGACGCGTCCAGAGCGCATCGAGTCTGGCTGGTGGGACGGCGGGCTGGCCACGCGCGACTATTTCATTGCCGAACGCGCCGACGGGCTGCGCTGCTGGGTGTATCGCGAACGCCCGGGCCGCCCCACGCGCGACGGGCAGGAAGACGGCGGCGAATACCGCTGGTTCCTGCACGGCCTGTTTGCCTGAGTCGTGCGAGGATTGGCGATGTTGCCCGGTTTGTCTGCCCTGTTGCCGTCGCTGCCCGACTACGTCGAGCTGCACTGCATCTCCAATTTCACGTTCCTGGCCGGCGCCTCGCATCCGCAGGAACTGATCGCCCGTGCCTTCCAGCTGGGCTACAGCGGCATGGCGCTGACCGACGAGTGCTCGGTGGCCGGCACGGCGCGCGCGCACCATGCCATCAAGGTGCTGCGCGAGGACATGTGGGAAGCGGTGGCGCGCAGCGCGCGCCGGCTGGCGGCGGGCCAGGCGGCGGGCGAAGCCGACGACGGCGAGATGGGCGACATCGTGGCGTTCGTCGAGGAAGCGGACGAAGCGCGCGATGCCGAAGACGGTGGAGAGGGCGGTGACGAGATCGAGGACGACGGCGCGGCGGCGGATTTTGGCGACGACCCCGACGCCGCCGTGCGTCGCCACGCCATGCTGGAAACGCTGGCGGTGGCGGCCGATGCGTTCAACCTGATCATTGGCAGCCGGTTCACGCTGACGGCCGACCCCGGCAGCCAGTTGCCGCCGCCGCGCCTGGTGCTGCTGGCGCAGAATCGCGAGGGCTTCGGCAATCTCTGCGAGTTCATCACGCTGGGACGCCGGCGTGCGGACAAAGGCAACTACGTGCTGTATCCGTCCGACCTGGCCGATCCGCAGCCCGACGTGCAACACCTGCGCGGCATGCCCGATTGCCAGGTCATCCTGCTGCCCGACTACTGCGCCGACGCCGAGGTGCTGCGCGCGCAGGCACGGTGGTGCCGCGAGGTGTTTGGCGATCGCGTGTCGATGGCGCTGGAACTGCTGCAGGGCCACGCAGAGGCGCTGCATCGCACGCGGCTGCAGGACGTGTCGCGGCAGACCGGCGTGCCGCTGGTGGCGGCCGGCGCGGTCACCATGCATGTGCGGTCGCGCAAGCCGCTCTCCGATGTGCTGACCGCGATCCGGCTCGGCACGCCGCTGCCCCAATGCGGCATGGCGCTGGCACCCAACGCCGAGGCCCACCTGCGCATGCGCCAGGTGCTGTCGCGGCTCTATCCGCGCGAGGCGCTGGCGCGGACGCTGCATATCGCCGGGCAGTGCAGTTTCTCGCTCGATGCGCTGCGCTACGAGTATCCCGAGGAACTGGTGCCCGATGGCCTCACGCCGATCGCGTACCTGCGCCAGGAAGTGAAGCGTGGCATGGCGGAGCGCTTTCCGCACGGCATGGAGCCGGAATGGGAAAAGCAGCTCGAGGACGAACTCGCGCTGATCGAGGAAAAGCAGTACGAGCCGTTCTTCCTGACGGTGCACGACATCGTCCGCTTCGCGCGCGGCGAGGGCATCCTGTGCCAGGGGCGCGGCTCGGCGGCCAACTCGCTGGTCTGTTATTGCCTGCATATCACCGAGGTCAGCCCCGAACAGGCCAACCTGCTGTTCGGCCGTTTTCTCTCGCGCGAGCGTGACGAGCCGCCCGACATCGACGTCGACTTCGAGCACCAGCGGCGCGAGGAGGTCATCCAGTACATCTACAGGAAGTACACCCGTGACCGCGCCGCGCTGGCGGCATCGCTGATCACGTACCGCTCGCGCAGCGCATTGCGCGACGTGGGGCGCGCGCTGGGCATCGACCCGAGCGTGGTGGAGCAGGTGGTGAAGGGGCAGGCGTGGTGGGACGGCGGCACCGAGTTCATCGAGCGGATTGCGCGCTACGGGCTAGACCCGGAGTCGCCCGCGGTGCGGCAATGGGCCAGCCTGACCGAGCAGTTGCGCGGCTTTCCGCGCCATCTTTCGCAGCACGTGGGCGGTTTTGTGATTGCGCGGCACAAGCTGTCGCGGCTGGTGCCGATCGAAAACGCCGCGATGAAGGACCGCAGCGTGATCCAGTGGGACAAGGACGACCTGGAATCGCTGGGCCTGCTCAAGGTGGACGTGCTGGCGCTGGGCATGCTCACCGCGATTCGTCGTGCGCTGGCGATGATCCCGAATCCCGAGCCGGAACGCGCGGGCCTGCCCACGCGCATGGAGGACCTGCCCGAGACCGACGACGCCACCTACACGATGATCTGCAAGGCCGATACGGTCGGCGTATTCCAGATCGAGTCGCGCGCGCAGCAGTCGATGCTGCCGCGCCTGCAGCCGCGCCAGTACTATGACCTGGTGGTGGAGGTGGCCATCGTGCGGCCCGGGCCGATCCAGGGCGGCATGGTGCATCCGTACCTGAAGCGGCGCGAAGACCTGCGGCGCACCGGCAAGCTGCCCACCTACTTCAACGACGTGATCCAGCGTGTGCTGGGTCGCACGCTGGGCATTCCGATCTTCCAGGAGCAGGTGATGCAGCTGGCCATCGAGGCGGCCGGCTTCACGCCCGGACAGGCCGACCAGCTGCGCCGCTCGATGGCAGCGTGGCGGCGTCGCGGCGATCTCAAGAAGCATCAGGACGCGCTGGTGCGTGCGCTGACGTCGCGCGGCTATCCGGAAGCCTTCGCGCTGGCCATCTGCAAGCAGATCGAGGGGTTTGGCGAGTATGGCTTCCCGGAAAGCCACGCGGCCAGCTTCGCCAAGCTGGTCTATGTGAGCGCGTGGATCAAGTGCCACCATCCCGCTGCCTTCCTGTGCGCGCTGCTCAACAGCCAGCCGATGGGTTTCTATTCGCCCTCGCAACTGGTGCAGGATGCACGCCGCCACGGCGTGACGACGCAGCCGGTGGACGTGACGATCAGCGGCTGGGAGAGCGCGCTGGAACCGGCCAGGGCAGGGCAGCGCCATCGCGATGTACGGCTGGGCATGAACCGCGTGAAGGGCATGCGTGAGGCGGCGGCCTTGCGCATCGAGCACGCGCGCCTGGCGCAGCCGTTTACCAGCGTGGAAGACCTGGCCCGCCGTGCCGCGCTAGACGCGCACGATATCGACGTGCTGGCCGCGGCCGATGCACTGGTGTCGCTGGCCGGCCATCGCCGCCAGGCACGCTGGCATGCGCGCGGTGCGGCGGTGCAGACCGCGCATCGCGACCTGCTGCACGAGGCCCCGCCGCAGGAACTGGCGCTGGCCCTGCCGGAGCCGAAGATCGGCGAGGACGTGGCCGCCGACTATGCCAGCCTGGGGCTGTCACTGAAGTGCCATCCGCTGACGCTGCTGCGGCGGCGCCTGTCCGCGCTCAAGTACGTGACCGCGCAGCAGTTGTCGCGCCTCGGCAATGGCCGTCGCGTGCGCGCTTGCGGCATTGTCACGGTACGCCAGCGACCCTCCACGGCCAGCGGCACGATCTTTACCTCGATCGAGGACGAGACCGGCGCGGTGAACGTGATCATCTGGCCCGACCTGGTCGAGCGCCAGCGCAAGGAAGTGCTCGGCGCCACGCTGCTGGGCGTGATCGGCACCTGGCAGCGGCAGGGCGACGTCCGGCACCTGGTGGCGGACGAACTGGTCGACCTCAGCCCGCTACTGGGCCGGCTGATGGTGGGCAGCCGCGATTTCCACTGACATCGGAAGATTCCGATTGGCGCGCGAATGCGGCTGTGCGTTCAGCAAGGAAGCGCACGCAGACGACCCGTTCCGCGTGAAATACCCGCACATCGCACGCCCGTATATCGGTAAAAATTGATTTCGATATTTCGATATTTCGATTGAATTCGTTGTAGCAGACACAAAGCCAAGATTCCCTGCCTGATTGAAAACGGATAGCGTGAAACCCAGCGGTGCGCGCGCTGCGTGCCATCGCCGGCTTGCAGGATCCGTCATCCATCACGGAGCAGCGAACACATGGCAAGTGTCTTTGATACGCGCAGCTCGGCCAGCACGGTTGGCCGGACGCTGCATGGGACGTCGACCGGGCAGCCGCCCTATCGGCTTGAAGTGACAGCCGCACCCGAGGCGGCGGGGTTGTCCGTGGTGTCCTTCGAGGCCACCGAGCGTCTGGGCGAGCCCTATTGCGTCAAGGTGGTGCTGACGCACCCGAACGAACTGGACCGCGCGGATTTCCTGCGCAAAATGGCCACCTTCACCATCGCGCCCGCGGACGGCGCGGCGCCGCGGGCCTTCTCCGGCTGGATCGCACGGTTTTCCAGAACGCGTGTGACACGCGACTTCCGCGCCTACGAGACGGAGATCAGGCCCAACGTGGCCCTGCTGGCACTGACGACGGCCAGCCGCATCTACCAGCACAAGTCCGCGCCGCAGATCATCGAGTCTGTGCTGCGCCGGCATGGGCTGGAAGGGCATCAGTTCGAGTTCAGGACGCGCCGCCAATATCCTCAGCACAAGTTCCGGTTGCAGTACCAGATGTCCGACTGGGACTTCATCCGGCTGCTCATGGAGCAGGAGGGCCTGTACAGCTACTTCGTGCCAAGCCGGTTCGGCAAGCACTTCGGCGATGTCTTCACGGTGGCCGACGACATCGACCACTACCTCTACGAACCCGCGCTGCACGTGCCGTACCGGGAAACGGCCGGCATGGAAGCCGGCATCGAGGCGGTATTCGCGCTCCAGACCCACGCGCGCGCGGTGCCGGCATCGTTCATGACGGCCGACTACAACCCGGACCAGGCCTATGAACGAATCCGCGACCAGGCCAACATTGCGTTCAACGACACTGGCAACTACGGCCAGCCCTACGTCTATGGCACGCACCATCTGGACTGGGCAGGCGCCAGATGGGAGGCGCAGCTTCGCCACGAGGCGGCACTGGCCGGCCAGATCGTCTACGAGGGCGAAAGCAATATCGTGGGACTGTGCCCCGCCAGGATCCTCCGCATGGACATGGCCTTGCCCGACGCGCCGCACGGGCAGGTTGTCACCGAAGTCATCCACACCGGCGCGCGCGACCAGGCGTATCGCAACACCTACAAGGCCATGCCGTCTGGCAGGCGCTATCGCCTGCCCATTGAGGAAAGCAAGTGGCCGCGCATCGCCGGAACGCTGAGCGCGCGCGTTACGTCACCCAACCAGTATCCGTACGCCTACCTGACCCAGCACGGACATTACACCGTGCGCTTCGACTTCGATTTCGACACCTGGCCCAAGGGCGCCGAGAGCGTGCCGCTGCGGCTGGCCAAGCCTTTCGCAGGCGGCCTGCAGACCGGCTTCCACTTCCCACTGATCGACGGTACCGAGGTGGCAATTGCGTTCCACGATGGCAACCCGAATCGTCCCTATATCGCACATGCGTTGCACAACAGCGTGCAGACGGACCCGATCAATCACGATGGGCGCTGGCCGTCACGCAACGTCATCCGCACCCAGCGCAACAACAAGCTGCGCATGGAGGACCGGCGGGGCAAAGAGGGAATCAAGCTGTCGACCGAGTACGGCGGCAAGAGCCAGCTCAATCTTGGCTACCTCGTTGACCGCGACGGGAAGCAGCGTGGGGACGGCTTCGAGTTGCGTACCTCGGGTTGGGGTGCGATCCGCGCAGGCAAGGGAGTGCTGCTCTCCGCGTATGACCAGCCGGCTGCGAACGGGCAGCAACTTGAGATGGCGCGCATCCGCGAGTTGCTGCAGCAGGCCTTGCAAGCGAGCCAATCACTGGCTGAGGCGGCCCGGACGGCGCAGGCCGAAGCGGCCGATTGCACCCGCCAGAGGACCCTGCTTGACGACACACTGGACCATCTCAAGCGCGCCGGCCTGCTGGCCGCTGCACCGGCCGGAATGGCGCTGGCGTCGGGCGCCGATCTCCAGCTTTCGGCGGGCGAGAACCTGATCGCCACGGCGACCAACCACGCGGATGTCAGTGTTCTCAAGCGCTTTACCGTGGCCGCCGGCGAGCGGATCTCGCTGTTCGCCCAGCGGCTGGGCATCAAGTTGTCGGCCGCCCGCGGCAAGGTCGACATCTGCGCGCTAAGTGACGAGATGCGCCTGACGGCGGACCGCAACGTGACGGTGCGCAGTGCCAACGGACGGGTGGTGATCGAGGCCAGCGAGGAACTGCTGCTCAAGTGCGGCGGCTCGTACCTGCGCATGTCGGCCACGGGCATCGAGGACGGCACGCGCGGAGAACGCACGTTCCGCTCCAACGGCATCGGACGCCAAGGTCCGGCGTCTCTGGCGCAAACCATGAACCAGGCTGCCACGACGGCATTCAACGACGCCTATGTACTGCGCAACGAGATCACAGGGGAACTCCTGATGCATCACCCCTACGAGATCTTGCGCGACGACGGATCGCGCATCGAGGGCATCACCGATGAGGCTGGCCGGACGTCCGTGCAGAAGAACCAGGATGTCGAGCGCGTGCGGATCCGCATCCTCAACAAGCGGGGCGATGCGTGAAGCCGCCTCTGGTGACCCGCTCTTTCCCTGAACCTCAAACTCTCAAACTCTCGAACTCTGAACCGATGTCCAGCTCTCAACCTCTCCATTCGTCCGTTCCGTATCCCGAGACCGCAGCCGAAGGGCGCAAGCAGGCATCTGCCGACGTGGTGCGACTCCCGACAAGCGTCGACTTCGACGGTACGCCGGTGGCGTCTGCGGTGCTCACGCCCGACAGCGACCAAGGCATCAAGGAGGTGCATTGCGATCCTCGTCCGCCCATACCGGTGATCTTCCTGCCTGGCGTGATGGGCAGTCTGCTGGCGGATTCACAGACCAACGATGCAATCTGGTACCCGCCCAACATGGACGGCGTGATCTCCGCCATTGAAGGATTTTTGTCCGTGGTGAGCGGATGGTTCCAGAGCGCCGCCACGCGTGCCGCCCGATTCGACCCCATGCCGGCCGTGGTGGATCCGCGCGGCCCGCTGATCGACATCGACGCAGGCAAGTTGGGGTTCGACGCGGCCGAAGCGCGGCGGCGAGGCTGGAGCACCCTGCACCGCTGGAGCTACCAGCCCACGCTGGAATGGCTGCAAGTCGCGCTGAACAAGCCGATGCAGTACGGAGAACCGTTCGGCGAGTGGGCGCAAGGCAGCGAGGACGGCAAGACGTCCGCGCTCAAGCCCGTGCTCGATACCCATCCGTCGGCATATGGCGGTTATGGCAAAGGCGAGGCATTGACGCTGGACTCCGACGTGTTCAAGGCCTTTGCCAGCTATCGCTACCCGGTCTATGCCATTGGCTACAACTTCCTGCAGTCGAATGAGCTGTCGGCGAGGGAGGTGCTCGATGGCGTCGATTTTGTGGATAAGGAAGCGAAGACAGTCACCCGGATCATGGGTATCCGCGAGATCTGCCGCGAGAACCATACGGACAAAGCCATCGTCATCACCCACTCGATGGGCGGCCTGGTAGCCCGCATGGCCGCGGTGCTGTGCGGCGGCGCGGAAGACATCCTCGGCGTGGTGCACGGCGCGCAGCCGGCCACCGGGGCGCCCGTGTTTGCCAGACGCTTCCGAGCAGGCGGTGAAGGCAGGAGTCCTGTCGAGGCACTGATCAACCAGAGCCTGTTCGGCAGCAACGCGCCGGAGTTCGTTGGCGTCGCGAGCTATGCGCAGGGACCGATGGAGCTGGCGCCAATGCCCGATTACAACAACGGCCAGCCATGGTGGATCGTGGTAGATGCGAAGGGCCGGGAGCGATTGCGGTTGCCGGAGACTTCGGCGCTCGATGAAATCTATGTCAGTGATGCCTGGTATGGGCTGTTGCCGAATCCAGCGTTGCTGGATCCGGCGGGGGTGGTGAAGAAGCATCTGGAGGATGAAGGCGTCGCCGGCAGCGTGCACGACTATTACAAGGAGACCATGAGAACGGTCGTAGGCAGGCAAAAGGCGCTTCGCAATTCCTACCAATCCAACACGTATGTGATCTTTGGCAGCGGGGCACTGCAACCACCTCGTGACGAGGCAGGGGTTGAAACACTCAAGGTGGAAATCAGCGAATCGGAAGCTTCGCTACTGACTTTCGGCAAGGTGATCTGGCAAGGCGATATTCCAGAGGATGTGTCCGCCGAGGAGCTGAAGGCCGCCAAACTCCACTACGACAACCATAAGGGTGAGCTGAAGCTGCTAGTGCGCGGTCAGATCGTCACCGTGAAGGTCTGGGACCAGATTCGCATGGCCGATCCCTGGAAAGACCGGTTGAAAGACAACGGCATCATCCCCGGCGACGGAACCGTACCCGCATGGTCCGCCGAGGCGCAGGCGCGTGGCCTGATCCCCGGCGTGCCTGGCAAGCCTGCGCGCGGCGTGCAAATGGCATTCCGGCAAAAGGGCTACGACCACCAGTTCAGTTTCAGACACCCGTGGACACGCTGGGCCACGCTCTACAGCGTGGCGCAGGCCGTTCACAAAGCAAAGAAAGGCCTCGTTCAATGAATCTGCCATTCCTCTCCTCAGGCGCAGCACGCGCCTTCCTGCTCGCTTGCGCGGCCGTTCTGTCGGCATGCGCGCAATCTCGTCTCCCGGAGCCGGCCATGAAAGACAACCCCGTTATTGCCGACCTCCGTCCATGGTGCATGGGGCGGATGGTGTTCGACCTACCTGCGGAAAGTTCGCTTTCCTACGAAAGATATAAGTACGCCGGAAATGACATCAAAGTTCAGGAAAACGTTACGCCCAGTTCGTTCCAACGTTCCGTGCAAGCCCTTGAAGAGAAACTTCAAAAAAAGAAGCGCACCAGGCTGATTCCCTGGAAGGAGAAGGACGCAAGGGGGCTAAAGTCGATGTTTGTGGAAACGAACACTCCATCGCTGGAGGCCGTGGTTTCGCCGACGTCTAGCTCCCGGCTCTTTATACACAAGGACGAAGCGGACGACGATAAGGCCTTGTTTATCCGAGACGGCTATCTGCTAGCCGGCACAACGCAATTAAGGATGACGGGGTTTCTCGGTAGCACCGATGTGCAGAAGTTCCTTCGCATTGACGGCGACTGGTACCGTCAGACCACGTACCGTGAAGAGTGGTCAGTCCCAACCCAGCGTGGCTTCTGCATTAAAGGGGCGTTGATTGGCGGCGTGCAACGTAGCACTGAATGGATCGACCAGACATTCCTGCTGATGCCTGGACGACCCGCCACATTCATCGTGACCATGCGCTCCGCTTTGGACATCGATCAGCAGAACTCCCTGCTCAAGACGGTTCCCGACCTGCGCCGCCGCCTTGATGGTCGACTGCTGCTCAGCAAGGTGAAGATCCTGCGGGAACGAAAGCGCGAGTTTGCCGGCATGCCAGCCGAAGAAGTG
>Ga0209758_1004058_pt1 | contig 12617 bp, 9 predicted proteins | sample AraplaMF_Col_mMF_FD_184258 | JGI IMG/M metagenome (GOLD analysis project Ga0209758, IMG submission 184258) | Arabidopsis root microbial communities from the University of North Carolina, USA - plate scrape MF_Col_mMF (SPAdes) (version 2) | ecosystem: Host-associated > Plants > Roots > Endosphere ... | reverse complement strand
TAGCGCGGAAACGCCGAAGGAAATGCCGGCCAGGACAGTCGCAGCGAGCGCCAGCAACAGGCAGAATGCCAGCAGTGCGGCGCTGCCGGTTTCATGCCGCGTGGCTGCGCCGCCTCTTGTCGTCATTGGCGCTTACCCCGCCTGATAGACCTTGGCGAGGATTTCGCGGGCGATCATCTCTGCCGTCGTCAATCCGCGGAAACGGGAAAACTGGTTGCGGTCGACCTGAAAGACCATGCCGGCCTTCACCGCCGCAATATTGTTGAAGGCGGCATTGCTTTTCCACTGGTCGAACACGGTGGCGCCGGTATCGGTCGCAACCAGGAATACGTCCGGATTGACGGCGACCAGGCGCTCGATCCCTGCCCCGCTTTCCACGGCATCGCTGGAATCGATCGCCGGCGTCAGGCCCATGGCCTTGAAGACGGAACCGGTGAAGGAGGAGGAGCTATGCAGGCTCATCGAATCCGGATTGGCGACGGCGAGCAGGAAGCGGCGCTTTTCGCCAGTCGGGATCTTTGCGACCAGTCCGGCGATGACGGCTTCATGGGCGGCGAGCGCTTGTTCACCCTTCGCCTTTTCGCCCAAGGCATCGGCGATAGTGACGACCGAAGATTTGATGGTCTCGTAGTTGCCCTCCCAGCTGTTCAGCACGATGGTCGGCGCAATGGCACTCAATTGCTCGTAGATCGCCGAATGGCGGAGTTCATCGGCAATGATGAGATCGGGCGTCAGCGCAGCGACGAGCTCGAGATTGGGCTCCAGCCGTGTGCCGACCGAGCTGTAGTCGATCTTCTTGCCGAGCAGCTGTTCGATACGCTTCGGCTGGTTGTCGTCGGTAATGCCAACCGGCACGACGTCGACGGCATTCAGCGCCTGCACGAAGGAGAATTCAAGGGCGACGACACGCTGCGGCTCGCCAGAAATTTCGGTGGTGCCGAGCTCGTGCTTGATGGTTCGCTTGTCGTTGTCAGCAAGGACAATGCCCGGTACGGCAGCTGCCACGCCAGCCGAGAGCAACAGGCCGAACTGGCGGCGCGACAGCGGAATATCAAAAACGCTCACGGCAAAATCCTTCATGCTGAAATGATGGGCCGGCCCTCTCGCCGGCCGAGACACCGGCTACAGAAGTGAAGCGCTTTTTTCAAGTAAAGTTTACAATTGCAGTCATATTAATGGAGATGGTGCGTCAGTTGCGCTCCGGCAGCTTCAGCGGTCCATGTGTCTTGATGCTGCGGATGGCGAAATTCGACCTGATATCGGTGACGTTCGGCAAGGTCAGCAGCGTCTCCGTGAGCAACCGCTCGTAGGCCGAAAGGTCTTCGACGACGACCTCCGCCAGGAAATCGGCCGTACCCGAAATCAGGAAGCAGGAGACGATCTCGGGAATGGCGAGCAAGGCCGCCTGCTGCGCTTCGGAATTTTCCCGGCTGTGATGGGCAACCTTGAATTCCACGAAGACGGTGAGACCAAGGCCAACCTCCTTGCGGTCGATATCGGCTGTATAGCGGCGGATGACGCCGAGCTTTTCGAGATTGCGGATGCGGCGGAGACAGGGTGACGGCGAAAGATTCACCTTCTCGGCGATCTCGACATTGGTGGCGCGCGCATCCTCCTGCAGGCATTTCAGGATGGCAATATCGAATTTATCGAGATTTGGCATAATTGCGAAACCCATCAGTATAAATTGGCAGATCATTGCGAATATCACGTTCTCTGAGCCAGAGATAGCAAGGACATGCCTCGGCCCTTGGCGCTAATATTCTTTCAACCGGATGAGATCCGGACCGAGGAAAGGACGGGACGATGAGCACGATCGCATTTTCAAACGAGAAGTCGCCTTCGCAAGGACTGGGTTATGCCGCCGGCACCGTGACGGTGCTGATCTGGTCGACATGGTTTCTGGCGACGCGCCACAGTGCTGCAACGCCGCTCGGTTCGATCGATATCGGCCTCATCCGCTTCGGCATCCCGGCCCTCGTTCTCTCACCGATCTGGCTGCGCATCGGGCTCATGCCAAAAGGCCTGCCGCTGCATCTGCTGGCGATCATGGTCGCCGGCTGCGGTGCGATCTTCTTCCTGGTGACGACGCTTGCCATTCATTCCACACCGGCGGCCTCGTCGGGCATCCTGCTCGGCGGCTCCATGCCGCTCGCCACGGCGCTGATCGGGATTCTTCTGTTTCGCGAACGACCGGATGCGACGCGCATTGCCGGGCTGGCGGCGATCGTCGCTGGAGTGCTGATCCTGCTCGTGCGCAGCCTTGCCGATGCCTCCCTGCCCTGGACGAGTTTCGTGCTGCTGCCGGCTGGCGCCGTTCTCTGGGCAAGCTATACGCATGCCTTCCGCCGCTCGGGTCTTTCAGCCATCCAGGCGAGCGCGCTGATTGCCATCTGGTCCTTCCTGATCATGGCCGTCCTCGCGCTGGTGTTCGGTATTTCGCTGCCGCGGGCCCCTCTTCCGGAAATCGGCCTGCAGGTGCTGAGCCAGGGCATTCTGTCGGGCCTCGTCGCCATGGTCGCCTATGGCACGGCAGTGCGCACCCTCGGCGGAACGCAGGCTGCCGCCTTTACGGCACTGACGCCGGTGCTGGCCACGCTCGGCGGCGGCTTCCTGCTCGGCGAGCAGATGGGCCTTGCCGAAATCAGCGCCGCCGTGATCACCGGCATCGGCGTGGCGCTCTCGACCGGCATTGCCGCCAAGCGCCGCTGAACATTCGCCCAAAACAAAAGCCGCCGACAGCGATCCGCTGCGGCGGCTTTCGGGCGCTTCAATCACCTTATACCGGCTTGATCGACTGATGTTCTTCAGTTCGAATGAACGCAGGATTTTTTAAGTTGACCCGACTTTTCTTTATGGACGAATTTGGCAATCTGCCCTGAAGGACACTGACCATCATTAAAGAGCACGGCATGCCCCGCCGGCAATGACTGAATTGTCGGCCTCTGTGTAACAGTCTTGATCGCCGCCAACGCAGGCAGAGTACTGGCAAATGCAGAAACAACCACAATAGAAGTTACTAGACTTATACTGCGCATTTCGCTCTCCCCTCATGAATAGACAGCAGGAGATTGAGCGCACTTGCCTCGCCCGTCAATTCACTTCTATCGATGACGCTCGCCTTGATCTCCAATAGCACCGCGTTGCTTTCCCGGGGCAACCAATGCTCAAGCCGTCGCCTGGATGACAACGACCCTGGCGCCGACTTCGACGCGATTGTAAAGGTCGATGACGTCGTGGTTCATCATCCGGATGCAGCCGCTCGACATGGCAAGGCCGATCGATTGCGGCTGGTTGGTGCCGTGGATGCGGAAATGCGTGTCGCCACCGCCGCGATAGAGATACATGGCGCGCGCACCGAGCGGATTGTTCGGACCGCCCGGCATGCCGCCGGCGAGCTTGCGGTATCGCTCCTCACGGCGCTGCATGTTCTCCGTCGGCGTCCAGCTCGGCCATTCCGCCTTGCGGCCGACATAGGCGTTGCCGGCAAGGGCCAGACCCTCGCGACCGACACCGACGCCATAACGCATCGCCCTGCCGTCGCCGAGGATATAATAGGCGCGCCGCGCCGGTGTATCGACGACGACGGTTCCCGGCGCATAGCTGCCCTCATAGGCGACTTCGGTGCGGCGAAGCTCCGGTTTTATCTGATCGATCGGCACCTGCCTCAGCGGAAATTTCTCATCGGGAAGTGCGGCATAATTCGTCTGGCTGTTCAGAGTGGTCGAGGAGCAACCGGCGACAAAGAGGGGAAGAGCGATCAGGAAGCCCCGGCGCGAGATCGTCATGAACATGTCCTTAGTGCGTCAAGAAGATGTCGCAAGCTAAGGAGATTATGGTTAATGAAATGCTAAATAGGCCCGGCGCAAAGTGATAACGAATGTGTTATCAGGTATAGGGCGCGCGTTACTCGGCTGAGGGGTCAATACTATTCACCCGCGATATTGATCAGCGGCACGCTTGTTCCAGGAGCACTTCGGCGCCGCATTTACGGCGCCGAACAACCGACCGGCATCACATGTTTGGATAGACAGGCCCCTCGCCGCCCTGCGGCGGCACCCAGTTGATGTTCTGGTTGGGATCCTTGATATCGCAGGTCTTGCAGTGCACGCAGTTCTGGGCGTTGATGACGAAAGTCTCTTCGCCGTCCTTCTCCACCCATTCGTAGACGCCGGCCGGACAGTAGCGTGTCGACGGGCCGCCATAGATGCCGAATTCGGACGATTTCTGCAGCGCCATGTCCTTGACCTGAAGATGAACCGGCTGGTCCTCTTCATGGTTGGTGTTCGACAGAAAGACGGAGGAGAGGCGATCGAAGGTGAGCACACCGTCGGGTTTGGGATAGTCGATCTTCTTGTGCTGTGACGCCGGCTCCAGCGAGGCTGCATCGGTCTTGCCGTGACCGAGCGTGCCGAAGAAGGAGAAGCCGAAGAGCTGGTTGGTCCACATGTCGAGACCACCGAGTGCGACGCCGAGGGCCGTGCCGAACTTCGACCAGAGCGGCTTGACGTTGCGCACGCGCTTCAGGTCCTTGCCGATATCGCTCTTGCGCCAGTCGTTTTCGATCTCGACCACTTCGTCATTGGCGCGGCCCGATGCAATCGCGTCGGCGATGCGGTCGGCGGCCATCATGCCCGAGAGCACGGCATTGTGGCTGCCCTTGATGCGCGGCACGTTGACGAAGCCTGCCGAACAGCCGATCAGAGCACCGCCGGGGAAAGAGAGCTTCGGCACCGATTGGTATCCGCCTTCGGTGATGGCGCGCGCGCCATAGGAGAGGCGCTTGCCGCCCTCGAACGTGCCGCGGATCGCCGGATGGGTCTTGAAGCGCTGGAATTCCTCGAAGGGGTAGAGCCAGGGGTTCTTGTAGTTGAGATGGATGACGAAGCCGACGGCGACGAGATTGTCTTCCAGGTGATAGAGGAAGGAGCCGCCACCGGTCGACATGCCGAGCGGCCAGCCGAAGGAATGCTGGACAAGTCCGCGGCGATGGTTCTCCGGCTTGACCTCCCAGAGTTCCTTGATGCCGATGCCGAATTTCTGGGGCTCGCGACCCTTCTGCAGGTCGAACTTGGCGATCAGCTGCTTGGCGAGCGAACCGCGCACACCTTCGCCGATCAGCACATATTTGCCCATGAGCGCCATGCCGCGCGCGTAGCTCGGGCCGGGCTCGCCATTCTTCTCGATGCCCATGTCGCCGGTCGCGACGCCGATGACGGCGCCCTCGTCATTGTAGAGCACCTCGGTGGCGGCGAAGCCCGGATAGATCTCGACGCCGAGTTCTTCCGCCTTCGTCGCCAGCCACCGACAGACAAGCCCAAGCGATACGATGTAATTGCCGTGATTGCTCATCAGCGGCGGCATCATGATGTTCGGCAGGCGGATGGAGCCTGCGGGGCCGAGCAGCAGGAAGTGGTCGTCCTTGACTTCGGTCTTGAAAGGATGATCGCTTTCGCTGCGCCAGCCGGGCAACAGGCGGTCGATGCCGACAGGGTCGACGACGGCGCCGGAGAGGATATGGGCGCCGACTTCAGCGCCCTTCTCCAGCACGACGACCGAGAGTTCCGGATCGATCTGCTTCAAGCGAATGGCGGCCGAAAGGCCGGCCGGACCGGCGCCGACGATCACCACGTCGAATTCCATGCTTTCGCGTTCCGGCAGCTCGGTCATTTCGGTCATCCATTCGTCTCCACTCGGCCGTCTCGCGACCGTTCATCCCCATTATGGGGTTATTCTCTTGTCAAAACCGGAAAACATTGTCGAGCCGGGAAGCGACAGCCAATCCTCCAATTCGCACAATGACGTTCATCCGCACAGAAGATTATATAACGCTTACGTTAACGTCAATTATTGGAGTACCCGTAACGCGCTCTTCGTCCTTTTCTTTCACGGGACTTGCGCCCTATAGATGGGCCACCGGAAATGGAGGAAATCATGGATCTCGGCATCAAGGGCAAACGCGCACTCGTACTCGCCTCCTCACGCGGTCTCGGGCTCGGCATCGCAAAGGCGCTGGCGCAGGAAGGGGCAAATGTTCTTCTCTGCGGGCGCAGCGGCGAGCAGCTGGAAGCCAATTGCAAGGCGATCAACGCGCAGCGCAACGGCAAGGCCGACTGGATCTGGGCCGACCTTGCGGACGACAATTTCGTCCAGACCGCTACGGGTGCCGTGCAGGAGAAATTCGGCGGGCTCGATATCCTCGTCAACAATACCGGCGGCCCGACGCCCGGCACGACCGAGGACATGACGCCGGAGAAGCTTGAAACCTATTTCCTCTCCATGGTCGCGCGCGTCATCACGCTCACCAATGCGCTGCTGCCCGGCATGAAGACGCAGGGCTGGGGCCGCATCCTGACGGTCGCCTCGTCAGGAGTGATCGAGCCGATCGCCAACCTCGCCCTGTCGAACACGCTGCGCCCGGCCCTTGCCGGCTGGAGCAAGACGCTGGCATCGGAAGTCGCCGGCCATGGCATCACCACGAACATGCTTCTGCCCGGCAGCATCCTGACGGCAAGGCTCGACGATCTCGACGGAGCTGCGGCCAAACGGACCGGCAAGAGCGTCGAGCAGATTCGCGTGGAGAAGGAGGCGCGTATTCCGGTCGGGCGCTACGGCAAGGTAGAAGAATTTGCCGCAACGGCGGCCTTCCTGTGCAGCCAGCCGGCGAGCTACATCACCGGTTCGCTGATCCGCTGTGACGGAGGTGCTGCGCGCTCCCTCTGACCCCCCTCATCCGGCACGGTCCGCAGCGGCCCATGCCGCTACGCTGTCGATCTTCGCGCCGACATAGGTGGGATCGCCTGCAAGTTCGGCCAGCTCGGACAGGCGGTGGAAACCGGTGAGAATGGCGATGCGCCGGCGGTCCAGCCGGCGGCCCGTCAGCGTCTCGTAGCCCGAGACGATGCGTGATGTCAGATCGGGCGAGATGAAGTTCGAATAGATGAATTCCTGATGCAGCGGGCCTAACCCTGAATCGGCGAAATCATAGAGGCCGTTCAACCTGCCCTCGGCATGGTCGAAGGCCATATTCCAGCCATGACCATCGAAGAAGCCGTAAGTGACCCCGCAAGGATCCGGCGGCAAAGCCTGGAAATCCCAGATGACTTTCTCCGCGTAGCTGGCCAGTTCGGTCGACAACAACGGCAGCGCCATTTCCCGCACCTTATCAGGCGACTGCCAGGGCAGGATCGGGCCGGCGCCGAGCGCGCGCATGCGGTCGTCATCGAGATCATGCAGTTCGGCATAGAAGCGGGCGAGATCGTCGCCGAGGCGCTGGCGGGCCGCATCCGGCAGAAGCTCGTAATCGTCGGTGATGAGGTGTTCGCCCTGGATCTTGGCATGGCTGGAGAAAATCGGAGGGCCGTCATGAATGCGCATATCGGGAACCGCCATCGACAGCGACGGCCTGATGATGCCGAGAAGAGCGGCTTCCCTGATCAGCGCCCTCTCGGCGGCCGGATTGCGCGGAAACTTGAAGATCAGACGGTCATCGACATCGATGGCAGTCGAATCCCAGCCCTTCGTCGCGAGCTTGAAAACGGAGCCCGTCAGCTCCGGAAAGATGTTGGTGATAAGCTCGCGAAAATCACCGGCGTTCAACTCGGCCATGACAGTCTGCCTCCGCATTTCCCAGGTTCCATCCCGCGCAAAAACCTGCAACGCGGACCAAATAGTGTTTCGCCGGTACAGCCTGCGCTGGCAGCTCGCCAAGGCGGAGAACGCCGCCTAAACGACTATATATTAGTATAGTTTGAATATTACGGAATGTTCATTACGAAAATTTAAGCCGTTATAACTGCTTAGTGATCATTGCCGGGGTGATTATGTCTTTTTTGCGCCGCAATATAGGCGGCTCAATCACCGTAGAAAATCACGCAATCTGCCCAACAAAACCGGTTTCGCTTATGAAGAAATTTTGGATCACCGTCAGCATTGTAGCCGTGGCCGCTGTTGGCTTCTGGCAGTTCGGGAACAAGATCCCCTACGCTTCTGATATTCCTTATCTGTCACAGTTCATCAAGAAGTCCGACGGGAGCCAGAACGGCAATCATCAGCAGGCTCAGGCCGACCAGGCTCAGAGCGGCGGCGGACAGCAGGGTGGTCAACAACAGGGTGGCGGACGCCGGCGCGGCGCAAACGGTCCCACAATGGTCAAGACCGTAGCAGCCGTGAAGGCCGCTTTGCCCACCGACGTCACGGCAACCGGCTGGGCAGATGCCGACGACAATACGACGATTGCCGCCCAGGAACAGGGCCTCATCGTCAGCATCGAGGCCAATGACGGCGCCACGGTCAAGGAGGGCGACCTGATCGCCAAACTGGACGACCGGACGGCCAAGGCTGCCGTCGACAAGGACAATGCGATGATCGTGCGTGATGCAGCAACGCTCGCAGAATCCGAGACGGCGCTGACAAGGGCGCAGGACCTCTTCAACCAGAAGGCCGGCACGCAACAGAGCCTCGACCAGGCGAGAGCCGCCCGCGATACCGCCGCCGCAACCGTCGAAGCCGACAAGGCCACGCTCGCTTCGGACCAGGTTATCCTCGAGCATACCGATATTCGTGCGCCTTTCGATGGCAGGCTCGGCGATATCGCTCCCAGCAAGGGTGCCTTCGTCAATGCCGGTGCAGCCATCGTCACCATCGCCAAATACGATCCGATCTATGTGAAGTTCCACCTGCAGGAACGTTACCTGCGTGAACTGAAGAAAGCGCTGGCCGTCGGTCCGGTCGAAGTCAGCACGGCGCCCAATTCCACCAAGGGAAGGGTGCGCAAGGGTGAGATCAGCTTCTACGACAACACGGTAGACACGGCATCGGGCACGATCCTTGCCAAGGCGAAGTTCGAAAACGCCTCGGGTGCGCTGTGGCCCGGCCAGTCGATCAATATCATCGTGCATTTCAACAATGACGAGCAGCAGGTGGTCGTGCCGACGGTTGCCGTCAGCCCCGGCCCCGACGGCTTCTTTGCCTTCGTGGCCAAGGACGGCAAATCGCATCTGACGCCCGTTACCGTCGCCCGTGCCAATGGCGGCTTCACGGCCATCGCATCTGGCCTTTCGGAGGGCGACCACGTGGTCGTCGAAGGCCAGGGCCAGCTCAACGACCAGCAGGCGGTCAGCGAGCAATTCGACGACAAGACGCTGAACGTCGCTTCCGCCGACGCGCCTCGGCAACAGCAGCAGGCCGAAACGATCGCGGTGGGGGCTGAGCAATGATCCCGAATTTCTGTATTCAGCGGCCGGTCGCAACGACCCTGCTTGCGATCGGCGTCATTCTGGCGGGTCTTGCGGGCTACCAGCTCGTGCCGGTCGCGGCTCTGCCTCAGGTCGACTTTCCGACCATCAACGTCTCGGCGCAGCTGAGCGGCGCCTCGCCGCAGACGATGGCGACTTCGGTCGCGACCCCTCTGATCAAGCAGTTCGAGACGATCCCCGGCATCAGCGAGATCAGCGCGTCGAGTTCGCTCGGCAGCACCAGTATCGTGCTGCAATTCGACCTGAACCGCGATATCGATGCGGCCGCCGCCGACGTGCAGGCGGCCATTTCGCATGCGACGCGGCAGCTGCCAGACAACATGACGACGCCGCCGAGTTACCGCAAGACGAACCCGGCCGATGCGCCGATCATGCTGCTTTCGGTGCAAAGCAACACCATGCCGCGCAGCAAGCTCGACGAGATCGCCGAAGACATCATCTCGCCATCACTGTCGACGCTTCCGGGCGTCGCCCAGGTCAGTGTCTTCGGCGCGCAGACCTATGCCGTGCGCGTCGAGGTCGACCCCAACAAGCTACTTACCCGTGGGATCGGCATCGACACCGTCAACAAGGCGCTTGCGGCTGCCAACAGCCAACAGCCCGTGGGCACGCTGCAGAACAATTCGCAGGCCATGACGATCACGGCCAATACGCAGCGTACCAATGCCGAGCAGTTCCGCTCGCTCGTCATCGCCAATCCGAACGGCGCACCGATCCATCTCGGCGATATCGCCGATGTCCAGGACAGCGTCGAGAACCAGTATACGGGCAGCTGGTATGACGGCCAGCGCGGCATTATCCTGGCCATCCAGCGCCAGCCGGATGCCAACACCGTCGACGTCGTCGATGCGATCAACGCCAAGCTGCCGCAGCTTCACGCCGAAATCCCGCCCTCGGTCAACACGGTCATCATGAACGATGCCGCAAAGCCGATCCGCGATGCCATCGCCGACGTGAAGTTCACGCTGCTTCTGACGATCGGCCTCGTCGTTCTCGTCATCTATCTCTTCACGGGCCATGCGACGGCAACGATCATTCCGGGCCTTGCCGTTCCGCTGTCGCTGATCTCGACCTTCGGCATGATGTATGTGCTCGGCTACAGTATCGACAACATCTCGCTGCTCGGGCTGACGCTCGCGGTGGGTCTGGTCGTCGACGACGCGATCGTCATGCTCGAAAACATCCTGCGCCATGTCGAGGAAGGCATGCCGGTGCGCGAGGCGGCGATCAAGGGTGCCGGCGAAGTCAGCTACACCATCATCTCCATGTCGGTGTCGCTGATCGCGGTCTTCATTCCGATCCTGTTGATGGGCGGTGTTGTCGGCCGCGTGTTCAACGAATTCGGCATGGTTGTTGCGATCGCCATCATCGCTTCGGCGATCGTCTCGCTGACGGTCACGCCGATGCTCGGCTCGCGCCTTTCCAACAACCACAGCCGTCCGCCACTGCTCATCCGCATCTTCGATGCCGGTTTCGAGCGGACGCTGCGCGGTTACGACAATGCGGTCGGCTGGTGCCTTCGCCACCGCCCCTTCATCCTCGGGGTCTTCCTGGCTTCCGTCGCGCTGACCGTCTATTTCTTCATGACGCTTCCGACGAGCTTCTTCCCGCAGGAGGATATCGGGCGCCTGACGATCAGCACGCAGGCCCGGCAGGATATTTCCTATTCGGCGATGGAGGCCCTGCAGCAACAGGCCGCGGCCGTCGTCAAGGCGAACCCGGCGGTCAATCACGTCATGTCGACCGTCGGCGGCAATCCCAACAAGCCCCAGAACAACGGCTCGATGTTCGTCGAACTGAAGGACAAGGATCAGCGTGAACCGCTTGAGCAGACGCTGCGCGAGCTGCGCACGGCGATCAACAAGATCCCCGGCCTGCAGGCCTTCGTGACGCCCAACCAGAGCCTGCGCTTCGGCGGCCGCCAGACCGCCAGCCAATATCAGCTGGTCATCCAGGCGCTGAACGCCGACCAGACCAATCTGTGGGCCGGCAAGATCCAGCAGGCAATGCGCGGCGACCGCCTGTTCACGGACGTGACCTCGGATGCGCAGAACAATGCCCTGCAGGCCAATATCGTCATCGACACCGAGCGCGCAGCCGCCTACGGGATCGACAATGACACGCTGCGCACGACGCTGCAGGAATCCTTCAGCGGCTTTGCGGCTGCGGAAATCCAGTCGACCGGCGACAGCTACGACGTCATCGTCGAATATGACACGAGCAAACCCTGGGACGACCAGAAACTCTCTGAAATCCGCGTCGCCTCTTCCAATGGCAGCCTGGTGCCGCTGTCGAACTTCGCGCATGTCGAGCGCACGCTCGGGCCGGTCACCATCAACCAGACGGGCCAGCTCGTCTCGACCACCGTTTCCTTCAACCTGCCGGAGGGCGTATCGCTCAGCGACGCGACGGCCCGGATCGACCAGATCAAGAAGGATCTCAACATGCCGGCCGACGTCTTCACGTCCTATGGCGGCACGGCAGAGATCTTCCAGCAATCGCAGGGCAATACGCCTTATCTGATCCTGGCAGCGGTGCTGACCATCTATGTCGTGCTCGGCGTGCTCTATGAAAGCTTCATCCACCCGCTGACCATCCTGTCGGGCCTGCCGGCGGCGGCCTTCGGCGCGCTGCTGGCGCTGAAGATCATGGGCTTCGATCTTTCGATCATTGCCCTGATCGGCTTGTTGATGCTGATCGGCATCGTCAAGAAGAACGCGATCATGATGATCGACGTGGCTGTCGAAACCATGCGCACGACGGGCGAGAAGGCGACGGCGGCGATCCACGAGGCCTGCGTGCGACGCTTCCGCCCGATCATGATGACGACCTTCTGCGCCCTGCTCGGCGCCCTGCCGATCGCGCTCGGCACGGGTGCGAGCTCGGAATTGCGCCAGCCGCTCGGCATCGCCGTCGTCGGGGGTCTCATCGTTTCGCAGATGCTGACGCTGTTCATCACCCCGGTCATCTTCGTCGAGATGGATCGCTTCGGGAATTTCCTCAACCGTTTGCTCAGCCGCGGGAAGACGGAAGAGCACGTCGCAGAGGAACCACAGGCGATGGCCGCCGAATAGAGAGACAGAAAGGGCGCCTTCCGGCGCCCTCTTCCTTTCAGCGGTCTTCGACCAATCCGGGGAAATCCACAACCAGCGTATCGCGCGTCTCGAAGCTGATCGGATTGTCGGCGTAGCGATGATTGGCGATGTAGAGCCTCGCGAAAATCAGCCGTCTGTCGCCCTTTGTCGCCCAGCCGACGAACCAGCCGAGCGGCCGTTCATAATTGGTCTTGCCGGCCGCGTTGCGCAACCAGCCGGCGCCGGTCTTGCCCTGGATATCCCAATCGTCGGCCGCTTCAAAATG
>Ga0209758_1004055_pt1 | contig 12620 bp, 10 predicted proteins | sample AraplaMF_Col_mMF_FD_184258 | JGI IMG/M metagenome (GOLD analysis project Ga0209758, IMG submission 184258) | Arabidopsis root microbial communities from the University of North Carolina, USA - plate scrape MF_Col_mMF (SPAdes) (version 2) | ecosystem: Host-associated > Plants > Roots > Endosphere... | reverse complement strand
TGTGCGGGTTCGCCGGGAAGATCGGGAAATGGCAGTAGAGCGCCGCCTTCAGGCCGCGCCGCCCGGCGTCGGCCAGGGTCGCGTCGATCCATTGCAACTGGGCAGCGCCGATCCCGCCGTCCCAGTCGGGCGCGCCCGGGAAGCGTTCGCGGTGCAGGCGCCGGCTCAGCGCCAGCTCGGGGCTTCCGGCCGGCCAGCCGTATTCGCTGAGGTCGTTGCCGTCGAGGGCCAGGAAGACCCAGCCGCGGGTCTCGAATCTGTAGTAGCGCGCCGGCATGCCCAGCCGGGCGGCGACCAGGGCCTTCTTGTCGTCGTCGACCGCGAAGTCGTGGTTGCCCAGCACGAACCGCCAGGGATGGCGCAGGGCGTCGATCGCAGGCTGCTGGGCGTCGAAACTGGCCCAGCCCTGGTCGATGAAGTCGCCCAGGTGGACCACGTGATCCAGCGCCAAGGTGTTGAAATGGTCGACGGCGGCCCGCAGCTTGGCCGGCGAGCGGCGATACATCCGCGCGCCGTTGTCGTCCTGATCCGCATACTGACAGTCGGCGACGGCGCCCACGCGCAGCGGCCCCGAGCCGGAGCGCATGGGGGCGGCGAGGGCGGCGGACGCCGCCAGGCTCATGCCCGACGCCAGGAATCCGCGCCGATGGAGGAGGGGAAGGGCCATGGCGGCCTCCGGTGTCGGAATACAAGAAAATCCCGTCCGGCGCGCAGAGGGCGACGCGCCGGACGGGTCCTCGTCGACGGACCTAGAACTCGTAGGTCGCGCCGATCAGGATGGTCCGGCCGCTGCTGACGTTCACCGTGGTCCGCTGGGCCGTCACGTCGGTGTACTGGATGACGTGCTGGTTGGAGAGGTTGATGCCCTCCAGGGTCAGCTTCAGGCCCGGCGTGACGTTGTAGTGGGCCGAGAAGTCGATGTTGTTCGTCGCCTTCACGCCGTCGCCGATGTTGCCGTTGCCGCCCGCGCCGGTCAGGTACTTGTCGCGGTAGGCGCTGGAGAGGCGCATGCCCCAGGTGTCGGTCTCGTAGTAGATCGTGGCGTTGGCGCTGTACTTCGACAGGTTGATCAGGGGCAGGGTGACCCAGTTCCCGCTGATCAGCACCGGCGAGGAGCCGTCGGCATAGGTGCCGTTGGCCACGACGCCCAGGTGGTCGAAGGGCGCGGGCAGGAAGTCGAAGTCGCGCTGGAAGGCGATTTCCAGGCCCTGGATGTCGGCGCCCGGACCGTTCACCGGATGGCTGACATTGTACATGATCGAGCCGTCCTGGCCGGGCAGCAGGAACGACAGCGGATAGCCGGTCTGGGAGTAGGGCATCACGCTGGTCTGGCTGGTGATGAACGACTTCAGCTTCTTGTAGAAGACGCCGACCGAGAAGAACCCGACGCGGCCGTCGTAGAACTCCAGCGAGCCTTCCATCGAGTCCGAGGTGAACGGCGTCAGGTTCGGGTTGCCGGTGCTGATCGTGCCGCCGAACGGGGCGGTGATCAGCGAGCCGGCGGCGGCCAGGTCGCCCAGGGCCGGGCGGCTGATGTCGCGGTTGGCGCTGAAGCGGGCCACCATGCCGTCATTGATGTCGACGGCGACGTTCAGGGCCGGCAGGACGCCGTCGTACTTGTGCTTGATCGACACCGGCTGGAGGCTGGTCCCGGTGTTCAGCATGCCTTCCGAGGTCAGGTCGGTGGAGTAGTAGCGCAGGCCGGCGTTGGCCCGCACGCCCTTGCCCAGGATCGTGGTGTTCAGGTCGTACTGCAGGTAGGCCGCCTGGGTCTCCTCGGTCACCGTGTAGTTGGTGCCGGGGGTGGCGAACTTGGCGCCGAGGGCCTGCAGGTCGCGGACTTGGCCGATCAGGGCGTAGACCTGGTCGACATCGCCGACGATGTAGTTGCCCAGGGTCTTGAACGGCACCGTCATCTTCAGGGTGTTGGGGATGGCCGTGTTGGCCGGGACGTTCTTGAACTCCTTGTCGCTCCACTGGGCGCCGCTGTTGACGAACTTCTTGTACTCGACCCCGCCCTTGAAGGTGGAGGTCTCGTTGGCGGCGAAGACGGCGTCGAACTGGGCGTTGGTGTATTTCGAGGAGATGCGGTTCTCCTGGGTGTCCATCCGCATCAGGTCCCATTTGGCGGGATCGGTCAGGCCGGCGTCATAGGTGTTGACCGGCATCTCGGGACGGTCGTCGAAGCTGAAGGCGTGGTTCTTGGACTCCAGGAACACCTTGTCGAACACCGGCAGGCTGTAGTCCGACTTCGAATAGCCCACGAGGCCCTTGAGCAGCAGCTTGTCTGTGGCCTGGTACGAGCCGTTCAGCGCGGTCTGGTAGAACTTGGTCTTGTCTTCCTCGCGGTTGAACTCGCTGCGCAGGTCCACGCCCGTGTAGCTGGAGGCGATCAGGGTGTTGCCCTGGATCACCGCGCTCTGCATCACCTGGGCGCCGGTGATGTTGCCGGTCAGGCTGTTGATGCCCGAGGTGGCCAGGGCGAAGTTCTGGCGGCTGTTCTCGAGCTGGCTGTACAGGGCGTCGAAGCCCAGCTTCAGCTTGTCGCCGGGCTCGTACTGCAGCGACAGGGTGGCGCCCAGGCGTTTGCGGCGGTCGTACCAGGTGGAATAGGTGTCGGCCTGGGGCGCGAAGATGGTCGGGGTCGCGGCCGTCAGCTTGGCCGCGTCGGCGGCGCTGACGCCCGGACCGATGTTGCCCGGATTGGCGCGGATGGCGCCCCAGTTGAAGCTGCGATAGCCGAACTCGTTGGAGTCGTTGACGCCGTAGGCCACCGAGGCCAGGGCCCCGAAGTCGCCCCAGCGGTTGGAGACCAGGGCCACCACGCGCGGCGTGACCTTGTCGTCGGCGTTGCTGTTCTGCTGGGCCTTGGCCGACAGCACGGCCTTGAAGCCCGGATAGTCGAACGGCTTGGCCGTGGTCAGGAAGACCGTGCCGCCGATGCCGCCTTCGTCCTGTTCGGCCGCCGACGACTTCTGGACGGTGACGCGGTTGAACAGCTCCGAGGCGAACAGGCTGTAGTCGAAGCTGCGGGTGCGGCTGACGCCGCCGCGGTTGTCCATGCCCGAGGCGGTGTTGCCCAGCACTTCCATGCCGTTCAGCTGGGTGCGGGTGAAGTCGGGGCCCAGGCCCCGCAGGGTGATCTGCCGGCCTTCGCCGGAGTCGCGCGAGATGGTCACGCCGGGAATGCGCTGCAGCGATTCCGCCAGGTTCAGGTCGGGGAAGGCGGCGATGTCTTCCGACACGATGACGTCGGTGGCGCCGACCGCGTCGCGCTTCAGGTCGCGCGCGTGGGCCAGGCTGCCGCGGAAGCCGGTGACGACGATCGTCTCGACTTCGTCGGCGCCGGGCTGGGCCGGCGTCGCGTCGGCGGCCAGGGCCTGGCCGGCGGCGACGGCCAGCAGGCCGGTCGCCAGCATGGTGGTGGTCATCCAGTTGGATTTGGTGCGCATGGTCTATCCCCGATCGGTCGCCGTCGGGGACCATCCCGCAGCGCCGTCGGGAGGGGAGAGTTTCGAGCCGGACGTTCGGGGACCGGGTTTTGTGTGAAGTGTTTTTGACAGGCGCGGTCGCAAGGCTTCGACCGGAACGATGGCGGTTCCTGAGTGTGGGAATTATTTCCTATTACTGGTTCGGCGGTGTCGCTGACTTTGATAGCCGCGACTAAATTTCGCCGCCGATGCGCTCGATCTCGTTGGCCAGTGCCGGCAGGTCGAGAATCCGCAGGGTGCGGCCTGTCTGGGAGACGATCTTCAGGCCGGCCAAGCGGTTCAGTTCACGCGTCACGGGTTCGCGCTGGCTGCCGACCAGAACCGCCAGTTCGGCGTGGGTGGGGCAGGGGTGGATCACAGCCTGTCGACCGTCGCCGCCCGCTGACGCCGCCATGCGCAAAAGCTCGATATCGACGCGACAGGCCACCGAGACGGCGTTCAATTCGAACAGGCGATCGGTCAGCGAGCGGGTCAGGCTCGCCAGGTCCTCCAGAATCGCCCGCATGAAGCGCGGCGATCGCTCGAACAGATCCAGGATCAGGGCCTGGGGCAGGCGGGCGACGCGCACGTCTTCCAGCGCCATGATGTTCACGGAGCGGGGCAGTCCGTCGATCGCCGAGATCTCGCCGAAATAGCCCCCCGGCGAAATGCGCCGATAGCCGACCTCGCGGCCCGACCGGGCGTACTGGTTGGCCAGCAGCGCGCCCTCCAAAAGCAGATGGACGCCGCCGTTCTCATCCAGCCGCTGGACGATCAGCTCGCCCTTGCCATAGTTAAGGTGCTCGATCTGGGGCGCGAGGGCTTCGATCTCGTCTCGCGCCATGTGCCGGAACAGCCGGTTGGTGCGATAGTCGCCTTCTGGCGACGACGTGGCCGGCGTATGGCTCGGAGCGAGCGGGGGCGAGGGGGGAATCACGGCCATCGAAAACGCTCCTGCACAGTCGATTCAGGGACGACGAATGAACAGCCGACCACGCTACCGGGCCTTTATCAGCTATAGCCACCAGGACCGCAAAGCCGCGGATTGGCTGCATCGCGCGCTGGAGGCCTACCGTGCGCCGCGCCGCCTGGCCACGATCGGCGGCGGGGAGTCGACGCGGCGGCTGACGCCGATCTTTCGGGATCGCGACGAGTTGAGCGCCTCGCCCGATCTGGGCGAGGTGATCCGCGACGCGTTGGACCGCTCCGACGCGTTGATCGTGCTTTGCTCCCCGGCCTCGGCGGGCTCGCGCTGGGTGGACCAGGAAGTGTCGTATTTCCTGAGGGACCACGGCCTTGGCCAGGTTCTCTGCGTGCTCACCCCCGCCACGCCGAGGAACGCGCTTCTGGCCACGGTGTTGCCGCCGGCCCTGCGGGCGGCCCTGCCGCCGGGCGTCGAGCCCCTGGCCGTGGACCCGCGGCGCGACGCGGACGGACCGCGTCTGGCGCGGCTGAAGATCGCCGCCAGGCTGCTGGACGTCAGCCTCGACCAGTTGGTCCAGCGCGACGTCCGCCGCGGCATGCGGTTGATGGCCGGCTTCAGCGCCGTCGCCCTGGTCGTGACCCTGGCCATGGGGGCGATGACGGTCGCCACGCTGAAGTCCCGCCAGATCGCCCGCGACCAGCGCGACGAGACCGAGGCCCTCGTGGCCTACATGCTGGGCGACCTGCGCGAACAGTTGGAGCCGGTGGGCCGCCTCGACGTCCTCGACGGCGTCGGCTCCAGGGTGCTGGCCTATTATGGCAAGGCGCGCACAGATCGGCTCGACGACAGGGCCCTGGCCCAGCGCGCCAAGGCCCAGACGCTGCTGGGCACCATCCGGGAGCAGCGCGGCGACCTGGCCGGGGCCCGCGCCGCCTTCGGTCAGGCCGCGTCGACCACGCACGAGCTGGCCGCCCGCGCGCCCAACAACGGCGATCGGATCTTCGACGAGGCGCAGAACGTCTACTGGCTGGCCTATATGGAATGGCGCCAAGGCAACACCGCCGCCGCGGAGCGAGGCTTCAAGCGCTACGGCGAACTCGCCCAGACCCTCGTGAAACTCGACCCCGCCCGCGCCGATTGGCGGCTGGAAGTGGCCTACGCCAAGAGCAACCTTGGCACCCTGCTCATGGAGCAGGGGCGGACGGATGAGGCCCTCGCCACCTTCCGCGCAGCGTCCACCGCCTTCGAGGCCGAACGGGCTCGCGCGCCCGGCGATCAGGACCGCCTGGTCGACGCCGTGGACGCCCACGCGTGGGTGGCCGATTCCCTGGTCAAGCTGGGGCGTCCCCGCGAAGCCTTCGCCGAGCGCGAGGGCGCGGCGAACCTTCTGGCCCAGGCCTCGGCCAGGACTCCGGCGGACAAGCCGCTGGCCGCCCGCAATCTGGCCGCTCAATTGGCCCTGGCGCGGCTGGAGCTGGACCTGGGGCGAACGGCGCAGGCCCGCGTACGGTCGGACAGGGCCATGGAGGGGTTACGCAAGCTGGTGGCCCTGGACCCGACCAACACCCGATGGCTGGAATATCTGCTGATCGGGCAGATGGACGCCATCGACCTGGCGGCCTGGTCGGGCCAACTGCCCGAGGCGCGCGCCGCCCACGCCGAGGCCGCGGCCATGCTGGCCAGGCTGCGCACGGGCGATGAGGCCAAGGCCTGGCGCGCCGACCTGGACGGCCGCCTGGACCAACAGGCGATCATGCTCGCGCGGCTTGCCGGCGACCCCGCACGGACACGGAACCTGGCGTTGGCGCTGCTGGATCACCTGCGTCGCGCGCCGGTGTCGCACGAAGCCGTGGTCGAGCGGGCGGTGCTCTACGGGACGGCGCACCTGGCGGCGGGACAGCCGGCGGAGGCGGTCGCGACCTTGTCGCCTCGGCGTGGCTCGCTTTCTCCGGCGGGCCGTGACGTGCTGGCGCGGGCCTATCTCGCCCAGGGCCGGCGCGATCTGGCCGACGCGATCGTGCGCGACCTGGGAAAGCAGGGCTACGCCCATCCCGGCTTTCTTGCATTCTGGCGAGAGTCGCCTCTAGCTGGCGCCACCGTAGAAGGGGGTTTCACATGACAGAGTCACTACCGATCATCGAATTGGTCATCGGCATCGCCGACAACGTCAACTTCATGAACGTTCTCGATCCCAACAATCCGGTCCCGCTGTCGCTGAAACTCGAAGCTCCGAGCCGACTGGTCTTCCGGTTGAGCGACGACCTCGTCGGCGTCGACTGGACGTTCCAGAAACGCCCGATCCTCTTCACGGACGACTTCGGGATCAACTTCTCCAGCTACACCTGGATCGAAATGCTCTACGACGTGCCGCAAAAGCCCTTCACGTGCTTCACGGTCGTCTATGAAGACAATCGGGTCGGCGAATACGTCTACAGCCTGTACATGACCGACTCGCACAAGCAGAACATCACTCTGGATCCAAAGATCGAAAACGGCGCGGGCCGCGTTCCCTGATCGAGGCCACGACCTTCGACAAGGACAAGATCGGCGCGCTGATCCAGCGCGGCGAGATTCTCGCCGCCTACGATCTGGCCCGCGCCGCCCTGGAAGGGGGCGAGACTTCGCGCGAGATCGCCTGCAAGGCCGTGCTCTGCCTGGCGCGGGCCGGAGCCATCGATTTCGCGCGGGTCGAATATGTTCGCCTGGGCCTGGATCGGGTTGACGACGATCCCGACGCGATCGCCCTGGGGGCGCGTCTGCTGAAGGATGTCGCCCTGACCGCGCGCGAGCCGCGCCGGACGGCTTTCGCCAAGGCGTCGACCCGCCGCTACGATGCGCTGTACCAACGTTTCGGCGGCCTCTATGGCGCGGTCAACGCCGCGACCATGACGCTGATCGCCGGCGATCGGGCGGGCGGACAGGCCCGGGCGGCCGCGGCCTTGCGCGTTCCGCCGCCGCGGGGACTGACGGGGGAGGCGGCCTATTTCGCGGCCGCCAGCCGCGCCGAGGCGAGCTTCTTGATCGACGACATCGAGGCGGCGCGGGCGACGATGGTCGAAGCGCTCGCCTGCGCGCCGGGGGCTTTCGCCGCCCACGCTTCGACCCTGCGCCAGTTGGAGATGCTGTGCCGCGAGACCGGCGTCGATCCCGCTTGGCTGGCGCCCTTCCGACCGCCGGTCTGCGCCCACTTCACCGGCCACATCCTGGACGCTTCGCGCGAAGGCGCGCTGGCCAGCGGATTGGACGGCGACCTGCGCCACGAGGCCGACCGCGTGGTGCGGGGGCAGGGGATCGGCTTCGCCTACGGCGGCCTGGCCGCCGGCGCCGACATCGTCTTCGCCGAGGCCGTGCTGGACGCCGGCGCCGAACTGCATCTGGTCCTGCCTGTGAATCTCGCCTCCTTCGTCGCGGTGTCGGTCGCGCCGTTCGGGCGCGATTGGGTCGAGCGCTTCGAGCACTGCTTCGCCCGCGCCACGTCCGTGCGCTACGCCTCGCCGGACCCCTATGTCGGCGACGAACAGGTCTTCGCCTACGCCAGCCAGATCGCCATGGGCTGCGCGGTGCTGCGCGCCCAGACCCTGTCGACCGAGGCGATCCAGGTGGTGGTATGGGACGGACACGCAACCGAGGGACTGGCCGGCGCGGCGGTGGATCTGGCCTATTGGGCGAAGGGCGGGCGTCGGCAGGAGATCATCGCCGTTCGACGGCCGCCGTCGCTCCCGCGCCAACGGTCCGACCAAGACGCGGACGCACGGACCTCACGGGCCATGAAGGCCATGCTCTTCGCCGACGTGAAGGGGTTCGGGGCTCTGCGCGACGATCAGATTCCGGCCTTCGTGGCCACCGTGATGGGTCAGATGGCCAAGGTCGTCTCGGGTCTCGACGCGCCGCCGCGCCATGTCGAGACCTGGGGCGACGGCCTGTTCCTCGTCTTCGACCATCCGATCGACGCCGCCTTGGCGGCCCTGGCTCTCCAGGAGGCTCATCGGGCGCTGGACCTTCGGGCCCTTGGTCTGCCGCGCAGCTTGGGCCTCAGGATCGGCGGGCACTATGGGCCGGTGCACCTGAGCACCAATCCGCTGACCAAGGCCCCGGCCGTCATCGGCGCCCATGTGGTGGTCGCCGCGCGCATCGAACCCGAGGTCGCGCCCGGTTCGGCGTGTGTCAGCGAAGCCCTGGCCGGAGCGCTGGCGGTCTTTCACGGCGACCGGGTGCGCTGCGGCTATGTCGGGCGGACCCGGGGACATAAGGACGTTGCGGCGATCCCGATTTTCAACCTCACGCGAGCCTGACCGTCCCGGCCGTGAGGTAAACTGGCGCCTTTATTTCTGACGATGTGCAAATCCGCACATCCGCGCGCCGCCCCCTTCAGCATCCTTCGAGCGTAGGCCGCGACGATCACAGTCGGGCGGCTGCAAAACGTCTCTGTCGATCGCCATCGTTGGAGTGTCGCTACGACCTACACCGCGCTCGGCCAGTCACCGCTGGCCGTTCGAGCCGCCTCCGGACCCGACCGTCCCCATCGGTCGGGTCCGTTTTCCGGCCTTTTCGAAGTCGTATCGCCGCCCCAACGCCGCCTTCACGTTGCATCAGGAACCCCGCCATGTCTCTCGACGCAGCTGTCCTCAAAGGATCTCAGGCCACCCACGATTCATTCGCCAGCGCGCTCGCCTCCGATCCCGCCGCGGGCATCGTCAAGCACGCCGTAAAGATCTGGGCGCGCGAGCATGGCGTCGCCGAAGACGACATCGCGCGCCTGGCCGAAAGGGTCATGGAAGCCGCGCGTTCGGCGATCCACGAGCAGAAGGTCCGGGCGGTTGCGTAGCCCGGCGACGCTCAAGAGCCTTGGCGCCATCCTGGCCCAGGCCAGGAGCCTCATCGTCGGCGGCGACGCGCGCGCCGCGCCGCCCCGGATGGAGGAGGCGCTGTCCGCGCCTGTCCCGGAGGCAGACGCAAGGAACGCCTGGGAGCCGGCGACGCAAGACAAGGGCTTCTGGGCCACCATGGCCGGAGCTGACAGGCGGTTGGCCGACCTCAGGCGCGCGATCGATCAGGCCGCGGCCGAGGCGATCGCCCGCGAGTCCGGCGTCGAGGCCCCGTCGAGCAACGATCCCGATCCGCTCGGCGAGAGCCGATTCGCGAAGGCCAACCGGGTCGTTGCCGACGCGCTGGGGCACGGAGAGTCCGATCCCGTCGTCGACCGGATGAATTGACGGCGCAGCGGCTTTCGGCGTGGCGGGAGCGGGCGCCTCAAGCGTTCAGGCGGGGCGGGCTCATACGCGCCAGCCGCACCGCCTTGCCCTTGGGGGAGGGCAGTCGGATGGGCGTGCCCGCGAACGGGCCGCGCCCATCCGACCCATTTCCGACCTGATCGCGATCTCAGGTCCGCAACCACATCGTCGTTCATAGGAATATGGTCCTATAGTCGCATCGCGCTACCGCAAGCAATCGCCAGTGTCGGGCTAGGAATATTTTCCCATTATGATCAGCGTTCGCCATTGTAGGTCGCTGTAGAACGCAGTTGGGTCGGCGAAGGTCGACTCCGTCTCGACGAAGCACGGATGCATCATCCGGCTAGTGGCGTCGTCGATATAGGCCAGCAGCGTGCACATCGGGCCACAACCCTCGAACCAGCGGTGCTCGCCGCCGTCGATCTGGATCGGGTCGCCGACGCAGTCGCGCCGTAGCACGGCTGATGTCGCTGGCCTCAAACGTTGCAATGGCGGCGTAGGAATATTTTCCTAGATCGTGCAACGATCATTCGCACCGTTTTCCTCGATTGGATATCAGGAATATATTCCTATAATGAATGTAGAAGTACAATCGGCCGTTTGTGAAAGGATTCAGCGACTTATGGCGTAAAAGGGATAGCGGGTTTCATAACCCCCTTTCAAAATCTGCATGCCCAGAAAGCCATTTTTGACGCCTCCGGGACTGATCCCGAAAATTGGCCTCAAACCCTGCGATTGTCTCCAAACTCGCTGAAACTGGCTCCAAAATCCGCGACTAACTATTTCTGCCTTTTGGGCTGCCGTCGGCCTATCCGGTCGCTGCGTCTTGAACTGAGCCCGCTCCATCCTTAGCCGGGCGCCTGTAGCGTTTTCGCAGATCGGTCGGCACCTTGCCGAGCGATCGGTAGAGCGTCGATCGCGCGACGCCCAATGTGTTCGCGACCTCCGCTCCCGTCGTTTCAGGATCCGCCAGCAGCCGCTTGGCATGGCCGAGCTGTTGCGTGGTCAATTTGGCCGGGCGACCACCCAAGCGCCCCCGCGCCTTGGCGGCGGCCACGCCCGCTACGGTCCGCTCGCGAACCAGGTCCCGCTCCATCTCGGCCATCGCCGCCATGACGTGGAAGAAGACCGCCCCGCCGACGAACCGGTGTCGATGCCGTCCGTCAGGCTCGCGAACTGAATGCCGCGCTTTTCCAGCTGCGCGGTGAATTCCACGAGCTCACGCACCGAGCGTCCCAGCCGATCCAGTTTCCAGACCATGAGCGTGTCGCCGGCGCGAAGATGCGAGAGCGCGTCGGTCATGCCGACCCGATCACCGCGGCCGCCGCTAGCATGGTCTGTAAAGATCCGGTCGCAGCCGGCCTTGGTGAGCGCATCGACTTGGAGGTCGAGCCGCTGGTCGGCCGTCGAGACGCGTGCGTAGCCAATGATCATGCGCCCATTGTCCCAAAACCCGCCCTGACCACCAAACGCCGACGTTTGATTTCGCGACACAGTTTTCGGACCCCTCACGTTCAGGTGAAGCTGGGGGAGGGGTCTCGTTTCGGCAGGGGTCCTGATAACCAGCGTTTTTCGGACAGCGAAAAGCGAGGCTCAGGCCGGGATCTGACTCATCGCCGAACTTTGGAAGGTCCGCTTCCGACAGAGGGGAGGTGAGGAGACTACCGCCGCCATCGCGGCCCATCATCGTGCCGTCAGGACCGCTAGCGATGTGGCCTCTCTAGGGCCTGGACTATTCGCACCGTGCTTGCTGGTGTCGGGGCGGTTGCCGGTTACCAAAACATCTGCGTTGTATGGTGCAGCTTATGGTGATGAGAGGGCGGCACACACACGCGCAGCGGTTCGCGCGTGCGGCTGAACCTCATGGGCGGCGAGGCCATCAATGAAGGTTGTCGACTACGATCAGTTTGTGCGGCGCACCGACCAATACCAAAGCCGATCGGCGGAGGACCGCCAAAACATTGCTCTTTACGGCCTTGTCGGGGAGCTGGGTTCGCTGATGTCCGCGGTAAAGAAGCAATTACTTGCTTCTGATTCTGAGGTGGAGTTGGGGAAGCCAAGTGACGAAATCGTTGAGGAACTCGGAGATATTATTTGGTATTGTTTCAATATTGTGCAGGTCTTCTTCCCCGGAAAGGACATAAATATATTTCGCAATGAAATCAATTTTCTAAAGCGAATGCTGAACGCTAAAGAGGGTGAGTGGCTTAAATTTCAGGAATTGCTGGGATCTGAAAAGCGCACATTGTTCCTAACCGAAGCGGAGAAATTTCCAAGAACGGCAGATCTAGTCTTTGATGATTTTCAAAAGCTAGCGTTTATCACAGCCAGGACTGACGGCTCACTGTTGCGGAAGGTCTGTCTATCAGTCCTCTGGCAGCATGGTGCTGAGCTTCTCCGGCACAAGATTCCAGCATCTGAAAAAGACATAAATCCGCGAGTTGTGGATCGGGATATTAGGTATGTCCTGGGTGATATAGCGTGGCACGTTGCCGCCGTTACAACGGTATATGGCCTGTCTTTAAATGATGTCATAGCGAAGAATGTGGAGAAGATTTCATTTAGGCAGAAACTTACTCCGCCAACTCCGCTCCACGATGCAGACTATATAAGTGAGGAAGCGTTTCCGCGTCAATTTGAGGTGACGTTTATCTCAATTGGCCCGCGACATTCCCGAATTTATCTCAATGGAAAGCGGGTAGGTAATGATCTTACTGACAATGCTTACGATCCGGATGGCTATCGTTTCCACGATGTAATGCACCTCGCCAATGCGGCCCATTTGGGTTGGTCGCCTGTTTTGCGTGGCCTGCTCCACCGAAAGCGTAAATCAAATCGTAGAGTGGACGAAGTGGAAGACGGTGCCCGTGCCGCCATCGTCGAGGAAGCTGTTATAAAAGCTATCCACTCTGAGGGTTCTAGGCTTGCAAAGGAGCGTTACGTTGGCCCATTGGCTCCAGATCATCAGGAGTTATTTCCCGACGCGGAGGATAG
>Ga0209758_1004054_pt1 | contig 12621 bp, 6 predicted proteins | sample AraplaMF_Col_mMF_FD_184258 | JGI IMG/M metagenome (GOLD analysis project Ga0209758, IMG submission 184258) | Arabidopsis root microbial communities from the University of North Carolina, USA - plate scrape MF_Col_mMF (SPAdes) (version 2) | ecosystem: Host-associated > Plants > Roots > Endosphere ... | reverse complement strand
CGCTGGCGTAGCCTTCCACAAGCCGGCGGCAAACACCTAGACCGCTCGACTATGCCAGCTTCTCCTTGAGGAACAGGATCGTCCGGCCCCAGGCGAGATCGGCGGCCTTCTTGTCGTAGCGCGCGGCCGAGGTGTCGTTGTTGAAGGCGTGGTTGGCGCCGTCATAGACATAGACCTTGTATTCGACATGCGCCGCGTCGAGTTCCTTCTTGTAAGCGTCGATGCCGGCATTGGTCCTGCTGTCGAGGCCGGCATAGTGAAGGAGCAGCGGCGTCTTGATCTTCGCAACGTCCTCGGCCTTGGGCTGCATGCCGTAATAGGCGACGCCGGCGCTGAGGTCGGGCGCGTGGACGGCGAGCTGGTTCACAGCGCCGCCGCCCCAGCAGAAGCCGACCGCCCCGACCTTGCCATTGCCGTCCTTGAGGCCCTTGAGGTAGGCGATCGTCGCCACGCCGTCGGCTGAGACCTGGGCGGCGTCGAGCTTGGTGAACATGTCGCGTGCCTTGTCCTCGTCGGACGGCGTGCCGCCAAGAGGCGACAGGAAGTCCGGCGCCAAGGCGACGAACCCCTCCAGCGCCACGCGCCGGGCGACATCGCGGATATGCGGGTTGAGCCCCCTGTTCTCGTGGATGACGATGACGGCGCCGAGCTTGCCCGGCTGATCGGCCGGCTTGACCAGATAGGCTTTCATCTCGCCGCTTGAGCCGGGATAGGTGATGTCCTCGCCCTTAACGCGGCTGTCGTCCTCGGCGACGATCGCCGCCTGGGCGGAGCTTGCCGCGAGCATCGGCGCGATCGCGGCCGCCGCGGCGCCGGAGCCCGCCAGCTTCGTCAACTGCTCCATGAAGCGGCGGCGGTCGAGCGTCAAATGCGTGTATTCGTCATAGGCATCGATCATCGCCTTCGTGATGACAGGCTGCGTGATGACGGGCTTGGCAATGGGTTCGGTCATGGCTGTCCTCGACGACGATCGGGCAGATTGGCAGGTCGATCCGCAAGATAGGGTCGAGAATTGCACGGTCCAGTCACGCTCGGGTGACGATCCCTGCGGGGCGGGACGGGCCTGCCGCTGCGCCGGCAACCGAGCTTGATTCATCACATTTTGGTCATTTCCGAAACTCTTGATGGTGCTGTCACATTAGGACGCGAAGTTGCCCGAGCCGGCTTTTGTCCGATCCGAATGACGAAAAGGGGAATGCCATGAACGTCCAGGACATCATCAACACCGTTTCCTCGAAGGCCGGCCTCGACGAGCCGACCACCGAGAAGGTTGTCGGCACCATCTTTTCCGTGCTCGAGCACGAGGCTGAAGGCACCAGCGTTTCGTCCTTCTTCGACCAGATCCCCGGCGCCGGTGCGCTGGCCCAGAAATATGACGTGATGGCCGCTGGCGCGACGGGCAATTCGGGCGGCGGCCTTCTGTCGTCGCTGCAGGGCGCGCTTGGCGGCGTGCTGGGCGAAAAGGCCGGCGCGTTGATCAACGGCGTCGCCGCGCTCAGGGCGTCCGGCCTCGACATGGCGCAGATCCAGAAGGCGGGCACGACGCTGATCCAGCAGGCGGAAGCCGCCGCCGGCCCTGACCTGACCAATCAGGTGCTGGACCAGGTACCGAGCCTGAGGGGCCATCTCGGGCTTTGACGTTCCGAACCGGTCTTGAGCGGCTCGCCATTCGCCAGCCGGGCTGATTCACCTTTTCCAACCGGGTTCAACGACAGATCGCGCCAAATCCCTGTCGGTAAAGCTTCGCTGCAGAAATATCGATATTATCCATATTTTAGGACCTTTGTACATATTCCGGAAACCATGCCTGCAACCGACAGGGGCCGGCCACCTGCAATTAACCACCCATTATAAGTTGCATCAGATTGTGCTGATTGAACTATCGGTATCCGCATTGGGGGCGGCTGCCTTTCATCGCCTCTGTCAAACCCCTCGCCTGGATATGGCAATCGGCCCTTCGCGCTGAAGGACGCCGGGCGGCCGTTCGAGGGGGCAAGAAGGTCCGGCACCCCGAAAACGAAGGGTTACCTGGCCATGATGCGCGTCATCTCCTGCGTGACGGTCGATCACAATTTGTGGCTCGTGCTGGTGGCGGCGCTGGTCTGCAGCGCGGGCTCATGGGCGACCATCCGGCTTTTCCTGCGTGCGCATGAAGCCAAAGGTTTGCAGCAGGTCGGCTGGCATTTCCTGACCTCGGTCTGCGCGGGGTCATCCATCTGGTGCACGCATTTCATCGCCATGCTGGCCTACGATCCCGGCGCCCCGATTGCCTTCGACCCGGTGCTGACGATCGCCTCGCTATTCATCGCCATCACCGGCACCGCCGCCGGCTTCATCGCGGCGACGACCCACGCTCCGCGCATCGCCCCGATCGTCGGAGGCGTCATCGTCGGCCTCGCGATCTCCGGCATGCACTACACAGGCATGGCCGCCTATCACGTCGACGGCATCGTCGAATGGAACGCGACCTATATTGCCGCGTCTGTCCTGCTCTCCGTGGTCTTTGCCTGCCTCGCCGTGAACGTCGCTCTGAACGAGCGGCTGTCCGGCCGCAACTATTGGGCCGCGGCCATTCTGGTGCTTGCCATCGTCAGCCTGCATTTCACCGCAATGGCGGCGGTGCAGGTGACGCCGCTGGCAACGCGCGGCGCCGACGGCGATGCCTTGGCATTGCACGCTATGGCGCTCGGCGTTGCCGTTGCCGGCCTGATCATCATCGGCACGGGCCTCGCCAGCTATCTGATCGATGACCGGACACGCTCGGAAGCCTTTCAACGCCTGCATCATTTGGCGATGAACGACACGCTGACCGGCCTGCCCAACCGGGCGAACTTCAACGATCATCTCGACCGCGAGATTGACCGCGCCCGCGAACTCGGCGGCAAGGTGGCGGTCGTTGGCATCGATCTCGACCGGTTCAAGGAGATCAACGATATCTGGGGGCACGGCGCCGGCGACCAGACCTTGAAGAACCTGGCCGAACGCATGAGCGCGCTGCTGCAGGAAGGCGAGTTCGTCGCCCGCCTCGGCGGCGACGAGTTCGCCGGCGTCAAGCGCATGAAGAACCAGTCGGACCTCGTCGATTTCATTTCGCGCCTTGAAGCGGCGCTCTTCGCGCCGGTGAGGTTCGGCGACGTCGAAACCGCCACCGGCGCCAGCCTCGGCGTCGCCATCTATCCCAACGACGCGCACAACCGCGAAACGCTGGTCAACAATGCCGACCTTGCCATGTATCGCGCCAAGGCGAACGTGACGCAGAGCGTGTGCTTCTACGAGCAGGCCATGGACGAGGCCGTTCGCGCCAACCGCACGCTGGCGAACGACCTGCGCGACGCCGTCGAGAACAACCAGCTCGACCTGCACTATCAGGTGCAGACTTCCGTTCCAACCGGCGACATCCGCGGCTATGAGGCGCTGCTGCGCTGGAAACATCCGACCAGGGGCAACATTTCCCCGGTCGAGTTCATTCCGCTGGCCGAGGAAAACGGCCTCATCCTGCCGCTCGGCGAGTGGGTGCTGCGCACCGCTTGCGCCAAGGCCGCCTCATGGGATCGTCCCTACAAGGTCGCGGTCAATCTCTCTCCGGTCCAGTTCGCCCATGCCGACTTGCCGAAGCTCGTCCACGAGATCCTGCTCGAGACCGGCCTCAAGCCGAACCGGCTGGAGCTCGAGATCACCGAAACCACCATCATCGCCGACAAGATCCGTACCTTGAACATCCTGCGGCGGATCAAGGCGCTGGGCGTCACCATCGCCATTGACGATTTCGGCACCGGCTATTCCTCGCTGGAGACGCTGCGCGCCTTCCCGTTCGACAAGATCAAGCTCGATCGCTCCTTCATGTCCGAGGTTGAAACCAGCCCGCAGGCAAAGGCCATCATCCGGGCCGTTCTGGCGCTAGGCCAAAGCCTCCACATCCCGGTGCTGGCCGAAGGCGTCGAGACGCACAGCCAATTGTCGATCCTGCGCGCCGAAGGCTGCAACGAGGCGCAAGGCTTCCTGCTCGGCCGTCCGGCGCCCTTCGGCGAGATCTTGGCGCTGGGCCATCGCAACGAACTAGCCGGCGCCGAAAAGCCGATCCGCCAGGCTGTTGCCTAGGCAAGAGCGCGCCAAGATTCAGATCAGGCCGAGTCGGAGTCAGGGATTTTGACCGGTCGGCTCTGTTTGCGTTGGCAGGTGGCTTGCCTTGGAAATTGGCCGAAACGCCCGTCGCGATCGCCATTCTAGGGCGGAGCGGGAAGCGAAGCGTACCGCTTAGACCCTAGAATCCATGCCGTGGCCTTGGTCGAAGGCGCTGCGGAGCAGAATTCTGCACCGCAGCAACACTTCGAAGTCACGGAACGGATTCTATGGTCTGCGCCGCGTCGCTTCGCTCCTTGCTCCGCCATAGAATGACGACGTTGGGGCGGCTTCAACCAATCTCCGGCGTTTGCGCTGATTTCACGGAACTGAATATCAGCGCGCCTATTTGGGCAGCGTGTAGGCCATCACGTAGTCCCCCGGCTTGGTGCCGACCGAGCCGTGCCCGCCGGCGACGATGACGACGAACTGGCGGCCGTCGGCCACGGTATAGGTCATCGGCGTCGACTGGCCGCCCGCCGGCAGCCGCGCCCGCCAGAGCTGTCGGCCGGTAGTGAGGTCATAGGCGCGCAGAAAGTCGTCGACCGCGGCGCCGAGGAACGCGACGCCGCCCGCCGTGATCATCGGTCCGCCGATGCCTGGAACGCCGACCTTCAGCGGCAAAGGCAGCGGCGTCATGTCATAGACGGTGCCGTTGCGGTGCTTGTAGGCGATGTTTCCCGTCTTGAGGTCGACGCCGGCGACATAGCCCCAGGGCGGCGCCTGGCAGGGAATGCCGAGCGGTGACAGGAACGGTCCCATCACCACCGCGTAAGGCGCGCCGTCGTTGCGGTTCAGCCCCTGCTCGCTGCCCTTGATGTTGTCGCCCGGCGCCGGCACGTCCGCCCGTGGGATGAGCTTCGAGGTGAAGGCGAGATAGGTCGGCATGCCGAACATGACCTGCCGCACCGGATCGACCGCGACGCCGCCCCAGTTGAAGACGCCGAAATTGCCGGGATAGATCAACGAGCCCTGCAGCGAGGGCGGCGTGTAGCGTCCCTCGTAGCGCAGCTTCTTCAATTCGATCCGGCACGCCAGCTGGTCGAACATGGTGATGCCCCACATGTCGGCGCCGGTCAGCGGCCTGGGATTGAAGGACAGGTCCGAGGCCGGCTGCGTCGGCGAGGCATGATCGCCCTCGATCGCGCCGCCGGGCGCCGGCACTTCCTTCAGCGGGATGATCGGCTCGCCGGTGCGCCGGTCGAGCATGTAGAGATCGCCCTGCTTGGTCGGCCCGACCAGCGCCGGCACGACGCCGCTCGCCGTGGTGATGTCGACCAGCGACGGCTGCGCCGGCACGTCCATGTCCCACAGATCGTGATGCACGGTCTGCCGCACCCAGCGCAGTTGCCCGGTATTGAGGTCGAGCGCGGTGATCGAGGAGGAGAATTTCTCGACATTGGCGCTGCGGCCCATGCCGAGCTGGTCCGGCGTCTGGTTGCCGAGCGGCACATAGAGCAGGCCGAGCTTCTCGTCGGCGCTCGCGGTCGACCACATGTTGGGCGAGTTGTGGGTGTAGTTCTGCCCGGCCGGCAGCGGCGTCGTCACATCAGGATTGCCGGAATCCCAGTTCCACAGCAGCGCGCCGGTGCCGGCATCAAAGGCGCGGATGACGCCGGACGGCTCCTCGGTCGAATAATTGTCGTTGACCGCGCCGCCGACGATGATCTTGCCGCCGATGATCAGCGGCGCCGACGTCGAATAGTAATAGCCCGACTTCGGATAGGGCATGTTGGCCATCAGGTTGAGCGTGCCGCCCTCGGCGAAGGACGGACACACCTGTCCGTTAGCAGCGTCGAGCGCGATCAGCCGGGCGTCGGAGGTCGGCAGGTAGATGCGCGCGGCGCAAGGCTGGCCTGCGGCGATCTTGGCATCGGCATAGTATGACACGCCGCGGCAGGTCTGGTGCTGGCGGTCGGGGTCGAGCTTGATCTTCGGGTCGTAGCGCCACTTCTCCTTGCCGCTCGCGGCATCGATGGCGATGGCGAAATTGTGCGGCGTGCAGATGTAGAGCGCATCGCCGATCTTCAGCGGCGTCACCTGATAGGTCGTCTCGCCGATATCGTCGGGGCCTTTCACGTCGCCGGTGCGATAGGTCCATGCCGGCTGCAGCTTGGCGACATTGTCAGGCGTGATCTGGTCGAGCGGCGAATAGCGCTGGCCGAAGGGCGTGCGGCCGTAGAAGTGCCACTCGCCGGCCGGCATGTCGCCGCCGAGATTGGCAGCCGTCGCCACCTTTTCGGTGCCCAGCGTGCCGCCGATATCCTTGGGGTCGGCGGTCATCGAATAACCGGCGACCGCGAGCGAGGCGAGCACGGCCAGGATCAGCGGCGCGCGTCCGTCCGGCCCCCGCAGGCCCCGCCTTGCCCATGGCGTCAGCAGCCACAAGGCGATGAGCACGATGACGCCGCCGCGAGGGCCGAGCTGCCACCAGTCGAAGCCGATTTCCCAGACCGCCCAGCACAAAGTGGCAAGCACGAACAGCGCGTAGAGCCAGAGCGAGGTCGACCTGCGCCTGAACAGCAGCCAGGCGGTGACCAGCAAGAACAGGCCGGCGATCAGGTAGTACCAGCTGCCGCCCAGCACCGCGAGCCAGATGCCGCCGCCGCCGAGAATGAGACCGATGAGGAAGAGGACGAAAGCAGTAAGGGTGGTTGCCACGGCGACACTCCTTCAAATGCTGCATGCCGGCCGATATCACCGCTATGTGAAACGGAAGCGCGGCCTTCTGTTCCGATTCTTTTCATCCGCTGCCGCAGTTTTCCGCCTGCCAGCGCGCACTGTCAAATGAGCAAGCAGGGATGTCGTGCGCGACGGCGCGACCGGTTCGCCGCAGCCATTCTTCTGCCAACCGCGCGATGCTATGCTTCGGCGATGAAAGCCGACGCCGCCTCTTTGCTAGACAAGGCCCGTCACGCCTATCGGCAACGGGCGTGGTCGGATGCGCTCGCGCTTTTGCAGGCAACAGACGCCGTTGTGCCGCTCGGGCCCGAAGACCTGGAACGTCTGCTCTGGTCGGCAGGGATGCTCGACCGCGACACCGATATCTTCGCCGCCGGCGAGCGCCTTTTCAACTTGCACGTCGATGCCGGCCGAGACGACAAGGCGGCCTATTGGGCATTTTTCTGTGGTTTCCGGCTCCTGGCCCTGCGCGAGGAAGGCCGCGCGACCGCCTGGCTGCAGCGCGCGCAGCGCTTGGCCGATAGCTTCGGCGGCGAATGCGCCGCACAGGGATATCTGCGGTTGCTGGCCGCTCAACGGCAATTCCTGACCGGCAATGATGCCGCCGCCGCACCGTTGGCAAGGCAGGCAATGGAGCTTGGCGAACGTTGCCGCGACAGCGACCTTGTCGCCTTTGCCAGATGCTATCTCGGCCGGGCGCTTGTTCGGCAAGGCCGGATTTCAGAAGGCATCGCTCAGCTCGACGAAGCCATGTTGCCCGCGGTCGGCAGCGAACTCACGCCGGTCGTCACCGGCCTCATCTACTGCAACCTCATCGCTGCGTGCCGGCAGGTCTATGCCTTCGATCGTTCGCGCGAGTGGACCCAGGCGCTGTCCGATTGGTGCGGATCGCAGCCGCAACTGGTGCAGTTCAACGGCATCTGCATGCTACACCGTGCTGAGATCATGGAAATGAACGGCGCCTGGCAGGAATCGGTGGCGGAGGCGCGGCGTGCGACGGCGTCGCTGGCGCGAGCAGCCGGCAACGAAACGGCCGCAGGCGCCGCCTATCAGGAAGCGGAAATCCATCGCCTGCGCGGTGAGTTCGCGGCCGCCGAAGAGCTTTACCGCGACGCCAGTCGGCTCGGCCTCGAACCTCAGCCTGGCATGGCGCTGCTGCGTCTCATGCAGGGCCGGGCCGAACAGGCGGCGGCAACCATTCGCCGCGTGTTTGCCACCACCAAGGCTCCGCTCAGCCGCGCCCGTTTGCTCCCCGCTGTGGTCGAGATCATGCTGGCGGCGGACGCGGCCAACGAAGCGAAGGACGCCTGCCAAGAACTGGAGGCCATCGCCGGCCGTTTCGCGACGGATATTCTTGGCGCAATGGCGGCGCAGGCGCGCGGCGAAATCGAAGTAAGCGAGAACAATTCTGTGGCAGCGCTCGGCCATTTCCGCATCGCGCTGAAGACCTGGCAGCGCGCTGGTGCACCGTATCTCGAGGCGCGGCTGCGCGTCCTTGTCGGACAGTCCTGCCGCCTGCTTGGCGACCAGGACGGAGCCGAATTGGAGTTCGATGCCGCCCGCAGGGTGTTTATGGAACTCGGCGCGGCGCCCGATCTCGCGCGTGTCACTTCGATGGCCAAGTCGACGAGTTCATCAACGCATGGCCTGACGCCGCGCGAGGTCGAAGTCCTTGGTCTTGTCGCTACCGGCAAGACCAACAAGGCGATAGCGACCGAGCTGAGCCTGAGCGAAAAGACCGTCGACCGCCATCTCAGCAACATTTTCGACAAGCTGGCGGTCAACTCACGCGCGGCCGCCACCGCCTATGCCTTCCAGAACGGGTTGCTCTAGTTACGGTGGCATGGGTGAAAATACCCATCCGATTTTTCTGACCTATGGGGTGTCTCCCCGAAGTCTTGGCGTGCAGCTTCGCTAGTTTGCCTTCATCAGCGGCAAGATCGCATGGAGGCAATCATGACCCCGACTTCGACACTGAGCACAAATTCAAAAAAAGCACGGACGCCGCGCGGCAACCGCGATATTGCCGAGACCCGGGCGCGCGCCGGTGCGTTGCTGGAACAAGGCATGGCGTTCATGAAGCTGGAAGCCGACACGTTGCCGGGGTCGGACACCCATGCGCCAGCCAGTGACGAACTGCTTCCCGCCATCACGCATGAGCATGTCGATGTCGTCGTGATCGGTGCCGGGCAGTGCGGTCTTTCGGTCGGCTACAACCTTGCCCGCAAGGGGATGAAATTCGTCATTCTCGAAGCCCGCGAGCGCGTCGGCGACATCTGGCGCTCCCGTTGGGACTCGCTGCGGCTGTTCACGCCGGCCCGCTTTGACGGTTTTGTTGGAATGCCCTTCCTCGCAGCGCGTTACGCATTCCCGACCAAGGACGAGATGGCCGATTACCTGGAAGCCTACGCGGCAAAGTTTTCCTTGCCGGTGCGCACCGGCGTCAGGGTCGAGGAAGTCACACGGGTCGACGGTCGCTATGTCGTTGCCGCCGGCCGCTCACGCTACACTGCCGATCATGTCGTCATCGCGGCGGCAAGTTACCAGAAGCCGAAGATCCCGGATTTTGCCGCCTTGCTTGATCCGTCGATCCGGCAATTCCATTCGCTGGCCTACAAGCGCCCCGCCCAGCTTAATCCGGGTGCTGTGCTGCTGGTCGGCGCCAGCAATTCAGGTGCGGAAATCGCCATGGACCTTAGACAGACGCACCAAGTCTGGCTTGCCGGACGCCATCCGGGCCATATCCCGGTCGCCTATAACGGCTACTTCGCCTTGCGCCTCATCATACCCGTGCTGTTCAGGATGGTCTTTCACCGGCTGCTCTCGGTCGACACCCCAATGGGTCGCAAGGCAAAGCCAGGCATGCTTTCCCGTGGCCTGCCGCTGATCCGGGTGAAGCCGAAGGATCTCGACGCCGCCGGCATCCGCCGCGTCTCTCGGGTCACAGGCGTTAAGGACGGCAAGCCGCTGCTCGATGACGGCCAGGTCGTCGACGTCGCCAACGTGATCTGGTGCACCGGCTTCCGGGCCGGGCTGGATTTCATCAAATTGCCGGTGTTCGACGAGACCGGCCGCATCAGGCAATATCGCGGCGCCGTGGCGGGCGAGCCTGGCCTCTATGTCTGTGGGCTTCACTATCAGCATTCCCCCTCCTCGACGATGATCCACGGCGCGGCCCGAGACGCCCGCTACGTCGCCGACAAGATCGGCGAGCGGATGCGGACAGCCACCGCCTAAGAGACGTAAAACGGCCAGCCGCCGGACACGTCGAGGAAAAAATTCCCGTGACGACCGGTGGCCCCCTTCAATAAACGGAACAAAACGTAGACAGTTCTGGTCTTTCGCTGCCGAATCACTACATTCGGGGCGATGTCGGGCTTTTCCGAGGACATGCCTTTTTTCGATGAACCGAATGCGCGGCCGGCGGCGGCCCCGTCCGGCATAGCCGCGCGCGCCATGGCCGCCCGCAGCGGCCAGAACGCCGCACCTGATTATCTGAAGGGCCTCAACCCGGAGCAGCGGCTCGCCGTCGAGACGACCGAAGGCCCGGTTCTGGTGCTCGCCGGCGCAGGCACCGGCAAAACGCGGGTGCTCACCACCCGCATCGCCCACATCCTCAAAACCGGAAAGGCCTGGCCTTCAGAAATCCTGGCCGTGACCTTTACCAATAAGGCCGCGCGCGAGATGAAGCAGCGCATCGGCCTGCTGATCCACGAACAGGTTGAAGGCATGCCCTGGCTCGGCACCTTCCACTCGATTGGCGTCAAGCTCTTGCGTCGTCACGCCGAGCTTGCCGGGCTGAAATCGGACTTCACCATCCTCGACACCGACGACGTGGTGCGGCTGATCAAGCAGCTCATCCAGGCCGAAGGGCTGGACGACAAGCGCTGGCCGGCCAAGACCTTCGCCCAGATGCTCGACAACTGGAAGAACAAGGGCCTCGGCCCCGACGAAATAGCGGAAGGCGATGCGCGCAGCTTCGGCAATGGCAAGGGCCGCCAGCTCTACAAGGCCTATCAGGAACGGCTGCTGACGCTGAATTCCTGCGACTTCGGCGACCTGCTCTACCACCCGATCCGCATCTTCCGCGCCTATCCGGACGTGCTGAAGGAATACCACCGCAGGTTCAAATACATACTGGTCGACGAGTACCAGGACACCAACACCGCGCAATACATGTGGCTGCGGCTGCTGGCGCAGCGGCCCAATGTTGGGCGCAGTGCATCGGCCGAAGGCCGCAGGCCCGACCGGGCGTCGGCCGGTCAGGCCGCCCCCGCGGAGGCAAGCGAGCGGAGCGAGCGCGCGGCCGTGAGCGAGAACAAAGTGAATATCTGCTGCGTCGGCGACGACGACCAGTCGATCTATGGCTGGCGCGGCGCCGAGGTCGACAACATCCTGCGCTTCGACAAGGATTTTCCCGGCGCCACCATAATCCGGCTGGAGCGCAACTACCGCTCCACCGCGCATATCCTGGGCGCGGCCTCGCATCTTATCGCCCACAATGAGGGCCGCTTCGGCAAGACGCTGTTCACCGACCGCAACGACCCCGAAGACGACAAGGTGCATGTCCACGCCGCCTGGGACTCGGAGGAAGAGGCCCGGGCCATCGGCGATGCCATCGAGGCCTACCAGCGGCAGAAGCACAACCTCAACGACATGGCGATCCTGGTGCGCGCGTCCTTCCAGATGCGCGCCTTCGAAGACCGCTTCATCACGCTCGGCCTCAACTACCGCGTCATCGGCGGCCCGCGCTTCTACGAGCGGCTGGAAATCCGCGACGCGCTTGCCTTCTTCCGCGTCGTCGCCAATGGCGGCGACGACCTCGCTTTCGAGCGCATCGTCAACGTGCCGAAGCGCGGCCTGGGCGAAGCCACCATCCGCCAGATCCACGACACGGCGCGCGCCATGCGCGTCCCGATGCTGGAAGCCGCCGCGACGCTTGCCGAAAGCGACGAACTGAAGCCGAAGCCGCGCGCCGCGCTACGCGAGGTCGCCGCCAATTTCGAACGCTGGCAGAAGGCGCTGGAAACCACCCCGCACACCGAGCTCGCCGAGACTATCCTGGAGGAAAGCGGCTACACCGACATGTGGAAGAACGACCGTTCGGCGGATTCGCCCGGGCGGCTGGAAAACCTTAAGGAGCTGATCCGCTCCATGGAGGAGTATGAATCGCTGCGATCCTTCCTCGAGCATGTCGCGCTGGTGATGGAGGCCGAGCAGGGCGAGTCGCAAGACGCTGTGAGCATCATGACGCTGCATTCGGCCAAGGGTCTCGAATTCGAGACCGTCTTCCTGCCTGGCTGGGAGGAAGGCCTGTTCCCGCATCAGCGCGCGCTGGATGAAGGCGGACGCTCCGGCCTCGAGGAAGAGCGCCGGCTCGCCTATGTCGGCCTGACGCGCGCCAAGAAGAACCTGCACATCTGGTTCGTCTCCAACCGCCAGATCCACGGCCTGTGGCAATCGACGATCCCGTCGCGCTTCGTCGACGAATTGCCGGAAACCCATATCGATGTCGCCGAGGGCGGCAATAGCTATGGCGGCTACGGCAATCCCTATGGCGGCGGCGCCTTCGCTTCCGGGCGCGGTGGCGGCCGGCAGAACCCCTACGGCGCCTCGCGCTTCGACAATATCGGCGCCAAGGACCAGGGCAGCTTCTCCAACACCTATGCGACGCCTGGCTGGCAGCGCGCGCAGGCCAACCGCACCGAGGCGACCGACCGAAACTGGGGCACCCGCTCCGGCCATCAGGTCGAGCGCATCGGCTATGGTGAGACCGATAGCGGTTATGGCGCCGGCCGCACCTCGGTGAAGGGCCGCACC
>Ga0209758_1004049_pt1 | contig 12629 bp, 8 predicted proteins | sample AraplaMF_Col_mMF_FD_184258 | JGI IMG/M metagenome (GOLD analysis project Ga0209758, IMG submission 184258) | Arabidopsis root microbial communities from the University of North Carolina, USA - plate scrape MF_Col_mMF (SPAdes) (version 2) | ecosystem: Host-associated > Plants > Roots > Endosphere ... | reverse complement strand
CCGGGCCTGGAACAGATGGCCGTAACGGCGGTATTCGATCCCAACCGCGCGCTTGCCCTCGAACAGGATGCGCGTCGCCATGGCGTCGGTTTCGAGCTTCACCAGCCCGCGCTTCAGCGCCGGGCGAAGGAAGGCATCGGCGGCCGAGCAGCGGAACCCGTTCTTCGTGGTGATCTGGTAGAGGCCGGCCCCTTCCGGCTGCTGCACCATGTCGGTGGTGAGGGGAAGCTGCAGCTCGCGCGCGGCCTGGAAGTAGCGCTCCTTCAAGGGATGCGCGTCGGCGTCGATGCGCGAGACGTGCAGCGGGCCGCTGCCGATGGCGATGCCGGATTCGCTCATCCGCCGCTCATTGGCTTCGAAGACCGGGCGGACGTCGTTCCAGCTCCAGCCGGACGCCCCCATTTGCTGCCAGTCGTCATAATCATGGGGCAGGCCGCGGTAATAGACCAGCGCGTTGATCGAGCTCGAGCCGCCGACCACTTTCCCACGCGGCCAATAGAGCGCGCGGTTGTTCAAGGCCGCGCAGGACTCGGTCTGGTAGGCCCAGTTCAGGGTTTCGTCATAAAAGAGTCGCCCATAACCGATCGGCAGCTTGATCCAGAAGCGGCGGTCGCCGCCGCCCGCCTCCAGCAGCAGCACCGAAAGGCCGGCGGCCGAGAGCTTGTCCGCGAGCACGCAACCGGCGGAACCGGCGCCGACGATGATGGTGTCGAAACTGTCCATGAGAGGAGGGGGTCCTGGAATTGTATGAAGGAAATTCCATCCTGCGGCGGGGTATTTGGAAATGCGTTTTTGGGCGGGCGGTGAATGAGTTTCAAGCTCCGTGCCAATGTCGAAGCGCGCTTCATAAGTGAATGTCATTCACCATATGCTTGTGTCACCGTCGGGAGACTCAACCTGTGGACGGAAGCAATTCCCCATGAAGCGGATCATCGGCCCAATCTGCGGACTCCTGGTGACGCTGCTGGCCGTATCGCCCGCATCGGCCGAGGGTGTCATGGCGGAGGTGCAGGGGAATCTGGCCGCCGCGCATCTCGCCGAGGCCGAAACCGCGCTGCGGGCCCGATTGGCCGAAACGCCGACCGACGACCAGGCCCGCTTCGCGCTCGGCACCGTGCAGTTCCTCGCCGCCGTCGAGCATCTCGGCCAGGGCCTCTATCGTTACGGCCTGAACAGCGGCACCGGGCAGCGCAGCCGGAGCTCGATGATTCCCGCGCTTCACATTCCGGTGCCGATCAATCCGAAGCCCGAGGAGATTTCCTATGGCCGGTTTCAGGATCTGCTCCGCGCCTTCACGACCGAACTGGAGGCGGCGGAAAAGACGCTCGCCGCAATCAAGGACGAGAAGGTCGTGCTGCCGCTCGACCTCGCGCAGATCCGGCTGGATCTCGACGGCGACGGCAAGGGTGGCACCGATGAGGCGCTGATCGCACTGTTCGAGCGCTTCGGCTGGCGCTTGCCGGCCGACCAGCGCAACGCGGCGCTGGCCGTCGATTTCGATTGGGGCGACGTCGCCTGGCTCCAAGGCTATTGCCATCTGCTGCAGGCCATCGCCGACGTCACGCTGGCCTACGACTGGCACGAAGCCTTCGACGTCACCTTCCCGAGCTATTTTCCCATGCCGAGTTCGCCCAATGCCCAGCTCGGCTATTCGCCCGATTCCTATTCCGACATCCTCGACATCGTCGCCTTCATCCATCTCATCCGCTGGCAGCTCGCTGACCGCGATCGCCTGCTCGCCGTCCAGCAGCATTTCCTCTCCGTGGTCGCGCTGAGCCGGGAAAGCTGGAAGCGCATCGGTGCCGAGACCGACGATGTCCGGGAATGGCTGCCGAATCCGCAGCAGGCTTCAGCGATCGCGGGTGCACGCGTCACCGTGGAGACCATCGAAGGCTGGCAGTTGTTCCTCGCCGATTTCGAAGCACTGTTGCAGGGCAAGAAGCTGCTGCCGCATTTCCGCCTGAAGAACGGGCTCAACCTCGACCGCTTCTTCCGCGAATCCGAGTCATTCGACCTGGTGCTGATGATCCAAGGCAGTGCCGCACTGCCTTACATGGAGCAAGGCGAGATGGCATCGCTGAGCAGCTGGGACCGGATCTTCGCGCTGATGGGCGGAAACTTCCTGCGCACCGCGGTCTGGTTCAACTGACGCTGCGCTCAGCATGCCTGCCCTTAGGCGTGTTTCCGGGCCTGCCAGACGCAGACGCCGATCACCAAAGCCACGACGGCGATATCCGGCGACACCGTCTCGCCCAGCACCAGGGCGGCGAGGGCCAGGCCGAGGAACGGCTGGAACAGCTGGATCTGGCTGACCCGGGCGATGCCGCCGAGCAGGAGGCCGCGGTACCAGAAGAAGAAGCCGATGAACATGCTGAAGAGAGTCACATAGCCGAAGCCGAGCCAGGCCGGCAGCGCGACGCTGCTCAAGTCTCGGGGAAGCGTCGCGAGGGTTGCCGGCAGGCTGACCGGGAGCGAGAGGACCAGCGCCCAGCAGATCACCTGCCAGCTGCCGATGCGCTTGGAAAGCCGGCTGCCCTCGGCATAGCCGAGACCGCAGACCACGATCGCGCCCAGCATCAGCAGATCGGGTGCCGCGAAGCCGCCGGTGGAGTGCCACAGCGCATAGGCGCAGACCGAGGCGCTGCCCGCCATCGCCCAGAGCCAGAACGGCGCGCGCGGCTTCTCGGCGGCGCGCATCACGGCGAAGAGCGCGGTGACCAGGGGCAGCAGCCCGACGAAGACGATCGCATGCGCGGAGGGCACGGATTTCAAGGCGAGCGCGGTCAGCAGCGGGAAGCCGAGAACGACACCGCCCGCGACCACCAGCAGCGGCACGATGTCGGCGCGCGCCGGCAGCTTCTGGCGGGTCGCGGCCAGCAGCAGCACGGCGAGGAGCCCGGCCCCTGCCGCGCGGCCCGCGGTGAGAAAGATCGCATCGAGGCCCTGCACGGCGACCCGGGTGGCCGGCAGCGATCCGGCGAAGATCGCCATGCCGATCGCGCCATGGATCATGCCCATCAGGCGGTGGTTGTCGGCGCGCGGCGCGGCGAGCTGGACGGTCATCGTCTTCGTAACCAGGAAATGGTGTCTCGTACCCCCACCCCGGCCCTCCCCCGATTCGGGGGAGGGAGAAGAGGGCAGGCTCGTTGCAATCCCCTCCCCCGAATCGGGGGAGGGTTAGGGTGGGGGTACGCTTCACCGCAGAACATCGGCACTCCAGCCTCGCCCAACCAGCCACAGATACGGTATAGTTGCTCATTCTGTACCGCTACAGAGGCCAATACAGATGGATCTGGGATTGAAATCAGCCGCGCCCGCGCCGCTGCAGGAACAGGTGGTGGCCGCCTTGCGGGCGGCGATCGCGGCGAAGACCCTGCTGCCGGGCGAGAAGCTGCCGTCGATCCGCAAGCTGGCGGCGGCCAACCGCATATCGCCCTTCACCGCGGTCGAGGCCTATGACCGGCTGATCGCCCAGGGGCTGATCACCGCCCGGCCGAAATCCGGATTCTTCGTCGCCGGGCGCGAAGCGCCGCTCATTCTGACCGAGGGCGCCTCGACCGATCGCGATGCCGTGCCGCAGGCGGTCGACCCGGTCTGGATGATGCGGCAGTCGCTGTCGCTCGACGACCGGGTGGTGCATTCGGCCTGCGGCTGGCTGCCGGATTCCTGGTTGCCGGAAGACGGCATCCGCCGCGCGCTGCGCGGCATCGCCGCGATGCCGGGCGCGCAACTGCTGCAATACGGGCATCCGCTCGGCTATCTGCCGCTGCGCCAGCAGATCCGGTTGCGGCTCACCGAGCTCGACATCGCCGTGGCGCCGGATTCCATCCTGCTGACCGACGGTGCGTCGCAGGCGGTCGATCTGGTCTGCCGGCATCTGCTGCAGCCGGGCGATGCGGTGCTGGTCGATGATCCCGGCTACTTCAACTACCACGCGGTCCTGCGCGCGCATCGCGTCCGCGCCCTGCCGGTGCCGATGACCAGGGACGGCGTCGATCTCGCGGCGATGGAACGGCTCGCGGCCGCGGAACATCCGAAGCTCTATCTCGCCAACCCGGCGATGCAGAATCCCACGGGCTTGAGCCTGACGCCGGGTCAGGCTTATCGGCTGCTCAATCTGGCGCAGCGCTACGATTTCCGGATTGTCGAAGACGATGTGTTCCGCGACTTCCAGGCGGTGCCGACGCCGCGCCTCGCGGCACTGGACGGAATGACCCGCGTGCTGCATCTCGGCGGATTCTCGAAGACCATCTCGGCGGCGCTCAGGGTCGGGTTCATCGCCGGGCCGGAGGAGACGATCCGGCATCTGGCCGACCTGAAGCTCGCCACCACCTTCGGCAACAACCAGGGTGCCGCGCAGGTCGTGCACCGGCTGCTGGAGGATGGCAGCTACAGGAAGCATGTGGCGGCGCTGCGCGAGAAGCTCCGCAAGGCGACGCCGCCGTTGCGCCGGCGGCTGGAAATGCTGGGCCTGAAGCTCTGGACCGAGACCGAGCAGGGCATGTTCCTCTGGATGGAATTGCCGAAGCGCGCGCCGGATGCCGAGACACTGGCGGCGCGGGCGATCGGCCGTGGTGTCGTGCTGGCGCCGGGCAGTGTGTTCAGCCCGTCGCGGCAATGGACCCGCTTCCTCAGGATCAACATCGCGCAGAGTATCCCGGCGCGCTTGACCGAAGTGCTGGCCGCGGAAATGAAAGCCAAACCATGATCGGCAGCACCCGCGGCGTGACGCTAGAACCTCTGCGGGTTGCAATTCCCCGGCGTTTTGGGTACATTCCGCGCCTCTTCATTCAACCGCGTGGCCGGAGGATCAGGATGAGTATCGCTATCATGTCCGAGACTTTCGGCCGGATCCCGTATGCCTTGTCGATCCATACCGCTGAAATGGGTCGCCTGAAGGTCAAGCCGGGGTCGCGATATGCCGCGGAATCTCGAATGCCTTCTCGAGACTAACGCCTCGAGAGAAGGCCCCGACCGGACCGGTCGGGTGTCGCGGGGCCAAGATCGCCGCCCCGCAGCAAATCCCTGAGATTCAGGCCGACCCTGCGCCGATGCGTGGTTGATCCCGCATCCGCGTCTTGTCGAACCCATTTGAGTGGAGCGGCTGCCGGCCCGGGAAAGGGCGGCGCCGGATCAAGACCATGAAGATCGATTTTTCCAACTTGCTGCCGGAACTCCGTCGTCGCGCGGCGCCGTTCCGGAACGTGCTGGGCTTCACCTTCGGCCATTGGCGGCGGCGGCCACTGCTGGCGCTTGGGATCGGCACCTGCGTGCTGCTCTCGACCCTGGCCGACGTGCTGGTGCCACTCTATGCCGGCCGGCTGATCGACGCCCTGGCCCTGGGCGATCGCGACGCGGCGCTGATCGAGGCGCTGGAAGCGCTCGGGCTGATGATCGTGCTGGGCGCAATGCTGGTGCTGTTCCGGCACTTGGGCTTCCTCGGTGTGCTGCGCATGACGCTCGCCATCATGTCGGATGCGATGCGCGAGGCCTTCCACCGGGTGCAGCGCTTTGCCACCGACTGGCACGCCAACACCTTCTCCGGCTCGACGGTGCGGAAGATCACCCGCGGCATCTGGGCGCTCGATCTCCTGAACGACACGCTGCTGGTGGCGCTGCTGCCATCGGCCGTGGTGCTGCTGGGGACGACCGTGCTGCTCGGTGCGCGCTGGCCGCTGATGGGGGCGATCGTGTTCGGCGGCGCGATCCTGTTTGTGGTGCTGGCCTGCCTCGGCTCGGTCGCCTATGTCGGCCCCTCGGCGCGGCTCTCCAACCAGTGGGACACCAGGGTCGGCGGCGCGCTCGCCGATGCGATCTCCTGCAATCCGGTGGTGAAGGCCTTCGGCGCGGAACGGCGCGAGGAGATGCGGCTGGCCGGGCTGACCGCGAAATGGGCGAAACGCACGCGCCGCACCTGGACCCGCGGCACCAACAACGGCTCGGCCCAGCTGATCGCGTTGCTGGGCCTGCGCGCGGCGATCATCGGCTTCGCGCTCTGGCTGTGGTGGAACGGCCAAGCGACACCGGGCGATCTTGCCTATGTGCTGACCGCCTATCTGGTGATCCACGGCTATCTCAGGGACGTGGGCTGGTACATCCGCGACCTGCAGCATGCGGTGAACGAGATGGAGGAGCTGGTCGCGATCGGCGTCGAGCCTTATGGGATCGCGGATCGGGCGAATGCACGGCCGATCGTCATCACCGACGGGCGGATCGAGTTCCAGAACGTGCGCTTCCACTATGCGGGCCACGACCAGCCGCTCTATGACGGCCTGGACGTGACGATTGAAGCGGGCCAGAAGGTCGGCCTGGTCGGGCTCTCGGGTTCCGGCAAGACCACCTTCGTGAAGCTGATCCAGCGGCTGCACGATGTGAACGGCGGGCGGATTCTGATCGACGGGCAGGACATCGCCCTCTCGACCCAGTCCGAGCTCCGTTCGCAGATCGCGATCGTGCAGCAGGAGCCGATCCTGTTTCACCGCTCGCTGGCGGAGAACATCGCCTATGGGCGGCCGGAAGCCACGATGGCGGAGATCGAGGAAGCGGCGCGGCTGGCCAATGCGCATGTCTTCATCGAACGCCTGCCGAAGGGCTACGGCACGCTGGTCGGCGAGCGCGGCGTGAAGCTTTCGGGCGGCGAGCGCCAGCGCGTGGCGCTGGCCCGCGCCTTCCTGGCCGATGCGCCGATCCTGATCCTGGACGAGGCGACCTCGAGCCTGGATTCGGAATCCGAGGCGCTGATCCACGAGGCGACCGAGCGGCTGATGGAAGGCCGCACGGCGATCGTGATCGCGCACCGGCTGTCGACGGTGCGGGCGCTGAAGCGGATCCTGGTCTTCGACCGCGGCCGGATCATCGAGGAAGGCGATCACCGTGCGCTCACCAAGCGGCCGGACGGCGTCTATCGGATGCTGTTCGATCGCCAGGTGCTGGGTCTGGTGGAGGCGTGATGACACACGTCTACATCCTCGAGCATGTCCGCGCCGACGATGAGTACCGCGAAAGCGCCAAGTTCATCGGCGTCTTCAGCGAGGAGGCGGGCGCGCAAGCGGCCATTGCGCGCCTGCTACCCCTGCCCGGATTTCGTGATCATCCGGCAGGGTTCGAAATCTCGAAGTGCGAGTTGGACAAGGGAGACGGCTGGGCCGAAGGATTTATTTCTTGGGATGAAGCCTCGGCCTAAGCACAGTCGTCATCCCGTGACTTGGTCACGGGATCCCGCGCCTTTCTTTCCTAGAGCCCCAAGGCGTGGATCCCGGCACCTAGTGCCGGGATGACGGAGTATGGGGAGACCGGCGGAGATTGGGTCCGCTCACCAATGAAACGCATCCGTCGGCACGCGCTTGCCGACGAAGAAGGCGTCGGCGACGAGCTGGAGCGGGGCGTAGTGCATGTCGCTTTCGCCCTTATCCAGCAACTCGGCGAAATGCTCGTAGATGCGCTCGTATTCTTCCATCGGCGCGGCGACCGTCTGCTTGCCGTCCACCGAGAGCTTGGTGCCGCCCTCGCGCAAGGCGAGCTTGGTGCCGGATTCGGTCTCGATGTCGATGTTCCAGCTCTGCGGTCCGGTCTGGCGCCAGTCGACCTCGGCGGTGAGCGACGCGTTCGCCGCGGCAGCGGGGCTGCGGAAACTCACCTTGCCGGCGATCGGCGTCTCGCGGTTGGCGGGCGTGATGAGCTCGGCCGATGTGACGAACAGCGGCGCGGGCAGGATCTTGGTCAGGATCGAGAGCGCGTTGATGGTGGGATCGAACACGCCGAAACCGCCCGGCGCCCAGATCCATTCCTGGCCGGGATGCCAGCGTTTCACATCCTCTTTCCATTCGACATGCAGGCGCTTCAGGCGCTGACCGCTGAGCAGGCGCTTCGCCTCGTCGACCGCGGCATTGTGCTGCGAATGCCAGGTGGCATAGGCGACGCGCTTGGTCTTCGTCGCATGGGTGACCAGGTCGGCGGTCTCCAGCGTGGTGGCGGTGGTCGGCTTCTCCAGCAGCACATGCTTGCCGGCATCCATCGCCTCGATCGCGATCGCATGGCGGACGTTCGGCGGGGTGCAGATCGCGACCGCATCGACCGGTATGCCCGACTTCAGCAGCTCGCCCAGGGTCTTGAAGCTCGGCACGCCGTCGCGCGACACGCCGCGCTGGCTGACCAGGCCGGTCAGCTTGAAGCGCGGATTCTTGGCGATGCAGGGGAGATGCTGGTCCTCGGTGATCTTGCCGATGCCGACGATTGCAATTGAATAGGGGGCGATCGCGTAGGTCTTGGCCATGGGGGAGATCCTGACGAATAGTCTGACAAAAACTGGGGCAAAAACTGGCGGCAGTCTAAGCAAAAGGCGTCCGGCCGCAAGGGCGGAGACCCGAAGATCACGGATGCGCGACTTGCAAGGCGGCGCTCGGCTCCCCAGGTTCAGAACGGGCATGGCGGCGCGGCAATGAATGGTGACGACCATGAGACGTCTATTCGCGTCTTTGCTTTTTTCCTTCCTGTTTCTCAGCGCGGCGCAGGCGGACTCGCCGCCGGTCCATCTCAAGGGCGCGATCCAGTCGGTGAGCGGCCAGACTTTCACCATGTCCGGCGGTTCCGCGCCGGTCGCGGTCAAGCTGACCGACCAGACCCGCATCGCCTCCTTGGAAACGGCGCAGCTCACCGACATCACTCAGGGCATGTTCGTCGGCACGGCGGCCTTGCCGCAGCCGGACGGCAGCTTGAAGGCCCTGGAGGTGCATATCTTCCCTGAGGCGATGCGCGGCACCGGCGAAGGCTATCGCCCCTTCCCCCAGGTGCAGGGCGGATCGATGACCAACGCGACCATCACCGACATCGTCGGTACGCAAGGTTCGGTCACCGATAACGGGCTCACGCTGACACTGCGATACAAGGACGGCGAGAAGACGGTGGTGGTGCCGAAAGGCACGCCGGTCGTCCTGCTGGGCCAAGGCGATGCGGCGATGCTGAAGCCGGGCGCCAAGGTCAGCGTCACCGGAACGAAGGAAGCGGGTGGCGTAACCGCGACCCGCATCCTGGTCGGTCTCGACGGCGCCACGCCGCCGATCTAGTCAGAACGTCATCCCCGGGCTTGACCCGGGGATCTGGTGCCGTCTGCCCGAGATGCCCGGCCCCATCCGCGAATGCAGACATTCGTCCGCTGCGGCCCGGGCATGACGGCAAGTTCATCCGGCGCCACCGGTCCTTTGAATTGGGCCAGGGCCGATCGCAGCATCGGCGCGTCGCAGCGGTCGCCGCTCGCGCATAACTGCGCCGGCAATGCCCACCAGGGAAGGGACGGGCGGCCATGGTGCACGCGGTGCAGGTTCATGTTCAGGAACAGGACCTGCAGTGGCTGGGGCAGCGCCAGGTTGCGCGCATAGTCCGGCCGGTCGATCGGGGTCGCGAAGTGATAGACGTTGTCGAAGACCGAGATCAGCAACCCGCGTCCGAAGAGGAAGGCGAGCAGCAGCGGCCAGTTCGCGCCGAAAGCGAAGCAGGCGGCGATCAGCAAGGATGCCGAGAGCAGCGCATCCGTCCGGATGCCGCGCAGTTGTCCCGGATTGAGGAACATCCGCTGCGCCGCCTTGCGGATCTCGGCGACCGACGGATCTTCGCCGCGATAGATCCGGTCCAGAATGCGGCGGATGGCCGGCGGCGGCAGCAGGCAGAGCAGCGGCGAAACCAGCTCGGAGAGATAGAGGCCGATCAGCAGATTGCCGAGGAAGCCGAGGCGCGCCTTTGCCTTGGAGGTAACGGCGGGATCGTAGACGTCCGGCCGGTCGCCGGGATTGCGGTTGAAGCGGTGGTGCATCAGATGCGCGAAACGCAGCACCTGGAACGAGGAGCCGAGCAGGATCGCCATGAATCGCCCGGCCAGCAGGTTGATGCGGCGGTCCGGATGAAAGCTGCCGTGGATCGCCTCGTGGTGCAGCGCCCAGAAGGCGTTGGTCAGCAGCCCGACCGGCAACAGCAGCCAGGCAAGATGCGCGTTGATCCGCGACAGCAACGGCACGCCGAGCAGGGCACCGATCGTCGCCATGGCCATGAGGGCCAACAATCCGAGATTGATCCGTTGATAGCGCGCGGACAAACGCTCTGAATGCACCGATCGTCCCCAGCAAGTCCCCTGGTTCTTAAATGTCCGATCGGATGTGGGATTGCAAGCCGCCACAAGCGTCATCCCCGGACTTGATCCGGGGATCTGCGTGAGATGCCCGGGTCAAGCCCGGGCATGACGTCATAGGCGGGTCATCCGCAATCGCAGCGCATTGCCGATGACGCTGACCGAGGAGAGCGCCATGGCGGCGGCGGCGATGATCGGGGAGAGGACCAGGCCGAAGGCGGGGTAGAGCACGCCCGCCGCCACCGGCACGCCGATCACGTTGTAGGCGAAGGCGAAGAACAGGTTCTGCCGGATGTTCGCCATCACCGCGCGCGAGAGCAGCCGCGCGCGGACGATGCCGCCGAGATCGCCGCCCAAGAGGGTCATGCCGGCGCTCTCGATCGCAACATCGGTGCCGGTGCCCATGGCGATGCCGATTTCCGCCGCGGCCAAGGCGGGCGCGTCGTTCACGCCGTCGCCGGCCATGGCGACCACGCGGCCTTCGCGTTGCAGCTTCTCGACCGCGTCGCGCTTATGCTCGGGCAGGACCTCGGCCTCGACCGCGTCGATGCCGAGCTTGCGCGCCACCGCTTCCGCCGTCACCCGATTGTCGCCGGTCAGCATGACGATGCGGATGCCGGCGGCTTTCAGCGCCTGCAGGGCATCAGGCGTGGTTGCCTTCACCGCGTCGGCAATGGCGATGGCGCCGCCGAGCTGGTTGCCGATCGCCGCGAACAGCACGCTGGCGCCGTCCTGGCGCAGGCGGTCGGCGGCCGCGGCCAGCGGGGCGGTGTCGATCTTGCGCTCGGCCATGAAAGCGGCGCTGCCCAAGGCGATGACCTTGCCCTCGACCAGGCCATAGGCGCCGCGCCCGGCGGGGGAATCGAAGCCGCGGACCTTCGGGGTCTCGAGCTGGCGCGCTTCCGCCGCGGCGACGATGGCGCGGGCCAGCGGATGCTCGCTGGCGCGTTCGACCGCGGCGGCGAGGCGCAGGAGCTGATCCGCGTCCATGCCGGCGGCGGGCACGATCTCGATCACGCGCGGCTTGCCTTCGGTCAAGGTGCCGGTCTTGTCCACGACCAGGGTGTCGATGCGCTCCATCCGTTCCAGGGACTCGGCGTTCTTGATGAGAATGCCGGCCTGGGCGCCGCGGCCGACGCCGACCATGATCGACATCGGCGTCGCCAGCCCGAGGGCGCAGGGGCAGGCGATGATCAGCACCGCCACGGCCGCGACGATGCCGTAGGTGAAGCGAGGCTCCGGCCCCCAGAGACTCCAGGCGGCGAAGGCGAGCACGGCGACCGCGAGCACCGCCGGCACGAACCAGCCGGCGACCTGGTCGGCCAGGCGCTGGATCGGCGCGCGGCTGCGCTGCGCCTCGGCCACCATCTGCACGATGCGGGCGAGCATGGTGTCGCTGCCGACCTTGTCGGCGCGCAGGATCAGGCTGCCGGTGGTGTTGAGCGTGCCGCCGATCAGCGTGTCGCCGGGACCCTTCGCGACCGGCAGGGATTCACCGGTCACCATGGATTCGTCGATCGTGCTCTTGCCCTCGAGCACTTCGCCATCGACCGGCACCTTCTCGCCGGGACGGACACGCAGCTTGTCGCCGGCCGCGATCTGGTCCAGCGGCACCTCCTGCTCGTCCTGACCTTCGATGCGGCGCGCAGTCTTGGGCGCCAGATCGAGCAAGGCGCGGATCGCGCCGCCGGTCTGCTCGCGGGCGCGCAGCTCCAGCACCTGGCCGAGCAGCACCAGCACGGTGATCACGGCCGCCGCCTCGAAATAGACCGCGACCGATCCGTCATGGCCGCGATAGGCGGCGGGGAAAAGCTGCGGTGCGACCGTGGCGACGAGGCTGTAGATCCAGGCGATGCCGGTGCCGATCGCGATCAGGGTGAACATGTTGAGATTGCGCGAGACGACCGAGGCCCAGCCGCGCTGGAAGAACGGCCAGCCGGCCCAGAGCACGACGGGAGTCGCCAACACAAGCTGGATCCAGTTGGAGATGGCCTGCGGCATGACATGGCCGAGATCGAAGACGTGCCCGCCCATCTCCAAGGCGACCACCGGCACGCTCAGCGCGAGGCCGATCCAGAACCGCCGCGTCATGTCGATCAGCTCGTGGTTCGGGCCGACCGCGGCGGTGGCGTCGAGCGGCTCCAAGGCCATGCCGCAGATCGGGCAGGCGCCGGGGCCGACCTGGCGGATCTCCGGATGCATCGGGCAGGTGTAGATCGCGTCCTTGGAAACCGGCTTTGCCGCGGCGGGCCGATTCGATTCGGATGGGGGCGCGAGGTATTTCTGCGGAGCGGCGGCGAACTTGGTGCGGCAGCCGCTGCTGCAGAAATAATAGGTCTGGCCCGCGTGCGCGAAGCTGTGCTTGGCGCCTTCGATGGTGACGCTCATGCCGCAGACCGGGTCCTTGGCCTGGCCGGGTTCGCCGGCGCCGTGATGATGATGCGCGTGATGTTCAGTCATGGGCCTCAGCTTTAAACCCCCAGGGGGTATTTTCGTCTTGTTAAATATACCC
>Ga0209758_1004048_pt1 | contig 12629 bp, 9 predicted proteins | sample AraplaMF_Col_mMF_FD_184258 | JGI IMG/M metagenome (GOLD analysis project Ga0209758, IMG submission 184258) | Arabidopsis root microbial communities from the University of North Carolina, USA - plate scrape MF_Col_mMF (SPAdes) (version 2) | ecosystem: Host-associated > Plants > Roots > Endosphere ... | reverse complement strand
GAGCACGAACGCCAGCAATTTGTATTGCGCCACCTCATAGCCCAGCGAAATTGCGCGGGCCTCGTTTTCCTTGATGGCCTTGAGGACCTGGCCGTAGGGTGACCGCACCGTGCGGACGATAAATGCGAAGCCGGCCACCGTGATGGCCAGCACCACGTAGTACATCACGAGGTCGTTGGAGAGGTCGACCAGACCCAGCAGCCTGCCGCGCGGGATCGCCTGCAGCCCATCCTCACCGCCGGTGAACGGGGCTTGCAGATAGAAGAAATACAGCATCTGCGCGAGCGCCAGCGTAATCATCGAGAAGTAGACGCCCTGGCGGCGGATGGCGAGCGCGCCGACCACGAGGCCGAGCAGGCCGCCGGCCGTCGTCCCCAGCAGCAGCCCCAACTCCGTCGGCAGCCCCAGCCTTGCGAGCGCATAGCCGCAGACATAGCCACCGCCGCCGAAGAACGCGGCGTGGCCGAACGACACCAGCCCGGCAAATCCGATCAGCAGGTTGAACGCGCAGGCGAACAGCGCGTAGCACAGCACTTTCATCACGAACACCGGATACAGCGCGAGCGGCGCCAGGACGAAGGCCAGCAGCATCAGGCCCCAGCCGATCCTTTGGTTGACGAGCAGGGCCATCGGCTACTTCTCCTTGCCGAACAGGCCGGCCGGCCGCAGCAGCAGCACGATTGCCATGACGATGAAGACCACGGTGGCCGAAAGTTCAGGGTAGAAGATGCCGGCCAGTCCTTCGATCAGGCCGAGCCCAAGGCCGGTGACGATCGCGCCCAGGATCGAGCTCAGCCCGCCGATGACCACCACCGCGAACACCACGATGATCAGGTTCGACCCCATCAGCGGCGACACCTGCACCATCGGCGCCGCCAGCACGCCGGCGAACGCCGCCAGCGCGGCGCCGAAGCCATAGGTCAGGGTCACCAGCAGTGGCACGTTGATGCCGAACGCCTCGACCAGCTTGGCGTTCTCGGTGCCGGCGCGCAGATAGGCGCCGAGCCTGGTCCGCTCGATCACGAACCAGCTCGACAGGCACACCACCACCGACACCAGCACCACCCAGGCGCGATAGTTCGGCAGGATCATGAAGCCGAGGTCGGTGGCGCCGGCCAGCGCCGCGGGCACCGCGTAGGACTTGCCGGACACGCCATAGAACGAGCGGAACAGGCCTTCGAGCAACTGCGCGAGCCCGATCATCAGCAGCAGCCCGTAGAGATGATCGAGCTTGTAGAGGCGGCGCAACATGGTGCGCTCGATAAGGATGCCGAACCCGCCGATAGCCAGCGGCGCCAGCGCCAGCATGATCCAGTAGTTGAGCCCGAAATAGTTCAGTCCCATCCAGGCCGCGAACGCGCCCATCATGTAGAGCGCGCCGTGCGACAGGTTGATCACGTTGAGCAGACCGAAGATGATCGCGAGCCCGAGCGACAGCAGCGCATAGAACGAGCCGTTGACCAGACCGAGCAGCAGCTGGGCCATCATCAACTGATGCGGGATGCCGAGGATTTCCATGAATTGACCGATCGAAAGGGATCGCGGGGGCTGCCGGTCCCGGACGGAAGCAGGCGGCGCGAGACGCGCCGCCTTGATCTCGCTTAGATGCGGGCCGGAGCCGCGCCTACTTCCACAGGGCGCACTTGGTTTCGGCCTTCGTGGTGTAGGCCTCCTCGCCGGGGATCGCCTTCACGGTCTTGTAGTAGTCCCAGGGATATTTTGATTCCGAAGGCGCCTTCACCTGGCGCAGGTACATCTCGTAGACCATGCGGCCGTCGGGCCGGATGACGCCCTTCTTGGTGAACATGTCGCTGATCTCGGCGGTCTTCATCTGCGCCATCACCTTGTCGCCGTCATCGGTGCCGATCGCCTTGACCGCCTTCAGGTAGGTGGTGACCGACGAATAGTCGGCAGCCTGCATCGCGGTCGGCATCTTCTTCATGCGCTCGAAGTAGCGCTTGGCGAAGGCGCGCGAGGCTTCGTCCTGGTCCCAATACCAGCCGTCGGTCAGGTACATGCCCTGGGTCAGGCTCAGCCCCAGCGCGTGGATCTCGGTGATGTGGATCAGGATGGCCGCGAGGTTCATCGTCTTGTTGACGCCGAACTCGTTCGCCGACTTGATCGCGTTGATCAGGTCGTCGCCGCTGGTGGCGAGGCCGAGGATCTTGGCTTTCGAGCCCTGCGCCTGCAGCAGCAGCGACGCGAAGTTGACCGCGGCACCGACCGGGTGCTTGACGCTGCCGAGCACCTTGCCGCCCTTGGCTTTCACCACCTCGGCGGTGTCTTTTTCGAGGGCGTGGCCGAACGCGAAGTCGGCGGTCAGGAAGAACCAGTCCTTGCCGCCGGCCTCGACGATGGCGCCGCCGGTGCCGCGCGCCACCGACACCGTGTCGTAAGCATAGTGCACCGTGTAGGGCGTGCATTCCTCGTTGGTCAGGCGCGCAGTCGCCGCGGTGACGGCGATCAGCGGCTTCTTCTTTTCGGCGGCGAGCTTGGCCAGCGCCAGCGCGGCACCGGAATTGGCGCCGATCACCAGCATGTCGAGACCCTGCTGGTCGTACCATTCGCGCGCCTTGCTCGAGGCGATGTCGACCTTGTTGAGGTGGTCGGCAAACACGAACTCCACCTTCTTGCCGTCGATGTCGCCGAAATCCTGCACCGCCATCTTGATGGCTTCGACGCCGCCTTGCCCGTCATTGTCGGAGTAAATGCCGGAGATGTCGGTGAGGAAGCCGATCCGCACCACATCGCCGGAAATCTGCGCGCTGGCGGAAGCCGAAGCAAACAGCGAGCCGCAGGCCACGGCGGCAAGCGCCAGCGGTCTGAACGTCAGGCGTCTGAGCGTGATTTTCATGTCTGATTTCTCCCCTGAAACTTTTTTATTCTGCATGCATGGTGGTCTGCGCCGACGTCCGAAGTAAACAACAATGTCCGCGCGCCAGCCGAACACTTTGTTATAGTTGTATATTGGAATTGTATGGCCGCGCCGGCGATCGCGAACAGCGGCTCAGCGTCACGCCGCGTGCGCGGGCATGCCTTTGGTGAGTTCGTTGAGAACGTAGGGCATGATGCCGCCGCGCCGCACGTAATCGACTTCGATCTGGGTATCGAGCCGGAGCGTCAGCGGGATCTTCAGAATTTCGCCGCTCGCGCGATGAGCGACGAGGGTGAGGGGTGCGCCCGGCCTGATGTGCTCATCGAGCCCGACCAGGTCGAACGCTTCCGATCCATCCAGCGCATAGGCCGCGGCATTCATGTCCGGCGCGAACTGGCACGGCAGCACGCCCATGCCGATCAGGTTGCTGCGATGAATCCGCTCGAAACCGGCGGCGATCACGGCGCGCACGCCGAGCAGGCGAGGGGCCTTGGCCGCCCAGTCCCTGGCGCTGCCGGTGCCGTATTCGTTGCCGGCAATGACGATCAATGGCACATGCTCGGAGCGATAGCGCATCGCGGCGTCATAGATCGGCAGCACCTCGCCGTCGGGCTGATGCACCGTGACGCCGCCCTCGACGCCGGGCATCATGAAGTTCTTCAGCTGCAGGTTCGAGAATGCGCCGCGGATCATGACGTCGTGATTCATGCGGCGCGCGCCGTAATTGTTGAAATCGACCGGCGCCACGCCGAGGCTGCGCAGATACGATCCCGCCGGCGAGCTTGCCTTGATGCTGCCGATCGGGCTGATGTGATCGGTGGTGACGGAGTCGCCCAATATGGCCAGCGTCCGCGCCCCCGTGAAATTCTTCAATGCCGTCTGTCCCAGTCCGGGATCGAGAAACGGCGGCTCCTTGATGTAACTGGACGTGTCGTCCCAGGGGTAAAGCTCACCGGAAGCCTGCGGGATGGTCCGCCACAGCGGATTGCGCGCCGCGACATCGCCGCCATAGGCCTCGCTGTAGAGCGCCGGCCGCGACGCCTCGGCCAACGCCTGCTCGATCTCCTTCGGGCTCGGCCACAAATCCCGCAGGTAGACGTTCTTGCCGCCGATGCCGACCCCGAGCGGATCGGCATGCACGTCGACATTGACCGAGCCGGTCAGCGCGAACACCACCACCAGGGGAGGGCTGGCCAGGAATGCGGCGCGCACCGCGGGATGGATGCGCGATTCGAAGTTGCGGTTTCCCGACAGCACCGCACAGGCCACCACGTCATTGTCGAGAATCGCCTTCTCCAGCTCCGCATCGATCGGTCCGGAGGCGCCGACACAGGTGCCGCAGCTAAAGCCCGCCACGTTGAAGCCGAGCTTGTCGAGATAGCCTTGCAGGCCGGCGGTTTCGAGATACTGGCTCACCACCCGCGATCCCGGCGTCAGCGAGGTCTTGACCCACGGCTTGGTCATCAGGCCGTGCTCGACCGCCTTCTTCGCCACCAGCCCGGCCATCACCATTACGCCCGGATTCGAAGTATTGGTGCAGGAGGTGATCGCCGCGATCACGACATCGCCATGTCCGGGCTGGTGCGGCGCATCGGCTGCCGTGGTGACCGGCGGCATCGGCGTCGCCGTGGCATAGCCGCCGGCACTCACCGGCCGCTTCAGGGCGTCTTCGAAACGCCGCCGCAATTCCGACAGCCGGACCAGATCCTGCGGCCGCTTGGGCCCTGCCAGGCTTGGCTCGACCGTCTCGAGATCGAGATCGATGACGGTGGTGTAATCGACTTCGCCGGGCATCGGCGCGCCAAAGCATCCCTGCGCCCGGAAATAGTTTTCGACCGCCTGGACCTGGCTCTCCGGCCGGGCGGTCTGGCGCAGGTAGCGGCAGGTCTGCTCGTCGACCGGAAAGAAGCCGATCGTCGCGCCATATTCGGGAGACATGTTGGAGATCGTGGCGCGATCCGGCAGCGTCAGATTGCGGACGCCGGCGCCGAAGAACTCGACGAACTTTCCCACCACCCTGGAGCGGCGCAGCAGCTCGGTGATGTGCAGCACGAGGTCGGTCGCGGTCACGCCCGGCTTCAGCGCACCAGACATGTTCACGCCGACCACGTCCGGCGTCAGGAAATACACCGGCTGTCCCAGCATCGCGGTCTCCGCCTCGATGCCGCCGACGCCCCACCCGACCACGCCGAGGCCGGCGATCATGCCGGTGTGTGAATCGGTTCCGACCAGCGTGTCGGGAAAGCAGACGCCATCCTTGAACAGCAGTCCCGGCGCGAGATACTCCAGGTTGACCTGATGCAGGATTCCGGTGCCGGGCGGAAACAGCCGGATCCCCTCATAGGCCTGCATGGCCCATTTCACAAAACTGAATCGTTCGGCGTTGCGGCTGATCTCCAGCGCCATGTTGCGCGACAGTGCCTCGGGCGTGCCATGGAAGTCGACGGTCAAGGTGTGATCGAGCACCATGTCGACCGGGACCTGCGGCCCGACGCGGCCTGCCGAATGGCCGAGCCGCATCACCGCGCCGCGGATGGCGGTGAGATCGCCGAGCAGCGGGATGCCGGCGGCGCAATTGAGCACGATACGGCCGACGGTGAACGGAATTTCGTGCTCGCGGCGCGCCCGCGGCTGCCAACCCGCGAGATCGCGCACCTGCCGCTCCGACACCCGCTGGCCGTCGCAATGCCGCACCAGCGACTCCAGCACCACGCGCAACGACACCGGCAACCTGGAAATCGTACCGAAACCGGCCTGCTCGAGGGCAGGAAGCGAGAACATGCGGTGCCTGCCGGCTGGTCCCAGATCGATCTCACGCTCGCACAGGTCTTTCAGCACAGATGTCATGTGACGCTCACCAGTCCCGACGCTGAATGGCCTGAATGGCGCCCCGTTGCGACATCATGCCAGGCTCCCTTTGGCGTGCCGAACCGCGCTGTCGGCGCGCAGCGGATTGGTCAGTTCGCGCACCGACCTCGAGGCAACGATGTTGACCAGCCTGGCAAGATCGGCGACTGCGTTGGCCGGCAGCCGGGTGCCCGCCAGCAAACGGAATTTGTCCAGTTGCTCGGCGCCGCTGCACGGATCGGCCGGCGTTCCATGGCACTCCATGACCGAACGTTCGGACACTGAACCGTCGGCCAGCGTCAGCTTCACGCGCGCGCCGAACTGCGCCGGGTAGACCGCCTCGACCGCCGGATCGACGACGATCTCCACTTTGCCGGCAAGCCCGCGCGTCACCGGATCGTTGACCGCATCCGGCGCGAAACATGCGGGGTTGCGCGGATCGCCGGTCAGCGCAACGGCTACGCAATAGGGAATGCTGTATTGCGCGCCCATGGTGTCGATCGGTGCCTTCTCGCCGTTGTTTTGCGCGGCGTAGTGGCTGACGCCGACCTCGACGGATTTGACATCCTTTGAGGCAAGCGGCTCTGCCCCGCGTAGCTCCACGACGAGCTGCACCACGGACTGGATCCATCCGCAGATCGGATAGACCTTGAACCAGACATCGTTCATGGCCCAACCCTGTCCGAGATCGCGGCTCAGCTTTTCCGGTTGCTGTCCCGCCCCGCCGAACACCGGCAGCAAGCCGAAGCGGCTGTCGATGCCATGGGGCGGCCCGAGGAAGCCGCGGCTCGCAAGCTGCGCCATACGGACGCCGGCTTCCGCGGAACGTCCGAGATGCAGCCGCTTGACCATGCCGCCGCCGTGTCCGGCGGCGAAACTCTTGATCCCCGATGCAGCGGAGCAGGCGAGACCGGCGGCCGAAAACAGCTGATCGCGGCTCAGTCCCATGACCTTGGAGGCGGCAACCGCGCAGGCGATCGGCGCCACCAGGCTGGTGGTGTGGAATCCGCGTTTGGCCGGTTCGGTGCCGAGCGCGAGGCCGAGGCGATGCATCACCTCATAGCCGGCGACGATGGCTTCGAGCAGGCGCGCGCCGGACGCATCCACGGCCTCGGCCGCGGCGATGGCGGCGGGAATCACGCATGCCGCCGGGTGGGTGATCGATTCCGCGATCAGGTCGTCGAGTTCAAAGCCGTGGATCGCGGTGCCGTTGCAGAGCGCGGCCGCCGGCGCGGAAAGCCGCTGCTGGCGGCCGATCACCGTGCTGAACCCGGAAGAACCCTCCGCCGCCATTTCATCGGCCAGGATGCGCGACCAGATCTGGCCGGAGCCGAACAGCCCGCAGCCCAAGGCGTCGAGCAGGCACATCCTGGCGCCGTCGACCACATCGGCGGGCAGGTCGTTCAGCGACAGGCCGTGAACGAATGCCAACAGATGCTGCCCGTGGCTTGGCAACGGAGCGTTCATCCCTGTCGCTCCTAGTCGAAGGCCTTCTGGCCGAGCAGATTTTCGCGGAAGCGATTCTTGATGTGGGCGCCGTCGCGCATCCGGATCGACATCGGATAGCGCTGGGTGTTCACCTTGATGTCGCGGAACAGCAGACCTGGCCCGGCAAACAGCGCCGGGACCTCGGTCGCCAGTTCCTGCTCCGAATAGACCGTTTCCGAACTTGGGAAATTGCAGGCCTTGGCGACCGCCGCGAGGTCCACTCCGCGATGGGTATGGGTCGGCTGCATGCCGGTTTCGCTGTAGTGCTCGTTATCGATGACGACGAGCGACAGATTCTTGGGCGATTTGGCGCCGATGGTGGCGAAGGCGCCAAACCCCATCAGCATCTCACCGTCGCCGGTGACGACGACGACACGGCGGGACGGCTGCGCCAGCGCGAGGCCGAGGCCCATCATCGCCGCCGCGCCCATGCCGCCCCAGAGGTAGAATGTGTTCGGATGATCGGCCACGCCGGCGTCGTAACATGTCGACCCGAGCCCGGTGACGATCAGGGCGTCGCCGCGGTTCTTCAGGATTGCGCCCATCACGACGCGCCGGTCCAGTGTGGCCTGCTTGTGGTTCGGCATGATTACTTGCTCCAATCCTTGAATCCGATCAGCCGCTGGCCCAGCAACACCGCGATCGGGCGATTTGAACTGAATGTCATCGTTGCCGCGGCAAAGACCACGTCGCGAACGTCGTCGGCGCGGTCGGCGCGTTGCACGATGACCCCGCTGTGTTCGAGCACCGCTTGCGTGCTTTGCCCCATCGGCAGTTGCCACGAATTGAACTCGCCCCATTCGCCCCGCATCGTGACGATCATCAGCAGGGGAAACCGGCATTCCTGGATCACGCTGAGCATGTTGATGCAATTGCCGACGCCGGAGGACTGCATCAGCAGCGCGCCGCGCTTGCCGCCGAGCCAGCCGCCCGCCAGCATCGCGACCCCTTCCACTTCGGAGGTCAGCGACACGGTTTCAATCGCGTCGTCGGCTTCGCAATCCTTGATCAGCTGGGTATGGCCGGCATCCGGCACGAAGGCGATCTGCTCGATGCCCACCTGCTTGAAGACCTCGTAGATCTCGCGCGGCCAAACGCGCGGTGGTGTTTCCTGTTTCACTTTGTCTCCGCTCGGTTGAAACGCATTGAATGCGGTTGATGCATGCGCCGTCACAGCTGCTTGTTGATCCCGGATGCCTCGATGACGTGCGACCACTTGGCGAGGTCCTGCTTGATGACCTTGGCGAACTCGTCCGGCGAACTGCCCGTCAGCACCGTGCCGAACGGTTCGAAGCGGGCCTTGACGGCGGGATCTTCGAACGCGCGCACCACCGCGAGCTGGATCTTGTTGACGATGGCCGGATCAGTCTTCGCCGGCGCCAGCAGGCCGTACCACAAATCCGCCTCGAACTCCTCCAGTCCCGCAAACTCGGCGACAGCCGGCACATCGGGCGCACTCGGGTTGCGGGTCCTGCTGGTGACGGCGAGCGCGCGCAATTGTCCGCTTTCGATGTACGGACGCGCCGTCAGGATCGCGACGAACATCAGCTCGACCTGTCCCGCGACCACCGCAGTCAGCGCCGGCGCGGCGCCCTTGTACGGCACGTGCATCATGTCGAGATGCAGCGCCGCCTTCAGCATCTCGCCGGAAAGATGCGCGCCGCCGCCGGCCCCCGACGATGCAAAATTCAGTTTGCCCGGGTGCGATCGAATGTAGTCGATCAGCTCGCCAAGCGTCTTCGCCGGCACCGACGGATGCACCACCAGTACGAAAGGCTGTCTTGCAAGCAGGCTAACCGGCGCGAAATCGTTGACCGGATCGTATTTGACGACGCTCTTGAACAGCGGGGGGTTGATAACGACTGTTGCGTTCGTCGTCACCAGCAGCGTGTGACCGTCCGCCGCCGCGCGGGCGACATAGTCGGTTCCGATGTTTCCATTGCCGCCGGGCTTGTCTTCGACGATGGCGGTTTTCTTCCAGATCTCCGAGAACTGCTGCGCCAGCGTGCGCGCCATGAAATCATTGCCGCCACCGGCCTCGAAAGACGAGATGACCCGGACGGTCTGGGTGGGATAATTCACCTCTTGCGCCGAGCTGGGAGCGATGGCGCACAACAGCCCTGCAAGCAGCGGCGCAGCATATGAGGTTGGAGTTCGCTTCATCGCGTCGTTCCGCTGGCTCTCGTTGCAGGAACTCTATTGACCGCCGCTGGACAGATGAAAGGCCAAGATCGGATACTGCTATCACCCTGTGGCATAGTCAGGCGACGTTGGCGGCAGGCCCGCGTTCGATCGCGGCGCGGGCGGCGCTACGCCCCGCAATGCGCCCGAACACCGCGCCGCTCATCAGGCCGGTGGCGCCGGGGTAGTTGAAATAGAACAGCCCGCCGAGCATCTCGCCCGCCGTGAACAGTCCCGAAATGACGCGGTGGCTGGTGTCCAGCACCGCGGCGTCGGTCGTCACCTTGAGGCCGCCGAACGTGAAGGTGATCCCGCAGGTCACGGCATAGGCCTCGAACGGCGGATTTTCCAGCGCCACCGCCCAGTTCGATTTTGGCACGGCGAGGCCTTGGGTGCGGCGCCCGTCCTTGACGTTGGGGCTGAACGGCACGTCGCGGGTGATCGACGCGTTGAAGGTCTTGATGGTGTCGATCAACTGGTCGCGGTTGACGTCGTCGAGCCGGTCGGCCAGTTCCTCGATGGAATTGGCGGTCACCTTGGTGACGCGCCTGGCGCGATATTCCGGCCGCAACATGTGGGTGACCGACGAATCGAATATCTGCCAGGCAAACTGTCCCGGCTGCTGCAGAATGATCCGGCCATATTTGGCATAAGTGTAATTGCGGATATCGGCGCCCTCGTCGAGGAAGCGCTTGCCCTCGCTGTTCACCATGATCGAGAACGGATAGTTGTCGCGCTCGTAATCATCCATGGTATCGAAGCTGCCGAAATCGTCGGCGTAGCGCTCCCAGCCGACCGCATGGCAGCCCGACCAGTGGCCCGCAGGCTGTGCGCCGATCCGCAATGCCATGTCGAGGCCGTCGCCGCAATTGAACTTGCTGCCGCGCACCTTTGCCAGATCCCAGCCGGGGCCGAGATGGCGGGAGCGCCAAGCCGCGTTGGCCTCGAAGCCGCCGCAGGCCAGCACGATGCTGCCGGCGGAGATGGTCCGCGTCACGCCGGCGACCTTGACCACGATCCCGGTCACGCCGCGGTCGGTAGAGACGAGGTCCCGCGCCCAGGCGTCGTACAGAATGTCGACGCCGGCTTTCTCCGCGGCGCGGTAGAGCTGATCGACCAGGCCGCGACCGCCGCCGACGGCGGCCAGCGTTGCGCCGCCCCAGAACGTGAATTTGCCGTCGACCTTGAAGGCTTGGCGGCCGAATTGCGGCAGGAAGCGCACGCCCTGGCGCCGCATCCAGTGCATGGTCGCGTTGCTTTGCCTGACCAGGATTTCGCACAGGTCCGGATCGGTCCGGTTCTGGGTGACGCGCGCCATGTCGTCGAAGAACGTTTCTTCGGTATAGCGGCCGAAATCGCTGGCAAGTTCATCCGGCGAAAGATCCGGAGACAACGCCCGGATGTCCTCGGAATCCTTGTAGACGAACCGCATCAGGCCTTCGGTGAAGGAACTGTTGCCGCCGCGCTCGTCCTCCGGCGCGCGTTCCAGCAGCAGCACGCTCGCGCCTTCTTCGCGCGCCGTGATGGCGGCGCAGAGCGCCGCGTTGCCACCACCCACGACGATTACATCGTAAGCCCGGGTCTCCTGGTCGCCAGTCGTCGTCATCCTGTGCCTGCTCCAGCGCTGTCGTGACGCGCCATGACGTTTCCCCACGCGCTTTTTTAGCGGCCGCCGACTGCCAGATGAAAGTCTTAATTGGGATACTGGTATATGTCAGGCCGTATAGTGATGTACCTCAGAGCGCTTTCTGGCGACGCATGCCCCCGGACTTGATCCGGAGGTGGATCCCGGTTCGCGTGAAGAAAACGCGTCAAAACAAGAATCAAGAGCCCGGTTCTGATTCCATCAGAACCGGAAAGGCTCTAGTGTTTGGCGCGCTCGGTCGCCTGCTTGCGCGAGACCCGCATGGCTTCGCGAATGGCTGTCGCGGTGAGCGCCGGCGAAACCCGTCGCAGGAAATCAACCACGAACGGCCGGATATACGGTGCCGCGCGCATCGTGACGAAAACCATGCTGCTTTCAAACAGGTCTTTTGCGCTGCGCGCCCGGATCGTGGTGTCCCGCGCGGGATCAACCGTGATGTCGGCAAGGATGGCTATGCCGAGACCCAGTTCCGCATAGGTCTTGCAGATGTCGGCGTCGATTGCGCTGAGGCTGATCTTGGGCTCGATGCCGGCTTTCTGGAAGGCGTTCATGACCTTGGACCGGCCGGAGTGCCGCGGGCCGTAGACGATGATCGGGTAGGCCGCGATCTCCTGCAGCGTCAGCTTCTTGATGCGAAAGATCGGGTGATCCGCCTTGGCAACGACGCTACGGGTGATTTCGAAGCACGGCAGTTTGACCAGGTGCGGAAAGCTGCCGCTGGTTTCGGTCCCGATCGCCAGATCGGCGATGCCGGCGTCGACCATCTGGCAGACCTCCTCGGGATCGCCTTCCTTCAGGATCAGTTCGATGTCGGGATAGGCCTTGACGAAGGAGGGGATGACGCGTGGCAGCACGTAGCGCGCCTGGGTGTGCGTGGTGCCGATGGTCAGCGTGCCGCGATTGCCCGCCGAGGCCTCGTCCTTCAGGGATCGCAGCGCACTGATGTCGTCGACGACGCGTCTGGCAATATCGACGACATGCTCTCCGGAGGGGGTGAGCCCGATGATGCGGTTTCGCGTTCGCAGAAATATTTCGACGCCAAGCTCGGCTTCCAGGAGCTGGATCTGCCGGCTCACGCCGGGTTGCGATGTGTTCAAGGCTTCCGCCGCGGCGGAAACGTGATTGCCGCGGCGGGTGATCTCGAGCACGTAGCGGAGTTGCTGCAGTTTCATGCCTGGTCCAGTATGTTCGGACACAGTACTACGCCGGCAGAAACCTGCAAATGGGTAATAGCGAAGATCGGATCAGTCTTGCGTCTGCCGCGGTCCCCAGCTCACCGCCTCGCGGTGCTCGACAACCTTGCCCCTGAGCAGATCGTCGAGCTGCAGCACCACGCCGGCCGGATCGAGCGGCAGTTCGCCCGCAGCACCGCTGGTTTCCTGCTCGCGCCGTTCGCGGAACTTTGCCTTTTCGAGAATGGCGCCGGCGATCGCCAGCGGCACCACCACGACGCCGTCATCGTCGCCGACCACGATGTCGCCTGGACAGACCACCACGCCGCCGATATGCACCGGCACGTTGATCGATCCGGCGGTGTTTTTCTGCGGCGCACGCGGCGAGACGCCGCGGGCGAATGTCGGAAACCGGTCGCGG
>Ga0209758_1004043_pt1 | contig 12644 bp, 8 predicted proteins | sample AraplaMF_Col_mMF_FD_184258 | JGI IMG/M metagenome (GOLD analysis project Ga0209758, IMG submission 184258) | Arabidopsis root microbial communities from the University of North Carolina, USA - plate scrape MF_Col_mMF (SPAdes) (version 2) | ecosystem: Host-associated > Plants > Roots > Endosphere ... | reverse complement strand
TCATGCGAACATGATGCTGGCCGGGAACCATCTCGGCCGCACCTCCCGGGCCTTCGGCGATACGAGCATGGTCGAGTGCCCGGATGACCGCGTCGCGCTCGACACTGCCCGCCTCCTTCACGGCAGCTTCCCACATCTTGATCGCCCGGTAGTGACCAGTGCACCCGCTGCCCGCGGTCAAGGTAGCGCCGCCGGGGAACCGCTCGCTGTAGCGCCGCAACAGCGCGCGACCGAACGGTTCGTCGAGTTTCTGGTAATAGTCGAGGCAGCTGTAGAGGCCCTCGATCTGGTCGGGCGGCACCAGGTTGAAGAAGTTCTCATCGAAGTAGGTGCAGACGATCCGGCCGCCGCGTTTGCCGAAGCCGGCCTTGTGCAGTTCTTCGAGGAACGGTGTCAGCCCCGGCGGGACGATGGTGTTGAAAACCACGTCGGTGCCGCTCGCCATGATCTGCTGCACCGTCCGCCGGAAATCGACAGTGTCCAGCGGAAAATACTCCTCGCCGACGATCTCGCCGCCATTGGCGCGCACCACCTGGCTCGCGGCCTTGTTCAGCAAATGAGGCCAGATGTAATCGGCCGATGGCAGGTAGAATTTCCTGGCTCCCGTGGATTTCATGAGCCACGGGATCAGCGGCTCGACCTGCTGGGCGGGCACGGGACCCGTGCAAAAGATCAGCGGATCGTTTTCCTGACCCTCATACTGCTCGGTATAGAGGTAGAGCGTCCCGCCCCGGGTGACCGCCTCGCTCTTGATGGCCAGGCGGGTCGAACTGTAGATGCCGCCGACGACCACATCGACCTTGTCGACGTCGACCAGTTTCGCGGCCTTTGCCTTGGCGACGCTTTCGAGAGTTTCGCCATCCTCGATGACTAACTCCACCGGGCGGCCGAGGAGGCCGCCTTTGGCGTTGATGTCGTCGACAAGCATGGTGGTGAGGTTGGCGTTGGCGATGCCCATGAAGGACAATGGGCCGGTGAGCTCGGCGATAAGGCCGATCTTGATGGGTTTCGGATCCATCTGATTTCTCCGATTCTGAGGGTCGTCTTTTGGGGTTTCGTTGGGCGCGCCGCCGCCGACGGCAGGCGGCGCGCAGGGTGGACCTCAGGCATCGTAGTGGCCCAGCAGCAGTGCCGCCTGCGGCTTGCCGACATGGCCGGCTTCCTGCAGGATCGCGGGGACCTCCGGATCCGACACGAAATTCTTCCAACCCTCCGCGTCCCAGTCGAAGATCGCCCAGACGCGATCGGGCTCGCTCGGGTCACGGAACACGGTTGCGCCGTTCGAGCCGTGCAGCCGGCGCTTGTCGGCGCCCTTGGTCGAAAAGATACGGATGAAGTGGTCGACGTCCGCCACCTTGGTCGTTGCGAGAAGCATCTGATTTCCTCCTGTCGGTCGCGGCCACCATCGGTCCGTCGACAGGATCACGATGCGCGCGCCGGAGCGGGCGCACATGGGGCGGATTCCCTATGCCGGCATTTCGCCCGGTCGGACAAGGCCGTGCTCGACCGCATAGAGCGCGGCACCGGCGCGGGTGGCCACGCCGATCTTGGAGTAGACGCTCTGGATGTGGTGGTCGGCGGTCTTGGGCGAGATATCGAGCTTGCGAGCCGTCTCCTTCACCGTAAGGCCGGCGGCGATCAGGCGCAGCACCTCGATTTCGCGCCGCGTCATGCCGGCTAGCGCCTGCGGCAAAGCCCGGCGCGACTGCTGCCCGGCGAAGGACAACACGGCCTCGGCAGCGTCGGGGCAGATACAGCCGTCACGAACAGCTGCACGCAACTGCGTCGCCGCCGCCTCACTGGACAGCGCCTTGCGGTGCGGACGTTCCTCCCGCGACGTCTGAAAGGCTTCGGCGGCGGCCAGGATCCTGGCCGCCGGAGACAGGTCGGAGCCGCTGACCTTGCGGTGATATCCCGAACCGTCCAGGCGCTCGTGATGGCGCAGCACGAGCGCGCCCATCACATCGCCGTCGTGGCCGAAGGAAGCCAGCGCCCGCTCACCGTAATAAGCGTGCAGTTGCGCGGCGTCGCGCTCGCGCACCGACAGCGGGCCGTTGCGCATCCAGGTCGCCACCGGCACGATGAGTTCGCCGATATCATGGATGCAGCCCGACCAGCGCAGCGCGCGCACGTCAGTCCCGGGCAGCCCGATCCGTTTCCCCGCACCCGCGGCCAGTTCCGACACCATCCGCGAATGGCCCTGCGTAAACGGCATGCGCATGTCGATCATGTCGGCAATGGAGAGGAACGCCTCATCGCAAGCCCCCTCGTCCAGCGTTACTGGCGGATCGGGCTCCAGCGCCAAAATCGTCTCGCGGTCGACCGTCGCGCCAATGCCGTCCATCAAGGCCGCCGCGTTGGCCGAGACGAGCCGGGCTAGACCCGCTTCGTATGGGCCATCTGCGCGACTGGCGATGGTTTCGGCCATCCCGCCGATGCCGACTGCTTCGCTGAGCGCGATTGCATCCTGCGCCAGCGTGATCAGACGGACGGCCGGCAGGACATCCTCGCCGCTTAAGCCGCGCGGCAGGCCCTTGCCGTCCCAGCGTTCGTAGATCTGGCCAAGGTTGCGTCGGATGTCCTCGGAAAGGCCAAGCCGCTCGCCGATCCTCTGAGCGACCTCGCAATGCGCGGTGAGCACCGGGCGGGCCACGGCCAGCGCCTGCGACATCGCGGCCTCGATCGCCCTGGCCTGCGCGTCAGGCTCGAGATCATAGTAGAACCGCTTGAAGGCCTGCACGAAGACCCTGCCCAATTCCGCACGGTTGCCCATGTCGAGACCGACGAGATCCTGGCGGAGCGCGATTTCGTCGCCGAAGGTGGCCGAGAGCAGGTCTGTGTCGGCATTGCAGCCGACATAACGCAGCATAGACTGGTGATAGGCGTTACGCCGAATCTCGTCGGAAAGGCCCGCACGCTTGGCGATCCGCATTGCGAGCACGCAGGATTTCAGCGCGAAATCACGCGAATGACCGGTCGCAAGGTCCGAAGCATAGGCAAGGACCATCATGAAGTCCGCCCGGCGTATCGAGGCGTCTGTCATCGTGCACATCCCCAGTGCGCCTCATGCTACGCCCACGAGCCAGCAATACCTAGGGGGAAAAGTCCTAAGGCAGCTCTCATTTGCGGCGAAGACCGCTTTGTCTGGGCCGTAACCCGAACGTCGGTGATTGGGCAGCCGGATGGGCCAAAGCGGTCAATCCGGGGTCGGGCGCCTCGCTGCTCAGCGGCATGGCGTCGATGTATCCTGCTGATCGTGGTCTTCCATCTTGCGCCATGGCTGCGACTGATGGCCCGGCGGGCGCGAGATCTTCCTCAGCGCCTTATGGCCCGATGGCCGGCGAGAAACCGAAAGTCCGACCCACTGCCCTCCAGGTCTTGACGAAAATCGGCGCGCCTGTTTGAGACATGGAGCAATGGAGACATTTGCTCGATGGGAGATGAGCAGGCGGTGGGCAAGCTTTGAAGCGCGTTTTTCGATTGCTTGCCGCTGCGATCATGGCGTCCGGCGTGACCGGATGCACCAGTATTTCCTATTATGCGCAATCATTGGAGGGCCATGTCGAGATCATGGCGGCGCGCAAGAATGTTGGAAAACTGATCCAGGATCCTTCGACGCCAGAGGCACTGCGCGCCAAGTTGACCTCCGCCAGCGCCATACGCCGCTTTGCGACGGATGAACTGGCGCTGCCCAATAACAGCAGCTACCGCAGTTATGTCGACATCGGTCGGAACGATGTGACCCTGGCGGTCTTTGCCGCGCCGCAATTCTCGCTCGCGCCGGTAACATGGTGCTTTCCGGTCTTCGGCTGCGTTCCCTACAAGGGCTATTTTTCGCGCAAGGACGCGCTCGAAAATGCCGCTGAACTGCAGCGCCGGGGGCTGGACGTCTATGTGACGGGCATCACGGCGTACTCCACGCTGGGCTGGTTCAGCGATCCGCTGCTCAGCACCATGCTGCGTCAGAACGACACCTACCTCGCAAGCCTTGTTTTCCACGAGCTGGCGCATCAGAAAGTCTATGTGAACGGCGACTCCGCGTTCAACGAGGCTTTCGCGGTTTCCGTCGAAACCACCGGTACGAGGAAATGGCTGCGCGCCACCGGCAATCGCGCCGGATTACGCAGCTACGAAATCGACCGCAAGCGCAAGGCGGATTTTCTCGGACTGATATCGAAAACCCGGGACGAGCTGAGCCAGGTCTATGGAAGCCCCCGTAGCCCGAGGCAGATGGCGGCCGCCAAGGCAGCCACGATCGACAGGCTGCGGCTGCGCTACCGGCAGATGCGCGACAAGCGATGGGCCGGATACCGCGGATACGACGCCTGGTTCGATAGCCCCATCAACAACGCAAAGCTTGCCGCGACGGCTGTCTACGGCGAAGAGGTTCCGGCGTTTCTCCGCTTGTTCGACTTGTGCTCCGGCGACTATCCGAGATTCTACGCCGCTGTCCGACGGATCGGAAACCTGCCCGCGCCTTCCCGGGCCGAAGCGCTTAAGGCCGAGGCTACGTGTAATTGACCATGTGAGAAATTCAGTATCTGGAGGCCGCGCGGCTAATGTTGGACAATTATGAGGTGGACGGGTTCGGCGTGATCCACCAGATCGACGGCACACCGATCAAGTACGACAAGAAATACATCTCCTACTATGAGGACCTGAGCGACCGGACCATCAAGCTCGGCTATCAGCGGCTTGGCTGGGTGCTTGGCATCACCGGCGAGATTCCTCGCTCGGTGCTGGAGATTGGATATGGCACGGGCACGTTCATCGAAGCCGCGAAGATAACCGGGGTCGCCGATTGCGCCGGCTGCGATATCGCTGAATTCCCCCTGCCCGAGGGCGTCCGCTTCGTCGATTGGGATGAGGCGCTCGCCGGTACCTGGGATCTCGTCACCATGTTCGACGTGCTCGAGCACATTCCGGACCTCAGTTTCCTCTCCCGCCTTAAGACCCGCCACCTGGCCGTCGCGGTCCCCTATTGCCGCTGGCGCGAGCTCGGCGCCGACGGCGACACATGGTTCGCCAACTGGCGCATGCGCCTGCCCAACGAGCATCTGCACCATTTCGACCGCGACTCGCTGGTGGCGCTCCTGGCGGCCAACGGCTTCGAGTGCGTGACGCTGAACTGCTTCGAGGACGGGATCAGGCTGCGGCCCGGCGAAGCGGGTCCGAATATTCTGTCAGGCTTCTTTCGAAAACCATGGGCCGGCGACCCCGCTGCCTGAATCCGAAGCTCCTTCTCCGCAGCTTTTGCTTGGCAGCGACGCCCTTAAACTTGTGTCAGAGCGCATCCAGCGCCTGCGGCAAGAGATTGATGCCCGGAAGGCCGTGACCATCCCGACCGGCGGCTGACGCGCGGCGACAACGGCAAACGCGCACTCAGATCACCGCTATGGCCAGAATCAGGATCACGGCGGCCGTCATCGCGATCGATGCGGCAGCCCCGGACCAGCGCCGCGGCGCCGAAACGAGGCGTGAAGCGGCCGTTCGCGTCTTTGAAGACAGCCATTGGCTTCCGAGTGGAAAGCCTGGACGAGCAGAAGGAAAGCCTGGCCGTCAATCCGGCGTCCAATCGCCCGCGAAGAGCTTGTCGTCGTCCCGCATTGCCTTCCGCATCGGCTCGCACAATAGTCGGGCCAATGTTTGAAGCGATTGCGAGTCACTGGTCGACGCTTATCCTGATCCTGTCGCTGGCGATGGCGGCGGTGGGCATCGTCCACGCCATCATGACGAAAGAAGACGTGCGCGCGGCCACCGGCTGGGTCGGCGTGATGCTTTTGTCGCCTTTCCTCGGCGCGATCATCTACGCCATTGCCGGCATCAATCGCATCCGGCGCGCGACGATCAGCGCCATGCGCCCCGTGTCCAGCGAGGCGGCCGCGGCCAGGCACGACCGCGACGTCGCGCTCGAAGCCCTGATCAGCGCCGAATTCGGCCAGCGTTTCACCGGGCTGAAGACGCTTGGCGATCGGGTGGCGCGGCGGCCGCTGACATCGGGAAACACCATCGCCGTGCTCAAGACCGGCGACGAGGCCTATACGGCGATGTGCCGGGCAATCGACGCGGCGCAGAAAAGCGTGCTTCTGGAAACCTATATTTTCGACAATGACGCGGTGGGCGCGCTTTTCGTCCAGTCGCTCGGCAACGCCGTCAAGCGCGGCGTCACCGTGCGGGTGCTGATCGACGCCGTCGGCGTGCGCTACTCGGTGCCCAGCATCCTGAAGCAGCTCAGGGAGGCCGACGTCACCGTCGACCTGTTCAACGGCAACATCGTCATGGGGCTGAGACTTCCTTATGCGAACCTCAGGACGCACAGGAAGATCCTGGTCGTCGACGGCACGGTGGCGTTCACGGGAGGCATGAACCTCCGCAAGGGATTCTCGGCCGAATTCGCCGGTTCCGACAGTTCGCGCGACACCCATTTCGAGGTTACCGGGCCGGTGGTGGCCGACCTGTTCTCGGTTGCCGCCGAGGACTGGCGTTTCGCCGGCAACGAGGCCCTGAAGGACGGACCCTGGCAGGTCGAGCGCGCCGTGCCGCCGCCAGGACAGCCGGTGCTGGTGCGCGCGGTCGCGACCGGGCCGGACGCGTCCAACGAAACCAATCTCAAGCTGCTGATGGGGGCGTTTTCGGTCGCCCGCAAATCGATCCGCATCATGTCGCCCTATTTCCTGCCCGACCGGGAATTCATCAGCGCGCTGACCACTGCAGGTCGGCGCGGCGTCGAAATCGACATCGTCGTGCCGGCGGTGAACAACCTCTTCCTCGTCGACCATGCGATGACGGCGCAGTTCGACCAGGTTTTGAAGCACTATTGCCGCGTCTGGCGCCATGAAGGCGCGTTCGACCATTCGAAGCTGATGGCGATCGACGGCGTGTGGGCCTATGTCGGCTCTTCCAACCTGGATGCACGCTCGCTGAGGCTGAATTTCGAGATCGACATGGAAGTGCTGGATGAAAACTTCGCCGCAGAGATCGACGCCCGTATCGGGGCCGCCATCTCCACCGCACAGCCGGTGACGCTGCAGACGCTGAAGGCAAGGCCATTCGCAATCCGCGTCTTCGACCGTTTGCTGTGGCTGGGATCGCCCTATCTTTAGAGCAGGAAATCGAGCATCGGGATCATGGAGATAGACGACATCAAAGGACGCAGCCTGCCGGAGACCGTGCTTCTCTCGATCCGCGGCCGAAGCGCGCGCAAAGCGAAGGCGATGCCGCGCAAGCGCGTCAACGACGCCGAGATCGTCGTTGCCTCCTACAATGTCCACAAATGCATCGGCACCGATCGTCGGTTCGACCCTGAAAGGACGGCGCGCGTCATCCGCGAAATGAGCCCCGATGTGATCGCCCTGCAGGAGGCCGACAATCGCTTCGGCGACAGGGCCGGGCTGCTCGACCTTGCCCGCCTGGAACACGATACGGGGTTGGTTCCGGTGCCGGTCATCGGCAACGGCAAGGGGCATGGCTGGCGCGGCAATGTGCTCTTGTTCAAACGCGGCACGGTGCGTGACGTCCATCAGATCAAGCTGCCGGGGCTGGAGCCGCGCGGCGCGCTGGTCGCCGAGATCGATCTCGACGAGAAACGGTCGCTGCGCGTCATTGCCGCCCATCTCGGCCTCTTACGCCGCTCGCGCTCGGAACAGGCCCGCGTCGTGCTCGACATCATGAGCAGCGCCGACGAAAGGCCGACGCTCTTGCTCGGCGACCTCAACGAATGGCGGCTCGGCAACCGCTCGGCGCTGAACACGCTGCACACGACCTTTGGCCCGACGCCGCCGGCGGTGCCGACTTTCCCATCCGGCCTTCCGGTGCTGGCGCTCGACCGCATCATGGGCAACCGGCACGACCTTGTTTCAGCGGTCGAGGCGCATGACACGCCGCTGTCGCGCGTCGCCTCCGATCACCTGCCGCTGACGGCTTTTGTGCATTTATAGCGGAGCAAGGCTAAATTAGATCGGCCACTGACCCATCCCAAGCCCGACAATTTTCAACGCGGATCAGGAATCGGGAAGGCCAGCTCTCGTCAGCATGTCGAGGAAGCGCGCGTGATGGTTGTCATTCACGTATCGCGGCAGAAAGCCCGGGCAGACGTTGCCGAGGTTCAGATGCGGAAGTTGTGACAGGCAGTGGTGGATTGCCCGTGACGCCTCTTCATTGTTTCCAGTCGCGGAAGCAGCTGCCGCCCAATAAAGTGCGCCGCGCACGAATCCCGGCTTTGTCCTGACCACCTTGCGGGCCGCTTCGAGCGCCCGCCGATCGTCTCCACCTGCGAAAAACGCCATAACCAATCCGTGGTGGCGCCAGAAGTCGATAACGTCATGCGTTCCAAGCCGGATCGCTTCGTTGGCCTCGCGCACCGCCTCGCTGACCTGTCCGCGCAACGCGAAGAGCATCGAAATATCGCCGTGGCCGCTGGGGTAGCTCGGGTTGAGGCTGATCGCGTGCTGGCATTGCACGATCGCCTCATCGATCCGGCCGTCGCATTCATAGGCGAATGACAGGATGCAACGAGCAATTTCGTCGTCGGGCACGGCCCTTACCGAATCCTCGGCAAGCTCAATCGCATGGTCGATATACTCCTGCTCGCGAGGCAAGGCACCGAACGCAACGCCCATGGTCGTCGCGATGGACAGCGTCCGTTTCGCGCGGACGTTGTCTGGCGCAATCGCCAGAGCTTTTTCGGCGAGATCCTTCGAGATAAGCAGCGAGTCCCGCGTCATCTCGAAATACTTCATCAGGGCTTCGTTCACCAACCGGCGCACTTCGGGAGGACCGGGCAGGCTCTTGTCGCGAACCTTCCAGTTGGTCAACTGAAGCTCGAGGCTCACCGCCAGCACGACCGACTGCGCGATCCTGTCCTGGAATTCAAGCGCGCTTTCCGATTGGCCGTCGAACTTCTGAGCCCAGACATTGTGACCACCAGAGGCGTCGACAAGCTGGATATTCACCCTCAGCCCATCTCCCGACCTTTGGACGCTGCCCTTCAGCGTATAGCGAGCGCGCGGACTGTCCGGAGCTCTCGGCTCCTCGCCGTTTTTCTCGAGGGCCGAGATCACGATATAGTCGGCCACCTCGGAAAGCGCGGTGGTGATATCGTGAACGAGACCCTTGGCGAAGAAGTCGTCGCCGCGCTGCCCCGTCAGATTGACGAAGTCGGCCATGGCGATGGATGGGCGTCCCGAGCGCTGACCGGCGATAGCTCCATTGGCGGTCTGCGGATTTGACGACGGCTCTGTGGAGGAAAGCAGCGATTGCCAGAGCGCTCGTGTCTCGGCACTGACATCGACATCGAACTCCTTCCTCAAGACGCTTCTGCAAGCCTCGAAGGTCCGCAACGCCTGGTCTCGCTGACCGCCCGCAATGAGCAGTTCCATCTTCAGCCGGTAGGCTTCCTCCCGCGTCGGCTCAATGGCCAGAATTCGATCGGCCACGACCAGCCCGCTTTCAGGATCCACGAGACGGGCGAGCTTCTCCAGCGATCCGAGCGCGCGGCTCGACAGCCTTTCGCGTTCCAATGCCGCCCAATCGTCGAAAGCATTGCTGCCGAGGTAAAAGCCGTCGAGAAACGGCCCCGTGTAAAGCGCCAGGGCGGTTTCGAGTTCCGACGCGGACCGGGCCGACAAGCCGGCTTCGAAGTCTTCCACATCAACTCGCACTGCATTCGGCCTGACGCCGATCGTTTCCTTATGGGAGTGGACGATATCCATGCCCGCTCGCGCCAGATCCCCGCGCAGGACGCTGAGCGTTTGACGCAGGCTATTGCGCGAGTGGTCGCTGTCGCTGTCGCCCCACAGCAGGTCTGCCAGTCGCTCGCGCGGCGCCGCCATACCGGGACAGCGGGCTAGATAGGCGAGGATCGCGGCACCCCGCTTTCCGGTCAGCCAAACCGCACTGCCAGCTTCCCTCTCAATTCGAAAACCACCGAAGAGCGAGATCCTGCCAGCAATGAAGCCTTTCCCACCCTGCATTGCCGACGGCTCCCCGGCCTGACGAAATTCTAACTCAAAACTAACGCCTCGCAAACGCCAGGCCCCCAACCCCAAGCGTTATCGTGACGCAATTCATTTAGCATCCCCTGAAATAGGGATAGCTGATTCCTCGACACGTCTATGGTCCAAGAGGGGGGAATGAGATGGTCGATCGTATTCATCGGACGTCGGACGCCGATGTCGGCGTGATTGGTCGTGTCCGATGCTTGCCAAGACTGGCAACGCTCGCGGCTTCAGTGGTTTGGCCCTTTGCGGCAGGTGCAACCAACGTCGATGCACCGTCGATGAAGGTGGACGTCGCCGTGGTCTTCGCGGTGGACTTCTCCTCCTCGATCGATCCCAAGATCGCCGACATGCAGCGCGAGGGTCACGCCGAGGCACTCACCTCGCCCGAGATTATCCGCGCCATCTCTCCCAGAACTACCTTGGTTGCATCGGCGTGGCCTATTTCGAATGGTCGAGCCCCGGTCGCTCACGCACCGTGCTGCCGTGGACACGCATCTGCAGACTGGAAGATGCCGAGGCGGCCGCGTCGGTGATCAGGCAGAAAGGCGATACCGGCCATATCCGCAGAGGCCGGAGCGGAACTTCGGTTTCATCGGCAATCGATGTCGGAAGCCTTCTGCTCGACGAGTTCCCGGGAACTGCCATGAAGAAGGTGATCGACATCTCCTCCAATGGCGAGAACGACGACGGGCTGCCGGTAGAGCCCAGTCGGGAAACCGCCCTCGCCAAGGGATACACGATCAATGCGATCGCCATTCCGGCGGATGACGAGGACCCCCGCCAGCCGCTGGCCTCCTACTTTGCCCGATCCGTCATCGGCGGTTCGCAGGCGTTCGTGATGTCACCGAAGGAACCGCACGATTACGTCACGGCCCTTCGCCGCAAACTGGTGATGGAAGTGAGCATGAACATCGGCACGCATGTCCCGGCAACGGAGGCGCATGCTCTGTCCGCGCCGATTGCCGATCCTCAATAGGCTTGGCCATCCTCGATGAGGACGGCCGGCCCGCTACATGCGGAAGCCGGGCCAGCGTACCTACCCTTCCCTCAGCCAGACCAGCATCTCGCCGGGATCGCGATTGTCCCAGGCGAAATAGGGAACGGCCTTGAGCTTCGTCTCCTGGATCGCCGGCGGTTTCGGGCGGTAGAGATCGGCGCCCCAGTTCTCAGTCTCCGCCCGGCTGCCGATGGCCGAGAGCGTGACAATGCCGCCGAGCAGGTTCGGCTCCTTGTGCGCCTCGAGCCTAGCTTCGCGCGGCAAGGCGATGCGGTGCAGCCCGCCGCCATTGTCGGTTTCCTCGACGCAATAGAGCAGCGGGCCGCGTGCGAGCGCGACGCGGCCGATGTCCTGGCGCACCTGCGGGTTGGCGAAGAGGCGCGCCATCGACATTTCGAGATCGAGCTCGACCTTGTCGCCCTGGCGCCATTCGCGGCGGATCGCGGCGTAGCCGTCGCTCGTCGCTGCCTCGAGATCGACCATCTTGCCGTTCACGCGCAGCGCCGCCTTGCGGCACCAGGCAGGCACGCGCAGGTAAAGCGTGAACTCGACTGGCGCTTCAGGCCCGATCTCGATCGCAACGGCGCCATCCCAAGGATAGTTGCTGGTCTGGACCAGGGTAACTTGCCGGCCGGCGATCTCGAAGCGGGCGGTCGAGTCGCCATAGAGGTGCACGGCCAGCGCATCGTCGGCGAGGCCATAGAAATAGCTGCCGATGGAAGCCACCATGCGGCCGATATTTGGCGGGCAGCAAGGGCAGCGGTGCCATTTCCAGCGATGGTGGCCGCCGCGGCTCTCCAGCGGATTCTCGTAGAAGAACAGCGAGCCGTCGAGCGACAGGCCTGAGATCGAGCCGTTGTATAGGGCGCGTTCCATCATGTCGGCGTAGCGCGCGTTCGGGCCCATGCCGAGCATGCGGCTTGCCCAGAACACCAGGCCGACCGAAGCGCAGGTCTCGGCATAGGCGGTGTCGTTAGGCAGGTCGTAGTCGCTGGTGAAGCCTTCATTGTGCGCGGACGGACCGATGCCGCCGGTGACGTAGAGGCTCTTGGTGGTGAGATCGTCCCAGAGCCGGTCGAGTGCTGCGCGCAGGCTGTCGTCGCCATATTCGGTCGCGATGTCGGCCATGCCGGAATAGAGATACATCGCCCGTACGGCGTGGCCGACAACCTTGTCCTGCTTGCGCACCGGCTTGTGCGACTGGTTATACTCATAGGTCTTGAAGTGATAAGCCTTGGGGTCGGCGCCGCGGGCGCGCGCCTCCTCGTCGAAATAATGCGGCTGCTGCCCGCGCTGGTCGATGAAGTACTTGGCGAGCTCCATGTATTTCTTCTCGCCCGTCGCCCGAGCGAGCTTGACCAGTGCCAGCTCGATTTCCTCGTGACCGCAGTAGCCCTTCCTTTTGCCGGGCTCGGGGCCGAACATCGATGCGATGTGATCGGCATAGCGGCACATGATGTCGAGCAGCTTGCGTTTTCCCGTCGCCTGATAGTAGGCGACGGCGCCCTCGATCAGATGGCCGGCGCAGTAGAGCTCATGGCAGTCGCGCAGGTTCGTCCAGCGCAGGCCGGGCTGGATGCGCTGGTACCAGCTGGAGAGATAGCCGTCCGGCTGCTGCAGTTTCTCGTACATATCGATGACGGCGTCGA
>Ga0209758_1004037_pt1 | contig 12658 bp, 7 predicted proteins | sample AraplaMF_Col_mMF_FD_184258 | JGI IMG/M metagenome (GOLD analysis project Ga0209758, IMG submission 184258) | Arabidopsis root microbial communities from the University of North Carolina, USA - plate scrape MF_Col_mMF (SPAdes) (version 2) | ecosystem: Host-associated > Plants > Roots > Endosphere ... | reverse complement strand
CCGTTACCATTTCCGTCCGTAATGCACCGCTCGTAAAAGTATTTAAGGCTATTGAGCGGCAGGCCGGCTATGGTGTTTTTTATGATCCACGTTTCTTCAAAGATACCAAACCGGTATCCATCGAAGTCAAAGATGCTGCTGTTGAAAAAGTGCTGCAGGAGGCGCTGAAAGATCAGCCCTTCGAATATTCCATCGAGAACAGGACCATTATCATCAGCCGGAAACGACAAGCACCGCCGCCCTTGTCGCCACCATTGGCAGATACCACGGTCAATCTCTCGGGGCAGGTGACCGATAGCTCCGGTAATATCCTGCCCGGCGCCACCATCATAGTAAAAGGAACAAAGAAAGGCGCCATCACCAACGACCAGGGACAATTCAGTATCAGCGACGTCAGTAAGAATGCCATACTGGTAATCAACTTCGTTGGCTATCGTCCACAGGAGATACCACTGGCCGGGCGTTCCAGCATCAATATACAACTGGCCACCAACCTGCAGTCTTTAACGGATGTAGTAGTAGTGGGCTACGGCACACAAAAGAAAGAAAACCTTACCGGTGCTATTGCTTCGGTAAGCGCAAAAGAACTGGAAAGCCGCCCGTTGGTAAACCTTGCCCAGGGCTTGCAAGGCTTGGTACCTAACCTGAATGTGAACCTGAATAACGGTAAGCCCGGTACTGCCGCCAATTTCAATGTAAGGGGTATCACTTCTATCAACTCAGGTACAAACAACAGTAACCTGGGCGGTCCGCTGGTAATGGTAGACGGCGTACAGATGGATCCCAACCTCATCAACCCCGGCGATGTGGAAAGCGTTACCGTCCTGAAAGATGCTGCATCCGCTGCTATCTACGGCAGCCGTGGTGCTTATGGCGTAATCCTGATCACCACTAAGAGCGGTAAGAAGAACACCGCCCTGCACGTCAATTACAGCGGCTCTTACACCATTACCCGTCCCACTCGTTTGCCTAAATATCTCAATTCCGTTGATTATATCGCCATGCACCGCGAGGCAGACAGAACAGGGCAGATGAGCGGCGGCAACACCGCTTCTTTCCCCTTTACAGAACAGGATTCCATCATGGCGGCCAAATATTTCGCAGACCCTGCCAATAATCCAAGCGGCTATCCCGATCCGGGCAACCCATCCAAATACCGTTATGTAGGTAATACAGATTGGGTGGATGTGCTCTATCCCGATTGGGCGCCGCAGCAACAGCATAACCTCTCCATCTCCGGAGGTTCTGAAAAAACATCCTTTGTAGGCTCCCTGGGATATTTCAACCAGGATGGTATGCTGAACTACAGTAATGAGAACTACAAGCGCCTCAATCCCAGTCTGCGCATCAGCACAGAAGCCACTCCCTGGATGAGCTTTAACCTGAAAACAACACTCAACCGTATTATCAGTGATGCGCCCAATGCGCCCACCAATGGTAACTCCAATAGTTACATACAAGGAGACTCACGGCCTAACATGCCCGTGTTTAACCCGGGCGGAGAAGACTATGCAGGACAAGGCAGCTGGACCAACCCCGTAGCCGTTATGATGCAAAACGGCCGCGACAAGCTCACTGCCAATGATCTCTGGTTAACAGGCGGTGTTGTACTGACACCGGTTAAACATGTAACCCTTACCGGAGATTACACTTTTAACAGCTATGCCGGTTTCCAGCAAAAGGTCCAAAAACAGTTCCCGGAATATGGTGTGAACCATGTGTTCCTAAACTATTACCCATGGACATTCCCCGACGCTACTACAGAGATCAGCTACAATAACAGCTACAGGGCCTTAAACCTCGTAGCTAACTATGAGAATACTTTCAGCGGTGTACATTATTTCAAAGTCACCGTAGGCTACAACGAAGAACGCAGGCACTTTAAAAATGACACTGTAACAGCAAAGAACCTGATAGATCCAGGTACACCCTCTATAGGTCTGAATGATGATCCCAAGCCCGAGATAACCGGGGCTGAATATGAATGGGCACTAAACGGCCTGCTGTACAGGTTAAACTATATATATAAGAACAAATACCTCCTGGAAATAGACGGCCGTTACGATGGTTCTTCTTCTTTCCCGAAAGGTAGCCGCTTTGTATGGTCGCCTTCCGTTTCAGCAGGTTGGCGTATTTCAGAGGAAAGCTTCTTCACGCCCCTGAAAACAACCGTGAATGACCTGAAGCTGCGCCTGTCTTACGGACAGCTGCCCAACCAGCTCTTTAATCCTTCGAGCCCTTCAGATGCTACGGTATATCCTTACATCGCTTTGTCGCCTACCGGTAAAACCAACTACATCTTCGGCTCACAGCAAAGCATCTACGTAGGCGCTCCCGGCCTGGTAAGCTCCGGGTTCACCTGGGAGAAAGTAGAGACCAAAGACATCGGCCTGGACTTCGGCCTGCTGGATCAACGCCTGACAGGTACATTCGACTGGTACATCAGGGACACGAAGAATATGCTCGTAGGCGGTCAACCCCTGCCCGCTGTACTGGGCACTGCTCCTCCCTTGAAGAATGCCGCCGATCTCCGCACCAAAGGCTGGGAAGTCAACATCACCTGGGCAGACAGGATCGGTAAAGATTTCAACTACTCTGTAAGGGTAGGCGTATCTGATTATACTTCCACCATTACCCGTTATGATCTGAACCCAACAAAGATCTTCAACAGTGATAATAACGGTGGAGGCTATTACTACGTTGGTCAAAAATTCGGTGAGATCTGGGGATTTGAAACCGAAGGCTATTTCAAAACAGATGAAGAAGGCGCTAATTATGACCAGTCTCAGTTAAGTGGCAACACCCAGCTTGCAGGCGATATCCGCTACAGGGACCTGAACAAGGATGGTAAGATCACCTACGGCGATAATACGCTGTCCAATCCAGGAGATCAGAAGATCATCGGAAACAGCACACCCCGTTACCAGTACGGCATTAACTTAAGTGCCCAATACAAGCACTTCGATCTGAGCATCTTTGCCCAGGGTGTCGGCAAGCGTGATGTAATGCCGAACGATAATGCCTTCTTTGGGTTCTACTCAGAATGGAGTGTGCCTTTCGAATATCAGAAAGACCACTGGACGCCGCAGAACACAAATGCCTACTTCCCCCGTTTACGTTTTGGAGGCGGCAGCAATTTCCATACACAAACCAAATATCTGCAAAGCGGCGCCTATTGCAGGCTGAAGAACATTGCACTGGGATATAACCTGCCGCAGGAAATGCTCAACCACATCAAGCTGAGAAGCCTACGCGTATACGTAGCCGGACAAAATCTCTTTGAGGTCACCGGCCTGTTCAAAGCCTATGATCCTGAAATAATCGGCTTCGGTACTTACCCGCTCAGCCGTGCGGTGTCATTCGGTGTGCAATTAGGTCTATAATGATAAATGCTTTAGTATGAAAAACAGATCCTTCATTACATATATCACGATCATTACCGGCCTGCTCTCCGCAGCCTGTAACCGGCAACTCGACCTGCTTCCCAAAGACGCATTGAGCGAGCCTACCTTCTTCAAGAATGCCAACGATCTTAAATTATACTGTAACCGTTTCTACCAGGACCTGCCCGTGCAGAACTCCTTCCACTCAGAAGAGAATTCAGACAACCAGGTGCCCCTGGATAACAACGATTTCCTCTATGGTTCTTATGTAATACCCGTTACTGGCGACGGATGGGACTGGGGCCAGATAAGAGACGTCAATTACTTCCTGCAGCGTTACCAGCGTGCCGATGCGGATGATGCCACCAAGAACAGGTACGCTGCTGAGATCCGCTTCTTCCGCGCATTCTACTATTGGAACAAAGTAAAAAGATACGGCGACGTGCCGTGGCTCAGTAAGGACCTCACCGACACAGATAACGACCTCTTATATGGCCACCGCCTGCCGCACAAACAGGTAATGGACTCCGTGCTCGCCGATCTTGATTTTGCCGTTAACAACCTTCCCGATCTGAACGCCGTAGAAAGCGGCCGCCTGCATAAATATGCAGCACTGGCGCTGAAATCCCGTATCTGTCTTTGGGAAGGCACTTTCCGTAAATACCATACCCTGGGAGATGAAACAAAATATCTGAACGAAACAGTGGCTGCATCAGAGGCCATTATCAACTCAGGCAATTACGAGATCTGGTCAACCGGCAACCCTCAAACAGATTACTACAACCTCTTCATCCAGGATGATCTCAGCAAGAACAGGGAAGCTATCCTGCCTTCCATCTACATCCTGAATGTGCTCACGCAAAATCTCACCCGCGAACTGGGCGAAAGCGGTACAGGCTTCAGCAAGAACTTTGTGCGTTCTTTCCTTTGTTCCGATGGTTTGCCTACCGCATTAAGCCCTTTATACAAAGGCGATGATTCGCTGGAAGCAGAAGCTACCAACCGTGATCCCCGTTTCCGCCAGCTGATCGGCACCAGGGGCTTTGTATTACTGAATAATGCGGATGGCTCAAAGAATATATTCACATTGCCGCAGATAGGCACCGCTACCGCACCCACCGGTTACATGATCATCAAGGCGCTGTCTCCTGATCCTGCCCAGTGGAACGCCGCCCAATCCACACTGGACCTCTTCATTTTCCGCTATGCAGAAATACTGCTGAACGAAGCAGAAGCCAAAGCAGAACTGAACCAGTGCACACAAACTGTGCTAGACAACACCATCAACAAGATCCGGGACCGCGTAGCCATGCCGCACATGATAATCACTTCCCTGGTAAAAGATCCCGGCTCCGATTTCCCTGCACTGCCTGTGCTATTGGATGAGATCCGCCGTGAAAGAAGGGTAGAGCTGGCGGCAGATGGCTTCCGCTTTGATGATATGATCCGCTGGAAAGCTGGTAAGCTGATCGAGAACCCGGAAACCATCCTGGGTATGAAGCTCACACCTGCAGTACGCGCGCAATACCCGCCCAGCCAGGTAAGCAGCGTACAGGTGAATGCTAACTATTATATCAGGTTATACACCAGTATCACTTCCCGCAAGTGGAATGATAAGATGTACCTGTTCCCGATTCCAACACAGGAACTGGCCTTGAATCCTAATTTATTACCCCAGAACACGGGCTGGTAATAGCCACACACCAAAACACTCCAGGGGTGTAAAACCCTTGGAGTGTTCAAAATAACATACGCATGTGCATGATCAAAAATGTAACGGCTGCTGCCTGTTTAGCAGTAGTATTGTCACCGGCTTTTTCGCAAACGAACGATTGGGAGAATGAACAAGTGTTCGGCATTCACAAAGAACCTACCCATGCCACCAGCATTCCTTATGCAGATGTCCCGCAGGCATTGAATGATGTAACGGCAGCATCTCCTTATTACTTATCCCTGAACGGTCCCTGGAAATTTAATTGGGTAAAACAACCCGCCGAAAGACCGCTCGATTTTTATCGCACCAGCTTTAACGATGCTAACTGGAAAACCATTACCGTGCCCTCCTGTATGGAAATGCAGGGCTATGGTACTCCTATCTATACCAATATTACCTACCCATTTAAAAAAGATCCTCCCCGTGTAATGGGTGAGGTGCCTGCCGATTGGACCACCCATCGCGAACCTAATCCGGTTGGCTCCTACCGCCGTTACTTTGAAGTGCCCGCCAACTGGAATGGGAAAGAAGTATTCATCCATTTCGAAGGCGTGATCAGCGCCTTTTACCTATGGGTAAACGGACAAAAAGTAGGCTACAGCGAAAACAGCATGAGCCCCGCCGAATTTAACATCACGCCTTACATAAAATCCGGCAGGAACCTTGTCGCAGTAGAAGTATACAAATGGAGCGATGGCAGTTACCTGGAAGACCAGGACATGTTCCGCTTTAGCGGCATCCACCGTAACGTATTTGTATTCGCCACACCCAAAGTGCATGTGCGCGATTATTTCCTTCAATCCGATCTCTCTGGTGATTTCAGCCATGCCACTTTTAAAGTAAAGGCTGCATTAAAGAACTATGCCACAAAAAGATCCGCTGCTGCCAGCCTGGAGATCAGCCTGGATAACAAACTAATACTAACAAAAAGCATCCCCGCCATTAACGCCAGCAGCGAACAGGTATTTAACCTGGAAGCGCCTGTAGATCATCCTGCACTATGGTCTGCAGAAACGCCCACGCTCTACACAGTACTGCTTACATTGAAAGACAGTAAAGGCAATATCCTCGAAGCCTTCAACACAAAGTTTGGCTTCCGGAAAATAGAGATCAGGAACCAACAGCTCTATGTGAATGGCGAACCCATATTGCTTAAAGGCGTCAACCGTCACGAGGTTCATCCTGCCTACGGCAAATCAGTTCCCCTGGCCACTATGATCCGGGATATTGAGCTGATGAAACAATACAATATCAACACCGTACGTACCTGCCACTATCCCAACGATCCGGAATGGTATAAGCTTTGCGACCGCTATGGCCTCTACGTGATCGATGAAGCTAACCTGGAAACCCATGGTGCAGAAGACCAGCTCACAAAAGATCCCCGCTGGAAAGCGGCCTATGTAGACAGGGAAGTAAGGCTCGTGGAAAGAGACAAGAACCATCCCTCCGTGATCATCTGGTCCTTAGGCAATGAATCATGGGGAGGCGAGAACTTCGTTGCCGGAAAAGCCGCCATCCTGGGCATTGATTCCTCCCGCCCCATACACTATGAAGGGTACAACGAGATCGCCGATATCGCATCCACCATGTATCCCTCCGTCAATACATTAAAAGAAGAAGGAGAGACGCCCTCGCCCAAGCCCTTCTTCATGTGTGAATACGCCCATGCCATGGGCAACGCCATCGGTAACCTGAAAGAATACTGGGACGTCATCGAATCTCACCAGCGCCTCATCGGCGGCTGTATCTGGGAATGGGTAGACCAGGGCGTGAACAAACAAATACCCGGTACCACACAAACCTTCTTCGCCTACGGCGGTGATTTTAACGACATGCCCAATGACGGTACCTTCAGTATCAAAGGCCTGATCACCTCAGATCGTAAGATCAAACCAGAGATAGAAGAGGTAAAGAAAGTATATCAATACATCAAAATAAAACCGGTAGATATAAAGGCAGGAAAGGTCTCTATTGAAAACAAATATGATTTCATCAACCTGTCATCCTTCGATCTTACCTGGTCACTGACAGCAGATGGAAAGATCATTCAGTCCGGTGTACTGGCCCCGCAGAACATCGCACCTAATCAATCCGCAATAGTCTCTGTTCCTTTCACCCGCCCGGCCATCGTGCCCGGCGCCACTTATTTCTTACGGATAGATGCCCGCCTTAAACAGGATGCCTTATGGGCCCCACAAGGACACTCCGTAGCTTTTGAACAAATGGAATTGCCTGGTGCCATACCCGCCGTCATAAAAGCCGCCAACTGGGCCGATATGAATGTCCAACAGGATGACACATCCCTCACTATACAGGGCAAAACATTCCGCACCGCCTTTGATAAAAAGGCCGGTGTGCTATCGGCGCTTGAATACAACAACCAACCCATCATCTGCGGAGCAGATCACGGTCCTGTATTCAATCTCTACCGCGCCAAAATGGATAACGACCGCACTACAGAACGCGGGCCATACATAGAATGGGAAAAAGCAGGCTACGACAGCCTTCAATATATCCTGCAATCATTCACCGTTCAGGAAGCAACTACTAAAATAGTAAAGCTGTCCACTGTCACCGATGCCGTTACAAGATCAGGTTTTAAAGTAACCGCAGAACTAACTTACACGATCTCCGGCAACGGTGATATCCGTGTAGACGCATCCTTCCTTCCCAGCGACCAAGGCCTTGACATACCTCGTCTTGGTCTCAGAATGCTCCTCGAAGGCGGCCTGGAGAACGTAGATTGGTACGGCCGCGGTCCGCATGAGAACTATGCTGATAGAAAAGAATCCGCCGCCATTGGCCGTTACCATTCCACGGTATCACAAATGCTGGAACCATACGAACGTCCGCAAGGCATGGGCAACCGAGAAGATGTGCGCTGGCTGAAAATATCCGACGATAATAATCAAGGCGCACTGATCGTAGCCCATAGCCGCCTGAGCTTCACTACCCTGCATTACTCAGACCAGGACCTGCACAACGCCGCTCATCTCTACCAGCTGAAACCGCGTAAGGAAACAGTACTGAGCCTCGACTATGCACAACAGGGCCTCGGTAACGCCAGCTGTGGCCCTGATCCACTACCGGTTTACAAGATCCCTTTTAAACCAGCCAGTATTTCATTCACCATCAAAGCGGCAGACCCGCTTGACAATAACTTATAAAATTATCAGCAAACATGAATATCAAACAGACGGTATCGCAATTAAAAGCATGGCTCGCTATCATCGTTTCATTGAGCCCTTTAGCAGGGATTGCACAAACAGCTCCCGCGCCTGTAGGCCCTGTACCCAATGCCCGGCAGATCGAATGGTACCACCGCGAAATGATCGCCTTCTTCCACTTCGGCATGAACACCTTCACCAATGTGAATGAAGGCGACGGTACTGCCAGTCCGCAACGCTTCAATCCTACCGCATTAGACTGTAACCAATGGATGAAAGTATTGAAGAACGCCGGTATCCCGGCCGCTATCTTCGTAGCCAAACATGCAGACGGCTTTTGTAACTGGCCCACCGCCCACACTAACTATTCCATAAAGAACAGTCCCTGGAAAGATGGTAAAGGAGATGTGGTCAGAGAATTTACAGACGCCGCCAAAGCAGCCGGTATAAAAGCAGGTATCTACTTGGGCCCGCACGACCGCCACGATTCTCGCTACGGCACCGATGATTACAGCGACTACTACGCCGACCAACTTTCCGAGCTCTTAAGAAACTACGGCCCTATCTGGGAAATATGGTGGGACGGCGCAGGTGCTGATAAACTGACCACCGCCTTCTATACCCGCTGGGCAGACTCTGTTCGCAACCTGCAACCCAATTGCGTGGTCTTCGGCACCAAGAATTCTTACCGCTTTGCCGACTGCCGCTGGGTGGGCAATGAATCCGGCATATCAGGCGATCCCTGCTGGTCAACCATCAACCCTGCCTCCATCCGCGAAGAACAATCTCATATTAATGAGCTGAATCACGGCGAAGTAGACGGCACCGCCTACATTCCGGCAGAAGTAGATGTTTCCATCCGCCCCAGCTGGTTCTACCATCCGGAAGAAGATACACAGGTAAAAACACTCGCCACCCTGTGGGACATCTATTTTAACTCCGTTGGGCGCAACAGCGTACTGCTGCTGAACTATCCGCCTAACAAAGAAGGCCTCATCTCTGACATCGACGCCGCCAAAACTGATAGCCTGCGTGCTCTTATCAATGGCACCTTTAAAACCAATCTCGCCGCCGGCGCAGTGATCAAAACCCAGCATCCCCGCGGCGCACAATATAAGCCTTCCAATTTGGTAGACAACCAGGAAGCCACCTATTACGCCACAACAGACAATTTCACTACCGATACCATCACCTTTGATTTGAAATCGAAGAAAACATTTGATGTACTGATGCTGCAGGAAGTGATTGAGCTTGGGCACCGTACTACCGGCTGGTCTGTAGATTACTCACAGAATGGTAAAGACTGGACAACCATCCCGGAAGCAGATGGGAAGCAATCCATCGGTTATAAATGGCTGGTAAAATTCAAACCGGTAACGGCGAGGTACGTACGCCTACGGATCACTGCAGGCAAAGCTTGTCCCGCAATCCATACATTCGGAGTATATAAGCAGCAATTGCTGCAATAACAATATTTTTCATTGTTCCTGTATAATTACAACCCCCACTTTCATACGGGAGTGGGGTTTTTTATTGCTCCTCCATCCGGCTCATACTATGCTGCATCACCGCGCCCGCCTTTAAGGTCTGGTATACCACACAATACCGCTCCGTCAGCTTCAACAGGCTCTCCAGCTGTTCTGAAGATGCCGGGCTGTCAACAATGAACTGCAGGCGTATAGTGCTGAATCCAACAGGCACTTCTTTTGAAACTCCTAGTGTCCCTCTGAAGTCCAGGTCTCCTTCAGCCAATACAATAGCCTCATTGATCACCACCCCAATAGCCGTAGCCACGGCCTTTAAGGTAACCCCTGCGCAGGCCACCAGTGCCTCCAGCAAAAGATCTCCTGAACAGGCCAGCAGCCCGGTGCCCCCGGTGGCAGGATGCAGCCCTGCTTCTACCAGCTTACGTCCGGTGTCTACTTTGCAGGAGATCTGGTCTCCTGTTTTCCCTGCTGCTTTTAATGTAACGGCGGCGGATGGATCACGTCTGTACTGTTCTTTCAGCGGCGCCTGTAATGCTTTCAATGCTTCGGCATCCATATTGGGGTGGTTTATATAATAAAGGTAAATACTTTCCCGCTTTTCATTTTCTCTTCATCTTCCGGGCCTAGCTTTGTTCCATCATCATAAAATTTTAACCAAAAAGCTTGATTATGAAAACAAAAGGATTAATGATCGCCGCCTTGTTCATTTCTGGCGCAGCATTTGCTCAGACAGCCAGTGTAAAACAGGAACAACAGGTGAAAGTAAGCAGCAATACCCAGGTAAATGCTGCCGAAAACAAGCAGCCGGCTAATGTACAGGCCAAGGCCGCTGCCCAACAGGAGAGCGCTGTAACAGTAGATCCTTCTGCAGCAGTCGCCGCTGAAAGCGCGGTAAAGAGCAATGCCAAAAGCAGTGTAACAGCCGTGAAAGCGACAACTGATCAGCTGCAGGATCAAACCGTGCAGACCAGCAAAGTGGCTGTTCAGCAAGTGAACAATGTAACAGCAACGGCCGCCCGTAGCACCCTGCATGCGAACAGCGCAGTCAATAACTCGCTGAAAATTAAAGCGGCCCCGGTGAAAGTCAATGCACTCAGCTCCGGAGCAATTGGGCTCAAAGGCCTTTAATTTATAGAATACGGGTTTTTGTCGGAACGGACAGCGGCAAAAACCTGTATTTTTATCTCAATGAAGCAATTTCTTACATACCAGCTAATATTCATCATGATACTGGCAATCGGCAAGCCGTTTGCAGGTTTTACGCGTGGTGTGCCTCCCCCCACAGATACCATACCCGCCCAGGCAAAACCAGGCGAAGTACAGGAGGAGGTAAAGGCGCCGGAGATTATTAAAGAAGTGCCAAAATCACGCAGACAAATAAAACCTGTTCCGGTGCCTGTGCCGATACCGGTTAAGCCTATTAAGGTCATCAAACCTAAAGTGATCCGGCCTAAAGTGGGTTTAACCCTTTAGTAAAGAAATACAATATGGGCAAATACATTGTAACGCTTTTCATGGCATGGCTATGCAGTCAGCCGGCGTTTTCACAAACCGATACTACAACTGAGGACACTAAAAAAGTTACACTGACAGCCGGGGCCACCTACGCCAATGATGTCAGCTACTACGGCCAGAAAGCAGAAGAACGCATGCCTTACATTGCGGCCAGCGCTTCGCTCCGCCTTCCCTTCGGCCTCTATTTCACCGGTACCGGGTACCGTCTGTTGAATGACTCTGGCAGGGTCGTCTCCGCCACCGCCGCTGGCATTGGTTTCGCTTTCAACCTCAGTAAAAAGCTCTCGGCAGATCTCAGCTACAGCCACACTTTCTTTCCGAAAAATTCTCCTTTTCTGCAGGCCGCTAACCCGGATAATGCCAGTGCATCCCTGAAGTATGAATACTGGATGAGCACCGGCGTAAATGTGGATTATCACTTTGGCCAGCAGCAGGACGTATTCGTTACGCTCAGTACAGAAAAGCAGATCAATCTGGGCAGTATCTTTAAAGGTAAGGACCTGGTCACGCTTACGCCCTCCGTTGAAGTCATCGGCGGCACACAGCGCTTCTACCAGACCTACATCAAGGAAAAGCTGCTGCGCGACAGTCTCCTGGGCATCGTGCCGCTGCCGGGTATCGGCGATATCGGGGGAACAAGAACCGGCAACGAAACTACTACTACCAGTACCACGCAGTTCAACCTGCTGTCTTATAACCTGAAACTGCCCCTGGCGTATAACCGTTCGCATTATATGCTGGAAGTAGCTTACCAGGCCTCCTTATTGAGTTCCAAAGCAGAAACAGGCGCAGGGAAACTGAACTCGTTTTTAAATTGTAGTTTTTATTATCAGTTCTGATGACAGCAAACCGGGCATGATATATGAAAGTCCTGATCGTAGAAGATGAAAGAGCAATGGCCGCTGAAATGGAAGCCTTCCTGAAAAAGGCGTGCTATTTATGCGATCTTGCTTACACCGCTAAACAGGGATTGGAGAAGCTGGAAGACAACCAGTATAACTTTATTCTGCTGGATCTCGGCCTGCCGGATAAAGATGGGCTCCTGCTTTTACAGGAGGCCAGGAAGCACTGCCCGGATGCTTCCTGCATCATCCTTTCGGCCCGCGGACAACTGGAAGACAGGATCAAAGGCCTCGACCTCGGCGCCGATGACTACCTGCCCAAACCCTTCTCCCTGCTGGAACTGCAGTCGAGAATGCAGGCCGTGGCCCGGCGTAAATTCGGTCTTCAGGATGCAGCGATCCCCATCGGCGATTTCAAGGTAGACCTGAACAAAAGAATGGTCATCTACAACAGCGATACGGAAATAGAACTGTCCAGGAAAGAGTTTGACCTGCTGAGCTACCTCTTGCTGCACAAGAACCGGCCTATCACCCGGATGCAGCTGAG
>Ga0209758_1004031_pt1 | contig 12668 bp, 13 predicted proteins | sample AraplaMF_Col_mMF_FD_184258 | JGI IMG/M metagenome (GOLD analysis project Ga0209758, IMG submission 184258) | Arabidopsis root microbial communities from the University of North Carolina, USA - plate scrape MF_Col_mMF (SPAdes) (version 2) | ecosystem: Host-associated > Plants > Roots > Endosphere... | reverse complement strand
GACCGCGGCCTGCATGCGCGCTTCGACATCCTGGCCGTCGATCATCGCCTTGACCAGCTCCGGCGCGATATTGGCCATGCCGCAGATCGTCCCCGCGCCGCCGCCGGCGATCGCGCGCGCGATGTCGGTTTCATTGCCGACGGTGATGGCAAGCTCAGGCGCCGCGGCACGGAACGCCTGAAATTGCTTGAAGTCGCCGCTGGAGTCCTTCAGGCCCGCGACCACATTGCCGTAGCGCCTGCGCAAATTTGCAGCGACCGTCGTCGGGATCACGACACCCGAGATCTGCGGGATATGATAGAGATAGGCGCGCAGACGATCGTCGGCGACGCCGTCGATGATGGCCGCAAACGCATCCTCGATGCCCTCAGCCGTGACGCTGCGGTCGAAGTAAGGCGGCAGAACCAGCACGTGGCGCAGGCCGAGGCCGAGTGCGGCGCGCGTCAGCGCGATGCTGTCGCTGATGGCGGGAAAGCCGCCGCCGACGCCGATGCGCTCCGCCGGCACGCCGGCCTTGAGCACGGCGTCGATGGTCGCGACGCGTTCGGCAACATTGAACGAGGTCCCCTCGCCGGTGGTGCCGAATAGCACGACACCATCGACCCCCTTGCTGAACAGCTGCTTGGCATGCGCAGCGAGCTTCGCAGAGTCCACATTGCCGTTCGCCGCCAGCGGCGTCGCCGACGCCACCCAGAACCCGCGAATTGCCTCCGTCATAGCACCACCCATTGTTGCACCCCGAATAAGGCCCTGATCCGTAACGGTCTTCGGGGCCCATGAGGCTGTTTTTGCTTTACTTTGCCCTCTTGTACCTTACATACAAGAGAGATGCAATTCCCTGCCGTAGCTCCGCCCAGGGGCGGCTCGGCCAGATCTGCAAGAGGTCTCACATGGACATGCTGACGCCCGTCGGACATCCCGCCTCATTGCTCGAAACGTTGCGCGACAAGCTCGGCGCCGCGGCCGTGCTGACCGGCAGCGATGTGCCGACACGCAATTGCAACGACTGGAGCGCGAGCCTGCCGCAAACACCGCTGGCGGTGATCCGCCCGCGCGATGCGCAGGGCGTTGCCGATGCGATCCTCACCTGCCGCCAGGCGCGCCTGCCGTTCGTGCCGCAGGGCGGCTTGACCGGCCTCTGCCGCGGCGCCGCGCCCGAAGCCGGCTGGGTCGCGATCTCGCTGGAGCGGATGACCGGCATCGAGGAGATCGATCCCGCATCGATGACGATGACGGTGAAAGCAGGCACGCCGCTGGAGACGATCCAGAAGGCCGCAGACGAAGCCGGCTTCTTTTTTCCGCTCGATCTCGGCTCGCGCGGCTCCTGCGCGATCGGCGGCAATCTTTCCACCAATGCCGGCGGCAACCGCGTGATCCGTTACGGCATGACGCGCGAGCTGGTGCTGGGCTTAGAGGTGGTACTGCCCGATGGCACTGTCATCACTGGCCTCAACAAGCTGATGAAGAACAATGCCGGTTACGACCTGAAACATCTCTTCATCGGCTCGGAAGGCACGCTCGGCATCATCACCCGCGTGGTGCTGAAACTGTTTCCGAAGCCGCGCTCGACCATGGCCGCGCTCTGCGCGCTGAAGGACTATGCGGCGGTGATCGAGTTGCTCGGCGCCGCCCGCAGCGGACTCGGTCCGCTGCTGTCGGCGTTCGAGGTAATGTGGCCGGATTATTGGGACGTGATCACGACCCGCGCCGGCGTCAAGCCGCCGGTCGCCGCCGGCCATGGCCTCTACGTGCTGGTCGAGGCGCAAGGCACCGACGAGAGCGTCGATGCGCCGCGTTTCCAGGCCTGGCTCGAAGAGCTGATGGAGCGCGGGCTGCTCACGGATGCTGCCGTGGCGCAATCGCTGGCGCAGACGCAAGGCTTCTGGCGCGTGCGCGACATCTGCGCCGAGTTCGGTCAGGTGCTGGGCCCGCACATCTCCTACGATATCGGCCTTGCGGTGGCGCAGATGGACGAGTTCGCGACGCGCTGCAAGGCGGCCCTGGCTGACGGCATCAAGGGCTGCGAGAGCGTCTATTACGGCCACATCGGCGATGGCAACCTGCACCTCGTGTCCTGGGTCACAGGCCTTCCCGTCGAGCAGCAGCCCAAGGAGGAGATGGATACGATCATCTACGGTCTCGTCCGCGACATGGGCGGCAGCGTCTCGGCCGAGCACGGCATCGGCACGCTGAAGAAGAAATGGCTTGGTCACGCCCGCAGCGAGGCGGAGATCGCCTTGATGCGGACGCTGAAGGCCGCGCTCGATCCCGATCATCTGCTCAATCCCGGCAAGGTGATCTGAGATCCCCGATGCGCTCGCTCAAGCTCGATGCGCCGAAATCGCTGTCGCAGCGGGTGATGCTGCGGCTGCGGCAGGCGATCATCGACGGCGAGTTCGCGCTGGGCGCTGCCATTTCCGAGGAGATGGTGGCGACCTCGTTCGGAGTCAGCCGCACGCCGGTGCGCGAGGCGATGGGTCAGTTGCAGGCGCAGGGGCTCGTGGTGATCCGGCCGCAGGTTGGCAGCTTCGTGTTCACGCCAAGCGCAGAAGACATCACCGCGCTCTGCAGCTTCCGCATCGCGCTCGAGCCCAAGGCCGCCGAGTTCGCCTTTCGTCATGACCGCGTTGGTGCGATCGCCGCGATGACCGAAGCGATTGCGGCGATGGAGCCGGCGGTGGAGGCCAAAGACAACATCGCCTATGGCCGCGCCGACGCCGCCTTTCACGAGGCGCTGTTCAGCCATTGCGGCAACCGCTATCTCGCCGAATCCTATCAGCTCGTCTCCGGCCGCGTCGCCGCGCTCCGCACCAATCTGACCTCGCCGATCGACGTGCGCACCCGCTCGTCGTTCGACGAGCACCGCAAGCTGCTCGACCTGTTCGCGCGCGGCGAGTTTGCGACGTTCGAGGCAAACATGACCACGCACGTCACCAATTCAGGCGTGATCTACGCCAAGGCCTTGAAGGTCGAGGCACCCAAAGGGGGTGAGCGCTTCTAGCGTGCGCCCTCCGGTCCCGGCCTGTCCAGGAAATCCAATGCGGTGTTGATCTGGTCGAGCTGATGCTCGATTTTCTCGCGATCCTCGACCGACTGCGCCTTCTGAAGCTGTTCCACGAGCTTCTGCTTCCGCAGCAGCAAATTCTCTATGACTGTGCTCACAGCTCCCCCGTCGCCCGAGGCGATACAGCGAGCGCCACATCGTGGAGGCGCACGCGAACCGGGCTCGCGTCGAACCCTCCATCAGAATGTTCCGTGGCCGGGTTGGTTCCTATAGCCGAGTGCGCGATCCCCGAGGGGACGGGAACCCTCGGCTCATCGCGTCGCGACGATAGCGGCAGGCTGCGGGCCATATGTGGACGGTGTCACAGTCGCGCGTGACGTCCCGATCGGCAAAGTCGGCACACCGATCGGTTGAATTCGGCCGCCCGGAGTCCTATGCCTAGGCCCCATGGACACCCAGATCATCGCCGCCACCAAGCCCCTGATGGCCCAGGCGCGCCCGCGCAAGCCGGCGCCGTTCCTTCCCATGAGCCGCGCCGAGATGGACGCGCTCGGCTGGGATGAATGCGACATCGTGCTGGTGACTGGGGACGCCTATGTCGACCATCCGAGCTTCGGCATGGCGATCATCGGCCGCCTGCTCGAGGCCCAGGGCTTCCGCGTCGGCATCATCTCCCAGCCCGACTGGCAGTCGGCGGAACCGTTCAAGGCGTTGGGCAAGCCGAAGGTGTTCTTCGGCGTCACCGGCGGCAACATGGATTCCATGGTGAACCGCTACACCGCGGACCGGCGCCTCCGCCATGACGACGCCTACACGGCTGGTGGCGAAGGGGGCAAGCGGCCGGACCGCTCGACCGTCGTCTACGCCCAGCGCTGCCGCGAGGCGTTCAAGGATGTGCCGATCGTGCTCGGCGGCATCGAGGCCTCGCTGCGCCGGATCGCACATTACGATTACTGGTCGGACAAGGTGCGGCGCTCGGTGCTGGCCGACGCCAAGGCCGACCTCCTGCTTTACGGTAACGCCGAACGCGCTGTTGTCGAAGTCGCGCATCGCCTCGCCGCCGGTGAAAGCCCGCGCGAGCTCGACGACATCAGGGGCGTTGCGCTGTTTCGCAAGGTCCCGGCGGACTACACCGAGCTGCACGCCGACGATCTCGATTCCGCCGACGAGGGCGCCACGCGGCAGAAGGGTGCGACCGTGATCCGTCTGCCCGCGCTGGAGCAGGTCGAGCAGGACAAGGAAGCCTACGCCCGCGCCTCACGCGTGCTGCACCGTGAGAGCAATCCCGGCAATGCGCGGCCGCTGGTGCAGCGCCACGGCGACCGCGATCTCTGGCTCAACCCGCCGCCGATCCCGCTCACATCAGAGGAGATGGACGCGGTCTACGACCTGCCTTACGCGCGCGCGCCGCATCCGTCGTACGGGGATGCGAAGATCCCGGCGTGGGACATGATCAAGTTCTCGGTCACGATCATGCGCGGCTGCTTCGGCGGCTGCACCTTCTGCTCGATCACCGAGCACGAGGGCCGCATCATCCAGAACCGCTCCGAGGGTTCTATTTTGCGCGAGATCGAGAAGATCCGCGACAAGACGCCGGGCTTCACCGGCGTGATCTCCGACATCGGCGGCCCCACCGCCAACATGTACCGGATGGCGTGCAAGGACCCGAAGGTCGAGGCGGCGTGCCGGCGGCCGTCCTGCGTCTTCCCCGAGATCTGCCCGAACCTCAACACCTCGCACGACGACCTCATCCGCCTCTATCGCAAGGTGCGCGAGACCAAAGGCATCAAGAAGGTGATGGTGGCCTCGGGCGTGCGCTACGACCTCGCGGTCGAGAGTCCCGAATACATCAAGGAGCTCGTCACTCATCACGTCGGCGGCTATCTCAAGATCGCGCCTGAACACACCGAGCGCGGCCCGCTCGACAAGATGATGAAGCCGGGCATCGGCGCCTACAACAAGTTCAAGCGGATGTTCGACGAAGCCGCGGAAAAGGCCGGCAAGAAATATTACCTGATCCCCTATTTCATCGCGGCGCATCCGGGCACCACCGACGAGGACATGATGAACCTCGCGCTGTGGCTGAAGAAGAACCGCTATCGCGCCGATCAGGTGCAGACCTTCCTGCCCTCGCCGATGGCGACCGCGACCGCGATGTACCACACCGGCGTCAATCCGCTGCGCGGCGTGCGCCACGGCGGCAGCGACAAGGTCGAGGCGATCAAGGGCCTGCGCCAGCGCCGCCTGCACAAGGCGTTCCTGCGCTACCACGACCCCGACAACTGGCCCGTGCTGCGCGAAGCCCTGATCGAGATGGGCCGCCGCGACCTGATCGGCTCACAGCCCCACCAGCTCGTGCCGGCGCACCAGCCGCCCGGCACCGGCAAGGCTGCCGGCACGCGGCGGCCGGTGCGACCGGGCGGCCGGACGCAGAAGTTCACGACCAAGGGCGTGCGGGTGATGAAGTAGCGGCGCGAGCGCCGAATTGCGCCTCAGGCGTTCGCGTCCGCGAACAAAGTCGAAAACAACCCCATGCACAGTAGCCAGACTGTGGGAATCCAGGGCTTACAGGGCGGGAGCACGGCCGGACCATCCCATTAGCGGACACGGCCAGCCAGGCCTAATTGACGGTCGCCAACATGGCGTAGCATTCGCCGAACTTGCCGTCCTCACTGTCCTTCAGGTCGCGTCCCGGAATCTTCTGTCCTGCCTCCAGCGGAAAGAAGCTCTCGGCCAAGCCCCTCTCTTCCGCGGTCTGCAGCCCTCGATTGATGTAGGACATATGCTCCTCGCCGTCGAAGGCGATTTCGGACCGCCGGTAAAATCCCCGCGCGAGTCGCGCGCGAAGCTCCGCCAGAAAATCGAACATTTCGAGGTTATCGGTCGGGACGGCCGAACGATCCTTGGCCCATCGGAAATAATAGGTCGGCTCTGCAAGGAAGAATATCTCGAGCGCGGTCGCGATATCGCATTTCTGTTGCCTGATGATCCATAACAGCGGCGCGTGGCTGTAATCCCAATTCCACCTCGTCGCCACGACGTGCCAGATATCCGGATCCGTCGTTGCCATGAGCCAACGGGCGAACCTGACGAATTTCTGGGGCGGGTAGTTAGTCCAGGGCGAACAATGCTCGGCCCAGCTCAGCAGCATCTCATCGGGGTCTTCGACGGATTTCCATTTGTGGGCGAGCTCCCGCTTGCGGTTGGTTTCCGCGCGTCGTTCGGCCTCTTGCCGTTGTCGCCGCTCCCGCGCCTCGTCGAGGTCGGCCCGGTACAGGCCGAACGCATACACTTGCCCATCCTTTATGGAGACATCAATCCTCGCATTCAGGGCAGTCGGTTTGGCTCGATACCTGATAAACCCGCGCTCGTTGGGCAAGCCCGTCTCGCCGTCCGCCAAACGCACCTCAGGCAGCGCCTTGCGCAGGGCGTCGAGCGTCATGCCGATCTGTACGCCGCACACCGCCACCTCGCGGGGGAAATTGAACATGGCCGAATAGAAGATGGAATCGATGACCCCATCCGCATGCGAAAAATCGACCGACACGCCGGTGGCGCTCTCAAAGCGGCCCAACCTATCCAGTGCCCGCTTCGTTGCCTCCGGCCCAAGAAGCGCTTCAATCTCGGCCGGAATCATCAGGGGACGGAGTTGCGACAATTGCTGAGCGAGGGACATCGGGAGGCCGCGTAAGGAAGGGAAATATCCGGCGATTCTTGCGCCAGAAGAATGGGACAGTCATCGCGCCTTTCAGGCCGTGGTCGCATATGCCTGGTCAAATCGACCTGCAGCAAGGTCATCGCGCGTGATCCAGAAGTGAGCCGGGCCACCCTGTGAAAACGAGAACTCCCTGCTGAGCCCCGGGTCGGTATCGATCTGGAAGAGCGAGACATCCTCTCCCAACCCTACGTCATCGCTGAACCCATGTGGACCCGTCGGCGGACCGAGCATCTGATGGCGAACGAAGTGCGTAGCGCTAAATTTTCTGCCGCCATCTTGGCCTTCCGTGCGATAGAAGGGCTGGGCCAAGCCCGCTTGGCCATCAAAAGGCGGGACCGAAACGATCGGTGTCTTTTCGCCGGTCGCTCGCTCAATGGACGCAACCGTCCTGAGGTCGGCTGCGATCGTATAGTCGTCGCGCAAAATTGCCCGACAGCCGACGAACGTATCGACGAGGTGAGCGTTGAGGGGCGCCTCTGGAAAAATGCGCAGCCCGCGGCTGCGGCCGCCTCCATCCTGACCAAAGGCATGTCCGACTTGAGGCGGCAATTCCGTTGGCGCAACGCCCGGTGCCGCTCCTGGCGCTGCCGAATAGATGACGCGGGTCGAGTACTTGAAGTCATCGACTGCGCCCACCTCATCATCTCCCCACAACATCGTTTCGTACATGTCGGCAAAAAAGTAGAGAATGCCTGTTGTGGGCAGCTTGGGCCCGCCGGGCTCAAGCGGGCTCCTTGGCAGCGCGGCGAGATCGATTTGCGCAAGGAAATGCAGCGGCGTTTTTGACTTAAGTTGGCGCGGCCACGCAACGCCTTTGGGCAGCCACGGCAGACCGCCGAGTTTGGAGGCCGAACGAAATGTGTCCACCCTTCTCAGCCAGATCGCCGGGTGACTGTTTGCATCAAGCGCTTTCGTGAAGGGCGAATTCACAGCGAACTCCCTTGTGTGGAGATTCAGGCAAGGCAGCGGCCCGGTTGAACCTCAAAGATATTTGAGTATCCACGCAAGACCGGAACGCTTGGCGGGTTGCTTCTTGAGATCGGGAGGACGTGGGGTCGTTCCCAGCAAAGTATCCAGGGCGTCGGCGTATCCGGCGACGCGATCTGTGATCATCTTGGTCGGAATCGGCGGGCGCCCCGGGGCCTCTCCGTCCGGTTGAACGGCGGCGAAGTCCGGAAAGAAGTAGAAAATTCCTGACACGCCTTCCTCAGAATCGAAGCGGAAAGACACGCCCGCGCTCGTCGGACACGCGCAAGCCGTCGGCTCCCGAAGGCCTGTCAGCCAAATGTTGGGTCGACGTGTTCCTGTGATGAGGGTCACAAAGTTTGCGGCCACGACCAGCGGATCTTGCGAGATCACCTCTTGGGATGACGATACGATCTGCCTCAATTTCGGTGTGTCAGCCAATTCAGGCGTTCCAACCATCCTTCGCCTCGCAAACTGTCATTGAAGACGTCTGGAGATCTTAATCGGCAACGCTACCTGAGATAGTTAAAGGCACAGCCCAAATTAGAACTGCGTTCAGGAACTCTAAACGCGTAAGCACAAAGTCTTACAACTGCCCACGTTGCTCGGACGAGCCGACGATGGAACAGAGATGCCTGTGTGCTGCGGTCCCTGAGTCCGCTTATCCGCAGGTCGGCTGCACAGGTAAACCGGACTTAGCCAACGTCTCGGCATCTCCGCCGACGTGCTGATCCATCCAAGTCGAAAAAGGGTCGCAAAGCAGGTGGTCGATTGACATTTCCTCCATCATGTAACATACAAAGTTACATGAAACGCGACAGCCGCCTGTCAGGCGTCCTCCACGTCCTGCTGCACATGGCGCAGCAGCCGGGGCCCTTCACGTCCGAGACCTTGGCAAAGGCTGTGGACACCAATCCGGTGGTGATCCGCCGCATCATGGCGGGCTTGCGGGACCTCGGCTACGTGCGCTCGGAAAAAGGCCACGGGGGCGGATGGACGCTTGCCTGTGATCTTTCCAAGGTGACGCTGCGCGACGTTTACGTCGCGCTCGGCAGCCCTGCGCTTCTGGCCATGGGCAACCGGACGGAAGCGCCGGGTTGCCTGGTCGAGAAGGCCGTCAATGCGGCCCTCGGCAAGGCCTTTGACGATGCCGAGGCGCTGCTGCTGGCGCGCCTCGGCGAGGTGACGCTGGCGATGCTGAGCGAGGATCTTGGCCGGCGGCTGGGATCACGAAAGCAGCAGGGCATCAGCGCGCATCATCGGTGATCAACGCCATCAAGCAGGACGATATCGTGACCGACATTCAGAGCGCGTTTGCCGATCCGCACATGGTGGCGAAATATACCGAAGGACCGCCGCGGGCCGTTCCCGGCTACACTTCGATGCTGTCCATGGCGGCGATCCTGCTGGCCGAGCGTGCGCGTGAGGATGCGCGCATTCTCGTGCTCGGCGCCGGTGGCGGGCTCGAACTGAAGGCTTTTGCGGAGGCGCAGCCGCGCTGGAGTTTCGATGGCGTGGACCCCTCGGCGGCAATGCTCGATCTCGCGAGGCAAACGCTGGGCGCGCTCGCCTCGCGCGCGCAGCTTCATCAAGGCTATATCGACCGCGCGCCGGAGGGCCCGTTCGACGGCGCGACGTGCCTTTTGACGCTGCACTTCGTCGATGCCGAGGAACGGCATCGCATCGCCTCCGAGATCCATCGCCGCCTCAAACCGGGCGCGCCGTTCGTGGCGGCCCATTTCAGCATTCCCGCCGGCGAGGATGAGCGACCGATCTGGCTCCAGCGCTATTCCGCTTTCCTGGCTGCCGCCGGCATCGAGCCCGACAAGGCGGCTGCCGCGCGCGCCGCGGTCGACGCGCAACTGAGCATTCTGCCGCCGGAGCAGGACGAGGCGATCCTGCGCAGCGCCGGCTTCTCCGCGCCAACCGTGTTCTACACCGGCTTCACCTTCCGCGGCTGGGTCGCGTACGCTTGACGCGCGCCAGCCTCACCGGTCCACCGGCCTGCCGCGTCTTTCGGGATGCATGGCGTATTTCGCCTGTGAGGTCACACGGCAGATCGACGTCAGCGATCACGGAGCCCGCGCCGCCGAGGTGGCCCAGTTCGAGAGGAGCCACCCCAAGAGGTTGGATCTTCAAGCCTTGAAAAAGGTCGCAAGATAGAACACGGCAGCCAAAAGGATGGTGGTACCGATGATTGTCAAGGCGGCCTGTCTGGTTGAGACGTCGCGCATGTCGACGCCTCCTTCAATTGGACACGCCCAGCACGGTCAAGGACCGCTTGTTGTGGCCCGGGGTTTGAAACTCAATGGCTTGGCCAACCGACAGGCCGATCAACGCAGCTCCGACCGGCGTAAGAACCGAGACCCGTTTTAGCGTTATGTCCGCTTCGTGGGGATAAACCAGTACCACGTCCCGGACTTCACCGGTTTTGTCATCGCAGTACCGGACCTGCGAGCCCATGCTGACTACGCCGCGCAGATCGGACTTTTCCGCCACCACGCTTGCACGCTCAATCTCCTGTGCAAGGAAATGGGCCACGCGCGGGAAGAGCACCGCGCTTGAACTGGCTAGAGCGCTAAGACGCCGCGCCTCATCCTCTATCACAATGATGGGTGGCAACACGATTTCAGGTTTTCCCTTGCGATTGGTCTTGCTCATAATCTTCTGTCCTTTCTAGGCGGCCGATGGTCCCGGATCATCGTCATCAAGGAGCTTCCTGCCCTTGATCTCTGGATTGCTGAACAGAGCCCTGACAACATCATTCGGATCACCCCGGCTGACGCGTTCGATCTTGACGACGTTGGTGCGCCCAGCGGTGAAGAAGGGGATTTCGCTTCCGACCTTCAGCCCGACCAACGCTGCGCCCAACGGCGACATCACGGGGATTTGGGTTCGCTCGGACGTGTGGTCTTCGGGGTACACCAGTTGCCTTGTCTCGTGGGGGAAGCCCCAGGCGATCCGGAACGTCACCCACGAACCCATGGTGACGATGCTGTCCAATTTGGCCGCGCGATCAGGGACGACTTCCGCGCGGTTGATCTCACTCAACAGAAAACGTGCGTCGACGTCGCCTTGATCTGCGCGCCGCTGCGCGAGCCGTTCCAAGCGGCGATGGTCAGACGCCGGAAGAGTGACGGTCGGAAAAAAGAGGGTGTTCACGACATGCCTCCTTGTTTGGGCTTCTCGTCGCGGGAGAGCCACACACCAAATCGGTTTGATGAAGGAAGGGGTAATCCGGACGGCACCAACTACCGTCCGGCTAAGCTCCTGCTTGGAGCCGTCCGGCGTGCAAGCAACGCCGCGCAATGCGCGGGTCGATGTCAAGGACGTGGATCATGTCGTGATCACCATAGGACCTTCTGCTCTCCCTGTAACGCGACGAAAGAGCACACACGTAAGCCACAGCCCGGCCAACGTAGAGACGCAAGATCCAGCGTTGGAACGCTGCATCACGGCGATCATTGAGCCGGCGGGGCAAAATTCTCTGGAGGAAGAAGGCGATGCGTTCGATCTTGGCCTTGAGCGTTTTGATAGGCCTGTGCGGGTCCGCGAACGCGGCAACTTCGCATCATGGGCACCGGCACACGGTGGTTCGTCCCCATCATCACATCTACCCACCAGGCCGAGCCCCGGGTTTTGCCTATGCGCCGCGTCAATACTACCGGACCGCCGACCCCTGTGACAGGCCAGAACCGTATTTCGGCGCTTGTCAGGGTTATGCGCCTGGCGAAAAGGAGCGGTTTCTCGATAGTGTGCTCAACCCGTATTAGTTTAGGAAGTGCACGACCGGGAGCCCTGGGACAACCGCTGTCTCCAACGGCGCCCCCGCACGAGCTGATTTTCCACGAGTCGCCGATGGCCACCAGCGCAGACCTTCGCCGCATAGCCCTGTCGCTTTCCGGGACGACGGAGGCGCCTCACTTTGATCGCGCCGCTTTCAAGGTGGCCCGGATCTACGTGACGCTCGCAGCCGACGGCAAGACGGCCAACTTCAAATTCACGCCAGACGAGCAGGAGTTCAAATGCCTCACGTCGCCGGAGGCGTTCGCTCCCGTCCCGAACGCCTGGGGCAAGCAAGGCTGGACCACGGCAACTCTGGCGAAGCTGACATCGGGCGAGCTGAAATCGGCACTGGAGACAGCGTGGCGCCACGCTGTATCGAAAGCGCGGAAGTCCAAGCGTGGCTGACTGCCGCCGGATCGCGCTGGCGACAACAAGAATTATTGGCTGGCCGCTGCAGCGGCGGTCGCCACATATTTCGTGTAGAATTCGGCGACCCGGCCGCGCCACATGCCGACGAACGCCTCCGACGTCACGTTGTCCACCGATTTCCAGGCGCGCTTGAACGCCGGAAGCGCATTGCCCCAAATCGCGCGTTTGCACCACCTCTCGCCCTTCTCCTTGCCTTCGCTGGTGGCGCACATCGATTTCCAGGCGGAGCGAGCGGGGTGGCTGATGTGCTCAGCGGCGCCTTCCCAGCCCTGCTGATGGATCAGGTAAAGATCGCTCATGTCCGGCGTCCGGTGCGTGATCCACCCGAATTGGACGCCTTCGGTAATGATCTTGTAAGCGGCCGCAACGGCGTTGTCCCTGGGATTGCGAATCTGCCCGGAGCCGAACTTGCCGAACTCATATTGGCTCAACTGAAACAGGCCGATATACGATCCGGTGCGTTGATTGGGATTGAAACCGGATTCGATCTTGGCAACCGCCATCATGAAATTGAAATCGAGACCAAACGCGTCGGCAGCGCGCTTGATCTCTTCGGCCGGCGTTCCGAGCGGAATGTCCTTGAACGCACGCAAGACGATCTCCGCCGGTTTCTCGGCGGGCGGCAGCTCGGACCAGACGTAGTAGACCAGATAACGGAAATCCTGCGTCGACGCCGCTTTCGGCGCAGCGTTGGATGCATCCGGTTCTGCCGGCAGCGGCTGCACGATATCCTGTCCCAACGACGCCAATTTTGGCGCGACGGGT
>Ga0209758_1004030_pt1 | contig 12670 bp, 14 predicted proteins | sample AraplaMF_Col_mMF_FD_184258 | JGI IMG/M metagenome (GOLD analysis project Ga0209758, IMG submission 184258) | Arabidopsis root microbial communities from the University of North Carolina, USA - plate scrape MF_Col_mMF (SPAdes) (version 2) | ecosystem: Host-associated > Plants > Roots > Endosphere... | reverse complement strand
TTCGCCGCTGCCTTCGTCATGCTCGGCGCCAAGCTGGCGCTGGCGGATCGCTAGCCGGCCGATTGGCTTCCGGTATGAGAAGCCTCGTCACTTCCGGAGCCGGCCGCAGCTCGAACGCCGAGGCGCCAGGCCGAAGGCGGGACGCCGATCATCTTCTTGAAGGCGCGGCTGAACGCTGCTTCGGATTCATAGCCTATTTCCGCCGCGATGCTGGCGACGTTGCTGTTGCCGGCGCTGAGCAGTTCCGAGGCAATCTGCATGCGCCATTTGGCGAGATAGTGCATCGGCGGCATTCCGACGATTTTGGTGAAGCGCTCCGCAAGCACCGTACGCGACAATGCGGCCCCCTTCGCCAGCGCCTCCACCGTCCAACTGTGCGCCGGCCGGTCGTGGATCAGCGCCAGCGCCTTGCCCAGATGCGGATCGCGCAGGCCCGCCAGCCAGCCCGTCTGTTGCGGCGGCAGCGATTCCACATAGCGGCGCAGCACGTCTACGAACATCAGCTCGCTGAGCTTGGTGAGCACCGTTTCGCTGCCCGCCCGCTTTTCCGCCACCTCCGACACGGCCAGCCTGATGAACTGGCCGAGCCAGCCGCCATCGCCTTTCACGTCTCCGGCCTTGATCACGGGCGGTAGCGCTTCGAGCAACGGATTGAAAGGCAGGGCATGGCAGGCGAGATAGCCGCAAACCAACCGGGCCGACAGCAATCCGTCCTTGACGTAGTTGATGGGGAACGGCGTCTGGCTTGCGGCCGCAATCTCCAGGACATCGGCCGTCGGCGGGTCGGCCTTGAGGTCGGGCGTGCTCGACATGATGTGCGGATCGCTGTGGGTGAAGACCACGACCTCGCCGGCCTCCACCGGGATCGCCTCCTGGCCGACGATGCGGGCAAAGCAGCGGCCCGCCGTCAGCACATGGTAGGAAATCAGGTGATCAGCGCCAGGCAGTATCCTCGGCAATATCGAGGCGGGCTCCGGCGAGCAGACCGCCCAGGGGTCCTGGGCCTCGATGTCGAAAAACGTCGCGCCGGTGAGGCGCACCGTTTTCAGAAGGTCAGACAGAGCGTCCCCGGCCATTCCACCCATTTCCCGCTGGAGCAATTCCAGGAAAAGTGTGCAGCGGTTGGGTTCGGCGCCTTCGCCGTAACCTTCCGTCCGGAATTGCGTCAAAACAAGAAGATAGAGCGGTTCGCCGTTTCCGTGAAACGGTGAAACGCTCAAGTTGCACGGCAATCCGGCGCGACATCCCTTTCGAGTTCCGGACGCGCTGTCAAGTAACGCGGACGCCACATCATTCCGTTCATTGCCGGAAGCTTTAAACCCGGCCAGCGCTGTGCGGTGCCGTCTCAAACCGGCGCTGAGCACGGTCGAACCAAACCTGGATGAGGATCGAAAGTCATGACGGTACATAAGGGCGGGTGTTTTTGCGGCGCCGTGGAAATCGAAGTCCACGGAACCGCCGAGGCAATGGGCTATTGCCACTGCAGTTCCTGCCGGTCGTGGTCGGCGTCTCCCGTGAACGCCTTCACGCTGTGGAAGCCACGGAATGTCAAGGTCACCAAGGGCGCGGAGTTTTTATCCGGCTTCAAGAAATCCGAGATGAGCGATCGGCAGTTCTGCACCAAATGCGGCGGTCATCTGATGACGGATCATCCACCGCTCGGACTGGTCGACGTCTATGCGGCCACCATACCGACGGTGGAATTCACGCCGGGGCTCCACGTTAACTATGCCGAGACGGTGCTGCCGATGAAGGACGGACTGCCGAAGCTGAAGGACTTTCCCGCCGAGCTCGGCGGCTCCGGCATCGCTGTTGCGGAATAGGTCCGGACGATGGCTGACGATTTCAAAAAAACGCAATTCACCACAGGAGACCAGCAATGGATATCGCGACGTTTCGCGCCACGCAGGAGCCGATCAAGGATCTTTATCGCAAGGACGCGCGGGCCGCGCTTCTCACCTTGAAGGCAAAGGGCAGCGCAGACGACTCACATGTGACCTGCAAGGTCGAGACCGGACGCGGACTTGCCTTGGCGGGCATCCATCCGAAGGCCGGCGGCAGCGGACAGGAGCTTTGCTCCGGCGACATGCTGCTGGAGGCGCTGATCGCCTGCGCCGGCGTCTCGATGCGGGCGGCGGCTGCCGTCCTCGAGATTCCGATCAAGTCGGCGGAAATCTCCGCCGAGGGCGACGTCGACCTTCGCGGTACGCTTGGCGTTACCGAAGGCGTGCCGGTGGGCTTCAAGGAAATCCGCCTGCGCTTCGACATCGAGACGGATGTCGAGCAGAGCCGGCTGACCCAGCTGCTCGAGCTCACGGACCGGTACTGCGTGATCTTCCAGACGATCCAGCGTAGTCCCAAGACCTTCGTGAAACTCAACCGGGTCGTCTCTTAAAGCGCGTCGCGCTGAAACGGATTCAGGCGACACACTTTAAGTCTTTGTTTTTATGCATGTCGTTGTCCCAGAACCGCTGCGCACTTCTGGGCGACATGCATTAAGCGACTTGCCCGGAACCCAAATCCTTGCGGTGGCGGGTTCCGGGCTGGGCCTTGACCGCGGTTTTCCGCGCCGGGCTCTATCCCTTCACATAGCCCATCGCCTCGACGATTTTGCCATCGGCGACACGCATCAGGTTGACGCCGCGCAGCGAACGGCCGTCGGACATCCTTAAGCGCCAGCGGATCGTCGCCCGGTCGCCGGCCACGTATGTCTCTTCAAGGTCGAAGCGCGTGCCGGGTCCGGTGGCGATCGCCGACCACAATTCGACGCAAGCCGCCTTGCCGGTGCGGCGCGCGCCGTCCGGCGCCGGCGTGGTGTTCTCGATCACGCAGCCTTCCGCCACCAGTTCGTCCAGTGCCGACGGATCGTGACGCTGAAACGCGTCGTTGTAGCGCCGCATGATTTCCGCCGTTTCGGCGGAGCGTTCGGCCGCGGCGATGTCGATGATCAATTCGTGGGTCATTGGGTTTTCTCCTGCCGTTTCATTGCGCCACGAGGCTCGCCTTGAGCGTGATCGCGGCGACGCCCGCCAGGGCGCGCGAGACGAGACAGGCCGCCTTGGCCTTTTGCGCCAGCCGCTCGAAATCCTCGGCCGAAATGGCGGGGACGCTGGCGTCCGTTTCGAGCTCGATGCGGGTGATCGTCGGTCCGGCCGTGGTGGCGCCGAGATGCACCTTCGCGACGGTGTGGATGCTATTCGCCGTGTGGCCCTCGCCGCCGAGTATGGCGGTCAGCGCCATCGAGAAGCAGCCGGCATGCGCGGCCGCGATCAGTTCTTCCGGATTGGTGCCCGGGCCGTTCTCGAAGCGGGACGGGAAGGAGTAGGCGCCTTCGAACACGCCACTGCCCAGCCGCAGCCGGCCGGATCCTTGCTTGAGCGTGCCCTGCCATCGGGCTGAAGCTTCGCGGATTGTCATGTCTGATCTCCTCTCTGTTTTGCGGAAAAGTGTGGTGGTCACGCGCCGTCGATGACGACCTTGCCGAAGACGTCGCCCTGCTGGAAATGGCGGTAGGCTTCGCGCGCCTCGGCGAACGGGAAGACCTTGTCGATAACCGGCCTCAGCCGATGCATGGCAACGGCGGCAAGCATCGCCTCCAGCCCGTTGCGGCTGCCGACGAAGAGGCGGCTAATGGTGGCGAGGCTGCGCTGGTAGACGGCGCCGGGGATTTCGACCGATTTGCCGTTCTGGTCCTGCACGGTCAGCAGCACGATGCGCCCGTAAAGCGCGCTGGCGATCAGCGATTGCGGAAAAGTCGCCGGACCGCCGGTCTCGACGATCAGGTCGATGCCGCCGGTCGCCTCGCGCAATTTCATGCCCCATTCCGGCGTTTCGGCCGCCGCGATGACGAGGTCGGCGCCGAGCGCCAGCAGCCTGTCAGCCTTCTCGGCGCGCGAGGTGACGGCGGCCACGCGGCAGCCCATGAGCTTGGCAAACTGCAAGGCAAACAGCGCGACACCGCCTGAGCCGATCACGAGAACCCATTGTCCTGGCTTTGGAATCTCGGCGCCCGTCAGCGCGCTCCAGGCGGTCAGCCCGGCGCAGGTGAAGGTTGCCGCTTCCTGCCAGGAGAGATGGTCGGGCAGCCGCACTGCCCATTGCTCGTCGAGCAGCGCATATTCGCACAGCATGCCGTCCAGCGTGCAGCCGAGCTGGTCGACGACGCCCTGATGCATGCGGCCGTCGATCCAGCGCGCGAAATAGCTGCCGGTGGCGCGGTCGCCGACGGCAAAGCGGGTCACGTCGTCGCCAACCGCCACCACCTCGCCGGCGCCGTCGCTCAGCGGCACGACGCCCGCGCGGGGCGTCAGCGGATAGGTGCCGTTGAGGATCATAGTGTCGCGGCGGTTGAGCGCGGTGGCATGCACACGCACCAGGATCTGATGCGGGCCGGGCCGCGGCATCGCCGCCTCGCGCAACACCAATTTGTCGGTGCCGCCTTGCTCCTCGAGCCGATAGGTTTGCATTGTCGCCTCTCGAATATGTAGACCGATTTACATATTATGTAGACCGATTGTCATATTTAGGGCAAGTCCTATAGTGTGCACTCCTGACAGAGGCTGACATAGTGAGAGGTTGACGTGGCAACGGACACACGCACCCGCATGATCGAGGCGACGGCGCTGCTCATCCGGCAGCGCGGCTATCACGGCACGTCGCTCAACGACATTTTGAGCGCCAGCGCAGCACCACGCGGCTCGCTCTATTTCCATTTCCCGGGCGGCAAGGACCAGCTTGTCATCGAGGTGACGCGCGCTAGCGTCGCCGACGTGACCGAGCGCCTGGGTGCGGCGCTGTCGGAGGAAAGCGATCCCGCCGTTGCCGTGCACCACATTTATCAGTCGGTGGCACACATGCTGGAAGAGAACGAATTCTCGCTCGGCTGTCCGGTTGCGCCGGTGGTGCTCGACGCGCCGAACGACGTACCGGAGCTGGCTGAAATCTGCCGATCGGCTTTCGAGCAATGGATCGGCCTGCTGCGCCAGGCATTCGTCAGGGCAGGGGTGCCTGAGCGCCGCGCGCAAGCCCTGGCGCTGCTGGTCGAATCCTCGTTGGAAGGCCTGATGGTGATCGCCCGCGCCACCCGCGACCGCACCCCGCTGCAGGCGGTGGCCGACGAGGTCGCGGCGCTTGTCGAGCAGGCGGTGCTGGCCGGGAAGGTGGCGCAGCAGGCCGACGCTGCCAATCTCCCCCCTTGAGGGGAGATTGGCTATCGCGCAGGCTTTCGCCAACTGCAGCAGTAGCAGGGTCTTGTCGCCTCTAGAGATTGGCTGCAGTTACCAAAGGAAAGGGCGCCTTTCGGCGCCCTTTCCGTATGCATTGGCCAGATGGCCTGGATTAGAAGTCCATGCCGCCCATGCCGCCCATGCCGCCGCCGCCCATGCCGCCAGGCATGCCGCCGCCAGCCGACTCCTTCTTCGGAGCCTCGGCGATCATGGCTTCGGTGGTGACCAGCAGGCCGGCGACCGAGGCCGCGTCCTGGAGAGCCGTGCGCACGACCTTGACCGGATCGACGATACCCATGGCGATCATGTCGCCATATTCGCCGGTCTGGGCGTTGTAGCCGAAGGTCGCGCCCTTGTTGTCGAGGATCTTGCCAGCGACGATCGAGGCTTCCGCACCGGCGTTGGCCGCGATCTGGCGGGCCGGAGCCTGCAGCGCGCGACGCACGATGTTGATGCCGGCGGCCTGGTCGGAGTTGGCGCCGGTGGCCTTGAGGTTGGCCGAAGCGCGCAGCAGGGCCACGCCGCCGCCGGCGACGATGCCTTCTTCCACGGCCGCGCGGGTCGCGTTCAGAGCGTCATCGACGCGGTCCTTCTTTTCCTTGACTTCCACTTCGGTCGCGCCGCCGACGCGGATCACCGCGACGCCGCCGGCGAGCTTCGCCAGACGCTCCTGCAGCTTCTCCTTGTCGTAGTCCGAGGTGGTCTCCTCGATCTGCTGCTTGATCTGGGCAACGCGGCCCTGGATCTCGGCCTTCTTGCCGGCGCCGTCGACGATGGTGGTGTTCTCCTTGGAGATCGACACCTTCTTGGCGCGGCCGAGCATGTTGAGGCCGACATTCTCGAGCTTGATGCCGAGGTCTTCCGAGATGACCTGGCCACCGGTGAGGATGGCGATGTCTTCCAGCATGGCCTTGCGGCGATCACCGAAGCCCGGCGCCTTGACGGCGGCGATCTTCAGGCCACCGCGCAGCTTGTTGACGACCAGCGTGGCCAGGGCCTCGCCTTCGACGTCTTCCGAGATGATGAGCAGCGGCTTCGAGGTCTGCACGACGGCTTCGAGAACCGGCAGCATGGCCTGGAGGTTGGAGAGCTTCTTCTCGTGCAGCAGGATGTAGACGTCTTCCAGATCGGCGACCATCTTGTCGGCGTTGGTGACGAAGTAGGGCGACAGGTAGCCGCGGTCGAACTGCATGCCTTCGACGACTTCCAGTTCGGTCTCGGCGGTCTTGGCTTCCTCAACCGTGATGACGCCTTCGTTGCCGACCTTCTGCATCGCTTCCGCGATCATCTTGCCGACCGACTCGTCGCCATTGGCCGAGATCGTGCCGACCTGGGCGACTTCCTCGGAGGTCTTGATCTTCTTGGCGGCCTTGCCAAGAGCAGCGACGACCTCCGTCACGGCCAGATCGATGCCGCGCTTCAGGTCCATCGGGTTCATGCCAGCGGCAACCGCCTTGTGGCCTTCCTGGACGATCGACTGCGCCAGAACGGTAGCGGTCGTGGTGCCGTCGCCGGCGATGTCGTTGGTCTTCGAAGCGACTTCGCGGACCATCTGCGCGCCCATGTTCTCGAACTTGTCCTCAAGCTCGATTTCCTTGGCGACGGTGACGCCGTCCTTGGTGATGCGCGGGGCGCCGAACGACTTGTCGATGACGACGTTGCGGCCCTTGGGGCCGAGCGTGACCTTCACCGCGTCGGCGAGGATGTTGACACCGCGCAGCATGCGCTCACGGGCGTCGCGGGAGAATTTTACGTCTTTTGCAGCCATTTGTTAGCTCCTGACAGAGGCTCGGGAAGAGCCCGAAAATTCAGTTGATGGAGAGGCCGATGATCAGCCGATGATGCCCATGATGTCGGATTCCTTCATGATCAGAAGGTCTTCGCCATTGAGCTTGACTTCAGTGCCCGACCACTTGCCGAAGAGGATGCGGTCGCCGGCCTTGACGTCCAGCGGCACGAGCTTGCCGCTTTCGTCGCGAGCGCCGGAGCCGACGGCGATGATCTCGCCTTCCTGCGGCTTCTCCTTCGCCGTATCCGGGATGATGATCCCGCCGGCGGTCTTGGATTCGGATTCGACCCGGCGAACGACCACGCGGTCATGAAGCGGGCGGAACTTGGACTTTGCCATGTTTTCTTCCTCGAATGAGAACGGTGAGAACTGTTCCTCCATCCGGCGAGCCGGATATGAGTTAGCACTCACCAAAGGCGAGTGCTAACGTGGCGCTGAAATAGGCTGGTGACTTGCGAGAGTCAAGGCGCGCGCAAGGGGGCAGCGGCGCGAAATTTTTCTCTTGCGAAACGCAAGGCCGAAATGCGCCGGCTATTGCGAGGCGCCGACGAGCAATCCTGCCTGTTAGTCCAGGTGCTTCGGCGACCGCAGCACCAGCAGCGGGCAGCGTTCGGCGAGCCCGTATGTGCCGGTCGAGGCCAGCCGAACGTCATCGAAGAAGGTCAGGGCTTCCTTGATAAGCGCTGCTGCGGGCGCGAAGCTGTAGATGACGGACGAATTCCGGTAGACGTCGATGGTTCCGATGACCGGCAGTTCCCATCCTGTGCGAGCCGCAAGCTCGTCGCGATCCGGGAACAGCGCTTCGAATTGTTCGAGGATTGTCTTCACCGGTATCGTGTAGTCGGGCGCGCCGCCGATCGCGGTCATGGCCACGCGCCATTTGAGGTCGTGGAAGGTCGGGACGCGGCCGGCCAGCGCCAGGGCGCGGACTTCCTGCGGGTCGTCGCGGGTTTCGGGGGAAGCATAGAGCCTGATGCCGGCGCGCCCGTCTGCTTTCTTCAGCGCACGCGCGATCGACGCAAACAGTGTGCGCCTGAGGTCGGCGCCGCCGATGACCGAGAGGCATCCGTCGCCGATCATCGCTTCGATGCTCGCGCCCGGAAACGGCAGGTCAAACCAGTCGCCCTGCACCGCCTTGCGCGTTTCGGTGTCGCCCGGCCAGATGCCGGCAATCATGTCGGCGGACTCATCGACCGCCGTCATCGTGGCGCCGAGCCCGGCGAGTTCCGGTGTCACGCCGAACATCACGACATGCGATCGAGCGAGGTCAAGCTCGCGGCTGTAAGTCTCTACGACTTGCGGCGGCGGCCGCAGCGGCGAGCCGAGCAACTGCCAGTGCTTGCGAATTGCATTCCAGTGCTCAGTCATGCAAACCCCAGCCCGGTAGCGCGTTGTATCCGATCGAATAATAGAGGACGCTGAACAAGCCAAGTGGGAGCGGGCATGGCGCGCATCGCAGTGATCACGCATGAGTTGGACCGTTTCCAGAGCCGGCGCGGGCTGCTTATGCGCCGTGACAGCCCCTATATGCTCTTCGACCTGCTGGAGGAGCTGAAGCGCCGCGGCCATTCGGTGCGGATCCTGCGCGGCACCTCGGCGAAGCCGGCCGCCGACATCGCGGTGCTGCATCTCGACGCGACCGTGACACCGCCCGATTACGTCGACTATGCGCGCCGCTTTCCCTTCTGCCTCAACCTCGGCGCGGCCGACATTTCGAAACACCGCATCAGCGGCGCCGTCATCGGCCAAGGCGACGACTGGCAGGGGCAGGTCATCGTCAAGAGCAGCCTCAACCATTGGGGAACGCCGGAACGGCAACTGAATCAGCGCGCGCGGCGCGCCGGCAGGCCGGAGCCGTTTCCCGGCGTCGAAGCTTTCGAAAGATACGAGATCCATGCCGCGCTCGCCGATGTTCCGGCCGAGGTCTTCGAACGCCGGGATCTGATCGTCGAGAAATTCATTCCCGAACCGGAGCCGGATGGTTTCGCTGCGCGCTTCTGGCTGTTCTGCGGCGAGCGCGAACGCTGCACCCGCCATGTCTCGCCACAGAGCCTCGTCAAGGGCGACGACACCATCCGCCGAGAGGCGGTACCGGTGCCGGACGAGCTTCGTGCGCTGCGGCGCCAGCTCGGCTTCGATTACGGCAAGTTCGATTTCGTCATGCATGAGGGCAGGGCGGTGCTGCTCGATGCCAACAAGACCCCCGGGCGAGCCAGGAACCTGTCGAGCTTCATCGCCGCCGGCAATGCCAATCTTGCCGACGGCTTCGAGGGGCTGATCCGTCAAGTCACGTGAGCCGGCAGGCGTGAAGTGGGGCGCGCATCGTCGGCTGGCCGGAAACGGTCCTACAAAAACAACCGCAACTGCGCGTGGATGATCGAGCGGTAATCGTCGATCGTGCGCCGGCCTTCTTCCTTGTCCTGCGTCAGCGCCAGCCGCACGACGCCGCCGGCAAGCTGGAAGATCAGGAACACGACGCGTCCGAACGCCTCGCGCTGTTCCGCTTGAAGCATCGGCCCGACCCTATCGCAGAACATCTTCGCCTGTTGCCTCGTCTCGGCGATGTCGAGATGCTGCAGCGCCTTGTCGGCCTGGATGGCGTTCTGCAGGTCCTGGATGGCCGGATCCGCTGCGACACGGGCATAGTAGTCGTCAAGCAGGCGGTCGGCCGCCGCGGTCACGTCGTCGAGCCGACCTATCTCGGCGATGATCGCGCCGAAGCGCGCCCGGCTTTCCTCGGAAAACCGCTCATAGAGCATCGCCAGGATCGCCGACTTGCTCGGGAAGTAATGATAGACGGTGGCGATCGGCCCGCCGGCCAGCGCGCCGACTTCCTTCATCGTCACCGCGTCGATGCCCTTTTCTCCGATCAGCCGCATGGTGGTGGCGAGGATCGCGTCGATGCGCTCGCGGCTGCGCTCCTGCTTCGGCCTTCGCCGCGGTTCCGTCGCCGTTCGCCTGGTCTGCGTCATGCGCCAAATCTCGTGGGGCTTACGAATTCGCGGTTGACAAGAAATATGATCAAGTATCAGTTTCGCTAAATGCTGACAATTTGTCAGTTTTTCGATCGAGCTGCAAGGGAGAGCACCTCGTGACTGCAACGGATGCCGCGCAAGCGGACAATGACGATTGGCTCGTCGGCAATCCGACCGGCCTGCAACTGGCATCGGCACTGTGGATCGGCTCGGTCGGCCTGCTCATCCTCGGCTTGCAGCCTGTGCTGCTCGGCGCGCTCTACACGGAGGGCCATGTCACCGGCGACGAACTCGCGCTGGTCGCCACCGCCGAGATGATCGCGATCGCGATTGGCTCGGGCGTAGTGGCGATGCTGCTCCCTGCCAGGAACATGCGCTGGAAAAGCACGGTATTGCTCGTTCTGCTCGCGCTCGCCAATGCCTGGACCGCTTATGCCGGCAGCCCTAACGCACTGATCGGCGCGCGCACTCTGGCCGGCCTCGCCGAGGGCGGGCTTGTCGCCGTCGCGACGGAGCTGATCGCCCGCTCGCGCCGGGCCGAGCGCATCGGCGGCTATTTCGTCACGCTGCAGACTTTGGCGCAATGCGCGCTGGCGCTGATCCTCGCGCTCTATGCGGTGCCTGCCGCGGGCTCGGCCGGCGGCTTCATCGCGCTCGGCGTCGTGTGCCTGCTTTCGCTGGCCGTGGCCTGGACCGTGCCGGATGACTATGCCGACCTGCCCAAGGAAGAGCAGTTCGCTAATGTGGCGACCGTGCCGGCGATCACCGCGCTGCTGTCGATCTTCTGCTATTTCATGTTCTTCGGCGCCGTCTGGGCTTTTCTCGAGCCTATCGGCGCGCAGTTTGGCATCGACGGCCGCACCGTCGGCCTGATGGTTTCGGCGAGCCTTGCCGCGCAGGTGCTCGGCGCGATGACCGCGACAATCTTCGAGGCGCGCATCGACTATCGTTTTGCCATCACCGTCATCGGGATCGTCGCGGCGGTCAGCTCGGTGCTGCTTGCCTCCGGCCCGGGTCTTTCGGTGTTCTGGGCCGTGGCGCTGGTGATGGGTTTCATCCTGCTCTTCATCGTGCCTTACCAGATCCGGCTGGCGATCACCGCCGACGAGACGCGCACCGCCGCGCTGCTGGTGCCGGCCGCCCAACTCTTCGGCCTCGCCATCGGCCCGATCGCCGCCTCACTCCTGATCGACGGCGCGAACTTCCGGCCCGTGCCCGAATTCGCCGCCGCCGCCGCTTTGGCGAGCGTGCTTTTGCTCGGCGCCTTCGTGCTGGTCGCGCGCCGCCGCGGCCGGGCCTGAGCGGGAGGATCAAATATGACAAACGCCTGGAGCAACTGGTCCGGCTTCGTCACGGCTTCCCCGAAATTGATCGCGACACCGGCCGATGCCGGAGAGTTGGCCGAACTGGTGCGCTCGGCGCCCGGTCCGCTGCGCGTCGTCGGCGCCGGCCATTCCTTCACACCGCTGGTGCAGTCCGACGGCACCATTGTCTCGCTGGAGAAGATCGAAGGGCTGGTCTCACATGAAGCGGCCGCCAACCGGGCGCGGGTGAGGGCGGGCACGCGGCTCGGCGCCCTGATGCGCATCCTGCAGGACATCGGCCAGGGCCTGCCCAACATGGGTGACATCGACCGCCAGGCGATCGGCGGCGCGCTGGGCACGGCAACGCATGGATCGGGCCCGACGCTCGGCGCCTATCACACCCAGCTCGAGGCGCTGCAGCTTGTGGATGGGCAAGGCAAGCTGCGCGAATACAGCAGGGCAGGCGATCAGGACATGATCCACGCCACCGGTGTCGCGCTGGGCGCTTTCGGCGTGCTGACCGAAGTGACGATGAACAACATTGCGACCTATCGGCTGCGCCGTCGCAAATGGGTGCTGCCGGTCGGCGACATGCTCAAGAACTTCGAGACCATGATGGCCACGCATCGGTCGGCCGAGTTCTATTACATTCCGCTCTCCGACTATGCGCAGTTCATCGCCAGCGATCTCAGCGACGCAGCGCCGACGGCGCGGCCGACCGAGGACGACGAGGAAGGGCTGGCGACGCTGCGCAAGCTGCGCACGGCGCTGCGCTGGCTGCCGTCACTGCGCCGCGCGCTGATCAGGGGCGCGGTGAAGAAAGTGCCCTCCGAGGACTATGTGCAGGACTGGCTCAACGTCTATGCCAGTGACCGCCGCACCAAATTCAACGAGATGGAGTACCACCTGCCTTACGAGGAAGGTCCGAAGGCGTTGGCCGAGATCATCGCGCTGACGGAGAAGCACTTTCCGGAGGTCTATTTCCCGATGGAGGTGCGTTCGGTGGCGCCCGACGAATTCTGGCTTTCGCCTTTCTATAAAAGGCTGACCTGCTCGATCGCCATCCACCACGATGCGGCGAACGATCCGCTGCCCTTCATGCGCGCCGCGGAACCCATCTTCCGCAAGTATGGCGGCAGGCCGCATTGGGGCAAGATGCACAGCCTGAAGGCGGCGGATTTCAAGAAGCTTTATCCGCGCTGGGATGACGCCATGGCGGTGCGGCGCGACATCGATCCGCAAAACCGTTTCGTTTCGCCCTACATGGCCGGTCTGTTCGGCATAGAACGATGAGCGCCTATTTCGCTGCCCTGTCCGACGCATTGAGGGCCGCCGACATTTTCCGGCCCTGCCTGGTGCTCGACCGCGACCGGCTGG
>Ga0209758_1004028_pt1 | contig 12675 bp, 10 predicted proteins | sample AraplaMF_Col_mMF_FD_184258 | JGI IMG/M metagenome (GOLD analysis project Ga0209758, IMG submission 184258) | Arabidopsis root microbial communities from the University of North Carolina, USA - plate scrape MF_Col_mMF (SPAdes) (version 2) | ecosystem: Host-associated > Plants > Roots > Endosphere... | reverse complement strand
CCCGAAATCACGCTAAAACGACGCCCAGCCAGACAGGACGACGCGTTGACCAGACATCCGGACATTCGATTCGCAGCCTCTTTCGCTGCGCGCGGCGCGCGCGTGGCGGGCGTGCTTCTCGTTACCGCCACGATGGTGACCGCAGCGTCGTTTGCGCAGAACGTACCCGTACCGAAGCCTGCACCGAAGGGCCGCGACAGTGCTCAGCCCTCGGCCGGGCCGGCGACCACGGGTGCAACGCAGACGCCGCCGAATCCGGTCATTCCCGATCCGCGCCGGAACGTGCCGAGCAGCATCTTCCAGACCTTCGACGACAAGCAGAAGGCGCAGGCCGCCAGGGTCAGCGCCTACCTGTCGTCGCTGTCGACACTGGTCGGGAATTTCGTCCAGGTCGGCCCCGACGGCAGCAAGACGCAGGGCGACTTCTACATCCAGAAGCCGGGCAAGCTGCGCTTCGAATATGATCCGCCAAGCCCGATCGACATCATCGCCGACGGATCGTCGGTCGTGGTGCGCGACCGCAAGCTCGCAACGCAGGACGTCTACCCGCTGTCGCAGACGCCGCTGCGTTTTCTGTTGTCCGACCGCATCGACCTGATGAAGGATACCAACGTCGTCAACGTCACCGCGGATGATCTCTTCATCAGTGTCACCATCGAAGAGAAGCAGGCGTTGGTCGGCACCAGCCGACTGCTGCTGATGATCGGCGCCAAGGACGGCCAGCTGAAGCAATGGACCGTCACCGATCCGCAAGGATACGACACGACTGTTGCGGTCTACAATCTCGATGCGGGCAAGAAGCTCGATCCCAACATGTTCAAGATCGACTTCACCAATTACAACGTGCCGTCGCCTGGATGAGACCCGTTGGCTGTTCCGATGGTCGTCATGCCCGGGCTTGTCCCGGGCATCCACGTTTTTGGGCCTACAAAAAGACGTGGATGGCCGGGACAAGCCCGGCCATGACGGATGGAGTTTGTTAGATCCTTCAAATGCGTCTTTCCCTGACAACCTGGAACATCAATTCGGTGCGGCTACGCATCGATCTGGTCGCGAAGTTTCTCAAGAGTGCACGGCCCGACGTGCTGTGCCTGCAGGAGACCAAGTGCATCGATGATGCCTTTCCGCGGAAGCGCTTCAAGCGGCTCGGCTACGAACACGTCGCGCTGAACGGGCAGAAGGGCTATCACGGCGTCGCTATCGTCTCGAAGATTCCGTTCGAGAACACTGACATCCGCACCTTCTGCGACAAGGTGGATTCGCGCCATATCTCGGTCTCGTTCGGAGAGAAAGCGCAAATCGCAAAGCCGCTCGTGCTGCATAATTTCTACGTGCCGGCCGGCGGCGACATTCCCGATCCAGCGATGAACGAAAAGTTCGACCACAAGCTTCGCTTTCTCGACGAGATGAAGGCCTGCGAGCCGCTGCATCCGCGCGGTGATGACAGGCACATCCTGGTCGGCGATCTCAACGTCGCGCCGCACGAGAACGACGTGTGGTCGCACAAGCAACTGCTGAAAGTTGTCTCGCACACGCCGATCGAAACCGAGAAGCTGAAGGCGGCGCTCGATGCCGGCGAATGGGTCGACGTCGCGCGCGACCGAATTCCGATGTCGGAAAAGGTCTACACCTGGTGGAGCTACCGCTCAGCGGACTGGACCGTCGGCGACCGCGGCCGCAGGCTCGACCACATCTGGGTCTCGCGCGCGTTGAAGGATGCGGTGCAGGATTTCAGAATTCTGCGCGATGCGCGAAGCTGGGATCGGCCGTCGGATCACGTGCCCGTCACGGTGACGCTGGACGTGTAACTCTCTCGTCCTTCAGAGGCGCGCGTAGCGCGAGCCCGGAATGACAGGAGAGTTACGTATTCAGCTTGGCACCGGCCATCAGGATATCGCTGGCGATCTGGCTGGAGCGGACGGCGAATTCGTCGCGCAGGCGGACCGCCGCAGCAGGATCGCTTTCGAGCACCCGCTGAAACAGGCTGCGCGCGACGCGGATGACGGAGGAATGCTCCAGCGCGACCGCGCTCGAGGGCCGCTTCATCGGCACCACCAGCGCGAGCTCGCCGATCAGCGTGCCGGGACCTGCGATCATCTCGGCGCCGGCGCCATCGTCGACGCGAAAGGCACCGCGCTGGACCACGAAGCCGGAATCGGCATCGTCACCGAGATTGAACAGGATGTCGCCGCGCACGAAGTCACGCTGCTCGGAGCCGATCGCCAGCATGCGCAACGAAGCGTCTCCCAACAGGCGCAGTGTCGGGACCCGCTCGAGAAGCGCTACGTCGTCGTCAATTGACATTCAGATCCGAGGCTCAAGGGCGGGCAATCCAAAACGATTCGCACGCCCCCGAAGCGTATCACGGCACCAGCTTGTAGCCACCGGCTTCCGTCACCAGGATCTCCGGGTTGGCGGCATCCTTCTCGATCTTCTGGCGAAGACGGTAGATATGGGTTTCCAAGGTGTGGGTGGTGACGCCGGAATTATAACCCCAGACCTCCTGGAGCAGGGTTTCGCGCGACACTGGCATCTGGCCGGCCCGGTAGAGGAAGCGCAGGATCGCCGTTTCCTTCTCGGTGAGGCGCACCTTGCGGGCATTGGCGGCGGTCAGCATCTTGGAGCCGGGACGGAAGGAGTAGGGGCCGACCGAGAACACCGCGTCCTCGCTGGCCTCGTGCTGGCGCAGCTGGGCGCGAATGCGGGCCAGCAACACGGCAAAGCGGAACGGCTTTGCGACATAGTCGTTCGCCCCGGATTCCAGGCCCAAGATCGTATCGGAATCGGTGTCGTGCCCCGTCAGCATGATGATCGGCGCCTTGAAGCCGCCTTTGCGCAAGGAGCGGACCACCTCGCGGCCATCGGTATCGGGAAGGCCGACATCCATCAGGACCAGATCGGGGGCATTGGCCTTTGCGGCGCTCGCGCCCTTGGCGCCGGTATCGACCGCGGAGGCTTCAAATTCTTCGTGTAGCGATAATTGCTCCACCAACGTATCGCGCAGATCGGTATCGTCATCCACGATCAGGATCTTGCGGGCATTGGCCATGGGGGATCATCCTTTTGGGTCGGACGGGCGCGCAGGCATATGCCGCACCCGGCCGTGATGGGAAGTTTAGGGGTCGCTGTTTTTATTGTTGTTCGTGTTGAAGTAGTGGGCTGTTACCGATTCACAAGCCGGAATTACTTTAACCCAGAATAGCAGGGCGTATTGATGAATGTCCTGTAATGAATTCGACATCGCGCATTCACATGAAAAATAAAGCTGTGTCAGCCAGTTACGCCAGGAATCGAGGTCCGGGACCGCTATCCGCGATCCACGTTAAGGCTGCCGCCGGCAATCCGCGCCGAGGCTGGCTCACGGCCGGCCACCTGACGATTCCGGTTGCGCTCGGGCGCGGCGGCATCCTGGCCAACAAGCGCGAGGGCGACGGCGGGACCCCGAGAGGCTGTTTTCGTCCCAGGCAATTGTGGTGGCGGGGCGACCGGCACAGCCGTCCCAAGACTTTCCTGCCGGTGCGAAGCATTCACGACACGGACGGATGGTGCGAGGACCCCGGCGATCGTCACTACAACCAGTGGATCCGGCGCGGGCAGGGCGAGGGCGGCGATCGGCTCAAGCGAGCCGACCATCTCTATGACTTCATCATCGAAATCGACCACAACACCAGGCCGCGCATCGCCGGCCGCGGTAGCGCCGTCTTCCTGCATCTGGCGCGCGACAATTTCGGCCCGACCGCGGGCTGCGTCTCAATGACCAAGGCGGCGATGCTGCAATTGCTGCGGCGGATGGGACCAGGAACGAGAATCATCATCGGGTGAGGACAGATGCTCGACAAGGATCAGGTCAACGCCGCTTCGCAGGTCCTCGTTCGACATTGGCGCGACGGCAGCAAGCTTGACGCGCTGGAGACGCGGCTCCGGCCGCAGAGCCGCGCTGATGGTTACGCCGTGCAGGCCGGACTTGAAAACCGATCGTTCGGAAAACTGTTTGGCTGGAAGATCGCGGCAACGAGCGAGGCCGGCCAGAAGCACATCAATGTCACGGGACCGCTGGCCGGCCGCATCATGAGCGACACGGTGATCGCCGACGGCGGCATCGCATCGATGAAGGGCAACGCGATGCGCGTCGGCGAGCCCGAATTCTGCTTCCGCATGGGGCGCGATCTGGCGCCGCGGCCTTCGCCCTATGGCGTCGACGAGGTCCTTGCGGCCGTCGACAGCTTGCATCCTGCCATCGAGATTCCGGACTCGCGGTTCGCCGATTTCGCCAGCGCGGGCGAGGCGCAGCTGATCGCCGACAACGCCTGTGCACATCTGTTCGTGCTTGGCGCGGCGACGCCAGCGAACTGGCGCGCGATGGATCTCGTCGAGGAGCGGCCGCAAATCACGCTGCGCGGCGAGCGCTATGTCGGTCACGGCAAGAACGTGCTCGGCGGTCCCCTGATAGCGCTGACCTGGCTTGCCAACGAGCTGCGCGGGCTCGGCATCACCTTGCGGGCAGGGGAGGTGGTGACGACGGGAACCTGTCATCCGCCGCTGCCGATCCAGGCCGGCGATCATTTTGCGGCGGATTTCGGTATGCTGGGGAAAGTGTCGGTGGGGTTTGAATAGGCGATCTCAAACTCCGCCGTCATTGCGAGGAGCTCTTGCGACGAACCAATCCAGACTCCCTCCGCGGAAAGATTCTGGATTGCTTCGCTGCGCTCGCAATGACGAAATCAACCACCTTGACTGACGCAGCTCTCGCCGACGGCTGTCACCGATGCCCGAAGATCGCGCTTCCCACGCGCACATGGGTGGCACCCAACATGATGGCGGTCGCATAGTCGGCGCTCATGCCCATCGATAGATTCTGCAATCCGTTGCGCGCGGCGATCTTGGCAGTCAGTGCAAAATGCGCGGCCGGCGGCTCGTCCACCGGCGGAATGCACATCAGGCCGGATATGGTCAGGCCATAGGTGTCGCGGCAACTCGCGAGGAAGGCGTCGGCCTCGCCGGGCGCGACGCCGGCCTTCTGCGGCTCCTCGCCGGTGTTGATCTGGACGAAGAGTTGCGGATGCTTGTTCTGGGATTCGATTTCCTTGGCTAACGCCACGCAAATGCTCGGACGGTCGACCGAGTGAATGGCATCGAACAGCGCGACCGCCTCTTTCGCCTTGTTGGATTGCAGCGGCCCGATCAGATGCAGCGCGATATCAGGGTAATCGGCCGTTAACGCCGGCCACTTGCTTTTGGCCTCCTGCACGCGATTCTCGCCGAATACGCGCTGTCCGGCGCCGATAACCGGGAGAATTGCATCCGCAGCGAACGTCTTGGACACCGCGATCAGCGTGACCGAGCCACGATCGCGCTGCGCATCCTTGCAGGCGCGTGCAATCTCCGCTTCGACCGCGGCAAGCGCGTTTGGTGAATCGCCGGTTACCGGCGCGGCTTTGTTGTCTGTCATGATGTCGATCGGGCTATGTCAGTACCGGAGGTAGTTCCAATTTTACCAAGTTCAAGAAAGAGTTTTTGAACCCTTCGCTTTACCTTGCCCGCGGGGTGGGTAGCGAAGATGGCCAACATCAGTTTCAACCGCAAACGAGCAAAACTCAAGCAGGCCCTCGGCATCAGGGCCCGCCTTGCATTGCTCGCGGTGATTCTGGTCGCGCCGTTGATGCTCGAGCGCATCCGCTCGCTTGAAGACACCCGCACCAAGCAGATTGCGCAGGCCGCCGCCGAATTCACCACCATCGCAAGACACAGCGCCGATGCGCAGCGCGAGGTGATCTCGTCGGTCGAAACCATCCTGAAATCGGAAGCCTTCATCCGCGCCTCCGCCGGTGGCGTCAGCAAGAGTTGCGACGTGTTGCGCGCAAGCCTGCCGGCGAACCTTCCCTGGATCCGCACGCTCCTGATCGCCGGCCAGGACGGACGCATCCAGTGCGCGACCAACAACATGTATGTGGGCCTCGACCTTTCTGACCGGCCTTATTTCCAGCAGGCACAGGAGACCGGCCGCTTCGTGCTGTCCGACTTCATCCTGTCCCGGCCGTTGCAGGCGCCGACCGTGATGGCGGTCTATCCGGTTTCCGCGTTCAGCGGCGCCGCTGACGCCGTCGTACTCGCAACCGTCAACCTCGACTGGATGTCGAAGGTGATGAACAATCTGGGCGGCCGCGCCGGCATTACTGCGGTGCTGGTCGACAGCGCCGGCACCGTGTTGGCCGCGCCCGCGGACCAGCATAGCGCCGTCGGCCGGCCCCTCGACAACATGCCGCTGATGTCGGCGATCGCCGACATGGCCCTGCGCTCGAACCAGGACGAAGGATCGCTGTCCTTCCTCGCCGCTGACGGATCACGTCGCGCGGTCAGCTTCATCCGCATCGCCGGCACCAATTCCCGCCTGATCGCCAGCATCGATGAAGACAAGGTCTCCGCGGCGGTGAACCGCGACATCCGCACCGCCTATCTCCAGCTCGCCTTCGTCGTCATGTTCGTGCTGCTAGGCGCGCTGATCGCCGCCGAGAAGCTCGTGATCAACCCGATCGAAATGCTCGCCGACATGGCCAAGCGTCTCGGCGAGGGCGATCTGTCGGCCCGCGCCGCGCGCAACCGGCTGCCGGCCGAATTCGTGCCGTTGGCGCGCGCCTTCAACGCGATGGCAGCCCAGCTCAGCCAGCGCGAGCGCGAGTTGATCGCATCCAACGACCGGCTGACGGTGATGGCGTCGATCGACATGCTCTCGGGACTTGCCAACCGTCGCGGCTTCCAGAGCCGGCTCGACTTCGAATGGATGCGCGCGCAGCAATATGGCAGCGAGCTCGCGCTTCTGATGATCGACGTCGACCATTTCAAGCTGTTCAACGACACCTACGGCCATCTCGAGGGCGATTCCTGCCTGACCCGGCTCGGCGAGTCGCTGTCCGACATCGCCGCCGACACCATGGGCTTTGCGGCCCGCTATGGCGGCGAAGAATTCTGTCTGCTGGTGCCGAACACCGACGTCAACCGCGCCGTCGAGATTGGCGAGCAGGTGCGTGCGGCCGTCCTGAAACTCTGCCTGCCGCACATCACTTCGACCCACATGGTCGTCACGGTGTCGATCGGCGTGGCGGCGGCGCGACCGAACGAAGCCTTGCGCCCGGGCGATCTGATCGAGGCTGCCGACGCGGCGCTCTACGCCGCCAAGCATCGCGGTCGCAACAATGTCGTCGAGCATGGCGTACAGGCGATCGAGAGCGGCGCGGCCAAGATCGCGATGGCAGGCTAAACCACGACTATGTGTCCTGATCTCACAGTGCGCCGCTAACCTGCCGCCTCGGCGCGGTCGAGTTCGCTCTCCGTCACCACGCGGTTGCGGCCGCCGCCCTTGGCGAGATAGAGCGCGCGGTCGCAGCGCTCGATCAAATCGGCGATCGCCTCGCCAATCCGATACTGCGACACGCCGATTGAAACCGTGATATTCGGCAACACCTCGCCGGTCGAGCGGCGCGTGATGGTGCACTCCGCGATCGCCCGCCTGATGCGCTCGGCGATGTCAGCGCACGCTGCAAGATCAGCGTCGGGCAGCACCGCGATCAACTCCTCGCCGCCGTAGCGGGCCGGCAGATCCTGCGGCCGAACCTTTTCACGCAGCACGTTTGCGATCAGACGCAAGACCTGGTCGCCGACGCCGTGGCCGAAATTGTCGTTGAAGGTCTTGAAGTGGTCGATGTCGAGCAGCAGGACGCTCAGCGGCTCGCCCCAATCCGCCGTCGTCTGCGCCTTGCGCAGGAACTCATCCAGCGCCCGCCGGTTGGCGAGCCCCGTCAGCGTGTCGGTCCGGGCGCGCTCCTCGGACTTGGAGAGCGAATCTCTGATGACGTCGAGCTCGCGAGTCTTTTCCGCAAAGCCTGCCTCGAGCCGCGTCGTCCTCGTTGCGGCCCGCGCCAGCTCGTTCATGAGCCGGGCGACCAGCGCCTTCGGATCGACGCCCGCCTGGCCCTGATCGGCAACCTGGCTGATCACCTGCATCTGGGAGCGGTTGTCGGCGATCGCGGTGGCCAGAAACTCCTTCGCCGCGCTCATGAGTGCATGCAGCCGCTCGGACGTATTGACCACGGCGGCGCTCACATGGGGCGCGATATAGGTCTCGAACAGATCCTGATTGGTTCGGCTGTCGAAGGGACGGTTGTGGTCGATCAAGAGATCGATGGCATTGCGCAGATCGTCATGGCCGCCGGCGTAATACTGGAACCAGATGGCGAAATTGGTCGGCGTCGGCGGAATCCGCTGCTCGGCCATGCTCCGCACCGCCCGCCCGGCGATGGAGGCGGCATAGTCATAGTCGGGATCGTCGAAATTTGAGGCCATTGCCTGACGCGGGGTACCCTATTGGCGGCCAAACTCGCATCGACCCCTTAATCCGATCCCAATGCCCTCATCCGTACTTTTGCGGAGCAGCATTGCGCGCCACCACTTCCCTCGGCAACCCATTGACCCCCCGAGGACTTCTATGGCCTAGTCCGGCCTCTTCAGGCCGCCGAAACCACGAAAACCCAACGATTCCATGACCTCCGAACGCTATAACGCCCGCGACGCCGAACCGCGCTGGCAACGCATCTGGGACGACCAGGCGATCTTCGTCTCGAAGAACGATGATTCGCGGCCGAAATATTATGTGCTGGAGATGTTCCCCTACCCCTCCGGGCGCATCCATATCGGCCATGTCCGCAACTATACGCTCGGCGACGTGCTGGCCCGCTTCATGCGCGCCAAGGGGTTCAACGTACTGCATCCGATGGGCTGGGACGCCTTCGGCCTGCCGGCCGAGAACGCCGCCATCGAGCGCAAGGTGGCGCCAAAGGCCTGGACCTACGACAACATCGCCGCGATGAAGAAGCAGCTCCGCTCGATCGGGCTATCGCTGGACTGGAGCCGCGAATTCGCGACCTGCGACCCCAGCTACTACAAGCATCAGCAGAAGATGTTCTTGGACATGCTCGCCGCGGGCCTCGCCGAGCGCGAGAAGCGCAAGCTCAATTGGGATCCGGTCGACATGACCGTGCTCGCCAACGAGCAGGTGATCGACGGCCGCGGCTGGCGCTCCGGCGCTGTTGTCGAACAGCGCGAGATGAGCCAGTGGGTCTTCAAGATCACGAAATACTCGCAGGAATTGCTGTCCGCGCTGGATGGGCTCGACCGCTGGCCCGACAAGGTCAGGCTGATGCAGCGCAACTGGATCGGCCGCTCCGAGGGCCTCTTGATCCGCTTCGCGCTGGATCAGGCGACGACGCCGGCCGGCGAGAGCGAGCTGAAGATCTTCACGACGCGCCCCGACACGCTGTTCGGCGCGAAGTTCATGGCGATCTCGGCCGACCACCCGTTGGCACAGGCTGCTGCAGCCAAGAACCCTGAGCTTGCAAAGTTCATCGCCGACATCAAGAAGATCGGCACGGCGCAGGAGATCATCGACACTGCGGAGAAGCAGGGCTTTGACACCGGCATCCGCGCGGTGCACCCGTTCGATCCCTCCTGGAAGCTGCCGGTCTATGTCGCCAATTTCGTACTGATGGAATACGGCACCGGCGCGATCTTCGGCTGCCCCGCACACGACCAACGCGACCTCGATTTCGTCAACAAGTACAACCTCGGCAACACGCCGGTCGTCTGTCCCGAGGGCCAGGATCCAAAATCCTTCGTCATCACCGACACCGCCTATGACGGCGATGGCCGCATGATCAATTCGCGCTTCCTCGACGGCATGACGATCGATCAGGCCAAGGACGAAGTCGCCAAGCGGCTGGAAGGCGAGCTGCGCGGCAACGCGCCGGTCGGCGAGCGCCAGGTCAATTTCCGCCTGCGCGACTGGGGCATTTCGCGCCAGCGCTATTGGGGCTGCCCGATTCCGGTCATCCATTGTCCGAAGTGCGACGTGGTGCCGGTACCGGACGACCAGTTGCCGGTGGTGCTGCCGGAGGATGTGAGCTTCGACAAGCCGGGCAACGCGCTCGACCATCACCCCACCTGGAAGCACGTCACCTGCCCGAAATGCGGCGGCAAGGCGACCCGCGAAACCGACACCATGGACACTTTCGTCGACTCGTCCTGGTATTTTGCGCGCTTCACCGATCCCTGGAACGAGACCGCACCGACGACGCCTGCGATCGCCAACCGGATGCTGCCGGTCGACCAGTATATCGGCGGCGTCGAGCACGCGATCCTGCATCTGCTCTACAGCCGCTTCTTCACCCGCGCGATGAAGGCGACCGGTCACATCGCGCTGGATGAGCCATTCGCCGGCATGTTCACGCAGGGCATGGTGGTGCACGAGACCTATCAGAAGGCCGACGGCAGCTGGGTGCAGCCCGCCGAGGTGAAGATCGAGGTTGGCGGCAACGGCCGCCGCGCGACGCTGCTGGCGACCGGCGAGGACGTCGCGATCGGCCCGATCGAGAAGATGTCGAAGTCGAAGAAGAACACGGTCGACCCCGACGACATCATCGCGACCTATGGCGCCGACGTCGCCCGGTGGTTCATGCTGTCGGACTCCCCGCCCGACCGCGACGTGATCTGGAGTGACGAGCGCGTCCAGGGCGCCTCGCGCTTCGTGCAGCGGCTGTGGCGGCTGGTGAATGACGCTGCGGAGCTCGGCAAGGCCGCCCCCGCGGCCCGGCCGGCCTCGTTCGGTCCGGATGCGACCGCCTTGCGCAAGGCTGCCCATGGCGCGCTCGACAAGGTCACATCAGGTGTCGAACGGCTGCACTTCAACGTCTGCCTCGCCCATATCCGCGAGTTCACGAACTCGTTCTCGGAGGTGCTGCAGCGCCCCGGCCAGCCGGCGGCGGATCTCGCCTGGGCGATCCGGGAGGCTAGCCAGATCCTGGTCCAGCTGTTCTCCCCGATGATGCCGCATCTGGCCGAAGAGTGCTGGCAAGTGCTCGGCCAGCCCGGGCTGGTTTCCGAGGCCAATTGGCCGCAAATCGAACGCGATTTGCTGGTTGAAGACAGCGTGACCCTGGTGGTCCAGGTCAACGGCAAGAAGCGGGGTGAGGTCACGGTTGCAACAGCGGCCCAAAATCCGGAAATCGAGGCTGCCGCTTTGGCCCTCGATGCTGTAAAATTGGCGCTGGACGGCAAGCCCGTCCGCAAGGTGATCATCGTCCCCAAGAGGATCGTGAATGTTGTCGGCTAGGATCCGCATCGCAGCCCGCCTGCTCGCGGTCGCCGCCTTGGCGGCGACGACAGCTGGCTGTTTCCAGCCGATGTATGCCGAGCATACCGACGGCACCCCGGGTTTGCGTGAAAAGCTGATGGGGGTCGAGCTGCCGCCGATCTCCAAGGCCAACGCCTCGCGCGAGGCGCGGGTCGGCGTCGAGGTCCGCAATGCCCTCGCTTTCAAGCTCTACGGCTCGGCAACGGGCATGCCCCCGACCCACCGGCTGGATATCCGTTTCAACACCAGCAAGACATCGCTGATCGTCGATCCCAATACCGGCCTGCCTAATACCGAGAACTACGGCATCGACTGCCAATACAATCTGGTCGAGGTCGCGACCGGCAAGTCGGTCATGACCGGCACCACCTTCTCGCGCGTGTCCTATGACCTGCCCGGCTCCTACCAGCGCTTCGCCCGCAACCGCGCGGTGCGTGACGCCGAGGATCGTGCCGCGAACGAGATCGCCGAGAACATCAACACCCGGCTCGCCGCGTTCTTCACTGCGGGCACCTAACCCTCCCCGTCATTCCGGAGCATGCGAAGCATGAACCCGGAATCTAGAGATTGTGGATCGAGATTCTCAGGCGCGCAATTGCGCGCCGTAGTTTGGCTCTTCGAGCCGTCTCGGAATGACGCCGTTGAGACAACATGGTCGCGCTGCGCGGAAAAGAGATCGACGCCTTCCTCGCCCGTCCCGATTCGGGCCGACCGATCATCCTGCTCTATGGTCCTGATGCCGGCCTGGTACGCGAGCGCGCCGACGCGCTGATTGCCTCCGCCGTCGATGATCCCAACGATCCCTTCTCCCTCGTGAAGCTCGACGGCGACGAGCTCTCCGCCGAGCCGTCGCGCCTGGTCGACGAAGCCATGACGGTGCCACTGTTCGGCGGCCGCCGCGCCATTCGCATCCGCGCGGGATCGCGCAGCTTCGCTGCCGGTGTCGACACGCTGGCAGAGATGAGCGTCAGGGATTGCCGCATCGTGATCGAGGCCGGCGAGCTGCGCCCGGAATCACCGCTGCGCAAGGCCTGCGAGAAAGCCAAGTCCGCCGTGGCGATCGGCTGCTATCCCGACACCGAGCGCGATCTGGCGAAATTGATGGAGGACGAGCTCCGCATCGCTAACTTGCGCATCGCCCCGGACGCCCGCGCCGCGCTGATGTCGTTCCTGGGCGGAGACCGTCAGGCCTCGCGCAACGAGTTGCGCAAGCTGACACTCTATGCCCACGGCAAAGGCGAGATCACGCTGGATGACGTGACGTCAGTGGTTGCGGACGCATCCGAGCTGAAGCTCGATCCGATCGTCGACGGCGCCTTCGCGGGCCGGCCCGACATCGTCGAGACCGAATTCGCCAAGGCCATGATCGCCGGCACCTATCCCGGCGTGATCATCTCGGCAGCGCAGCGCCAAGCCGCGTGGCTGCACAAATCCGCACTCGCGATTGCCGACGGCACGCCGGCCTCCGCCGTGCTCGACGGCGGATATCCGCGGCT
>Ga0209758_1004026_pt1 | contig 12678 bp, 16 predicted proteins | sample AraplaMF_Col_mMF_FD_184258 | JGI IMG/M metagenome (GOLD analysis project Ga0209758, IMG submission 184258) | Arabidopsis root microbial communities from the University of North Carolina, USA - plate scrape MF_Col_mMF (SPAdes) (version 2) | ecosystem: Host-associated > Plants > Roots > Endosphere... | reverse complement strand
GAGGCTGCCGATGAAACGCGCATCAACGTCCGGCAACTTCTGCAAAGCCGTCGGGCCCTGCCTAGCAACCTTTGGAATGGCCCAAGCGTTGGTCACTGACATCGTGCCTTGGGGGATGCAAAAGCTCGACTGCCCATAAATTAGGCTGAAACTGATTTAGTTTTCAGCACTTTCCAATTCGGGATGCGCGGCCGATATGGGGACTCCAGTAACCACATCAGAACGAGTCGGGCGCACGATGGAGGCAAAGTCGCCTCGGCCAAGGAGCAATCGCAATGATGTACAATGGTCTGAGTCACGGAACGGCAACGATCTATCAATTCCCCGTCGGGGGCCGCGCGGCTCTCGCCGGACGCCGCTATGGCGAGACCCGCCTTCCCGCCGATCACGCTTCGCTTCCCGCGAACGTCTCGATTTGCAGCGATAGCTGGTATCATCAGGACGCGGTCGACGAAGCAAAGCCGAAATGGGATCGCTGATGCCGATGTCGGGTTTGAGGCCGCCGCGCTCCTTCAAGAGCGGACGGATATTTGAAAAAGGGTCGAAACAACGACGTTTCGATCCTTTTTGATTCCGGACCCGATAGCCTCGTCAGATCACGCTGCAGGCCGTGACCGGCCTCTTCAGATGCTTGACCATGGCGGCTCCGGCCTTGCCGATCCTGAGCGTGATGCCCGCCCCCGAATACCGCGCGCCCGAAACCGTCAGCCGCTTGGCGAGCGTCACCGGCTCGCCATCGATCTGAAGGAAGGCGCGGGTATCGTCATCATAAAACCCCACGATGAACTGTGTACCATCGACACAATGGTAGTTCCGGAATGTCTGCGCATTGGCCTGCCCCGCGCCAGTCATTCCAGCCAGCATTGCTATCCCCAAAAGAACGGCCTTGTGCCGATCCATGATCGCCCCCTGTAATAGACATCAAGGACGCCCTCAGTGCGTCCGGCGGAACCATAACCCAAGCTGAGCCCATGCAAGACCCTTCGCTCAAGGACTCCCCTGCCCGTCACCTCGCTTTGCAAGGCGCCAGCAATTTTCGCGATCTCGGCGGCTACGTCACACATGATGGCCGCACCACGCGCTGGCGCCACATCTTCCGCTCCAACCATCTCGGCCAGCTCACCGCCGCCGACGTCGAGATCGTCCGCGCGCTCGGCGTGAGAAGCGCGTTCGACTTCCGCGGCGTCGAGGAGCGTGCAACCGGCATCTGCGCCGTGAGCGAGATCACCGTGCATTCGCTGCCGATCGAACCGACGGTTGTCGCCGCGCTCCGCGCCGAACTCGCCAGGGGCGCACTGACTGGACCGGTCGCGCTCGAGCTCATGCGCGAGTCCTACCGCAACTATGTCCGCCACAACACGCACAGTTTCCGCGCGCTGTTCGGCCATCTCCTGGAAGACCGCGCGCCGCTCGTGATCCACTGCACCGCCGGCAAGGACCGCACCGGTTTTGCCAGCGCCCTGATCCTGCATGCGCTGGGCGTGCCGGATGATGTCATCGCGGAGGATTATCTGCTGACCAACCGCCACTACAAGCGCGACGTGTCGAGCGTCTCCGATCTCCCCGCCGACGTCCTCGACGCCATCGGCTCGGTCGAGACGTCCTATCTCGATGCCGCCTTCGATGCTGTCAGCCGCGACTATGGCGATCTCGAAACCTATTTGCGCGACGGCCTCAAGCTTGGCACGGTCGAACGAACCGCGCTGAGGGAACGCTATCTGCAATCATAGGCGGCCGCGTCGGGAGATTGATGATGCAAGGCAAGGTTCTGATCGTGACCGGCGCGCTGGGCGCGCTTGGCACGGTGGTCTCCGAGATCGCGCTGGCGCGCGGCGCGCGGGTCGCCGGCATCGATCACGCGCCCTCTCAAACGCCGGCGACGGCCGAGCGGATCGAGATCGGGGGCGTCGACCTGTCGGACGCGGTGCAGGCGAAGGCGGCGGTCGAGGCTGCCGCAAGGCATTTCGGCAGACTGGATGCCTTGGTCAACATCGCGGGCGGTTTCGCCTTCGAGACCATTGGCGACGGCGACATCAAGACATGGCAGCGCATGCATGCGCTGAACGTGCTGACCGCCCTCAACACCTCGCACGCGGCTTTACCGCATCTTGCCGTGTCGAAGGCAGGCCGCATCGTCAATATCGGCGCGATGAGCGCTCTCCAGGCCGGGTCCGGCATGGGTCCCTACGCGGCATCGAAAGCAGGCGTGCACCGTCTCACCGAGGCACTGGCCAGCGAGTGGAAGGGCAAGGTCACGGTCAACGCGGTGCTGCCGTCGATCATCGACACCAAGGCCAACCGCGCCGACATGCCGAAAGCGGACTTCAGCAAATGGGTGACGCCGCAGGAGCTTGCCGAGGTGATCCTGTTCCTGATCAGCGACGCCGCGAGCGGCGTCACCGGTGCACTCATTCCGGTGAGCGGACGGGTGTGATCAATCCGGCACCAGCAGCCGCAGATTGCCCTTGAAACGGATGCTCTGCTTGCCGGCCAGCGCGATGCCCTCACCATAGGCAGTCTCATCGGTGTAGGTGCCGCTGAAGCCGATGGTCACGACCTTGCGGCCCCACACCGGACGCTCGTCGAACGAGGGCGAATGTTCCTCATTGGTCAGCTCGCCTTTCCACTTGCCGTCCGCAGACGTGTAGCTGCCATAAGCGAAGAAGAAAGAATCCCCGCCGCGCATGGTAGCGTCGCGCAGCACCATGACGCCCTGATTGCCGCCCTGGACGCTATCCAGGAACTCAATCCGGATATGATAGAGCCCATTCCTGATCGTCATCGCCGCAAACGCCCTGTTCCCCACACCGAGATATAGCTGGCTTGGCCGCGTGCGGGCAAATGCGATCAGCCCAGAGTCCAATCCGGGCTAGACTCCCCGCAACTGATTCTCCGATCGGACACTCGCCGTGGAAACCGCCCTCTATCTCCCCGTCAAACGATTCCTCGAAGGCCTCGGCTTCGACGTGAAGGGCGAGATTCGCGGCTGCGATCTCGTGGGCCTGAGCGCCGGCGATCCGCCCGTGGTGGTGATCGGCGAGCTCAAGCTCGCCTTCAATCTCGAACTGATCCTGCAGGCGGTCGATCGCGCACCGGGCGGCGACGAGATCTGGATCGCGGCAAGAATATCGGCGCGCGGCAAGGGACGCGAGAGCGATGCCCGTTATCGCAATCTCTGCCGTCGACTCGGCTTCGGTATGCTCGGGGTGACCGAGAACGGCCAGGTCGAGGTGCTGGTGAAGCCGCCGACGGCCGCCCCGCGTCGCGAGCCGAAAACGCGCTCGCGGCTTGTGGCCGAGCATCAGCGCCGCCAGGGCGATCCCGCGCTCGGTGGCAGCACCCGCGCACCGATCATGACCGCCTACCGGCAGCAGGCGCTGGCCTGCGCATCCGAGCTCGCAGCGGGCCCGCGGCGGGTGCGCGAACTGCGCGAGCGCTGTCCCGATGCCGGCAAGATCTTGCTTAACAATGTGTATGGCTGGTTCGAGCGTGCCGACCGGGGAATCTACGGGCTGACCGAGGCGGGACGTGCGGCGCTGAAGCGTTGGCCGCAGCAACGGGCAGAGGTGAATGCCGGTGTTACGTCACCGCCATGACACCTGACCGGTGCATAGCTGAGATGCCATACCAATTTCATATTGCAATGCAACATTCAGGGCACTAGGTATCCCGGCATCAAAACGAGGCCGCTATGAGCGCAGACTGGAATACCAAATATGGCACGCGCCGCGTCCGCCATGATCCGCCCACTCTGGACGAGGCGATCTTCGCCGCTGTCGGCATCACCGACGATCACGAGCAGCAGGCCGAGATCGCTGCCGCGCTGATGGGGATGCCGCTCGAAATCGTTCAGGCCGAGGTCAAGAAGCAGGCTCGCACCAACAGCCGCATCACTGCCACGCGCGTGATCGCCGGCGAACAGGGTGCACAGCGCTCGGTGGTGGTGGAACGCCGCGTCGTCCGCCGCTTCGGCAACGACAAGCGCACCGGAACCTGAACACTCATTTCTTCGAATCAACAAAAAGCGGACCGGCCTCTCGCCGGTCCGCTTTTTGATTCAGGCTGCAATTCAAGCCGCGCGATGGCCATACATGCTGGAGATCAGCTTCCAGCAGGTGGAGTTGAAGCTGAGAAGCGCGCGGCCAGCCTTGAATGGCGCTGCTGCGAGATCGGCAAGCTCGTCCTCGGCCGTCTTGGTAAGGTCGATTGTGCCGGTGGATTCGCCATGGCGGAAAACGAGATGCGCGCCAAACTTCCTCGCGAGCGCGCGCATGGCATGATTCTCCGCGCCCGTGGTGATGCGCAGGCTCTTGTAGCCCTTCCAGCGCGCTTCCGCGATCAGACGGCTGAACAGTACGGTGCCGACATTCTGCCGGCGCGAGGAGGCTTCTACGCTGAAGGCGACTTCGGGTAGCGAATCGCCCTCCGGCGGATGCAGCTCGGCCGCACCACGGACCACGCCATCGACGATGTAGGCAGCGATGACAGTGCCGTCTTCGGCACAGCGGGCTGCGTAACGCTCGATGAAGCTATCGTCGAGAAAACCGTTGAAACGATCATGCCGGCTTTCGGCATCAAGCCGCAGCAGGTGATCGCGCAATAGTGGCAATTCTTCCTGCTGGATCAGGGTCCGCACGTAACCCGGAGCGGTGCGGACAGTGTCTTCAAGTACCACGTCAAAACTCCTCTTGGTGTCCCTCGAGGAGGCGTTCGAATCCCTAGAGTCCCAATATTGTGCAACGCAATAATCTTTTCAAGATGGGAACCCGCCCAAGTTTGAGGCAGCGTAAACAACTAATTCATTAACAAAATCAAGGCCCGGTAGTCTTACAGGACCAGCTGCGTTTGGGTCACCAATGCGACCAGCTTGCCGTCCTCAGTTTCAAGCCGGGTGGTCCAGACCTGGGTCCGGCGGCCCCGATGGACCGGGGTGGCGATGGCGATGACAGTCGTTCCTTCCTTCGCCCCGCCGATGAAATTGGTCTTGCTCTCCAGCGTGGTCGTGCCCTTCGCGTCCTCCGGCAGGTTGATCACGGTTGCTGCCGCGCCGACGGAATCTGCAAACGCCATCACCGCGCCGCCATGGATGGTGTGATGGAGGGTGCAGAGATCGGGCCTGACCGTCATCCGCGCGACCACGCGGTCCTTCTCAGCTTCGACGAACTCGACGCCCTTGAGCTCGGCGAACGGCATCTTCATCGCTTTAACTTTCTCGAGCGGCGTCATCAGATCTCCTCCCAATTCCTTGTTGTCCCAGCGTGAATGGCTTCGCGCGCTAACGCAATGACGTCTGAAGTCATGGCCGTGCATTTGGAGCCACCGTGGCTGCGCTACGGAGTGAACACGCCAACGCGACCCCAGTTCTCGTGTCCCGGACGCGTTCGCTCTTGCGTTGCTGCGCTGAGCCGGGACCCATCTCGCAACGTACCCGATCAGCAACCTGGGCCCCGGCTCTGCAGCGCACCGCACCGGACGATGCTTCGCATCGCCGGGGAAGCGCTGCGCCGCGTCCGGGGCACGGCTCGCAGCTTCACGTCACCGCATTCACCACCTGATATTCCGGTCGCCGCCACACCTCGCCCTTGATCACCTCCTCGATGATCTCGGCCGCCCGCACGATCTCGCTTTCACCAATATACAGCGGCGTGATCCCGAACCGCATGATGTCAGGCGCGCGGAAATCGCCGATCACGCCGCGGGCGATGAGGGCCTGCATGGCGGCGTAACCGCCCTCGAAGGCAAAGGAGACCTGGGAGCCGCGGCGCTCGTGTGGACGCGGGGTGACCAGCCTCAGCGACGGGCAGCGGCGCTCAACTTCCGCAATCAGCAGATCGGCAAGCCCCAACGAGCGGGCGCGGACTTCATTGATGTCGACGCGATCCCAGATATCGAGCGACGCCTCGAGCGCCGCCATAGCCAAGACCGGCGGCGTGCCGACGCGCATACGCTCGACGCCGCCAGCGGCTGCATAGGCAAGCTCGAATGCGAAGGGCTTTGCATGGCCCATCCATCCGGACAAGGCAGCGCGAGCATCGTCGGCATGGCGCGGCGAGATGTAGAGGAAGGCCGGCGCGCCCGGGCCGGCATTCAGATATTTGTAGGTGCAGCCGGCGGCGAAATCGACGCCACAGCCGGCGAGATCAATCGGCAGCGCGCCGGCCGAATGGGCGAGATCCCAGACGGTGACGATCCCCAGCGCATGCGCCTTCGCGGTCAACCTCGCCATGTCATGGCGTCGGCCGGTGCGGTAGTCGACCTCGGTGACGTAAAGCACCGCAATTTCTTCCGACAGCGCGGCCTCGATCTCCTCCGGCGCCACAAGGCGCAATCGATGCCCGCGCCCGAGCGTCGCGATCAGACCCTCGGCCATGTAAAGGTCGGTCGGAAAATTGCCGGTGTCCGACAAGACGACCTTGCGCGCCGCGTTCATGTCGAGCGCCGCAGCGAGCGCCTGATACACCTTCAGTGACAGAGTATCGCCGACCATCACGGAGCCGGCTTCGGCGCCGATCAGGCGCGCGATGCGATCGCCGACGTGGCGCGGCTGGGCATACCAGCCCGCACTGTTCCAGGCACGGATCAGCTCATCGCCCCACTCGGTCGTGATGACGCGCTCAACGCGCTCGGCAACGCCGAGCGGCAGCGCACCGAGCGAATTGCCGTCGAGATAGATCACGCCGTCCGGCAAATGGAACAGCGCTTTGGTGTCGTCGTAGACGCGATATCCAGTCATGAGCATTTCTACAGAATGGTACGCACGCGCCAGAGTTCGGGGAACAACTCGACCTCCAGCATGCGCTTGAGATAGCTGACGCCGCCGGTGCCGCCGGTGCCGCGCTTGAAGCCGATGACGCGCTCGACCGTCGTCACGTGGTTGAAGCGCCAGCGCCGGAAATAATCCTCGAAATCGACCAGCTTCTCGGCGAGCTCGTACAGCATCCAGTGCGTCTCCGGCGCCTCGTAGACGATCCGCCAGGCCTGCAGCACGCCTTCGCTGAAGCTGTGGGTCTCGCGAACGTCGCGCGCCAGAACCGCGGCCGGCATTCTCAGCCCGTGGCGATCGGCGAGCCGCAGCACCTCGTCATAGAGGCTCGGGGTCGCGAGCTCGGTTTCAAGCAGCCTGGTCGTTTCCACGTCGTGCGCATGCGGCTTCAGCATGGCGTGATTGCGGTTGCCCAGCAGATATTCGATCAGCCGGTACTGGCGCGACTGAAATCCGGACGATTGGCCGAGCTGGGAGCGGAAGCGCGTATATTCGCTCGGCGTCATCGTGCGCAGCACGTCCCAGGCATTGTTGAGCTGCTCGAAGATGCGCGACATGCGCGCCAGCATCTTCATCGCGGGCTGCACGTCGTCTTTGGCGATGGCGCGTCGCGCGGCGCTGAGCTCGTGGATGGCAAGGCGCATCCAAAGTTCGGTGGTCTGATGCTGGATGATGAACAGCATCTCGTCGTGCGCCTCCGACAGCGGATGCTGCGCGCCGAGGATGGCGTCGAGCGCCAGATAATCACCATAGGACATGCGCCGTGCGAAATCGGTCTCGGCGCCTTCGCTTGAGGGATCATAATCGCTGGATGTCATAACAGACCTCTCGATCGATCATCCCTGCCCTCGCTAGTCGAGACCGATCAGGCGCGCGGTGATCTGCGACGACGGGTCCTTCAGCCCGTCGATCACGGTGAAATGGTTGAGCCCGGGCTCGACGACGAGGCGGGTCGGCACGTCGAAACCAGTCCAGATATTGGCCATCAGGTCGGACTGACGGATGAATTCGGGCCGCTCGCCACCTCCAACCCAGGCGGTGACAGGCGAATGCCCGCGCGGCAGATGCAGCGCCGCGCTTTCGAGGCTCGCCTCCTCCAGGGTCATCCGCAGCGTCTCGTTCATCTTGGTCTTGAGCAGCGGCCGCAGATCGTGCAAGCCGCTGATCGAAAGCGTACCCGCAATGCGGTTGAAGACGGAAGGTTCGAGCCCGCTGTCGTCGCACAGCATGCGCGTGACGAGATGGCCGCCGGCGGAATGCCCGGCGAGCCGGATCGGTCCCGTAACGAGTGAGGCCGCTTTCGTGATCGCGGCAGTGATCTCCGCGGTAATGTCGGAGATTCGCGCGGCCGGTGTCAGCGTGTAGCTCGGCAAGCACACCGTCCAGCCGTGATGTCGCGCGCCTTCGGCCAGATCCGTCCAGGTCGATTTGTCGAAGCGCATCCAGTAGCCGCCGTGCACGAACACGATGAGGCCCTTGCTGTCGCCATTGGGCCCGACCAGGTCAAAGCACTGGCGCTCGCCGGAGCCGTAGGCGATGTCAGCGCGAAACCCCTTCAGTGCGGCACGGTAGGCTGCCGCCCGCTCCGCCCATTGCGCCGGCATCTTGTCCGAGCCCGGGATATGGGCCGAATTGGCGTAAGCATCATCCCAATCGCGCATCGTGTCTCCCTGGGACTCGTCTAGCGAACCGGGCAGCAGTCTGCCACCGCTGAGGGCAGCATCCTAGTCTTTATTTTAAGCTTAAAGGATTTGCGGACGCGTGTGCGCTATGCAGGCGCCTAGTGCTCGGTGCGTTCCCCGGGCGCAGCGCAGCGTGCAACGATGCGCTGCTGAACCGGGATCTAGTGCCTGGGACGACATGGGTCCCTGCTCTGCGGAGCACCACTCGGAACGACGCATCGCGTCGTCCGCGCGCTGCACCGCGTCCGGGACAACGAAACTACGCCTTCTCCACCCCGCACCATTCCGCGATGAACAGCGCCATCGCCTTGGTGGTCTTCTTCAGCGACTCCAGGTCGACAAACTCGTTGAAGCCGTGCATCTCGCCGCCGCTGGCGCCGAAGCACAGGCTCGGAATGCCGTGGTTGAGGCCATAGAAGCGGGTGTCGGTGAGCGCGGTGAAGACCAGGTCCTCGACCGCGCCGCCATAGACCTTGTTGAACGCCTTGCCGAATGCGGCTTCCGGCGCGGCGGCGTCGGTCAGTTCATAACCTTCCGACAGGAAGCCCGACCACTCGACCTCGGGCGGGTTGTTGGCGAGGAAGCGGTGGTCGCGCGAGGCCGCTGCAACGCAGGCCAAAATCTCCTTCTGGTGGTCGGCGACCGACCAGCCCGGCAGGATGGCGATACGGCAGTCGACATCGCACCAGGCAGGCACGCTGGAGGCCCAGTCGCCGCCCTTGATGATCCCAGGGTTGAAGTTGATCGGGTGGTTGAGCGTCTTGAAGTGACGATCCGCCTTGGCACGCTCGTTCCACTCGATCTCGAGCTTCTGCAGGGCATGGATCAGATGATACGCTGCCATGATCGCATTGGAGCCTGAGCCGGCAAACGCGACGTGGGTCGGATGGCCCTTCACGCGCAGCCGAAACCAGATCACGCCGACCTGCGAGCGCACCATCTTGCCGGAGGTCGGCTCGGGGATGAAGCAGGCGTCGGCACGATAGCCGCGCTGCAGTGTCGAGAGCGCGCCAACCCCGGTGCTCTCCTCCTCGATCACCGACTGGAAGTGAATCCGCGCCGTCGGCTTGAGCCCAGCGGCCTTGATCGCATCAAGTGCATAGAGCGCGCCAATGGTGCCCGACTTCATGTCGCAGGCGCCGCGGCCGAACATCTTGCCGTCCTTGATGACGGGCGAGAATGGCGGCGTGTCCCACAACTCCAAGGGACCCGCCGGCACCACGTCGCAGTGGCCCTGGAGGATCAGCGATTTGCCGGCTTCGCTCGCCGGACGATAGGTGCCGACAACCGAACGGGCCTTGGAGAAATCATGCTCGATCGGCCCGAAGCCGCGCAGATCCTTCAAGTCGTCGACATTGATGTGCCAGTCGTCGACCTCGTAGCCGCGCGCGCGCAGGAGGTCGCCGATCATATCCTGGCACGGTCCCTCCGCGCCGCGAGTCGAGGGGATCGCGACGAAATCGCACGTGGTCGCAAGCTGGGCTTCGAAGCCGGCATCGACGGCGTCAAGAATCCTCTGCTGCGTTTCGGCATTCATCAGGCAACTCCGGGCATCCAAATGTCAAAGGGTGCGCGCAAGCTAGCCGATTTCAGCCGTTCGGGTACTCCTCAAAATAAGCATCCCGCAATGCATCTTCGAGCAGTCGACCTTCCGAATAGCCATTCAGCGTCGCGGGCCGGCCCACGCCGTCGAGCAGCCGCGGGCACGGCTCCGGCGCGCCGAGGACGGTTCGCACCGGAATGCGCTCGGCGTAGATTGGCAACTCGTAGTCCTCATCGTCGTCGGCGACACCCTTGGCGCGGATTTTTGCAGAGGCCTCCTCGATCTCCATCGCGATGAAGGAGGTCGCCTTGATCTCCTGGACGTTGCTCGCCCGCAGGGTGGCAGTGCGCCCCGGAAAGAAGCGATCGACCATCGCGATCACCGCGCGTTCTTTCTCCGCGGGGTCGGTGACGAGGTAGGCCGTGCCGAACGCCATCACCGCGCGATAGTCAGCCGAGTGATTGAAGCCGCAGCGCGCCAGCACGAGGCTGTCGAGATGGGCAACCGTCAGGCAGACGCGCTCACCTTTGGTCTGGTTACGCAGCATGCGGCTCGCGCTGGAGCCGTGCCAATAGAGCCTGGTCCCCTCGCGCCAGAAGAACGTCGGCGTGCAATAGGGCTGTCCGTCGATGACATAGGAGACGTGACACAGCATCGAGGAGTCCAGGATGCGATGAACGGTGGCGTGATCGTAGAAGCCGCGGTCGTGCCGGCGCTTCACCTGATTGCGCGCTGATCTCGGATAGACGCTTTGGCTTTCGGTCTGGCTCACGGCCGCTCCTGTCGGGACTGGAAGAATTCCGGAGCAGTTGTAGCGGCCCATTTGGTCTGCGATAGTGCCAATTCCATGCAAAAATTTCCGACCAATTCCACCTCGACGGGCAAAGCTGAATTGCCGCTGGATTTCACCGGCCCGCATATCACCCCGGGCGCCTCCTCGGCGCACCGGCTGTACCAAGCGCTGTGCGAGATAATCGTCTCTGGCCTGGTCAAGTCAGGCGAGCCGCTGCCGCCGTCGCGCATCCTGGCCAAGCAGACCGGCTTCCGGCGCAACGCCGTCGTCGCGGCCTATGAACGTCTGATCGCCGACGGGTTTGCAGAAGCCACCGTCGGCTCCGGCACCTTCGTTGCCGCGCGCATACCCGCACGCGCCGCCGCACCGAAGAAGCCGAAAGCGACTGTCGAGACCCCCAGGCAAGGCGCGCTCTCGCTTGGCTGCACCCATATCGACGAGCGCGCGGTTCAGCGTTTTCGTGCCTTCATCGGTCGGCGGATGCGGTCGTTCGGCGCCGAGCATCTGCATTATGGCGATCCGCGCGGCAGCCGCGAGTTGCGTGTCGCCATTGCCGATCATCTGCTATCGGCACGAGGGCTGCGCTGCGACCCCGACCAGATCATGCTGACGTCGGGCACGCTGCACACGCTGCGCATCGCGCTCGGCGCGATCCTGAAGACCGGCGATCAGGTCTGGTGCGAGGACCCCGGCTATCCCATCGCACGCGGGACCATCGCGCAATGCGGCTATCGCGCCGTGCCCGTTCCCGTCGACGCGCACGGCCTGCAAGTCGACCGGGGCCGCACGGTCGCTCCGGCTGCGCGCGCGGCCTATGTGACGCCCTCGCATCAGTTTCCGCTGGGGGTGCAGATGTCGATGCCGCGCCGGCTCGAGCTGCTGGACTGGGCCAAGCAGGCGGACGCCTTCGTATTCGAGGACGATTACGACAGCGAATTCCGCTATGACGGCGCGCCCTTGATGTCGCTGGCCGGGATCGATCGCCTCCAGCGCGTGATCTACATGGGCACGTTTGCCAAGACGCTGTTTCCAGGCCTGCGCATCGGCTATTGCGCCCTGCCCGAGCGCCTGATCGGTGGCGTCACGGCCGCGCGCGCCGCGCTGGATCGCTTTCCCGGCACGTTGATGGAAGGCGCGGTCGCCGACATGCTCAATTCCGGCGCGTTCGCGGCGAATTTGAAGCGTGTCCGAAAACTCTATCGTGAGGCGCGCGATGCGCTGGCGGAGACGCTCGAAGCAGCTTCGGATGGCGCGCTGTCGGTTCCGATGCCGTCACAGGGCCTGCATCTCGTGGCACAGTTCGATCCGTTGGTTGCTCCAGCCGTTGCGGCTGAGGCGAAGCAGGCCGCAGGCACGGAAGGCTGGCTGCTCGCCGACACCTATGCGCGGACGCGGCCGCTGCCCGGTTTCGTGCTGGGATTTTCAGGTCACCCGGTTCCGCAACTGGTCGCCGCCGCGGAAAGGCTGGCCCAGGAAGCGCGCGCCGCCTTGCGCAGCAAGGGCAAATCGGTCCGGCGAGCGTGACGAAGGTTGACTATCAGAATCATCGACGGCTCTTTAACGTCGCGGCATCGATTCCGGGACCTCTTGCCATGTTTTCTGTCACGACACTCGGCCGTGCCACCTTCCTCTTGCTGCTGATGCTCACCGCTCTTGCCTCGACAGCATCAGCCACCACAGTCGGACGCGAACAGGATATCGTCGACCTCAAGCTCGGCCAGCGCGTGCAAGTGGATGACGGAACCTGCCCGGCCGGACAAATCAAGGAAGTGCGCGGTTCGAAGATGACCGACCAGGGCGTCGTGCGAACGGCCACCTGCGTGGCGCGGTTCGGCCCGAAGTCGAGGTGACGAGCATGATCCGGACCCGAAGGGCCGCGTTAGCGCATGAAGCGGGT
>Ga0209758_1004025_pt1 | contig 12679 bp, 9 predicted proteins | sample AraplaMF_Col_mMF_FD_184258 | JGI IMG/M metagenome (GOLD analysis project Ga0209758, IMG submission 184258) | Arabidopsis root microbial communities from the University of North Carolina, USA - plate scrape MF_Col_mMF (SPAdes) (version 2) | ecosystem: Host-associated > Plants > Roots > Endosphere ... | reverse complement strand
CGGACGACCTCGGCGGTGCCCAGCTCGCCGTGCGTCACCTCCTGGAGCACGGATACGAGTACGTCGCCTGTGTGGGCGGCACCGCGGAGACCCCGGCGGTCGGCGACCCGGTCTCCGACCACGTCGCGGGCTGGCGCCGGGCGATGCAGGAGGCCGGGATCCCCACGGAGGGCCGGCTCTTCGAGGCGCCGTACAACCGCTACGACGCCTACCAGGTGGGACTGGAGCTGCTGTCCGGCCCCGACCGTCCGCCGGCCATCTTCTGCTCCACCGACGACCAGGCGATCGGCATGCTGCGCGCGGCACGCGAGCTGCGCATCGACGTGCCGGGGGAGCTCGCGGTGGCGGGCTTCGACGACGTCAAGGAGGCGGCGCTGACCGATCCCCCGCTGACGACCGTGGCCTCGGACCGCTCGGGGATGGCCCGGGCCGCCGTCGACCTGGTGCTGGACGACGGTCTGCGGGTCGCGGGATCGCGCCGGGAGCGGCTGAAGCTGTTCCCGTCCAGGCTGGTCGTACGGCGCTCCTGCGGCTGCACGGGCTGAGCCGACCGGAGTCCGGTCCCGGCCGTCGCCCCGCAGGCGCCGTGCAGCGACCCGCGGGCGCCGAGCGGCGCGCCCTGCCCGGGCAAACCCGCGCAGTCATGCGGCGCCACCGCCACCGGAAGCCCCCTGCCACCGGACACCCCGCACGCAAACGGCCCGCCGGTGAACCGGCGGGCCGTCGGTGCGCTCGGCTGATCAGAACAGCAGGTTGTACTTGTTGTAGCCGGTGCCCAGCTTGATCCGGGCGCCGAAGAGGCCGGTGCTGGCCTTGTTCGTGCCGCGGTAGAGCCAGAGCGTGCCGCCGGAGTCGCGGGCCATGACATCGGCGATGCCGTCGCCCGTCACATCGCCGTTCGCCACGTACGAGGTGAACTTCCAGCCCGTACGCGCCTTGATCCGCGTGGACCACGGGGTGTGCTCCTGCTGGGTGCCCCGGTAGAGCCACAGGGTGCCGTCGCCGGAGCGGACCAGCAGGTCCGCCTTGCCGTCGCCGGACAGGTCGCCGTGGCCGAAGATCTTCACGCCCTTCCAGGCCTTGTTGACGACCTTGACCTTGCCGTAGAACTGCCCGTTGCCCTTGCCCGGGTACAGGTACACGGAGCCGTCCGCGTCCACCGCCACCAGGTCGGGGCGGGCGTCACCCGTCATGTCGCCCGGGATGGCGTACGACTTGTAGCCGCCCCACACCGTGCTGATCTGCATCCAGGCGAAGTCCTGGGTGGAGTGGTTGAAGTAGCTGCGGTACAGCTTGCCGTCGTGCTTGTCCCGGATGATCAGGTCCTGGAAGTAGTCCCGGTCCAGATCGGCCTGCAGGGCCCAGCTCATGTCCTGCCAGCCGGCGCTCTGGTAGCCGGGCCGCCCCAGCGTGGTGCCCTTGCTGTTCTGCTGGAAGAGGCCGCCCGAGGGCGTGCGCAGCAGCAGGTCGGCGCGGCCGTCGTACGACAGGTCGGCGTCGTCGATGCGCGGCTGGGCCCCCACGGTATAGGTGGAGACCTTGGTGAAGACCGGGTAGGCGCCCTTGGCCGTGCAGCCCTCCACGCCCCACGACACAATGCCGACGATCTTGCCGCTGACCACCAGCGGGCCACCGGAGTCGCCGTTGCAGGTGCTCTTGGTGCCCTCGTCGGAGCCCGTGGCCGGAGTGCCCGCGCAGATCATCGAGCCCTCGCGGAAGTAGTCCCCGCCGAGGACCGACCGCATGGCGGTGTTGCAGGTGGAGTCGGCGACCAGCGGAAGGGTGGCCTTGCGCAGGGTGGCGGACAGCTCCGAACCGCCGCCGGCGGTCAGACCCCAGCCGTACACGGTGGCATTGGTGCCCGCCCGGTACAGGGTGCTGTCGTTCGAGGCCGCGAGGCGCAGCCAGGGCTGCTCAAGCGGGCGGTCGAGGGTGAGGACGGCGATGTCGTTCTGGATGGTGTCGGGGTTGTAGTGCTGGTGGCTCCACTGACGCAGGACACCGGCGACGGTTCCGCCGCTGTAGTCGTCGAGTGCGGTGGCACCGGCCAGCACCGTGCCGTTCTTCGCCCAGTTCAGACCCGCGACACAGTGCGCGGCGGTGAGGACCTTGTTGGGGGCGACCAGGGTGCCGCCGCAGAAATAGCCCTTGTCGGTGGCGGGGTCGTAGTAGCCGAGCTGGACCATCCAGGGCGCGGAGGCGATCGTCGTCTGGGTGCCGCCGATGATGAACGGGGACACCTTGCCCGACCCGGTGGCGGCGGCAGGCGCCTCGGTGGCCGCCTCCCGCTTCTGTTCCTTGTTCTCGACCGCCTGCGTCCTGGCGGCGTCGAGCAGTCGGTCGCGCAGTTCCTTGTTGGAGGCGGTGGGCTTCGGGGCGGCGGTCCGCTGCTGGAGGACTCCGGGTTTCGGCAGTCCGCCCGCGGCGGCGGCCGGCTGGGCCGCCAGGGCGCCTGCGCCGCTCAGGGCCAGCGCGAGGGCGGTCGCCGAGAGCGTCGTCGCAGTGCGTCTCCAACGGCCGCGCGGGGCACGTATCACTCAGGACTCCTGGGGTGACGTCGTAGGAAGGGCCCGAGAAGGGCGTACGACACACCAGCCCGACGCGGCGCGCACAAAACAGCGCGGCACAGTCGGGCGAAACCGCGGAGCCCCCCTCCGGTCGCCGTGATCTTAGGCCTCAGCGGCCCCTGCGCACACGTCCCACACAGGTCTCAGACAGATGTTCGCCTGACGCTCCACGCACGCTCACCCGCCGGACATCCCGCGTTTCCTTGGTCGACGGAGGCCGGGGGCGGACCACGGACCCGCGGATTCCGCCCCGGAAGACCCTCCGAGGCGTCTTTATATCGGGCATACGAGGTTCTGTCGGGCTTCTCAGGGACGACTCAGCTGGCTCTCATGATCCCGGGACAACCTCTATTACATGACCGAGAGCTTCCGCCGCAGCGGCGAGTACGAGCACCCCGAGGGTGACGGGCACCAGTTCGCACACCCGGGGCAGCACGCCTCCTCCCCCGTAAACCCCGAGTGGCCGCCCCCGCCGGCGTACCGTCCGGCCCATCCGGTGGCCGTCGAGCCGGGGACCACGGTCTGGCCCGGACAGCAGCCCGCGTACCCGGCCACCACGGCCGCGGCGGGGCACGGCGGCACGGGCGACGGCGGTGGCACGGTTCCCCCGGCGGCGGTCCCCGCCGAGCCCGGGACGCCGAAGAAGCGCTCCACGGGTCCGCTCGCCCTCCTCGCCGCCGTGGCGATCGTCGCCGCGGCCATAGGCGGCGGCACGGCCTACGGCATCCAGGAGCTGACCGGCAAGAACACGGTCTCCTCCAGCTCCACCAGCACCGCCGTGGTGCCCTCGAGCAAGAGGGGCACGGTGTCCGGTGTGGCCGCCGCGGTCAGCCCGAGCATCGTGGAGATCAACGCCGCCTCGAACGCCGGCGAGTCGACCGGCTCCGGCGTGGTCATCACCGGCAACGGCGAGATCATCACCAACAACCACGTGGTCTCGGGCGCCACCTCGATCAAGGTGACGACGAGCAGCGGCAAGTCGTACACGGCGCGGATCGTCGGCACCGACAGCAAGAAGGACCTGGCGCTGCTCGCACTGGAGGGCGCCTCCGGTCTGAAGACCGCCACGCTCGGCAACTCCGACGGCATCCGGGTCGGCGACCAGGTCGTGGCGATCGGCTCCCCCGAGGGCCTGACCGGCACGGTCACCAGCGGCATCGTCTCCGCCCTCGACCGCGACGTGACCGTCTCGACCGAGGAGAACCAGGGGCAAGGGCAGGGCCAGGGCAACGACCAGTGGCCCTTCGAGTTCGGCGGCCGGCACTTCAACGGCGACACGGGCTCGTCCACCACCACGTACAAGGCGATCCAGACGGACGCGTCCCTGAACCCGGGCAACTCCGGCGGCGCCCTGATCGACATGAACGGCAACGTCATCGGCATCAACTCGGCGATGTACTCGGACGCTTCGGACTCGACCTCGTCGAACGCCGGCAGTGTCGGCCTGGGCTTCGCCATCCCGATCAACACCGTCAAGTCCGACCTGGCGAAGCTGCGCTCAGGCTCTCAGAGCTGAGCGGACCTCCCGCCACCGCGATCGGTAAGGAGCACGACATGATCAAGAAGGTTCTGCACGAGGCCACTGCCCCCATCGCCCCCGCCGGCATCTCCCTCGCCCTCGCCGTGGCCCACGAACTGCACGCACCGTCGATCAGGCGGGTGCCGAAGCCCCACGAGGCGCCCGCACGCGAGTTCCGCCTCCCGGAAGTGGCGGTCCCGCAGCTCATGGGCCTGCGCACCAGCGCCGCACGCCCCCACCGCCGCAAGGTGCCGCTCAACCGGCTGACCGCGGTGCTCGGCTGAGCCGTGTGCCGTACGGCTCGGCGATACCCGGCGAAAAAGCCCGAGCCGCCCTTTCCGTCCCAGCCGGGAAACGTGCGAGGCTGAATGCGTCCAGCCCCGCCCACCGCACCTTGAGGACACCGCACCCCGATGAGTCCCGCCGAAGGCGACCGTGAACCCCAGCGCATCCTGATCGTCGACGACGAGCCCGCGGTGCGCGAAGCACTCCAGCGCAGCCTCGCCTTCGAGGGCTACGAGACCGAGGTCGCCGTGGACGGCGCGGACGCGCTGGACAAGGCGACCGCGTACCAGCCGGACCTGGTCGTCCTGGACATCCAGATGCCGCGCATGGACGGTCTCACCGCCGCCCGCAGGATGCGCGGCGCGGGCACCACCACACCCATCCTGATGCTCACGGCCCGCGACACGGTCGGCGACCGCGTCACCGGCCTCGACGCAGGGGCCGACGACTACCTGGTCAAGCCGTTCGAGCTGGACGAGCTGTTCGCCCGCATCCGCGCCCTGCTGCGGCGCAGCTCCTACGCCGCCGTGGCGGTCGGCGCTCAGGAGGACGAGGCGCTGACGTTCGCCGACCTCCGCATGGACCTCGCGACACGTGAGGTCACCCGGGGCGGGCGGCCTGTGGAGCTGACCCGGACGGAGTTCACGCTCCTGGAGATGTTCATGGCCCATCCGCGCCAGGTGCTGACCCGTGAGCAGATCCTGAAAGCGGTGTGGGGCTTCGACTTCGAGCCGTCGTCGAACTCCCTCGACGTCTACGTGATGTACCTGCGCCGCAAGACGGAGGCAGGCGGTGAACCGCGACTCGTGCACACCGTCCGCGGTGTGGGCTACGTCCTGCGGCAGGGCGGCGCCGAGTGATCAAGCGGTTCCGGTCCCTTCCGCTCCGTTCCCGGCTGGCCCTGCTGGTGGCGGCGGCCGTGGCGTTCGGGGTGGCGGCGGTATCGGTGAGCTGCTGGTTCGTCGTGCAGGGCAAGCTGTACGAGCAGGTGGACAACGACCTGCAGAAGTCGGCGGCCAAACCGCAGGGGTACGCCGACGTACTGGGCACACTGGCCTCCTGTCCGCAGAGCCCGGGGACGGACAGCGACGACTTCCGGGTCCGCGACAACCTCTACGTCCAGCTGGTCAAGGCCGACGGGACACCCTGCCTCTCCTCCCACTCCGCCGGCATGGTCAAGGTCACCGACGCCGACAAGGACGTGATCGAGAACGCCAGCAGCAACAAGGGGATCCTTCGCAACGGCACGGACACGGAAGGCACCGACGTACGGGTGCTGACCCTGCCCCTGGTGGTCAGCACGGGTGGCATCGGCAGCCAGCCCCGGCTGTTCCCGGACACCGCTCTCCTCATCGCCGTGCCGCTCAAGAGCACCCAGAACACCCTCAACGACCTGGCCCTGCTGCTGCTCCTCGTCTCCGGCGTGGGAGTGGTGGGCGCCGGGGCGGTCGGGCTGGCCGTGGCGCGCGCGGGCCTGCGTCCCGTCGACAAGCTGACCGAGGCGGTCGAGCACGTCGCCCGTACCGAGGATCTGACCATCCGCATCCCCGTGGACGCGCACGGTGAGGACGAGATCGCCCGGCTCTCCCGCTCCTTCAACTCGATGACCTCGGCCCTGGCCAACTCCCGCGAACTGCAGCAGCAGCTGATCGCGGACGCCGGACATGAACTGCGGACGCCGCTCACGTCGCTGCGCACCAACATCGAACTCCTCACCCGCAGTGAGGAGACGGGCCGCCCGATCCCGCCGGAGGACCGCAAGGCGCTGCTCGCCTCGGTGAAGGCGCAGATGACCGAACTGGCCTCGCTCATCGGCGATCTGCAGGAACTGTCGCGGCCGGAGCAGGGCCAGCACACGGGCAGGACGCAGACCGTGGAGTGGCAGGACATCGTCGAGACCGCGCTGGAACGGGCGCGGCTGCGCGGCCCGGAGCTGACGATCATGGCGAACCTCCAGCCGTGGTACGTACGGGCGGAGCCGTCCACGCTGGAGCGTGCCATGGTGAACGTCCTGGACAACGCGGTGAAGTTCAGCCCCGAGGGCGGCACGATCGAGGTCGTGCTGGCGGACGGTGTGCTGACGGTCCGCGACCACGGACCCGGCATCGCCGCGGAGGAACTCCCGCACGTGTTCGACCGCTTCTGGCGTTCCCCGAGCGCCCGGGCGCTGCCCGGCTCGGGCCTCGGCCTGTCGATCGTGGCCCGTACGGTCCAGCAGGTGGGCGGCGAGGTGTCCCTGACACCGGCGGAGGGCGGTGGCACGGTGGCGACGGTACGGCTGCCGGGCACGGCGACGCCGCAGTTGCAGACCGGCAGACACGAACTCGCGTGATGCGCATGCGGCCGTCCGGACCGGAAAGGCCCGCCCCCGTCGAGGGACGGTGACGGGCCTTCGATCATTGCGTCCCGGTCACCGCACGAGGGTGATCCGCTGGGCCGCCGGCACCGGATACGGCGCCGAGGCCGAGGAGTTGGCCGTGAGGTATCCCTCGAACGCGGCCAGGTCGTCCCCGCCGACAAGCACGTTCGCGCCCTTGCCGAGCTCCGCGAAGCCGTCACCGCCGCCCGCGAGGAAGGAGTTCATCGCGACGCGGTAGGTGGCCGCAGGGTCGATCGCCGTGCCGCCCAGCCTGACGGAGTCCACGACCACACGCGCGGCGCCCGACTTCGTCAGGTCGAGGGTGTAGGTCAGGCCGTTCGACACCTGAAGGATCTTCGGCGAGGCCTCGTTGGCGCCGCTGACCTGCTGCTGCAGCGCGGTGATCACCTGGGCGCCGGTCAGGTCGACCAGGTTCACCGTGTTGGAGAACGGCTGGACCGTGTACGCCTCGCCGTACGTCACGACACCGTCGCCCTCGCCGCCGCTGGAGGCGTAGGTGAGCGACGCGCGGATGCCGCCGGGGTTCATCAGGGCGAGATCGGCTTCCGGGTCGAGGGACTTGGCGTACGCCAGCTGCGCATCCGCGATCAGGTCGCCCATCGGGGACTCGGTACCGCTGTTGCCGATCTCACCCGCGATGTAGCCGATGGGACGGGAGGAGATGGGCGCGGCGAGCGTCTTCCACTTCGTGATGAGGTCCGTCATGTCGGGGGCCTTGGCGACGTCCCGGGTCACCACGTGGTTGGCGGAGGTCACGGCGGTCCGGGCGATGTCCCCGGTCCGGCGGTCGTACGTCAGCGTGGTGTCCGTGTACAGCCGGCCGAACGAGGAGGCCGAGGTGACCATGCGCGGGCGGCCCGCCGGGTCGTCGATCGTGCACACGTACGCCTGGTGGGTGTGCCCGGTGACCAGGGCGTCCACGGCCGGGGTGACGTGCTTGGCGATGTCCACGATCGGACCGGAGATGCCGTCGCCGGCACCGGGGCTGTCGCAGTCGTAGTTGTAGGAGCCGGAAGCGGGAGCCCCGCCCTCGTGGACGAGGGCGACGATCGACTGGACGCCCTGGCGCTGGAGCACCTTGGCGTACTTGTTGATCGTCTCCACCTCGTCGCCGAACTTCAGGCCCTTGACACCCTCGGCGGAGACGATGTCCGGAGTGCCCTCGAGCGTCACGCCGATGAAGCCGACCTTGATGCCGTTCTTCTTCCACACCCAGTACGGTGCGAGGATCGGCTTGCCGGACTTCTCGTCCGTCACGTTCGCGGCGAGGTAGGGGAAGTCCGCCCCGCGGAACTTCTTGTGCGCGTCGTAGCAGCCGTCCGCCGGGTGGCAGCCGCCGTTCTGGAGCCGGCCCAGTTCCTTGGCGCCCTCGTCGAACTCGTGGTTGCCCACGCTGGTGACGTCCAGGTCCAGCTTGTTGAGCGCGTCGATGGTCGGCTCGTCGTGGAACAGTCCGGAGATCAGCGGCGAGGCGCCGACCATGTCACCGGCGGCGGCCGTGATCGAGTAACGGTTTCCCTCGCGGGCCTGGCGCAGATGCGTGGCGAGGTACTCGACACCGCCCGCGTCGATGCTCTTGGTGGTGCCGTCCTCCTCCTGCTCGGTCACCCGTCCCGAGGATCCGGCCGGCGGCTCGAGATTGCCGTGCAGGTCGTTGAAGGACAGCAGCTGGATGTCCTGGTAGCGGCCGGGTTGCCCGTGACCGGACGGGTTGCCGTGGGCGCTGGCCGGCAGCGCCGCCACCAGGGCTGCGACGGTGGCCAGGCTCGCGGCCGCCCCCAGGGTGCGGTGAAGACGTCTGTGCCGGTGGATCGGCGGCATGTGCCCCCCTCTGTGTAGTGCGCGCGGCGGCCGCGTGCGCACAGCCGGCCCCGTACGGGCGGCCGGCTGCCTGTGCGCGCGTTGTGTAAAGAGTGCGCCAAGGCGGCCAATCGCGCAGCCTAGGATCAACGCGCGTAGCGCAACAGGGGGTTCGGGGTTACAAGCGCGTTGCCTTTGCCTCCCTTTTCCCCCGTCCGCCCCTTACCCTCGTACCCATGACCAGCGACGACACCGCCCGCCCGGCACTGCCCCGCTCCCTCGAGACCGTCACGGAACTCTCGCCCGAACAGAGCGAGGCCGTGCTCGCGCTGCTCGCCGAAGCCGCCCGGGTCGACGGCCAGCAGGCCGTGTCCGAGCAGGGCCGTCTGCAGCTGCGCGGCGGTGAGCGGGAAGGGGTGTCGCATCTGCTGCTGTCGGTGGGCGACACGCTCATCGGCTACGCGCAACTGGAGGACACGGACCCGGTGGAGGCCCCGGCCGCCGAACTGGTCGTGCACCCCTCGTACCGCGGTCACGGGCACGGCCGGGCGCTGGGCTCCGCGCTCCTCGCCACGTCCGGCAAGCGGCTGCGGGTGTGGGCGCACGGCGGTCACTCCGCCGCCCGGCATCTCGCCCAGGTCCTCGGCCTCTCCCTCTTCCGCGAACTGCGCCAGCTGCGCCGCCCGTTGACCGACCTCGACCTGCCCGAACCGAAACTGCCCGACGGCGTCACCGTGCGCGCCTTCGTGCCCGGGCAGGACGACGCGGCCTGGCTCGCCGTCAACGCGGAGGCCTTCGCCCACCACCCCGAGCAGGGCTCTCTCACCCAGCGCGACCTCGACGACCGCAAGGCCGAGCCGTGGTTCGACCCGCAGGGCTTCTTCCTCGCGGAGCGCACGGGCCAGCAGGGGCCCGAGCTCATCGGATTCCACTGGACGAAGGTCCACGCCGAGGAGGGCCTCGGCGAGGTCTACGTCCTCGGCGTCCGCCCCGGCGCCCAGGGCGGCGGCCTCGGCCGTGCGCTCACCACCATCGGTCTGCGGCATCTCGCCGCCCAGGGACTGCCCACCGCCATGCTCTACGTCGACGCGGACAACAAGGCCGCGCTGACCGTCTACGAGCGGCTGGGCTTCACGACCTACGAGACGGATCTGATGTACCGCACGGAGACGTGAGACGCGGAAGCCGCCGGCCGGGTGATGGCCTCGGCGCGGGGGCCGCTGCGGGATCCCGCGTCCACGGACCGGCTCCGGCAGCAGCGCGGCGCCCAGGAGCAGGGTGATCATCAACAGCGCCGCCCACCGCTGACGGGCCGCCGTCCAGCAGGGTGCTCCCGCCGCGACGAACAGGGCCCGGCGCTCGGGCGGCACCATCGCGAGCACCACGCCCACCGGGAGCGCAGCCGCCGTGCCCGGTCCCGGCTCCGACTCACCGGTGCGGCGCACGGCGGCCGCCCCGCGGTGAGCGCCGGAGCCGTGAGCGCCGCCGCGTACGCCGTACCGGACTCGCCGGGGACCGACCGGGCCGCTCCGTCCGGAGCGAGGCCCGGGCCCCCGGCGGCACCGGGCCGCGGCCGGAGCGGACTGCGCCACACCGGCGGGACAAGGGCACGGACCTGCCCGCGCCCCGGCACCCGCCGCGCTACTCCTCGCACGGCTCCCCCTTGCCGGCCGCCCCCTTCGCCGGGGGCACCCCGAGGAGCTCCGCCACTCGCGCCTGCGATGTCGCCGTGGACGTCAGCTCCGTCCAGTGGGCCTTCACCCTGGCCGTGACCTCGTAGTGGGGACGCCGCAGCAGTTCCCGGACGAGGCGTGCCTGCTCGGCGCTCATGGAGAGCGGTTCGGTGGGAGTCATGACGACGGCGGAGCCGCCGCCCCCGCCGTTCAGGCTGACCGAGCGCAACGCGGCCACCGGGTCGTCCTGCGCCGCCAGCGCCAGCCACATCACGGTCACCACGCGGGCGTCGCACAGGCCCGGGACGGCCTCCTCGTCGCCGGTGACGAGAACCGACGCCACCCCGACGGCGAACTCGGGAACCCGACTGCCACCCCAGCGCGTACCGACCGTGACTTCGCGCGGCGTGCTCGAAGGGGTCATGGCGGAGTCGCTGCTCAGGTCGTGAAGGACCGGTATCCGCTGCCGGATCGTCAGGCGCGTCCCCCCGGCTGCGCCGCCCGCGAGGTCCTGGACACGGTCGACGACCCGCGCCCAGTCGTCCCGCCAGTCGGTCCACTCCGGGAAGGAGCAGTACGTCGACCGGCCGTGCGCCACGCACGACTGGACCGTCTGCGGCGTCCGGCTCAGCTGCGCACGGGCATCGGTCAGAGCGGCCTCGTGGTTCGGGGACTGCCCGGCGATCCCCACGGCCGTGGCACCGAGTGCGACGAATGTGAGCGCCTTCAGCATCCGCGTGCGTCCCCCGCCGAGCAGGACCGCCAGGCACAGCACCAGCGCGGCCAGGCCCACGAGGTACAAGGCGTGCCAGCCGGCCGGACGGCCCAGGACGTCGGAGGGCACCGGAGGGGAGCCGTCCTCGGTGATGACCGGCTGCAGCCAGTTCAGCCAGTGCAGCCTGCCGCCGGTGACGGAGGAGGCGACCATGAACGTGGCGAACCCCACGACCACGAAGAGCGGACCACCGGCCATGCGGGGGTACAGCCGCGCGAGCAGCACCCCCACGGCGCCGCACAGAAGCACCACGAGAGGCGCCACGGCCAGTTCGGCCGCCGACCCCCGGCCCACGGCACCCGGCTTCAGCGCCGCCCAGCCGTACTCGATTGCGGTGACCACCGCGGTGACCGCCGCGAACGGCACCACGGACAGCGCGTGCGCCACCGTGCGCTGCCAGGGCTCCATGACGAGGACGCCGAAGTGCCGGTCCGTCCCGTGGCGCCGGGACCGCAGCACGGCGGCGTGCACACATACGAGGCATGCGATGCCCAGGAACAGGGAGCCGGACTGCGTGGCGCGATCGGCGTTCTGGAGGACGGGGAAGTCATCCATGCCGTCCCGGGAGAAGAGCGGCTTCCGGAGCGTGGCGCCGAGGTAGAGCGCGAAGAACACGAAAACCGGGATCGTGAGGAGGAGTTCGCGCGCCTCGAAGCGGGCGAGGGCGACGACGGCGGAGGCCGAATGACGGCCGGTCCGCACGCGAGCGGGGACCGCGGAGGCCCTTTCGACGACCGTGCTCATACGGACGCCACCTCCGCCGGTTCTCCGTCCAGGACGAGCAAGTAGCCGTCCTCCAGAGTGGGTTCGAGCAGATCGGCGCCCTTCGGCGGGTCGCCCACGTTCCGGAACGTGCCCAGACCGGTACGCCAGCCGGCGCGGGCGCCCGGGTCGCGCTGCGTGCCGATCCATACCCGGCCCGCGGCCCTGGCGGTCAACTCCGCCGGGGTGCCCGCGAAGCGGACGCGGCCGCGGGCCATGACGATCACACGGTGGCAGAGCATGGCCACGTCCTCCGTCTGATGGGTGGACAGCAGCACCGTGCGGCTCGCGCCCGCGTCGGCGATCAGCTCCCGGAACCGCATGCGCTGCTCCGGATCCAGGCCGACGGTGGGTTCGTCGAGCAGCAGCACGCCCGGGTCGCCGACGAGCGCGGCGGCGAGGGCGACCCGCTGGCGCATACCGCCGGAGAGCCGCTTGATGCGCTTGCCCCGCACGTCGGTCAGATCGACGGCCTCGAGCACGCGCCGCACCTCGCGGTGACGTGCGCCCCGGTCGGTGAGCTCCTTGAGGATCGCGACGTAGTCGACGAATGCGAAGGCCGTGAATTCCGGGTGGAAGCCCGGGTTCTGGGGCAGATAGCCGAGCCTGCGCCGTGCTTCCCGGCGTCCGGCGGCCGTGGCCGGATCGTGCCCGAGGACGGTGAACGCGCCACGGTCGGCGGGCACGGCGGTGGCGAGCACCCGCAGCAGGGACGTCTTGCCCGCGCCGTTGGGCCCGAGCAGGCCGGTCACGCCCTCGCCCAGGCCGAGGGTGACGTCGTCCAGAGCGGCTGTGCGGCCGTAGCGCAGGGTAAGGCCGGCGGCCGAGACGGTGGCGGCACTGGTCATGAGGTGCTCCTGCGGGCGAAGTGGGTGAAGGGGGAGGGGACCGGTGAGGCGTCGAACCGGTCACGCATGC
>Ga0209758_1004017_pt1 | contig 12692 bp, 11 predicted proteins | sample AraplaMF_Col_mMF_FD_184258 | JGI IMG/M metagenome (GOLD analysis project Ga0209758, IMG submission 184258) | Arabidopsis root microbial communities from the University of North Carolina, USA - plate scrape MF_Col_mMF (SPAdes) (version 2) | ecosystem: Host-associated > Plants > Roots > Endosphere... | reverse complement strand
AACTGGCCCCAGCGCACCATCTGCGTGTAGAACCACAGCGCGTGGCTCCTCCAGGGAAAATTCGCCGCCTTGTCGAAGGGCAGGAAGAAATCCTCGACGCGCCGCTCTACGCCGCCACCGAGTTGAAGCTGTCCGGTCAGGATCGGCAACTGGATCGCCTCCGGCTGGCCGAGGAAGGCGGGCCTTGCCATCAGCGCTGCCAGCTCGCCGCGGTTTGCCGGATCCTGGCACCAGCGGGCGGAGTGATGCAGCGCCCTCAGCAGCGCCGCCAGCGCGTCCGGGTTTTCCTCGGCCCATGTCTTGCGCGCGCCGATCACCTTTTCCGGGCTGTTGCGCCACAGCAGCGCCTTGACGGTGACGACACGACCAATGCCGGCGGCGACCGCAGCACTGTTCCAGGGCTCGCCGACGCAATAACCGTCGATGCGGCCGGCGGCCAAAGCATCGGCCATGAAGGGAGGCGGCACGATGACGATCTCGATGTCGCGGTCGGGATCGACGCCGCAGGCGGCGAGCCAGTAGCGCAGTTCGTAATTGTGCCCGGAATGCGGATGCACGACGGCGAAACGCAGCGGTTCGCGGCCGGCGGCCGCCCGCTCGCGGATCAGTGCGCCGAGCGCCGCCCCGGCACGCGCCGGATCGAGGTCAGGCGCGGCGCCATGTGCCGCCATGCCTTCCCACAGCGCATTGGAAACCGTGACGCAGTTGCCACCGAGGCCGAGCGAGAACGGCACGATGGTCTCGGAGGCGAGCGGTGTGAGGCCGAGGCTGCAGGCGAGCGGCATCGGCCCCAGCATATGCGCGACATCGAAATGGCCGATGGCGATGCGGTCGCGGATGTTGGCCCAGGAGGTCTCGCGATGCAGCTTGAGCTCGATGCCCTCGCGGGCGGCGAAGCCCATCTCGCCGGCCGCGACCAGAACGGCGCTGTCGAAGAGCGGCATGAAGCCGGCGGTGATCTGATGCGCGGCCGACATGCTCATTCGCCCTCCAGCGGTCCCAGCAATCCCGCCGCCGTCACCAGGCTCTGGGCGATGTCGGCGATCTTGCGGTTCTGGTTCATGGCGGTCTTGCGCAGCAACGCATAGGCCGCCTCCTCGCTCAAGCCGCGCGACTTCATCAATATGCCCTTGGCCCGGTCGATGACCTTGCGGTTCTCGAGCTCGCTGCGCGCCTCCTCCAGTTCGCGCGCCATGCGCGAGAAAGCATTGAAGCGGCTGATCGCCATGTCGAGGATCGGCTTGATGCGCTCCTTCTTCAGCCCGTCGACCACATAGGCGGACACGCCGGCATCGACAGCCGCTTCGATCGAGGCCTGGTCGGAGCGGTCGACGAACATGGCGATCGGCCGCTTCACCGCGCGCGACAGCTGGAACATGTTCTCCAGCATGTCGCGGTTGGGGTTTTCGAGGTCGATGACGATGACGTCCGGCTGGATCTCGGCGATGCGCCGGGCGATGCCGGCGACGTCATGGATCACCGTGACATGGCGATGGCCGGCGTCCCGCAATCCTGCCTCGATGATCGAGGCACGGATGCGGTTCTCGTCGATAACAAGGATGGTCAACGAACCGGCGGACATGCGCCTATTGTGCAGGCCGGCCGGAATTGTGCAATGCGGCAATCGAGTGCAATGGATTCCAGCCGCTCTCAAGGCATGAACTGCGACGCTATCGCGCCCAACCCTGCGTTGTCGCTACGGGCCGGAAACCTATTGGTGTTCCATCGTGCGCGAAGACATTCACACGACAGGCGTCCCGGTGCTCTGCGCTTCATGCGAGGCGCGGCATCGCGGCAGATGCGGCGCGCTCAACTCCGAGCAGCTCCTGACGCTTGCCAAATCGACGAAGCGGCACAAGGCCGAGGCCGGCAAGGAACTGGTGGGCGATTCCAGGAGCGTCGAGCGTTTCTCGAACGTGCTTTTTATTGATCGTCGAGAACCTCGGGCAGCACATGGTCGCGTTCGAAGGCGATGTGGCGGCGCACCGATTCGAAAAAGGCGCGCAGCATGTAGCCGAATGCTTCGGGATTCTCGATCGGCCGCCCGTGGCCGTAGGCCAGCAACGTCTCGCTGAGATCCGCCGCCGCGCTTTCGTCTTCCAGATGCTCGAGCTTGAGTCGCGCTACGGTATCTTCTTCGCCGGTTCGCCGCGCAAAGGCGGGGAAGACGACCTCTTCCTCGAAGCGGTGGCATTCACGCAGCAGCGGCAGGAGGTCGGCCGCTACGGCGAGACACTGAAGCCGGTCGACGCGCGACGGCAGATCGTCGGCGATGCCTTCGAGCATGTGGCAGAGCGCGAGTTTCTGCAGATGCGCCCGCCGCATATCGGCCGGGCTGCGAAGCGGCTCCGGCATTGCGCCCGTCATGATCGCTCCTCCGCGCCCGGCTCAAGGTGTGGGCAAGGCGACGGTGTCCTCGACGGGTTCTTCGCGGACAGTGCGCAGCTCGTACCAGAGCGCGTTGAGGATGCCGACGGATGCGGCAAGTCCGAGGCCGAGGATCCAGGAAAAATACCACATAGTCAGAAACTCCGATTGGATTAGTAGGCCGACGAGCCCGCTTTCTCGATGCTCTTTTCGCCGACCTTGCCCCACAACACACTGTAGACCCAGGCAGTATAGGCAAGGATCAGCGGCATGAAGATCGCCGTGGCGATCAGCATGTTGCGCAACGTGGCGCGGCTCGACGAAGCGTCGAAGACCGCGAGTGAGTGGCCGGGGTTGCTGCTCGACGGCAACAGGATCGGGAACATTGCCACTCCTACCGTGGCGATGATCATCGCCACGCCGAGCTTCGAGGCGATGAAGGTCCAACCTTCGAGCCGCGCCCGGAAGCCAGCCGCGGCGAGCAGTGGCGCGGCGATGCCGAGCCCAGGCACGATCCAGAGCAAGGGATGGGCACGGAAGTTCGCAAGCCAGGCGCCGCCGTCCGCGGCCACCGTCTTGACCAGCGGATTGGACGGCCCGTCCCAGACGATCGGCGACGTCACGCGGTAGCCGCCGAGCAGGCCGAGCGAGACCAGCACGCCGCCGCCGGCAAAGAGCACCGCCGTGACGATGGCTGAGCGCGTACCGACGGCACGGGCGCGGTCGGCGACGCTGCCTTCCGCCTTGAAGGTCAGCCAGGCCGCCCCATGCGTCACCAGCATGGCGAGCGAGACCAGGCCGCAATAGAGCGCCAGCGGATTGAGCAGCCCGAAGAGGCTGCCTTCATAGACCGGCCGCAGGTCCGGCGTGAAGTGGAACGGCACGCCCTTGAGCGTATTGCCGACGGCGACGCCGAAGATCAGCGCCGGCACCGCGCCGCCCACGAACAACGCCCAGTCCCAACGCGTGCGCCAGGCCGGATCCGGCCGCTTCGAGCGGTACTTGAAGGCCACCGGGCGCATGATCAGCGCCAGAAGCACCAGGAACATGGCAAGATAGAAGCCGGAGAAGCTCACCGCATAAAGCGCCGGCCATGCCGCGAAGATCGCGCCGCCGCCGAGGATGAACCATACCTGGTTGCCTTCCCAGACCGGACCGATGGTGTTGATCGCCACGCGCCGCTCGGCGTCCGTCTTGGCGACGAAAGGCAGCAGCGCGCCGACGCCCATGTCGAACCCATCGGTCGCGGCGAAGCCGATCAGGAGCACGCCGAGCAGTATCCACCAGATCACCCGTAGCGTTTCATAGTCGAAGAGAAATTCGATCATCGTCGTGATCCTTCACTCTGCCGGTTGCATAGCGGCGTCGGCATTCGGGCGCAGGTCGTCGATGACCTTCGCGACCTCCGGCCCCTTGCGGATCGCGGCCAGCATCAGCCTGACCTCGATGACGGCGAGCACGCCGTAGACAAGCGTGAAGCCGGCGATGGTTAGCAGAAGGTCGCTCACCCCGAGTTCCGATGTGGCAAGGAAGGTCGGCAGCACGCCGTCGATGATCCAGGGCTGGCGGCCGAACTCGGCCACGAACCAGCCGACCTCGATGGCGATCCAGGGCAGCGGCATGGCGATGAGCGCAGCGCGGAACAGCCAGCGCGGCGCTTCGGTCTCCCGCGTCGTATGCCACAGCGACACCGCGAACAGCGCCAGCAGCGCGAAGCCGCAGGCCACCATCAGGCGGAAGCCGAAAAAGAGCAGCGGCACGTAAGGCACCGTCGACCAGGCCGCGTCCTTGATCTGCTGTTCGCTCGCCTGCCGCGGATCGGGCAAGTAGCGCTTGAGCAGCAGCGCGTAGCCGAGATCCTTGGAACTGGCATCGAAGGCGGCACGGGCGGCGGTGTCGTTGCGGTCCGCCTTGATCTTCTCCAGCGCGTCATAGGCGACCATGCCGTTGCGGATGCGGGCTTCCGCGTGGGCGACGAGCTCGTCGATACCCGGGATCTGCTTGTCGAACGAGCGCGTGCCGATGATGCCCATCACCCATGGAATGTGGATCGCGAAATGCGTTTGGCGATCGCTCTGGCTCGGAATGCCGAATGCCGTGAACGACGCCGGCGCGGGCTCGGTCTCCCACATGGCCTCGATGGCCGCGAGCTTCATTTTCTGGTTGTCGGTCAGCGCATAGCCGCTCTCGTCGCCGAGCACGATGACCGACAGCGCCGATGCCACGCCGAAGGCCGAGGCGATCACGAAGGAGCGCTTGGCGAGCTCGACATGGCGCCGCTTGAGCAGATACCAGGCCGATACGCCGAGCACGAAAGTGGCGGCGCAGACATAGCCGGCCGAAACGGTGTGGACGAACTTCGCCTGCGCCACCGGGTTGAAGATCACCGCCATGAAGTCGGTGACTTCCATGCGCATCGTGTCCGGGTTGAAGGCCGAGCCGACCGGGTTCTGCATCCAGCCATTGGCGATCAGGATCCAGAGCGCCGAGAAGTTGGTGCCGAGCGCCATCAGCCAGGTCACGATCATATGCGCGAGCGGCGAAAGCCGATCCCAGCCGAAGAAGAACAGTCCAACGAAAGTGGCCTCGAGGAAGAAGGCCATCAACCCCTCGATGGCCAGAGGCGCCCCGAACACGTCGCCGACATAGTGCGAATAATAGGCCCAGTTCATGCCGAACTGGAATTCCATGGTGATGCCGGTGGCGACGCCGAGAGCGAAGTTGATGCCGAACAGCACGCCCCAGAACTTCGTCATGTCGCGCCAGATGGTCCGGCGGGTCATCACATAGACGGTTTCCATCATGGCGATCAGGATGGAAAGGCCGAGCGTGAGCGGCACGAACAGGAAGTGATAGAGAGCCGTCAAGGCGAACTGCAGCCGCGAAAGGTCTACGAGGAGAACGTCGGCCATGGAAGTATCCTTTCTGGGTACGCCTCATAACGCGCGAACGATATACTCGGCTTGACATGAATCAATTCGTTTCGTCCGGTATGTGACAAAAGGAGTGCATGAAGATAGCCGCCGCACCCGCACCGTCCCCAGATCCCGGCGCCTCGGCGCCAGCCGCGTTCGCGGCGCTCTCCATCGCCGAGCGACTGGCAGCGCCTGGATTGCGCAATCTTCTCGTCTTGCAGGCAGTCCGCACCGCGCTCAGGCTCGGCTTTGCCGCGATGGCGGCGATGGCCGCCGGGCGACTCGTGATGGGCGAGACGGTCGATCCATGGCTCCTTGCCGGCATGATCGCGCTGCTCGCGGCCGCCTGCTTCGCCGGATTCGCCGCCGAAAGGGTGCAGGCTTCCGCGGAAAACGCCGTGTCGACGCGCCTGCGGGCGTTCGCAGGCGAACGACTGGACGAGATGCCGGCGCCGCAGCTGCGGTCGCTCTCGACGGGCGCGTTGATCGTCTCAATGCAGCGCCATCCGGAGTCGATCGCCGCGCTGGTGGTGGGCCATCGTGCCGCCACGGCCATGATGGCCGCCGGGCCGTTGCTCGCGGCCTTTGTGCTTTGCTTCGTCTCCTGGCCGGCGGCGCTGCTGGTCATCTGCCTGACGCCGGTGATGATCATGTTCTTCGCGCTGGTGGGCAACGCCATTCGCCGGCGCGCCGACGCCCAGGAACGTGCCTTCGGCCGCCTGGCGGGCCAGTTCGCCGACCGCATCCGCACGCTGCCCACCATTCTTGCCAACCATGCAACGTCAGCCGAGGAGGCAAAACTCGGCCAGCGCCTGGAGGGCTATGCGGGCGAGACGATCGGTCTGCTGCGTATCGCCTTTGCGAACGCCGGGATCATCGACTTCTTCGCCTCGCTCTCGATTGCGATCCTCGCCATCTTCCTTGGCCTGGGGCATCTGAAGCTTGCGACCATCCCGGGCTTTTCCAATCTCGAACTCTGGCAAAGCCTGTTCATACTGATGATCGCGCCGGAATATTTTGCGCCGTTCCGGCGCTTCTCCGAGCAGTACCACGCCAAGGCGGAAGGGTTGGCGGCGGCCGACGCGCTGAACTCGCTGCTCGACGCCGAGCCGGTCGCGGCGAGCACCTTGCCGGTACTCGACCGCTTGCGCCTGACGCTGCCGACACGTGGCCTCGTCGCCGTCGTCGGCCCGAGTGGATCGGGCAAATCGACTCTTCTGCGCCGCCTCGCCGGGCTCGAATCAGGCGCAATCCCGACGCCGGGAACCCGTCCGCTGGCCGCCGAGGAGATCGCCTGGGTCTCGACGGACGCCTACGTGCCCGAAGGGGCACTGTCGCAGGCCATTTCTTGGAATGCCGGCGAGCCGGATCGGAGCCGGCTGGAAAATGCCGCGCGCGCGATCGGGCTGCTCGACGACGCTCTGCTGCCGGGCGGTCTTGATGCCAGGCTGGACAAGGGCGGCGTCAATCTTTCAGGAGGCCAGCGGCTTCGCATCGCCGTCGCCCGCGCACAACTTTCCGGACGAACCGTGCTGGCCGACGAGCCGACGGCAAAGCTTGACCGCGCGGCGGCCGAGGCCGTGCGGCGCATGCTGATCGAGATTTCAGGGACGCGGCTGGTCGTTGTGGCGACGCATGACCGGGATCTTGCCGCCGCCGCTGAACTGGTCGTGGATCTCACCCGTGACGATACCGTCGAGGTGGCGGCATGAGCACAGCGTTTCAGTCATCGAGCCGAAAGTCGTGGCGGCTGGCGACGGGCTTCGCCTTCACCGCGCTCGCCTGCGCCACATTGCTGGGCGGCGTCTCGGCCTGGCTGCTGGGATCGGTGGCGATCGCCGGCCTTTCCGCCGCCGCTTTCACCTTCAACTTTCACATCCCCGCGGCTTTCATCAGGCTGTTCGCAATCGGCCGCACCGCCGCCCGCTATGGGGAGCGTTTGACCGGCCACAAGGCCGCGCTCGCCGATCAGGTATCGCGTCGCGTCGAGCTTTTCGCCGCCATGGCGGCGGCGCCGGCGGTGCGCCGGGCCGGATGGCAGCTCGGCGACGATTCGCGCCTCGCCGACTATCTGGATGACGTCGAGGACCTCGACTTCGCCAGGCTGCGCGCCGGGCTGCCGGCCCTGACGCTCGCGTGCGGCCTCGCGGTCTTGATCGCCGGCTCGGCGGTGCTGGCGCCTTTGTCCCTCTTGCCGATCACATTATTGCTGCTTGCCATCCTGTTCGCGGGGGACAGGGTAGCCAGAGCTGGCGCCATGGCATGGGGTGAGACCAGATCGCTGCGTCGCGGGGGGGCGAGCCGGCTTGGCGCGGCCATGGCGTCAGCCATACCCCTGAAGGCTGAAGGCGCCTGGAGCCGCGAATGCGCCGAGGCCCTTGGCGCTCTCTCGCGCGCCGACGGTGCGTTGCTCGCGCTCCGCCGGTTGCAGGCCATGCTGGACATGATCGGCGCGGCCTTCGGTCCGGTGGCCGGTGCCAGCGTGATGGCGGCTGCCTGGCATGCCGGCAGACAGGGCACAGAACTGCTCGCGCCAATGCTGCTCGCCTTCTCCTGGCTGGCGCTGGGCGAAGGCATCAATGGCGCATCGCGCATTTTGGTGGCCGTGCTTCGCCGCAACGCGGCTCGCGCAGAGATCGAACACTGGACAAGCGGCGCCGCTGCCGAGAGGCGCGAATTCGCGCTGAACGACATCAAGCCCGGCCTGCTGCTTCATGGCGCCCTGCAACGCCGCGCGCCGGACGGCCGGGCGATCGGAATGCCTATGGCCCTACTCTTCGCGCGGGGTCAGCCCACGATGCTCGTCGGCGCAAGCGGCTCGGGCAAGACGAGCCTGCTCAAGCAGATCGCCGGCTGGATCGGGGACGATGCCTTCGCCACCGACGACCGCATCCTGTCCACAGGCGAGCGGCGGGCGCTCGTGTCACTCGTCCTGCACGACGCGGTCGTCCTCGAAGACACTGTCCGCGCTAACCTCTTCGCCGGCGACGCTCCGGATGCGGTACTCTGGCGGGCGCTGGAAGCCGTCGAGATGGACGGCCGTATCCGTGAAGCGGGCGGATTGGATGGCTGGGTCAGGCAGGACAGGTTCTCGCTCGGCGAGACGCAACGCATCAACCTCGCGCGCGCCTGGCTGTCATCCCAACCCCTTGTGCTGCTTGACGAGCCGACCGAGCATCTCGACGAGGCGCAGGGCGAGCGTATCCTCGAGCGGCTGCTCGCCCGCTTCAGCGATAGGATCGTCGTCGTCTCCACCCATCGCGCGCCGCCGCTTCACGATGTCCGCACGATCGAGCTGCAGCCGTGAACGCGGTCCACGGCCGGTGGTCGATGGAAGCGGGCTGCAAGCGCCTCACCCAGGAGTGATCGGCCGCCAGTGCGGTGCCGCCGCCGGCGGTTGTCATGCTGCTGAGCTGTCCTGCTCTCCGGCGTTGGGATCGCCCGGCGCGGTCGCCCAGGCGAGCTCGACGAGCGTCACGGTGCGCCGGCCGACGCCGTCGACCTGGCAGACGATGAGGCCCTGCTCCTCGATATAATCGAGCAGCCGGCGCGCGCGGCGCAGCGAGTGCGAGCCATAGGCCCGCGCGATCGCCGCGTCGCTTGGGCAGGGCCAGCTTTCCTTGGCGGCGCGAGCGATCATCATGAACACGCCCTGCATGTCTTCGGGCAGCAGCGAGGCGCGCACGGAAACATCGCGCCAGGCGTCGTCCTCGGCCATGTCGGAGCCGACGCCGGCGCGGGCGCGCGTCAGCATGCGGCGGAACTCCGACAGATCGGGCACCACGGAGGCGAGCCCTTCGATGCGGCAGCGGACCACGAATTCCTGGTAGAGCACGCCGATGACGCGGAACCCGGCATCCGGCTCGGCCAGGATGGCGCGCAGGATGCGGTCCATGCGCCCACGCCGCTCGGCGAGGTCCTCGGCGCTGGGCTGCGGCTCCGCCGGTTCGGGGCGGATGTCCAGCGGCGCGGCTTTGGCCGCCATCAGTTGGTCGAGCAGATCGGGCGAAGGCCGCCGCTGCGGCCTGACCGTCTCCGGTGGCGGCGCCGCGAGGATGATCGAGCGCGCATCTTCCAGCGTCGCTTCCGGCAGCGGCATCAGCCGCGGCGTGCCGTTGCGCGGGCTGGTTTCGGTCTGGCCGATGCGCAGGCTGAGCGGACGGCGCGACAAGGCAGGACCGAGCGCCATGAAATGCCCGCGCTCCAGGTCGCGAAAAGCTTCGGCCTGGCGCCGTTCCATGCCGAGCAGGTCGGCGGCGCGCGCCATGTCGATGTCCAGGAAGGTCCGGCCCATCAGGAAGTTGGAGGCTTCCGCCGCGACGTTCTTGGCGAGCTTCGCCAGCCGCTGCGTTGCGATGATGCCGGCAAGCCCGCGCTTGCGGCCACGGCACATCAGGTTGGTCATCGCGCCGAGCGAGAGCTTGCGCGCCTCGTCCGAGACCTCGCCGGCGACGGCGGGCGCGAAGAGCTGCGCCTCGTCGACGACCACCAGCATCGGATACCAGTGGTCGCGCGCGACCTCGAACAGCCCACCAAGGAATGCCGCGGCGCGCCGCATCTGATTTTCGGCATCGAGCCCTTCGAGGTTGAGCACCGTCGAGACGCGGTGGATGCGTGCCCGCTCGCCTGCCGCCTGCAGGCCGCGCTCGGTATGCTCCTCCGCGTCGATCACCAGATGGCCATAGCGCTCGCCCAGGGACACGAAGTCGCCTTCGGGGTCGATGATGGTCTGCTGGACCCAGGGCGCGCTCTGTTCAAGCAGCCGGCGCAGCAGATGCGACTTGCCGGAGCCCGAATTGCCCTGCACCAGCAGGCGGGTCGCCAGCAACTCCTCCAGGTCGAGGGCCGCCGGCGCGCCCGCCGTGGTCTGCCCCATCTCGATTGCAACGGTCATGTTCTCGACTCGGATCGTCTCCCTGCGCCGGATGGGGTTATCAATCCGCGCGCGAGGCGTCGAGCACGCCACGGCCATTTGCCGGGTGTTCCACAGCTACTCGCCTTTGGCGGCAGGCTGTCGCCATCATTCTGGTCGGACCACCATTTCGCTGGCGCCGGTCAGCCATTGGCGTATCATCGTTCCGGGACAGGGTTCATGGCAGGAGGAGGCCGATGGACGTTGCTGCCGAAGTGCCCGTTGCCGAGCTGACGGTGCAAGACCTTGTAACGTTTGCCCTTTCGAAATTCCGCGCCGGCGACACCGTCTCGACGCGCGCTATGCTCGATGCCATCCGCCGTTCCGATCCGGCCTGCGACGACAGCGACGACCATCTCGTCGAACTGATCGTCATGACGGCAATTGGTAAGACCATGGGCGTCGTCTTCGACCACCGCTCGCCCGACGAGCGGCTGCCGCTTCTATCCTCGCGAGCCGTCGGCTGAAGCCTCCCTAACGTCGTCATCCACGGGCGGAGCAAGGAGCGAAGCGACGCGCGCAGACCCGAGGATCCATTCCGTGATTCCGAGGCGTCGGAGTGGTGCAGAACTTCACTCGGTGTTGCGCCGTCGCGATAATATTCTGGACCACCCCGCTCTTCGACAGTCGTCACGGAATGGATTCTAATGCATGTCGCGCAAAAGTGACCTCGGCTTTGCGGCAACGACATGCATAAATCAACGAGCTAAAGCGCGTCGCGTGAATCCGTTTCGACGCGACGCGCTTTAGGGTCTGCGCGCGTCGCTTCGCTCCTTGCTCCGCCCCAGAATGACGAACTAACAGGCGCTTCGGCTAAGCCCCACAATGGCGATTTTGTCAACGCAGGCGCCGTCCGATAGGCCCCACCTAGCTGCCCAGCGGATGCGGCATGTAACCGACAAAGCCGGCGATCTTCCAGCGGCCGCCGACCTTGCGGCAGAAGTAGAGCGTCTGCCATTTGAGCCGGTCGACGCCGCCGTCGGCCTTGGCGACCGAGCCATCGAACTTCTTGTGCAGCACCGCGCGGTCGCCGTCGATATCGATGTCGCGCATGTTGGTGACGCGGAAGAGCGCCTCGCGCAAAGGCTCGGCGAATTTCGTCGCCGCAGTTTCCTTGGCCTGCCGCAACCATTCGTCGCGATAGACGTCCAGCCTCGGGAACTGCAGCCGCCAGGCATCCGCATTGGCAAGGAAATGCGCGTGCATGCCGAAGAAGCTTTCCGCGATGAAATCGTCCTCGACCATCGACCAGTCCTGACCGAGGAAAGCATCGATGTCGCGCCGCACCAGCATTTCCCAAAGCGCGTGGCGGTCGGCATCGCCCTCCGGAAACGGATTCTTGTCGAAGGTCATGCTGGATCTCCCACTCTTTTCGCGGTCCGTGGCAAGCGGCGTCGAGCGCAAGATGCTCAGGCTTCTGTAATAAAGCAACATGGATTTCGAAAAAATGTTGCTTTCCGACATTGGCTCTATGAGGATTATGCCGACAAGCGTAGACGGCTATGTGATCTTGGTTCCATCAGTCGACAGAAGGAGGCTCACTTGTCCAAGCAGTGCTTTGGAAAATCCCACGTACCGCTCTCGCCCGCCGTGCGCGCCGGCGATTTCGTCTATATCTCCGGCCAGGTGCCGGTTGGCAGCGACGGACTCGTGGTCAAGGGCGGCATCGCCGACCAGGCCGAGCAGGTGCTGCAGAACGTCAAGGCGGCGCTGGCGCTCGCCGGCTGCACCATGGACGATGTGGTGAAGACCACCGTCTGGCTGGAGGACGCGCGCGATTTCGGCACGTTCAACACCGTCTATGCAAAACATTTCCCGAAGGATCCGCCGGCGCGCACCACGGTCGAGTCGCGCCTGATGATCGACATCAAGATCGAAGTCGAAGCCGTCGCTTACCGGCCGGTCTGATCGCGACCAGAAAGCAGGGAGAGCACCGATGCAGTTCGATCTCCTGGTCAAGGGCGGGCGCCTCATCGATCCCGCATCGGGCCTGGACGCGCAACGTGACCTTGCCATTGCCGACGGCCGTATCGCCGCGATCGACGCGGCCATCGATGCCGAGGCTGCAAGTGAAGTCGTCGACGCCAGGGACTGTATCGTCACGCCCGGCCTTATCGACCTGCATAGCCACGTCTACTGGGGCGGCACCTCGCTCGGCGTCGATGCCGACCGGCTCGCCGCCAAGAGCGGCACCACCACCTTCATCGACGCCGGCAGCGCCGGCGCCGGCAATTTCCTCGGCTTCCGCCGCCATGTCATCGAGCGCTCGAAGGTCCGTATCCTCGCTTACGTCAACATCTCCTTTGCCGGCATATTCGGCTTCGCGAAAACAGTGTCGGTTGGCGAATGCAGCGACCTCAGGCTTTGCGAACCGCGTGAGACGGTTGCCGCGGTGCGCGAGCACGCCGATGTCGTCGTCGGCGTGAAAGTTCGCTCCGGCAAGCATGCCGGCGGCACCAGCGGCATCGCGCCGGTCGACCTCGCGCTCGAAGCCGCCG
>Ga0209758_1004014_pt1 | contig 12709 bp, 13 predicted proteins | sample AraplaMF_Col_mMF_FD_184258 | JGI IMG/M metagenome (GOLD analysis project Ga0209758, IMG submission 184258) | Arabidopsis root microbial communities from the University of North Carolina, USA - plate scrape MF_Col_mMF (SPAdes) (version 2) | ecosystem: Host-associated > Plants > Roots > Endosphere... | reverse complement strand
TTCCGCCGCTTCGCAACCCGCTACGAGCGAAGGACAGCTCACTTCAAAGGCGTCGTTCACCTCATCGCCGCGATGATATGGATGCAATGAATGTCGATCCGGCCTAGGCGAGCCAAGGATTGATCACTGTCACTCCGGCGGCCTGGAAAGGGCTTGTATCTCGCGTTGCGACCGCGAGGTTGTTTTCTGCAGCTGTGGCCGCGATATATCCATCAGCTTTGCCAATTGCCCTTCCGGATAATCGGGCACCGCTCATCAGCTCCGCGTAGAACCGCGATGTCTTCACGTCAAAGGGTAGAATGCGGCCATCGAAAAGTGGAAGGACTTCGTGTTCAAGGCGATCGTGGAGAATGGACTGACGTCTCCCCGACGGCATGCATGAGATCCCAAAACGAAGCTCAGCAATTGAAACCGCGGAAATGAAGAGTGTTTCAATGACTTGCGCATCCAACCAAGTCAGTACTGATGTATCAGGAGCCGGCTTCCACGGTTCAGATATCACATTGGTGTCTAGCAAAATCATTCGAACGACATTGGTTCGGCGAGCGTCACGTCTCGCTGTTGTTGCAACGCCTCAACGTCAGCGTTCGATAGTTCAGCGTCGCGGCCGATCGCAGCAAGCAATGAGCCAAGTTTTACGCGTTCAGATGGGCGGACAGCAGCCTCTATAATGTCGCGAATTTCGGCTTCAGTACTGCGGCCATGGTTAGCCGCCCTTGCGCGCAACGCCCGGTGCGTTTCATCAGAGATGTTTCGAATGGTAACCGCCGGCATGAAAAAGATCCTGCTTGCTTCCAGGTGATATCAAAATACTCGAAATGATAGCATTGTTCAAGTCGCGGTACGAGATCGAACCAAGCTTGGTGAGCACGTACTTCGCCTTGAACAGATACGAACCTCTGACCCATTCCATTCGAACGGGATCAGTGGATATGGAACTCGCAGCCGCAGCCGGATTTGATGTAATAATAGCTGTGTCTCCCGCATTTCTGCGAACGCGGTCGGATTAAAGCGTATATCCTAGATTTTGAAGATCGGCTCTATGCTGCAATCCAGCAATCGGGGATCTATGCCCTCCTCCATTTCGTCGAACATCGAGTCCACGAAGCCGATCAGCGCATCCGTAGCTGTCAGCGCCGTATCAAGATGCCGGTTCGCGACAGCGTTCAGCACCGAAAGATGGCAGTCGACAGTCTGTGAAAGATCCGCTTTACCTTCGGTGAGCGTGTGATGGATGAAGCCAATGCGGCGATAAATTGTATGTAACGGCCGCAGGGTATGCTCCAGAAAGGGCTCGTCTGCAGCGGAAAGCAGAATCTGATCAATCCGGCGATCAAGCTGATTAAATTCGGCCAGAGTGATGACATTCCGGCGCTCACGAAGAGCGCGCTCGATATGCAGCATTTGATTGCGGTGAGAAAGACTTGCCCGTTCCACCGCAAGGCGCACCACGAATCGCTCTATGTTCTTGCGCAGCTGGAGCAGCAGGCGTTCCCGAGCGAGGTCAATTGGAGCGACTTTCAACCCGTACCGAGGCACAACGATCAGAAGCGTATCCACAGCAAGCCGGCTGACCGCATTGTGAACGGGCGTTCGACCAAGCCCCGTCTCATCCTGCAATTCTTGCAGCGTCAATTGGCGGCCAGGCTTTAATTTGCAATTGATCAGAAGTTCCTCGATTCGCTCATAAGCGAGATCAATAAAATTCACCCGGTTGACGCGCTTGGGCTTCTGGTCTTCGGTCACCAGTTCCGGCTTGATCTGCTTGCGTGCCATCTCCTATCTCCTAACCTCGCGGTCAAGAAAGTCCGCGCTCCATGTTTTGCAACATGTCGTGAAATTTCACAAGTAATACACTTGTCATTCGCAGCCTAGCTGGGAGGCTAGGGAAACCAGTTCGGTCGTCCTCGTCTATACCTGGATCAAAATCCCCTAAAGACCCCAAAAGCAGTTCGGTCATTCATCTGCCGAGATGACCCTTCGATATCAACGGCGACGTGATCAGTGTCGAGGCAATATCACAAAGATGAAGTGCCTATAGATTTGCTCCCTATTGGTCCTGCCGGGTCCGCCTAGTTACCGGCCTTGGTCTTACTTCTAAAAGGAGATCTGCACCTTGAGGGCACCGTCACGCTGATTGGCAAGCTCAAACGCTTTAACGGACTCTTCGAAGGGCAGTACAGCGGTTATCAGCGGCTTCACATCGATCATGCCGCTGCCGAGTAAATCGACGGCCTCGGCAAATTCGGCGTGAAACCGAAAAGATCCTAGCAGGCGGACCTCTCGCGTAATGATCGCGTTGATCGGCAGCGAAAATTCTCCGCCGAGCCCCAGTTGAACGACCGTTCCCTGTGGCACCATGGCTGGCAGTGCCTGTTGCAAGGCGACGGCACTGCCGGATGCTTCGAAACACAGATCGAAATGACCTTTGCCGGTAGCGTAATTGGCGAGCGCATCCGGTTCATCGCGCACGTTTATGACGCGCGTTGCCCCGCAGTTGTTAGCGATGCCGAGAGGGAAGGTACTAAGATCGGTTACGACAATCTCGCGTGCGCCGCCGTAACGAGCGAGGATCGTAACCAAGCCGCCGATCGGGCCTGCGCCCGTCACGAGAATTCGCTTGCCCAGAAGGGGGCCGGCAATCCTGACGGCGTGCAGGCAGACGGCAAGGGGTTCGGCCATCGCGGCTTCTTCAAGAGAAGTGTTATCTTCGAGCGGGATTGCCTGCGCCGCCGGTATGGTCACACTCTGGCGGAACCCGCCCTGATCGTGTGGAAAGCGCATGGCGCTGCCCATGAAGCGCATGTTGATGCAGTGGTTTTGCCTGCCAGCCTGACATTGCTGGCAATAGCCGCATGCCCGGCTGGGATTGACGGCAACACGGGTACCAACGCTCAAGCCTTCCACGCCGTCACCGATCTCTGCGATCACGCCGGCGATTTCATGGCCGAGAACCATTGGTTCGCGCAGGCGGATCGTGGCGGTGCCGCCGTGGTTATAATAGTGGAGATCGGAGCCGCAAATGCCGCCCGCCTTGATGGCGACGCGCACTTCCTGATGTCCGGGACTTTGGGGCGCCCGCTCTTCGATGCGAAGATCCTGGGGAGCGTGGAGAACGACGGCGCGCATGGATTTGCCTTTCTGCGGTGTAATGATTAGAGCACGGAAATCATGCCACCATCGACATAGATGATCTGGCCGCTGACATAATCGGCTGCTGGGGACGCGAGATAGACGGCGGTACCTGCCAGTTCCTCCGGTTTGCCCCACCGCCGGGCGGGGGTGCGGGCTTTGACCCAGCTATCGAATTGCGGATTGTTGATAAGGGCCTCATTCATGTCAGTGATCATGTAGCCCGGCCCGATGGCATTGGCCTGAATGCCGAGTTCACCCCATTCGGCGGCCATCGCCTTGGTCAGCATCTTGATGCCGCCTTTCGCCACTGTGTAGGGCGCGACGGTGGCGCGCGCCAGTTCACTGGTCAGAGAGCCGATATTGATGATCTTGCCATGGCGGCGTTCGGCCATGCGCCGCGCCGCCTCGCGGCCGATCATGAAGGCGCTGGTGAGATTGGTGTCGATTACACGCTGCCAGTCCCGGGTTTCAAGTTCCAGCATCGGTTTGCGAAACTGGATACCGGCATTGTTGACCAGAATATCAATGGCGATGCCGCGCTGATCGAGCGTCAGGAACGCATCGACGATCGCCGCTTCATCGGTCACGTCGAAGGCAAGACCTTCCGCTGCAATTCCCTGGGCCTCCAAGGTTGCCACGGTTGCATCTAGTCGATGCGGATCGACACCGTTCAGCACCACTTTCGCGCCGGCGGCGGCCAGACCTTGCGCAATGGCAAGGCCGAGGCCGCGTGAGGAACCGGTGATGAGGGCCGTACGGCCCGATAGATCGAAAGAATTGACGGGCATATTAGATCTCCGATAAGCGGGTCGAAAGGTCTGGGCGCTCCAATACGCTTCGCTGCAACTCCGTGCCGAGGCCGGGGCCTTCCATCGGCAGAACATGGCCATCGACGATCTGCGGCAGTTCGGTCACGAGTTCCTTGTACCAGCCGGTATAGAAGGCGCGCACCGACTCCTGGATCAACGTATTGGGCTGCGAGAAGGAGGAATGAACGGCTGCGACATAGGCCACCGGGCCGGTACAGTCGTGCGGGGCATAAGGACGGTGGTAGGTGTCCGCCAAAGCTGCAATCTTGCGTCCTTCCGTCAAACCGCCGGTCCAGACAAGGTCGGTCATGACGATGCCAATGGCGCCTGCCTCCAGCATGTCCTTGTAGGGGAAACGCGAGCCCAGCGTTTCGGACGCGCAGATCGGCACGCTGGTGGATGCGGCCAGTTCGCTCAACGCGGATACCGAATTCATGCGGATAGGATCTTCGTACCATGTGGGGTCGAAAGCTTCCAGTTCGCGGGCAATGCGCTTGATCGTCGGCAGGTTCCACAGGCAGTGGAATTCGACCATGATCTGCATCCGGTCACCGACGCGCTTGCGGATTTTCTCGAAAGGCGACAGCGCCGTTTTCATCTGCTCCGCCGTGATGAAGCGCCCATCATTCTCGATGGCTGCTGGGTCGAATGGCCAGATCTTCATCGCGGAAATGTCGTTTTCGAGCAGGTTTTCGGCGAGCGCACCGGCATCGGACATGAAGGCGCCGAGATCCTCGTAGGGACCGTCGCTGGCGCCCATGTTCCATGTATCCACCGGCTTGATGCGGTTGGAGCGGACATAGCCATATCCCGCGCAGGTGTTATAAACCGGCACGCGTGTATGGCAGGCACCACCGAGCATTTGGTGAACGGGCTGACCACAGACCTTACCGAATATATCCCACAGGGCAAGATCAATGGCCGAGGCCGCGCGATATTCCGCGCCGGTGGAGGCTTGTGCCAGCGGCAGATTGACCAGTTCTCGCGACAGTGCTTCGATGTGAAGCGGATTGCGGCCCAAAAGGCGACCTGCGAGCACGTCATGAATGTGGGCCTCTACGGCGCCGGCTCCATAAAAAGTTTCGCCAAGGCCGACAATGCCAGCATCCGTTTCAACATGAACCCACAGGACGTTGGCGTACTCTTCTAGCCGGTATGTGCGAAGGGCGGTGATCTTCATGAGCGTGGGAGTCCATTGTTGGCCAAAGCCTGCGCGATTAGCGCAGGCCCGTGGGTGTTGGAGATATCTTTTGATAGGTTACAAACCGCCGACGATCGCTTGAGTTGTCGGCATACCGAAGGCCGAGGACGAACAAGCGAACTGGCAATGAGGTGCCGCGCAGAGCGGAGTGCGCAGCATCGACGCGCATCCGGTGATTCTCGATGCCGTGGCGACGCGGCATTTCGACAAGGCTGTCGCTGCATTTCACGAGCTTGTTGAGTTTGTCGAAGCGATGTTTAATCAGATCGAGCGCGATATTGATCCGAGGGTGCTGGACGGCATCATTGAACCCGTCATAGGTCGATAGACTTGGCAATGAAGCCCGTGTCATGGGCGCAGCCTCTCACCGCTCGTAGAAGAAAAGAGAACGGCCTGTGCCGGATCGAATGACAGATACGCGGCGTCGCCGACTGCAAGCTCGGTGTAGCCCGGCACGGTCACCATCACAGCGTCCATCGACTGATCGGCCTCATGCGCCGTGCGAGCTTCGTCTAGCCGTACCCCGATGACCGATTCCGCGCCGATATGTTCGACGATGACGACCCGACCAGGAACCGCACCCTCCTTCTGACCGATTGAGATCGCGTTCGGGCGGATGCCGAGAAGAACCTCGGCTCGCGTGGTATAGGTTTGCGGCAGACGAAGCTGGCTACTGCCGAAACTTGCCCTGTCGCCGGAAAGGCTGGCATGGATGAGGTTCATCGGCGGGGTGCCGATGAAGCGTGCGACATATGTATTGGCGGGATCGGTGTAGATTTCTCGCGCCGTGCCAAATTGCTGGATCACCCCGTCACGCATCAGTGCGATGCGGGTGCCCATGGTCATGGCCTCCACCTGATCATGAGTAACATAGACGAAGGTGCCGCCGATCTCCCGATGGAGCGCGGTAATTTCGCTGCGCATGGAAGTGCGCAACTTGGCGTCGAGATTGGAAAGCGGCTCGTCCATCAGGAAGACCTGCGGTTCGCGCACCATGGCGCGGCCAAGCGCGACACGCTGCCGTTGGCCGCCGGACAGGGTGCGGGGGAAACGGTCCAGCATTTCAGTGAGTGCTAGAATGCGGGCGGTCTTCTCGATCTTGGTCACAACGTCCGGCCTCTTCTCGATGCGGTTGCGTGCCATCCGGCCGACCAACGGCAGGTGATACCACCATTGGAACTGCTGCATCAGAAGAGGAAAGGTCATGTTCCGCCGCACCGAAAGATGCGGATAGAGCGCATAGGACTGGAACACGAAGGCCATGTCACGCTGGCCAGGCGGCAATTGGTCGACCCGTCGCTCGCCGACGACGATTTCGCCGCCGCTGATCGATTCCAGCCCCGCCAACATACGCAATAACGTGGATTTTCCGCAGCCGGACGGACCCAGCAGCACGAGGAATTCTCCGTCAGCGACCGCAATATCGATATCGCGTATGACCTCCTTGGCCCCGAAGGATTTGGTAACGTTCTTGAAGCGGATCGAGGACATGGTGGTTCTCCGGTCAACCCTTGACGCTGCCTGCCGTCATACCGGCGACCACGTAACGCTGGGCAAAGAGGTAAAAGATGACGGCTGGCAGGGTGTACATGACGCCGACAGCCATGACCGCATGAATGGGCGTGGAAAGTTCGCCAACGAAGCTTGCAAGGCCGACCGAGGCGGTGCGCAACTGCTCACTGCTGATCAGCGTCTGGGCGAAAACATATTCATTCCATCCATGGAAGAAGGAGATCACCGCAGCGGCAGCCAGTGTCGGCGCGATGAGCGGCAAGACGATGGCCAGCACGATGTCGATGCGCGAGCAGCCATCCATCCGTGCCGCCTCTTCCACCTCCAGCGGAATGCCGTCTATGGCGCCCTTAATAATCCAAGTGATGACCGGAACCACGAAAGCTGTATTGGCGAGAATGAGGCCAAACAGGGAGTTCAGCAGGGAAAGCTTGCCAAAGATCGAATAGAGCGGCACCACCAGCATCGCTTCGGGCAACATCTGGGTGGCAAACAGCGCAAATCCCAGAATGGCAATGCCTGTAAAGCGGAAGCGTGACAACGCATAGGCGGGCAGGATAGCCAGCAGAATGCTGAACACGGTCGTTCCAGCGGCGACGACGAAGCTGTTCCACAGCCATCTCGCAACCGGAATGGTACGAAAGACCTCACCATAAATGCTGATCTGGCCAAGGCTAGGCAGGAGGTTCGGCCGCTCCGCGAAGAGTTCCGAGGAGGGCGTCATCGACGTGACGACCATCCAGTAGATCGGAAAGGCTGCAATGCCGAGCAGGGCAAGCACCGCGAGGGGCCGAAGTGTGTGCGAAATGGGCGAAGCGGTCATCAGCGTTTCCCCTGCGCCCGCTCGGCGGCGAGCGTGACCTTGAAATAAATAACCGTGACGACAAGGGCGACGGTCAGGCCGATCATGCCGATGGCAGCAGCCGAACCGAGATCGCGATAGACGAAACCTTGCCGGTATAGTTCGATGACCATGGTGTTGGTCGCGCCGATGGGACCGCCCTGTGTCATCAGCCAGATGAGATCGAAACGTCGCAGCGACCAGATCGTGACGAACAGGACAAGCATGAACACGGTTGGCTGGATAGTGGGCCACACCGCTATCTTGAAAATGTTGAAGCGATCCGCGCCATCGATGGCCGCGGCCTCACGCAGTTCATGCGGCACGCCTTGAAGGGCTGCGAGGATGACCACGGAGGAAAAGGGGAAGATTTGCCAAACAGTGGTGAACAAGATGGCCGGCAGCGCCAGCAATGGGTTGTCCAGCCAGTTCTCCGCGCCGAAAGGCAGTGACAGCGCCCGCAGGCCATGGTTGAAAATGCCGTATTGGGCGTTGAACATCCACGTGAACACCAGCGCGACCGCGACGGAAGGCGCTGCCCAGGGTATTGTTACCAGCGCACGGGCTACGCCGCGTCCGATGAAGGGAGCATCCAGCAGGAGCGCGGCGAGAAGACCGAAGCCAACGGCGAATACCACGCAGCAGACCGTGTAGATCGCTGTGATCCACAGCACGTTGTGCAGGTCGCCTGCCTCGAAAAGAAAGGCGTAGTTGTCCAGTCCTACGAAGGGATTGTCATCCGGCCTCAGCAAATCGGTTGACGTGAAGCTGAGATAGAACTCCTGGGCCAGGGGATAGAACTGGAACAGGATGAGATAGATCGCCACTGGCGCTGCAAAAAGATAGGGGGTCCAGGAATTTCCCTCAAGACGGACCTCTGACGGGCGCAAATCCGCCATTGCGATTCTCCTCACATGAGAGCGTCATCACCCGTATGACGTGGTATCGGGAAATGCGGCAGGCGGCCGATCAACGGTCATCCGCCGCTTGTGCTGGTCGTCAGCGCCGGACGCGCCGTTCTGCCAGTGCTTGCGCCTTGTCCATCGCCTGCTGCGGACTTGCGCCGCCCTGAAGCACCTGCAACACCTGCTCAAGAACGATCTGCTGGATTTCCGGGGTCTTGTCCTCGAAGCCCTGAACGACCTGCGGAAGCGCGTTTTCCATCGCCTTGGCATAGGCGGCAAGCCACGGGCGGGCTGCGGTCTGCTCTGGCGTCAACGGGACGTCGGTGCCGACATTGGTCCCCATCGCTTGCAGCAGGGCGCTCTGGTTGGCCGGAGCATAGGCCCAGTTGAGGAACTTGGCGGCCGCTTTCGGTTGCTTGGAATTGGCATTGATGACAAGCGCCGTCATGATCAGGCCTTGGGCCTTGTCCGGAAAGGGCGAGGGCGCGACCTTGAACGGCAGATCGGGGGCGTTCTGGTTGAAGATGGCCGCGACACCGCCGTTATCAACGTTCATCGCGATCTTGCCTTCCCAGAACATGCGGCGATAGGTGGCTGCATCCGCGCCCTTGGGAATAATCTCGGCATCGTAAACTGCCTTGTAGGCGGCAATGCCGGCCACGACGTCCGGACTGTTCAGGGTCAGTTTTCCCTTGCCATCGCTCCAGCGGCCCTTGAAGCCGTAGACGAAGTTGGTGACGTCCTGCCAGAAACCGGCACGCTCGGCCATAGTCGCGCGGTAGGCGTAACCGAAAGTGCCTTCCTTGGTCTGCGCCTTGGCGTCTTTCAGGAACGTTTCAAAATCCGTTGGCGGGGTGGGAACGAGTTTCGTGTTGTAGAGCAACGCATAACCGGTCGTATCGAACAGAAGGCCATAGCGTTTGCCGTCGACCTTCATAAAGCGGTCGGGGGCAAGGAATTTGAAATTGGCTTCGTTGATGAGATTGTCGAGCGGCAGAAGTCGGCCTGACGGAATGGCGGCGAAGAAATCGGTCTGGTCAAAACGGATAAGGTCCGGTCCGCCGCCGCCGCCCATCTGGGTAAAGACCGTATTCGCCAGGCTCGAAAACGGAATGGCGACCGGTTCGACTTCAACGTCGTCCTGACCTTTATTGAAGGTGTCGATCCAGGCGCGAACGCGATCGCCACGGCCGGCCTCAGCGAACACCGCCGCGGCAAACGTCACCTTGTCCTTGGCAAAAGTCGCGCTCACATAACCGGCGGTCGCGAGGACCGTCGTCGTCGCAAGCATGATGCCTCGAATAACTTTTTTCATGAGTTCTCTCCTCCTAGAGCTCCGTCAGCAACGGTTCTCCCAAACCATCATCGCTGATGTTATGTAACATGTAGTGAAATTTCACAGCTGTCAACATGCATGGAACCGATTGTTGCCCTGGCCGAAGCGGGGCTTGGCACGCGACCGCAAAACGCCCAGCGGTCAATGCCGAGATCATGAAGCTGACAGAGCCGCATATCCGCCGAGCAGCCTCATCGATTCGGCTGAAATCGGGACCTCTCCCTGGCCGCGTGGCACTTGGCTGACAAGATCATCAGCCACGTCCGATGCGTCACCGACTATATTCCTGATGAGGAATTCTTCTCGTCGTGACGCTTGGCACGTAATACCTCTTGAACGGATACGAATCGCCGATCATAGATCTCAAAAAGGTCCGGAGGTGATCTGAGGAATTTTGCAGAAGGGACATCCCTGACGGGCGCCCTCGCCCGATTTCATTCTTGCCACGGGTCGATGACGATCGCGCCGGCACCATCGAAATCCTGAATGTTACGAGTGACTAGAGTCAGACCGTGAACCAGCGCGATGGCGGCGATCAAGGCATCAGCCTCATTGCGGCGGTCTGGAACATGTAGGTGGGCACAACGTGTCGCTACCGGAGGCTGAGCGACGAGATTGTCAGTGAACCGACGATGCGCTCTTAGCTCCTTCGTTGTCTGTTTCTTTCCTCCCGAAGATTCCGACTACGGCTCTACGAGCAGTAGAAAGCATCCAATTCTCAACGTCCGAGGATTTCGCCCAGGAATTTCCGGGTGCGTTCGTGTTTGGGATCGGAGAAGAATTCGGCCGGCGGCGCTTCTTCGACGATCGCGCCGCTCGCCATGAAGATGACCCGGTCGGCGACCTGGCGGGCGAAACCCATTTCGTGGGTGACGCAGATCATCGTCATGCCTTCCCGGGCAAGGTCGATCATCGTATCGAGCACTTCCTTGACCATTTCCGGATCGAGCGCCGATGTCGGCTCGTCGAACAGCATCACCTGCGGCCGCATGCAGAGTGCGCGGGCAATCGCCACGCGCTGCTGCTGGCCGCCGGAAAGCTGGGCCGGATATTTTTCCGCCTGCTCGGCGATCTTCACCCGCTCCAGCAACTGGCGCGCCCTTCCCTCGGCCTCCGCCTTGCCGAGCCCCAGCGCCCGCATCGGCGCCAGCATGCAGTTCTGCAGCACGGTGAGATGCGGAAAGAGGTTGAACTGCTGGAAGACCATGCCGACTTCGCGGCGCACGGCATCTATGCTCTTTGCCTGGTGGCCGAGCAGAATGCCGCCGACGCGGATCTCGCCCTGCTGATAGGCTTCCAGATGGTTGATGCAGCGGATCAGCGTCGACTTGCCGCTGCCAGACGGGCCGCAGAGAACGATCTTCTCGCCCTTGCGCACCGAAATGTTGATGTCGTTCAAGGCCTGGAACGCGCCATACCATTTCGCGACGCCAGTCATGCTGATCATCGCATCGGCGCTGGCCTTGGTGGTCGAGATGTCGCTCATGAATGAGCCTCCGGATAGGTCGTCGAGAAAGTCGAGAGCTTGCGGTTCATGGCCTGCCTACCTCACTGACGCCGCGAACTTGCGTTCGAGATGGGCGCCGTAGATCGTCAGCGGGCAGCACATGACGAAGTAGAGGATGCCGACGATCCCGAAGACCGTCAGCGGCTGAAAGATCTGGTTGGAGATGATATTGCCGGCGCGGGTGAGTTCGGTGAAACCGACGATCGAGGCAAGCGACGTGCCCTTGATGAGCTGCACGAGGAAGCCGATCGTGGCCGGCAGCGAGATCCGCAGCGCCTGCGGCAGGACGACGTCCTTCATCCGCGAGACATAACCGAGCGCCAGCGCCTTGGAGGCCTCCGTCTGGCCGCGCGGCACCGCTTCGATCGCGCCGCGCCAGATCTCGCCGAGATAGGCGCTGGCATGCAGCGTCAGGCCGACAGAGACCGCCGCCCAGGCATCGACCTTGATGCCGATCAGCGCCAGCCCATAATAGACGACGAAGAGCTGCATCAGCAGCGGCGTGCCTTGGAATATGGCGATATAGCCGGCGGTAATCCGCTCCACGAGCGGGACCCCGGACGTCCGCGCCAGCGCGATCCCGAGGCCCGCGACGCAGCCGCAGACGAAGCCGATCACCGACAGGGCAACCGTCCACTTGAGACCCATCAAGAGGAAGAGGAACTCATCTTGACCCATGATCGTCTCCTCACTTGACCGGATAGGCGAAATAACGGGCCGAGAAGAATGCGAAGAGGCGCATCATCAGCCAGGAGATGACGAGGTAGAAAGCCGTCACGGTGAAATAGACTTCGAAGCTGCGGAAGCTGTCGGATTCGATCCGCTGGGAGACGGAGGTCAGCTCGTAGGCCGAGATTGCCGAGGCGATGCTGGTCGTCAGCGTCAGGAGCACGAACTGGCTGGTGAGCGACGGAAAGATTGCCCGGAGCGCCGGCTTCAGGATGATCAGCCGGAACACCTGTGCCTTATGCAGGCCGAGCGCCAGTCCAGCTTCCATCTGGCCCTTGGAAATCGACTGCACGCCGCCGCGGATGATCTCGATCGCATAGGCGCCGCCGTTGATGCCGAGCGCGATGATCGCCGTCGGCGTCGGGTCGAGCCGGATACCGGCGAGCGGCAGCGCAAAATAGATGAAGAAGATCTGCACCAGGAACGGCGTGTTGCGGATGAGCTCGACAAAACCGATGACCAGCCAGCGCAGCAGCTTGATCTTCGACGTACGCAGCACGACGCCGCCGATGCCGATGACGGTCGCAAGCAGCATGCCTGAGATCGCCAGCATGAACGTGCCGAGACAGGCCGTCAAAAGGTTGGGCATGCCCTCGATGACGGGCGTGAAATCCAGAGTGTAGTTCATGGCAATTCCTAAGGGCAGTTCCTATGGGTCTTCCCTGAAGATCAGGATGCCTTCGCCATTCCGGCCATGGCCTCAATGGCCAGTTCGTAGCCTTTCGCGCCGAAGC
>Ga0209758_1004012_pt1 | contig 12721 bp, 10 predicted proteins | sample AraplaMF_Col_mMF_FD_184258 | JGI IMG/M metagenome (GOLD analysis project Ga0209758, IMG submission 184258) | Arabidopsis root microbial communities from the University of North Carolina, USA - plate scrape MF_Col_mMF (SPAdes) (version 2) | ecosystem: Host-associated > Plants > Roots > Endosphere... | reverse complement strand
TATGTAGGGCTGGTGTCCGGCGCCTGCTTTGCCGACTTCGGCCACCACGTCACCTGCGTCGACAAGGACGGCGACAAGATCGCGGCGTTGCGCCGCGGCGAGATCCCGATCTTCGAGCCGGGGCTCGACGAACTGGTGGCGGCCAATGTGAAAGCCGGGCGGCTGGATTTCGCGGTCGATCTCACCAAGCCGGTGGCCGAGGCGGACGCGGTGTTCATCGCCGTCGGCACGCCGTCGCGGCGCGGTGACGGCCATGCCGATCTCAGCTACGTCCATGCCGCCGCGCGCGAGATCGCCGCGGCGCTGTCGGGCTTCACCGTGGTCATCACCAAATCGACGGTCCCGGTCGGCACCGGCGACGAGGTGGAGCGGCTGATCCGCGAAACCAATCCGACGGCGGAGTTCGCGGTCGCCTCCAATCCGGAATTTTTGCGCGAGGGTGCCGCGATCCGCGATTTCAAGTTTCCCGACCGCATCGTGGTCGGCACCTCGGACGAACAGGCGCGCAAAGTCCTCGGCGAGATCTACCGGCCGCTGTCGCTGAACCAGGCGCCGGTGATGTACACCGCGCGGCGCACCGCCGAGCTGATCAAATACGCGGCGAACGCCTTTCTCGCCACCAAGATCACCTTCATCAACGAAATCGCCGACCTGTCCGAGAAGGTCGGCGCCGACATCCAGGAGGTGGCGCGCGGCATCGGCATGGACAATCGCATCGGCTCGAAATTCCTGCACGCCGGTCCCGGCTTCGGCGGCTCGTGCTTTCCCAAGGATACCAGCGCGCTGGTGCGGATCGCGCTCGATCACGACGTGCCGCTGCGCATCGTCGAAGCGGTGCTGGCGGTCAACGACAACCGCAAGCGCGCCATGGCGCGCAAGGTCAGCCATGCGCTCGGCGGCCAGGTGCGCGGCAAGACCATCGCCGTGCTCGGCCTGACCTTCAAGCCGGATACCGACGACATGCGCGACGCGCCGTCGATCCCGCTGGTCACCGGCCTGCTCGACATGGGCGCCAAGGTCCGCGCCTTCGATCCGGTCGGCATGGAACAGGCGAAGCGTGAACTGCCCGATATCACCTATTGCGAGGACGCCTATGCCTGCGCCGAGGGCGCCGATGCGCTGGTGATCGTCACCGAATGGGTCCAGTTCCGCGCGCTCGATCTCGACCGTCTCAAGCAGACGATGAAGCAGCCGATCGTGGTCGACCTGCGCAACATCTACCGGCCCGAGGAGATGGCCGCGCACGGGTTTACTTACGAGAGCGTCGGCCGCGGCGCCTGATCGATCCGGCCCATCGGCTGGCCTTGAACCGGACATCGCGCGGGCGCGACAAATCCGGATGATTGCCGCCGAGGCTGGGTGAGGACCTGATGCGCCGTTCGAACTTGATTGTCGCGCTGATGACGGCTGCCACGCTCTGTACCGCATTGGCGCCGCGGCCGGCCTCGGCCCAGGCGCGCTCCGAGCTCGGGCCGCTGTGCACCACCGACACTACGCCCGCCGACAAGCAGATCGACGCCTGCAACAAGATCATCGCGCTCAAAGTCTTTTCCGGCGAAAAGCTGGCGACGATCTACTTCTGGCGCGCGGTCGCCTGGAACAAGAAGGGCGACTATCCCCATGTGATCGCCGACGCCACCGAGGCGTTGCGGCTGCAGCCGGGGCAAGTGGCGCTGTATAACCTGCGCGGCTCGGCCTATTTCGACAAGGGCGAATACGACATCGCGATTGCCGACTTCAACGACGCGCTGCGCATCGGGCCGCCGCACGGCACCATCTTCCACAATCGCGGTAACGCCTATCGCGGCAAGGGCGACTACGCCCGGGCCATCGCCGATTACGACCAGGCGATCAGGCTCGAGCCGAAGGGTGCGGCGTTCTCCTATCAGAACCGCGGCGAATCCAAGCAGGCGCTGGGCGACGTCGACGGCGCACTCGCCGACATCAACGAGGCGATCCGGCTCAACCCGGCGCTGCCGTCGCCCCTGACCAAGCGCGCCGTGATCTGGCGCGCCAAAGGCGACGTCGACCGTGCCATTGCCGACGGCACCGAGGCGATCCGGCTCGCCAAGGCCAAAGCGCCGGTCAACGTCATGACGCCGCCCGGCAGCGTGCTGATCTCGGCCTATACCCAGCGCGGCCTCTCCTACGAAGCGAAAGGCGACTACGCCAGCGCCAGGGCCGATTTCAACGCGGCACTCGCAGGCGTCGCCTCCGATGCCGGCAGCAAATCCAACCAGGCCACGGCGCGGGTTCGGCTCTCGCTACTGGTCGATGCGCAGCCCGCACCGTCGCGGCCCCAGACGCAGGCGAACGACGGCGACCGCCGCCGCATCGCGCTGGTGATCGGCAATGGCGCCTACGCCCACGTCACGGCGCTGCGCAACCCTCCGAACGACGCCCGCGCCGTCGCAGGCAGCCTGCGCACGCTCGGCTTCGAGGTCACCGAGGGGATCGACCTCGATCGTGGCGGCATGCAGAAGATGACCGGCAGCTTCCTGCGGGACGCCGCCCGCGCGCACACCGCGCTGGTGTATTACGCCGGCCATGGCGTCCAGATCGACGGCCACAACTACCTGGTGCCGGTGGACGTGCAGTTGAAGCCCGGCATGAACCCCGCCGAGACGATGACCGACATGGACAGCATCCTTGCCGGGCTGGACGACCAGGTCCGCACCAACATCCTGATCTTCGACGCCTGCCGCAACAATCCGGTGGCGCAGCAGGTGGCATCCGCCGAACCTGGCCGCGCGATCGCCGTCGGCGCGGGCCTGGCCGCGCCGACCTCGATCGGTAGCGGCGCGACCTATGGCGCCGGCACGCTGATCGCATTCGCCACCGCGCCGGGTCAGGTAGCGCTGGACGGCGAAGGCTCCAACAGCCCGTTCTCCGCGGCGCTGTCACGCCACATCGGCACCCCCGGGATCGAGGTGCAGCAGATGCTGACGCGGGTCCGCGCCGAAGTGGTGGCGGCGACCAAGAGCAAGCAGGTGCCGTGGACGAATTCAGCCTTGCTGGGTGAAGTGTTCCTGGCGGCGAAGCCGTAAGATTTTCAGGCCTGTCGCGACGTACTGCCGGGCGCCGGCTGGGACAGATAGGCCAAGAGCTTCATCTCCCGCCGGCCACGGGTCACGGTGTCGAGCACCAGGCCCGACGACGCCGACAGCATCGCCAGGATCATCAGCCCCATCGACAGCACCGCGGTCGGCAGCCGCGGCACGAGGCCCTCTTCGAGGTAGGTGACGACGACGGGGATCGCCAGGCTGATCGAGACCAGCATCAGGAAGGCGCCGATGGCGCTGAAGAAGCGCAGCGGCTTTTCGGTGCGGTAGAGTTTCAGGATGGTGCCGAGGATGCGAAAGCCGTCGCGCCAGGTGTTGAGCTTGCTGAACGAGCCCTCCGGCCGCGCGTAATACGGCGTCTCGATTTCGGCGACCGGCAGCGCCAGCTCCAGCGCGTGGACGCTGAGTTCGGTCTCGATCTCGAAACCGTCGGACAGTACCGGGAAGGATTTGACGAAGCGCCGCGAGAACACCCGGTAGCCGGAGAGGATGTCCTTGAAGGCCTCGCCGAACACCATCGACAGGAAGCCGGTCAGCATCTTGTTGCCGAAGCGGTGTCCGGGCCGATAGGCGGCCACGGCCTGGTCGACGCGAAAGCCGACCACCATGTCGAGGTGCTCGCCGATCAGGGCCGCGATCATGCGCGGAGCGCTGGCGGCGTCATAGGTGGCGTCGCCATCGACCAGCAGGTAGATGTCGGCGTCGATATCGGCGAACATCCGCCGCACCACGTGGCCCTTGCCCTGGCGGCGCTCGCTGCGCACCTCCGCGCCGGCCGCGCGCGCCACCGCGACGGTGCGGTCCCGCGAGTTGTTGTCGTAGACGTAGATCGCCGCATCCGGCAACGCCTTGCGGAAGTCGGCAACCACGGTCGCGACGGCGGCCTCCTCGTTGAAGCAGGGCACCAGAACCGCAACGCGGGGGGAACTGACCGTCATGCCGGCAATCCAGGTGAGAGGCGTGAGTCGTGCTGCGGCCGATCTTGCATCGATCCATCCTGCATCAAAGCGGCAAACAACAGGCTCCACAGCGAAAGCATCGCCAGCGGCAGGGTATAATACGGCGTGAAGATCGGATGGGTCATGAAATAGGTCAGGCCGACGATGAGGTTGCCGGCGACGATCCGCGCGACCGGCCGGCTGCCGTCGAACCGGCGCGACATTAGCATGGCCAACGCGACGGCGATGGTGAGGAGCAGCAGCGGTCCCTGCAGGTCGCGGGCGTATTGCGGAACGATGCTGAAGGTGAAGTCCATCGGCACCGCATCGCCGGAACTGTAGGTGGTCGACAGCGGGCTTCCGGCATTGACCGCATTGGCCCACAGCGTCGGGGCCATGCCGACCAGATAGGCCGCGCCGAACAACGCGCCCTGCAGGAATGTCTCAAGCGTGCGCAACCGGACGAAGGCCGTAAGCAGGAACAGGCAGTAGCCGGCGCACAGGAACAGGTTCGGTATGCGGAAATTCACCGCAAGGCCGAGCAACAGCCCGAGAGCCGCGCATAGCATGAGCCGCTGCCCCGCTACGCGGACCCGGAACAGCAGCGCGGTCAATAGCCCGCCCAGCACGCAAACCACCATGGTGGGCGCGATCGAGTAGCTGGCCTTGGCCGGGTTGACCATGAAATAGATCGCCAGGCAGCCGAAGACCGAAGCCACCAGGACGCGCGGTGCGGTGCTCGCCCGGGCGATGGCGAGAAGCGCGCCGAGCAAAACAACGGCCATCGCCGACACGTAGAGCGGCACCACCTGGAATCCCTCCGGGAATAGCGCCAATGCGGCGCCGGTGCCCGGCGGATATTGCAGCACCAGCTTGCCCGTCGCCGGCATCGGCGTGTGGCACGGCGCGCTCAGCGGATTCTGCCAGGTCGGAAAATTGATCTCGCGCAGCTTGTTGGAGACCCAGTGGTCGTCATCCGACACGAAATTGGTGTCGATGCCTTTCAGCCCGAAGCGCTGGAACAGATGCGCCTGCTGCAGATAGCAGACGTCGTCCCAGACACCGCGCGCCTCGCTCCAGCGCGACATCGTCCAGACGTTGCTGACGAAGATGACCAGGCACAGGAGGGCGCCGACGAGCTTTTGGGATTTCAGCGACGGCATCCACTCAACTCTCCACGAGTCGTCCCGGCGAAGGCCGGGACCCAGATCCCCTGGCGTCAGTTACAATAGAGGGCGCAACAGCGGGCTTGAAACGCTGAATTGAATCGAGAGTCCAGGGATTCTGGGTCCCGGCCTTCGCCGGGACGACCTGTTGAGATGCGGTGCCGGGCGGCAGAGCCGTCCTACTTCCCCCACACCTCGTTGGCGATCTCGACCGCGAGGCGCAGCTTGGCCCACTGCTCTTCCTCGCTGAGGATGTTGCCCTCCTCGGTCGAAGCGAATCCGCATTGCGGCGACAGCGCCAGTTGTTCCAGCGGCGCGAATTTCGCCGCCTCCTGCAGACGGCGCTTGATGTCGTCCTTCTTTTCCAGTTCACCGACTTTCGAGGTGATGAGGCCGACCACCACGATCTTCTTGCCCTTGGGCAGGAAGCGCAGCGGCTCGAAGCCGCCGGCGCGATCGGAATCGTATTCGAGGAAATAGCCGTCGTAGTTGACGCCGGCGAGCAGGGTTTCCGCAACCGGCTCGTAGCCGCCGGACGAAATCCAGGTCGAGCGGAAATTACCGCGGCAGACATGGGTGGTGATCACCATGTCGGACGGCCGCTCCGCGATGGCGAAATTGATGATGCGGGCATAGATTTCCTGCAGGCGATCGGGATCGTCGCCGCGGGCGCGCGCCTTGCTCAGTTCGTCCTGCGAGCAGAGATAAGCCCACACGGTGTCATCGAACTGCAGATAGCGGCAGCCGGCATCGTAGAACGCCTTGACCGCCTTGCGATAGGTTTTGGCGAGGTCCTCGAAGAACACCTCGAGATCCGGATAGACCTCCTTCGAGATCGCCTTGCGGCCGCCGCGGAAGTGCAGCACCGCCGGCGACGGAATGGTCATCTTCGGCGTCACATGGGCAATGGTGCAGTGCTTGGCGAGGAACTTGAAGTGGTCGAGCATCGGATGGTCGCTCGGGAAGTCGAGCTTGCCGATCACGCGGACCGACTCATGGCGGGTCTCGACGCCGGTGAACTGGATCCCGGTGTCGGGATGATAAAGCTCGCAGCCGGTCAGGTGGCTCAGGAAGTCGAAGTGCCACCACGAGCGGCGGAATTCGCCGTCGGTGGCGAGCTTCAGCCCGGTCGAGGCCTGCCGGTGCACCACCTTCTCGATCTCGACGTCCTCGATCTTGCGCAGATCGTCGGCCGAGATCTCGCCCTTCTCGAGCCTGGCGCGGGCTTCCTTGATCTTCTGCGGGCGCAACAGGCTGCCGACTTCGTCGGCCCGGAACGGCGGTTTGGTCGTCTGCATGGTTCTCACTCCAAAATCCCAGTTTGTGGTCCTGCCGGTCGCACCGGCTCGTCAGTGCTTTGACCCTGCGGCGCCGGCCACGCCGAGAAAACGTTCCAGTACCGCCGGATCGGCCTTCAGCGCCGCGCTCGCCGCATCGTGGACGATCGCGCCACGTTCCAATATCACGGCGCGGTCGGCGAGCCCGAGAATCTTTTGGGCATTCTGCTCGACAATAATCGAGCAGATACCGCCCGACCGGGTGATGGTCCCCAGCGCCGACAATAGTTCCTCGACGATGATCGGCGCCAGCCCCTCGGTCGGCTCGTCAAGCAGCAGCACCCGGGGGTTGAGGGTCAGCGCCCGGCCGATCGCCAGCATCTGCTGCTCGCCGCCGGACAGCTGGTTGCCGAAATTGTTGCGACGCTCCTCGAGCCGGGGAAACATCCGGTAGATCCGCTGCACGGTCCATGGCCCCGGCTGCGCCACCGCGGTCATGTTCTCCTCCACCGTCAGCGAGCGGAAGATGTTGCGCTCCTGCGGCACCCAGCCGATCCCCGCCCGCGCCCGCTGGTCCGGGCGCATCTGCGTGACGTCGCGGCCGCCGAGGCTGATGGCGCCGCCAAAGCGGCGGGTGACGCCGACGATCGAATTGATCAGCGTGGTCTTGCCGGTGCCGTTGCGGCCGAGCAGCGCCAGCACCTGCCCCTCGGCCAGGCTGAACGACATCTTTGGCAGCACCACCGCTTCGCCGTAGCCGGCGCGCAGATTGTCGACGACCAACAGATCAGACATCGGCGCCCTCACCGAGATAGACCGCCTTGACGCGGGGATCGCGCGCCACCTCGTCGGGCGGGCCTTCCACCAGCATGGCGCCGGCCACCAGCACCGAAATGCGGTCGGCAAACGAGAACACCAGATCCATGTCGTGCTCGATGAGGAGCACGGTGACGTCGCGCGGCAGGCCGGCGACCGCGGCCAGGATGTCGTGGCGCTCGCTTTCGGGAACGCCGGCGGCCGGCTCGTCGAGCAGCAGCACGCGCGGCCGGGTGGCAATGGCGACGGCGATCTCCAGCAGCCGCTGCTTGCCATAGGGCAAGGTCGAGGTGCGCTCGTTCATCACATCGAGCAGATGGAAACGAGCGAGATTCTCCTCGATCTCGGCGTTGACGTCGGCGCGGCTGCCGAGCCTGCGCCACCAGTCGCCGCCATGGCCGAGGCGCTCGGAGGCGGCAAGGCCGACGGTCTCCAATGGCGTCAGGTCGGCATAGAGCTGATTGATCTGGAAGGTGCGCGACAGGCCGCGCAGCACCCGGCTGTGCACCGGCAGCCCGGTGATGTCATGTCCCTCGAGCAGGATCTTGCCGCCATTGGGCCTGAGCACGCCGGTCAACAGGTTGATGACCGTGGTCTTGCCGGCGCCGTTCGGTCCGATCAGCGCGTGGCGCGCGCCGGCTTCGACCTTGAGCGACAGATCGCGGGTGACCGCGAGGCCGTCGAACCGCTTTTCGAGACCGATGGTTTCGAGCGCCGCGGTCATGACGCATCCCTGCCCGACGCAACGGCGGGCGATTTCATCAGGCGCAGTTGCCGGATCACCAGCCGCGGCAGCCACAGCGCCCAGCGGTGCATCCGCTCGCGGCCCATCATCACGATCACCACCAGCACCAGGCCGATCCAGAACTGCCAGTACTGCGGCGTGATGGTCGAGAACAGTTCCTGAAGCATCTTGAACACCACGGCGCCGATCAGGCCGCCGTAGAGATAGCCGGTGCCGCCGATCACCAGCACCAGCATCAGGTCGGCCGAACGCTCGAACGAAAACACGTCGAGCGAGGCCAGCGCCGTGGTCTGGGTGAACAGCGCCCCGGCAATGCCGGCATAGAACGCGGCGACCGTGTAGATCGCGATCAGGCGCCGGTTGACCGGGATGCCGACGGCCGCGGCGCGCAGCGGATTGTTGCGGATCGCCCGCAGCGAGAGGCCGAACGGCGAGTGCACGATGCGCCGCGCCAGCAGGAACAGCAGGAACAGCACCGTGAGGCAGTACCAGAAGCCGACCTTGCCGAACATGTCGAACGCGAACATCCCGAGCAGCGGCTGCATTTCGATGCCCTGCAGGCCGTCGGTGCCGCCGGTGACGTTGGAAAATCGTTCCGCCAGCGCTTCCAGCAGCAGCGCGATTCCGAGCGTCACCATCAGCCGGGTGAGATCGACGCCGCGGATCACCAGAAAGCTCGTGACGAAGCCGAGCGCGGTCGCCACCAGTCCGGCGGCCAGCAACGCCAGCACCGGTTCGTTGATGATGCCGTGCAGCGCCAGCAGCCCGGCACAATAGGCGCCGACGCCGAAGAACGCCGCGTGACCGAGCGAGACGATCCCGGCATAGCCGAGGATCAGATCGAGCGACAGCGCGAACAGCGCCAGCCGCACGATGTCGGTCATGATCAGGTAGCGCGAAGGAAACAGCACCGCGCAGGCCACCGCGGCGATCCAGAACGCGAATTCGGCGGGGCGCCAGCGCGACGAGCGCTGGGCGTGTTCGGCGATATCGTGCGGATTCGTCATGGCCGGCTCAACGCGCCGCGGTCCGGCCGAACAGGCCGTTCGGGCGCCAGATCAGGATCACGATCATGATGGTGTAGATCACGAACGGCCCCATTTTCGGCACGTAGTATTTGCCGGCGACGTCGCCGATGCCGAGCAGCAGCGACGCCAGGAACGGGCCGGTGATGCTGGAGGAACCGCCGACGGTCACCACGATCAGAAAGTAGATCATGAATTTCAGCGGGAAGTACGGATCAAGCCCGAGTATCTCCGCCGACAGCGCGCCGCCGAAACCGGCGAGACCGCAGCCGAACGCGAAGGTGAGGGCAAACACCTGGGGCACGTTGATGCCGAGCCCGCTGGCCGCCCTGGGATCGTCGACCGCCGCGCGCAACCGGCTGCCGAACCGCGTCCGCGCCAGGATGAGCTGCAGGGCGAGCGTCAAGAGGCCGCAGATCGCGATGATCATCAGCCGGTAGCGGCCGATGCCGACCCCGAACAGATCGAACTGGCCTTCGAGAGCCGCGGGAAGCTTGATGAAGATCCGCGACGATCCCATGATGTAATCGACCGCCGCCACCGACATGAAGACGAGGCCGATCGAGAACAGCACCTGGTCCAGATGGTGACGGGTATAGAGGTGGCGATAGAGGCTGCGCTCCAGGACCACGCCGATCACGGCCGCCGAGACGAACGCCAGCGGCAGCGCGGCGAAGAACGGCCAGCCGGAATTGTTGACCAGCACCGCGCAGACATAGCCGCCGGTCATGGCGAAGGCGCCGTGCGCCAGATTGACGAAGTTCATCAGCCCCAGGGTCACCGCCAGCCCGCACGCCAGCACGAACAGCAGCATGCCGTAGGCGACGCCGTCGAACAGGATGGTGAGGAGTGTGGTCATGGGCGGTGGTGGATCTGGGCTGGGCGAAACGTCATAGGGATATCGTAAGAGTGAGAACCTTCGGACCTCATCCTGAGGAGCCGCGCTCTTGGCGCGGCGTCTCGAAGGATGGCCGCGAGTCCGTGTATTGCAGCCATCCTTCGAGACGCTTGCTGCGCAAGCTCCTCAGGATGAGGTCGGTGCTTGTCTGCGACGGCCCATCCTTCCGAGACGCTCCAGGAGCGAGCTCTTCAGGATGAGGCCTGCCGTTCTACTTCTTGGTCTTGCCGGAATCCTTCACGGCCTCGAAGGTCTGGAATTCGACGTTGTAGAGTTCGCCGTCGACCTTCTCGACCTTGCGGATGTAGATGTTCTGCACGACGTCGCGGGTTTCCGGATCGATCGACATCGGGCCGCGCGGGCTCTCCCAGGCCTGGCCCTTCATCGCCGCGATCAGCTCGTCGCCGTCGGTCTTGCCGCCGGTCTTCTTCAGCGCGGCGTAGATCAGATGCATTCCGTCGTAGCCGGAGACCGCCATGAAGCCCGGGCGGGTGTTGAAGGCCTTCTTGTAGGCGGCGACGAATTCCTTGTTCATCGCGGAGGGATGCGCGGCGGAATACAGATGCGCGGTGACGGTGCCGAGAACCGCGTCGCCCATGTTGTTGAGCAGGTCGTCGTCGGTGACGTCGCCGGGGCCGATCACCTTGATGCCGGCCTTGTCGAGGCCGCGTTCGGCGTACTGCTTCATGAAGTTGCCGCCCTGGCCGGCCGGCACGAACACGAACAGCGCGTCGGGCTTGGAATCCTTCATGCGCTGCAGGAACGGCGCGAAATCCGGATTGGCCAGCGGCACCTTGACCTCTTCGACGATCTCGCCGCCGCCGGCGGTGAAGTTCTGCTTGAAGAAGGTGAGCGCGTCGTTGCCCGGCGCATAGTCCGAGGTCAGCGTCGCGACCTTCTTGATGCCGTTCTTGGCGGCCCAGTCGCCGATGATGGTGGAGGACTGCGCCAGCGTGAACGAGGTGCGCACGATGTAGGGCGAGCGTTCGGTGATGATCGAGGTACCGGCGGCCATCACGACTTCGGGCACCTTGGCCTGGGTCGCCAGCGGTGCGGCGGCGAGCGCGGCCGGCGTCACGCCGAAGCCGGCGATGATGTTGACCTTGTCGTTGACGATCAATTCCTGGGCGATGCGCTTGGTGTTGTCGGGCAGCGCGCCGTCGTCCTTGAGGATGATCTCGATCTTCTTGCCGGCGACGGTGTCGCCGTTCTTCTGCATGTACAGCTTGACGGCGTTGTCGATCTGCTTGCCGGTCGAAGCCTGGCCGCCGGTCATCGGCACGATCAGGCCGATCTTGACGGTCTCCTGGGCCTGTGCCGCGGTGCCCCACACTACGAGGCCGGCAACCGCCGCCAGAACTGCCTTGCTATCCTTGAACATGAACGTCTCTCCCCTCCGTCGTTTTTCGTATCCGGGTGTCCGGCTGTTCCGGCCACATTGGCTGAATGTCTTATCTCACGTCTCAGGTGCGCAGCGCGCCGTCAATCGCAACTTTGGATGAGATTGTCGCGTCGGTTATCTTTGACTTTCCGCCGTTCGGGTCGGCGCAGCAGCGTCACGATTATGGTATCCATATACCCCGGTCGATGCGCACCCTCACCTTTTGTACGATTGTACAAATAACGCGGTCAGGTCAATGAGGAAGTCGCGGGGGCGAGCGGCCGTTGCGGACTCTCACGGCCGGCAGGATCTGCTATTCTGGTCTTGAATACGCCACGACCGGGCGGGACAACACCGGCGTCCGCGGTACCGGCCGGACCGTTCAGCGTTGATGAGACTACCCATGCGTCGCGTTCCCGTTGTGATCGCAACCCTGTTGATGGCCGGCAGCCTCGGCGGCTGCGGCACCATCAGCGGATGGATGGCGGTCGGCCTAGAGGACTACATCCCGGTCTGGGCCGGCGGGCTGCCGGCCAATGCCCCGCCCCGCCCCGGCACCGCGAAGTACGACGAATGGATGAAGGAGCGCGAGCGGCAGCGCCAGGAAGCCACCGGCAAGAAGGACGAGACCGACAAACCGGCCGCCGCGACGTCCAGTTCGATTTATTGATCCAAGAATATCCTGATCTCACTGCGCCAGGAATCACGTGCTCATCAACGTTCCTCATGACGCGTCAGGACGACCAACACCTCAATCCATGAACACCACGGTCTTGCGGCCGTTGAGGATCACCCGGTCCTCGAGGTGATAACGCATCGCACGCGCCAGCACGCGGCGCTCGATGTCGCGGCCCTTGCGCACCAGGTCCTCGGGGGTGTCGCGGTGGCTGATCCGCTCGACGTCCTGATCGATGATCGGACCCTCATCGAGGGCGCTGGTGACGTAGTGCGCGGTGGCGCCGATCAGCTTGACGCCGCGCTCATGGGCCTGGTGGTACGGCCGCGCGCCCTTGAAGCCCGGCAGGAACGAGTGGTGAATGTTGATGCAACGCCCTGCCAGTTTTTCCGACAGGTCGTCGGACAGGATCTGCATGTAACGCGCCAGCACCACGAGATCGGTGCCGGAGCTGCCGACCAGATCGAAGATCGCGTTTTCCTGCTCGCGCTTGGTCTCCCTGGTGACCGGCAGGTAATGGAACGGAATCTCGCCGAAATCGAGATCGCTGTAGGTCTCCCGCGGGTGATTGGAGACGATGGCGGTCGGGATCATCTCCAATTCGCCGGTCCGCCAGCGATACAGGATGTCGGCCAGGCAGTGGTCGGATTTCGACACCAGCAGCATCACCCGCTGCCGGGTCGCCCGGTCCCGCATCCGCCACTCCATGTTGAAGCGGTCGGCGATGGCGGCGAAGC